>Ga0247818_10003324_pt1 | contig 10399 bp, 12 predicted proteins | sample 13C_Glucose_Day1_FD_192424 | JGI IMG/M metagenome (GOLD analysis project Ga0247818, IMG submission 192424) | Soil microbial communities from agricultural site in Penn Yan, New York, United States - 13C_Glucose_Day1 | ecosystem: Environmental > Terrestrial > Soil > Agricultural land | place...
GCACGTTCGTGATCCTGCTGGCCAACGCCCTGGGGGCCTATGCCACGGTCTACGCGCTGACCACCGGCAACTTCAACGTGCTGACGATCCGCATCGCGGCCATGGTCTCCGGTGATATTTCCCTGGACCCGAACCTGGCCAGCGCCCTGGCCGTGGTGCTGGTGGCGTTGATGACCCTGGTGACCATCGTGCATCAGCTGCTGTTGAAGAGGAGCTACCATGTCTCGCGTTGAACCGGGCCCCGCCGGTATCTACCACCGGGTGGTCGTGTACCTGCTGTTCGCCATTCTATTGCTGCCACTGCTCGGGACGCTGATCTACTCGATCTCCAGCAGCTGGTCGGCCACCATTTTGCCCAGTGGCTTTACCTTCAAGTGGTACGTGCAACTGTGGAGCGACCCTCGCTTTCTTCAAGCCTTCGGCCAATCCTTGCTGGTGTGTGTGGGGGCACTGATGCTGTCGGTGGTGCTGATTCTGCCGTTGCTGTTCGTGGTGCACTACCACTTCCCGAAACTCGATGCGCTGATGAACATCCTGATCCTGCTGCCGTTCGCGGTGCCGCCGGTGGTGTCATCGGTGGGCCTGTTGCAGCTCTACGGTTCGGGACCGTTCGCAATGGTCGGGACGCCGTGGATTCTGATTGGCTGTTACTTCACCGTGGCGCTGCCGTTCATGTACCGGGCGATCACCAATAACCTGCAAGCGATCAACCTGCGCGACCTGATGGACGCCGCCCAACTGCTCGGGGCCAGCACCTTCCAGGCGGCGTTCCTGGTGGTGCTGCCAAACCTGCGCAAGGGCTTGATGGTGGCGTTGCTGCTGTCGTTCTCGTTCCTGTTCGGCGAGTTCGTGTTCGCCAACATCCTCGTCGGCACCCGTTACGAAACCCTGCAGGTCTACCTCAACAACATGCGCAACAGCAGCGGCCATTTCACCAGCGCGCTGGTGGTTTCCTACTTCTTCTTTGTGCTGGTTCTGACCTGGGCGGCCAATATCTTGAACAAGGACAAAAGCGAATGAGCTACGTCAGCGTCCAACACCTCCAAAAGAGCTATTTGGGCACCACGGTCTTCAGCGACATCAACTGTGAAATCAGCAAGGGTGAATTCGTCACCCTCCTCGGCCCGTCCGGTTGCGGCAAGTCTACGTTGCTGCGTTGCATCGCCGGGCTGACGCCGGTGGACGGCGGCAAGATCCTGCTCGACGATCACAACCTCGTTCCGCTGAGCCCGCAGAAACGTGGGATCGGCATGGTGTTCCAGAGTTACGCGCTATTCCCCAACATGACGGTGCAACAGAATGTCGCCTTCGGTCTGCGCATGCAGAAGGTCAACGCCGACGACAGCCAGAAGCGCGTCGCCGAAGTGCTGCAACTGGTGGAGCTGAACGACTTCGCCGCCCGTTATCCGCATCAACTGTCCGGTGGCCAATGCCAGCGTGTCGCCCTGGCCCGCTCCCTGGTGACCCGTCCGCGCCTGTTGCTGCTCGACGAACCGCTGTCGGCGCTCGACGCGCGAATTCGCAAGCACCTGCGCGAACAGATCCGGCAGATCCAGCGCGAACTCGGCCTGACCACGATCTTCGTCACACACGATCAGGAGGAAGCGCTGACCATGTCCGACCGCATTTTCCTGATGAATCAGGGAAAGATCGTACAGAGCGGCGATGCCGAGACCCTTTACACGGCGCCAGTCGATGTCTTTGCCGCCGGCTTCATCGGCAACTACAACCTGCTGGACGCCGACAGCGCCACAAAATTGTTGCAGCGACCCATTACCCACCGCATCGCGATTCGACCGGAAGCCATCGAGCTGAGCCTCCATGGCGAACTCGACGCGCAGGTCCGCAGCCACAGCCTGTTGGGCAATGTGATTCGCTACCGCATCGAAGCCCGGGGCGTGGAATTGGTGGTGGATGTGCTGAATCGTTCGGCAGCCGACCTGCACCCCGATGGTCAGCGCCTGGCGCTTTCCATCGATCCGTCGGCCCTGCGGGAGGTAGCTTGACGGCAGCTGCAAGCCGCAAGCTGTAGAATGCGGCCCCCAATCCACTTCTTGCAGCTTGAAGCTTGTCGCTTGAAGCTGTTCTCGGAGAGAACCCATGTCCCTGGCAATTTTTGATCTGGACGACACCCTGATCCACGGCGACTGCGCCACCCTCTGGAGCGAGCAAATGGGCCGCCTGGGCTGGGTCGATCCCGAGTCGTTCATGCGTCGCAACAACGAACTGATGGACGCCTACAGCCATGGCAAATTGCGCATGGAGGAGTACATGGACTTCAGCCTCGAGCCGATGATCGGCCGCACACCGCAAGAGCTCGAACACTTGGTGGGGCCTTGGGTAGAAGACTTCATCGAACCGATCATCTTCAGCGATGCCACCAAGGCCATTGCCGCCCACCGTAAGGCTGGCGACCGCATCCTGGTGATTTCCGCCTCAGGTACGCACTTGGTCGGGCCCATCGCCGAACGCCTGGGTATCGACGAAATACTCGCGATCGAGCTCGAGCTTGCTCACGGGACGTATAGTGGCAAGACCCTCGGCACCCTGACCTACCGCGAAGGCAAGATCACGCGGTTACTGGAATGGCTGGATGCGGAAGAAGAGAACCTAGAAGGCGCGAGCTTCTACTCGGACTCTCGCAACGATCTGCCGCTGCTGCTAAAGGTGGATTTCCCGCACGTGGTGAATCCGGATCCGGTGTTGCTCGAACACGCCGAAAAAGCCGGCTGGCCGATCCACCTCTGGAAGTAACCGCGCCCCCCCTGTAGGAGCGAGCTTGCTCGCGATGGTCTCAAGGGCGATGCGTTCATTCAGAAAAAACGCATTATCGTTAACGTCCATCGTCGGAACGCCGCCCGGAGCAAGCTCGCTCCTACAAAGGATCACGTGAGGTTTTCGTCGATCACCAACACCAACTTCCCCGAAACCTTATTCGTCGCCAGCTCCGCAAACGCCGCCTCGGCATCCTTGATCGCAAATGTCTTCGCCAGTTGCGCACTCAAACGCCCTTCGGCAAACAACGGCCAGACATGCTGTCTCAAGTCACTGAACAAATCCGCCTTGAACCGATCGTCGCGACTGCGCAGGGTCGAACCCAACAATTGCACGCGCTTGCCGAGCACTTGCGCCAGATCCAGCTTGGCCTCACGCCCGCCCATCAGCCCGATCAATACCCAACGGCCATCCAGCGCCGACACTTTCAGATTCAGCTCGGCATAGTTGCCACCGACCGGGTCGAGAATCACATCGAACGGCCCCAGGTCCCTCAAGCTGTCCAGATCACCGTTGCGCACCACGCCGCCTTGGGCGCCGAGCGCTTCGCAGTAAGCCAGGCGCTCGGCGGAACCGACGCTGACCCAGCACGGGTTGCCAAACGCCTTGCACAGCTGAATGGCAGCTGAACCGATTCCACTTGCCCCGGCGTGCAGAAGAACTTTCTCACCCGGCTTGAGCGCAGCCAGTTGAAACAAATTCAGCCAGACGGTCGCGTACACTTCGGGCAGCGCAGCCGCCTCGGCCAGCGACATTCCGTCGGGAACCGGCAACACATGCCGTCCGTCGACAACCACCTCTTCGGCCATCCCGCCCCCGGCCAGCAAGGCGCAGACCCGATCTCCGACCTGCCAGGACGAGCCCGGGCCGACCTCGCTGATCACCCCCGAACACTCAAGACCCAATACCTGACTGGCTCCCGGCGGTGGCGGGTAAAGACCTGCCTTCTGCAACAAATCGGCGCGATTGAGACCCGCTGCCGCCACACGAATGCGGACTTGTCCTACATCACACGTAGGACTCGGCTCTTCCACCCACTCCACTCGACCTTCCACGCCTTGCAATGCTTTCACAGTGCCTCCATAGTGAGTCTGGACTGAGCCCGTAGCTGTAGCGCCGGGCTTTTTGCATTATGCGACCGGCCTTTACGGAACCGGCGACTTCAAAGACGGCCTAATATGCGTTATCAATTGTCCCCGCGTCGAATCAGCATGAAGCATTTGTTCCCCAGCACCGCCCTAGCCCTGTTAATTGGTATCGGCCTGATGCCGATGTCGAGCAATACATTCGCAGCCAATAGCTGGGACAAGCTTCAGCCTGATCGTGACGAAGTGATCGCCAGTCTGAATGTCGTCGAATTGCTCAAGCGCCACCACTACAGCAAGCCGCCGCTCGATGATGCGCGCTCGGTCATCATCTATGACAGCTACCTCAAGCTGCTGGATCCGTCGCGCAGCTATTTCATGGCCAGCGACATTGCCGAATTCGACAAGTGGAAAACCCAGTTCGACGACTTCCTCAAGAGCGGCGACCTGAACGCCGGGTTCACCATCTACAAGCGCTACCTGGACCGAGTCAAGGCGCGTCTGGACTTCGCCCTCGTCGAGCTGAACAAAGGCGTCGACAAAATCGACTTCACCACCAAGGAAACCTTGCTGATCGATCGCAAGGATGCCCCTTGGCTCAAATCCACCGCGGAACTCGACGAACTGTGGCGCAAACGCGTCAAGGATGAAGTCCTGCGGATGAAGATCGCCGGCAAGGATTCCAAGCAGATCCAGGAAACCCTGACCAAGCGCTACAAGAACCAGGCGGCGCGCCTGGACCAGACCCGTGCAGAGGACATCTTCCAGGCGTACATCAACACCTTCGCCATGTCCTACGACCCGCACACCAACTATCTGTCGCCGGATAACGCGGAGAACTTCGACATCAACATGAGCCTGTCCCTCGAGGGCATCGGCGCCGTATTGCAGAGCGACAACGACCAGGTGAAAGTCGTGCGCCTGGTGCCGGCAGGCCCGGCCGACAAGACCAAAATGGTTGCTCCGGCCGACAAGATCATCGGTGTGGCCCAGGGCAACAAGGAAATGGTCGACGTGGTCGGCTGGCGCCTGGACGAAGTGGTCAAGTTGATCCGTGGTCCGAAAGGCACCGTGGTGCGCCTGGAAGTGATCCCGGCCAGCAATGCGCCGAACGACCAGACCACCAAGATCGTGCCGATCACCCGCGAAGCGGTGAAGCTTGAAGACCAGGCGGTGAAGAAGTCAGTCCTCAAGCTCAAGCAGGATGGCAAGGATTACAAGCTCGGCGTCATCGAGATCCCGGCGTTCTACCTGGACTTCAAGGCCTTCCGTGCCGGTGATCCGGACTACAAGAGCACCACTCGCGACGTCAAGAAACTGCTGACCGAGTTGCAGAAAGAAAAGGTCGACGGCGTGGTCATCGACCTGCGCAACAATGGCGGCGGCTCCCTGCAGGAAGCCACAGAGCTCACCAGCCTGTTCATCGACAAAGGGCCGACCGTTCTCGTGCGTAATGCCGATGGCCGGGTCGACGTGCTTGAAGATGAAAATCCGGGGGCGTTCTACAAAGGCCCGATGGCACTGCTGGTCAACCGTTTGTCGGCCTCGGCTTCGGAGATTTTTGCCGGTGCCATGCAGGACTACCACCGCGCCTTGATCATCGGCGGCCAGACCTTCGGCAAAGGCACCGTGCAGACCATCCAGCCGCTGAACCATGGCGAGCTGAAACTGACCCTGGCCAAGTTCTACCGGGTATCCGGCCAGAGCACCCAGCATCAGGGCGTACTGCCGGACATCGACTACCCGTCGATCATCGACACCAAGGAAATCGGCGAAAGCGCCCTGCCGGAAGCCATGCCGTGGGACACCATCCGTGCGGCGATCAAGCCTGCGACCGACCCGTTCAAACCGTACATCACCCAGCTTCAGTCCGAGCATGACGTGCGTACGGCCAAGGACGCGGAGTTCGTGTTCATCCGCGACAAGCTGGCCCTGGCGCAGAAACTGATGGCGGAAAAAACAGTCAGTCTCAATGAAGCCGACCGTCGTACTCAGCACGCCGATATCGAAGCCAAGCAGCTGACCATGGAGAATCTGCGTCGCAAGGCCAAGGGCGAAGAGCCGCTCAAAGAGCTGAAGAAAGAAGATGAAGACCTGATCGCAGCCGAGCCGGACAAGACCAAGCCGGAAGACGATGCCTACCTGAGCGAGACCGGGCGGATTCTGCTGGACTACTTGAAGCTCAATACCGCGGTAGCCAAGCACTGAGGTGATGGCGATTTAATAATGACGCTCTCCGGAGCGTCATTCTGTCGTGAAATAAAGGACCGGGTGCACCTTGCACCCGGTCCTTTTTTTATTGCCAGAGATCGCCATGTCTACAACCGAACAGCTGAGGGCCTTGAGTTCAATACTGGCTCAAAGCGGTTTGCGCAGATTATTCCAGCCGATCATTTCTGATGGGGTAGCGTTGATTGAACGGACGCCTTCGCGGGCAAGCCCGCTCCCACAGGTGTAGTGTGGTTTATAAATATTGCGAACGACACAAAACCTGTGGGAGCGGGCTTGCCCGCGAAGAGGCCAGCTCAGACACTACAAATCGCTGAACTAATTCGCCGCTGACCGAGCCCGCAACCGCCGCCCAATCACATCCAGCACATCGCAGCCATCGCGCAACGGAATGGCACAGAGCAAGGAAAAGTCACTGAGGATGAAGGATTCACACTCGATAGAACCGCGCATTGAAAGGTTCTCCAGCACTTGGGTTACCGCGCGAATTCGGTAGTTTGCTGCCTCATACAAAACATCAAGCGGCGCGTCGGTATCGACGAACAACGTGGGCATGTCGCCGCAGTTACTGGTGAGCGCCATGAAGCGGTTTTCGGGATGAGGAGTTGGTTTTTCGCAGGGTGGATCAGGTGTAATTGCTGTCATCGCTTGATTCCTAACGTATGGAATGGAGCCGCCAGAAATCACTTCCACGCAATAGGTGGCGGCTGTACGCAGGTGTGGAAGACCGGGACGTTAGGCACCCGGCGCACTCGAAAGCGCCCCGCGCACAACCACCATAAAACACAGACGATAAAAAACGCCGAACTGGTGGCGCTTGTGCGCCTAACGATAGAAGGGCTTCCACGCCCTGTCACTGAATTTGCAGTGACCACCAAAGACTATCGATGGACTCAGCTCCGCACCAGTTCATGCATGTCGCTAAAACTTGAAGGAAATCTCCGATGAGTCTGTCCGGAAATTGCCGCGCAAGACATTGCGGGGAATCAATCAAAAAAGAAGTCAGGAAAGGACGATGTTGATGTAGGGCAATTCTTTAATTCACCACCATAAAAATGAGCAGCCATAAACGCAATCGTGGCGGAAGGCATCCCTTACGCAACGTATGTTTGCCAGATACGCAGGTGGTTAATCGGCACAACCGCGTGTCGCCAACGCTTTAAGCTTGATCTCTGCCAACGGATGCCCCGCCTTCGCCGCCATCTCCCAGAACCGCGCCGCTTCAACCGGATCCGGCGCCTTGCTCGCCGATCCCGCCAGGCTGATCACGCCCACCTGATACGCGGCCTTGCCATCGCCCGCCAGCGCCGCCAGGCGCAACAAGCGCACGCCTTCCTCACGTGCCCCAAGGCCAACACCGCGAAAGGTCAGGATATGCCCGTAGAAGCTTTGAGCGCCAACGTCACCCAGGTTGGCCATGCGTGCAAACTGGCCCTCGAGCCAGCTCCAGCCTCGGGGCTGGCGGACGAACCATGACCAGTGAAACAAGCGCCGGGCGAGCCAATAACCGGCCCGCGCCTTGAGTCGCAGGAACACTCAGGCTTCCGCCGATTCAGGGTATTCGTACTCGAACACTCGCACCACTTCCGAGGCATGCCAGGATGCGGCGGCGACGCCATCGGATGGCCCGGAAAAACGCCCCAGACGTTCCACACATTCAAAAAAGCCGGTGCGCGGCAGGCGACTGGCGCCCTGGCTGATCACCAGCGAACTGCGCAAAGGCTGTTCGGCCTTGGCATCCAGCGCGGCCAGGTGCTCAAGGGCGGCGGTCAAGGTTTGCATGGCCGGCGTCGGCAGCTGCAGACGCTCCAGCAATGCGCGATAAGTCAGAAGGTGACGTTGACGACGGGCCTGATCCAGCTCGCCGATTAATCCATCCCAATGTTGACGACTGATGCGTACGCTCACGATTCATCCCTCCACCCCGGCACCGTCATTTCCCAGGCCAGGCTGCGGCGAATCGCAGCGTCGGGTTGACGCTCGCCACTTTCGATCAAGGCCAGATAAGACGGGCTGATGCCTACCGTGCGGGCCAGCGCCTCGATGGCGATGCCCTTCCCTTCGCGCAAACTGCGTAGTTGATCCAGACCCGGAAGCGTCGGGTCGGGTGATGCCCCATGATGCTCTGGGGCGATCTGCGGTGGTTGCTGGGTGATGCCTGCTGCTTTCAGTAGAGCCTGGTACTGAGCCCACGGCAGAACCGCATATTCGGGCTCGCCTTCGCGTGTGATTATCTGGATATCCATGACTTCCCCGTAGGACAACGACACTTAGCGAGTCGGCACTTTTCCCTAGAAGTGTAATCCTAACAGCGGCTAAGGTGGCGAGGGGTTTGAATATAAGGAAGTCTTGAAGGGGCTCAGTGCTTTTTCGGCTGCTGCAGTTTGAGTTGCTCCGGGGTATCGGGCAGGCGCTCGACAATGGCGAGCTTCTCCGGCAACTGGCGTTTGCGCCAGGCGCGGAAGGCGTTGAGTTCGTCGTCGAGGACTTTCATCAGCCAGGCCAGCACGGCGATGTCATCGAGCATGCCGAACATTGGAATGAAGTCAGGAATTGCATCCACCGGACTGAGGAAATACATTAAGCCTGCGACCACCGATATCAGCGCTTTCGGGCTGATGGCGCGGTACTCGCCTCGCCAATAGGCCAGGCACAGCGCTTGTAACAAGCGCAGATCATCCTTGAGCTTGCCCAGCCGGTTGCCTTGGGTGGCACCTTTGCTGGCAACCGCGAACAGCAAGGTCGGCAAACGTCCACGGGCGAGCAGACGTCCGGCGAGTGGCAGAAAACGAGCGAAATTCCAGGGCGCTTTCATAAATTCTCCCGCTGAAATGTTATCCACACAAATTGTGGATAACCTTGTGAACAGAGCTGCATTTCGCGGCTGAAGGCCCCGTTTCATAAGGGCTGAGCTCAGATCGGGCGTTTTTTACTCACCTAAAAAAACCCAAGATTTCATTGACTTGGCGCTCTGGCGCGGATAGCACGGGCGCCCTCAATGGCTATGACTCCAGCGTTCAGCATCCGTTCGCTTTGTTTACCCTTGCTGAACGCCAGATGCAACAACGCCTCGCATAAGCGAGGCGTTGTCGTTGTAACAGACGCCAATTACTTGGCAGCGTCGTCCTGTTTTGCCGGGTCCTTGATCCCCATCAGCTCCAGGTCGAATACCAGCACCGAGTTGGCTGGAATCGCCGGGCTCGGGCTCTGGGCGCCGTAAGCCAGCTCGCTAGGAATGTACAGCTTGTACTTCTCGCCAACGTGCATCAGTTGCAGGCCTTCGACCCAACCCGGGATCACACCGCTGACCGGCAGATCGATCGGGCTGCCACGCTCGACGGAGCTGTCGAACACGGTGCCGTTGGTCAGGGTGCCGGTGTAGTGAACAGTCACTACATCGGTCGGCTTGGGCTGTGCGCCATCGGCTTTCTTGACCACTTCGTACTGCAGGCCCGAAGCAGTGGTGGTGACACCGGCTTTCTTGGCGTTGTCTTCGAGGAATTTCTTGCCGGCGGCTGCCGACTCCTCGCTCATTTTGGCCATACGTTCTTCAGCACGCTTTTGCAGTGCCGCGAAGGCTTCGACCAGCTCTTCGTCTTTCAGCTTCTGTTCTTTCTTGCCGACGGCATCTTCGATGCCCTGGGCAACGGCTTTGGAGTCCAGGTCATCCATGCCTTCCTGAGCCAGGCTCTTACCCATGTTCAGGCCAATCCCGTAGGAAGCTTTTTGCGCCGGGGTTTTGAGCTCTACGCTGGTCTGCGAATCACAACCCGCTAGTACCAGGCCAACCAGGGCCACCGCCGCCGCCAACCGATGCTGTTTCATGCTATTTCCTTGTTCATGCGCCTAAAGGGCAATCGAGTAAAGCCGCGAGCTTATCAGGCGGCCACGACCAATGGCTACCGGCATGAGAGCAGGAAATGCCTGATAAGTTCAGGTGTTTCAACGCATTTCTGGAATTGGAGGATGAAGAGTCTGTCATCTTCGCCCTGTAGGAGCGAGCTTGCTCGCGATGGATGTTAACGATGACGCGGGCTGTCTGAAAGTATGCGGTGCTCTCAAGTCCATCGCGAGCAAGCTCGCTCCTACAGGGGGGGAAAAGCGCAAAAGACAATCTCAAGACAGCAAAAAGCCCGCACTAGGCGGGCTTTCTGTTTGGTGATCTGGCGTTCAGCATTCCAGATGACCGAATATGGCGCAGCGGACGGGACTCGAACCCGCGACCCCCGGCGTGACAGGCCGGTATTCTAACCGACTGAACTACCGCTGCGCGTAGCGTTGAAAGTGGTGGGTGATGACGGGATCGAACC
>Ga0247818_10003327_pt1 | contig 10395 bp, 6 predicted proteins | sample 13C_Glucose_Day1_FD_192424 | JGI IMG/M metagenome (GOLD analysis project Ga0247818, IMG submission 192424) | Soil microbial communities from agricultural site in Penn Yan, New York, United States - 13C_Glucose_Day1 | ecosystem: Environmental > Terrestrial > Soil > Agricultural land | place: USA...
TCCCAGGTGAACCGGCCGGCCCGGCGAACCGAACGGGGACGGCGACTGCTGCTGGAACGCAGGCGGGGGCGGCGGCCCCTGCTGGAAGGACGGCGGAGGCGGCGGCGGACCCGGGCGTTCACCCTGCTCGGGCGAGAGCGGTTCGGCCGGCCGGTTCACCTGGGAAGGCCGGGAGCCCTGGTACTCGAACGAGTCCCGCTGCGGCTGCGGCGGTCCCTGCTGCGCCTGGAAGCCGGGCGGAAGGTTCAGCCCGGGAGGGGCACCGGTCCCGCCCTGCGGGGCCAGCGGGGTGTACGACGTCGCCGTGTTCGTGAGGAAGTTCCAGCGGCACTCCTCGCAGAACGGCGCCATCGGCTCACGCGGGGTGCGGCACTGCGGGCAGAGCTCGGCCTGTGCGGTCGGCTCCCCGCCCTGGGGCGGATAGCCGTAACCGCGCGCGGGCGGGGGAGGAGGCGGCGGCGGGACCGAGCCCGCGGGCGCGCCCGTCCCGGCCATGCGATGTCCGCAGACCTCGCACCAGTCCTCGGAACCCGACTGGTGTCCGTTCGGGCAGGTCGGCATGTCGGCGCTTCCTCCTCTCCTCGTCCGGCCCGGAGGCCGCCATGCTCGTCGGTGCACCGTCCGGTGGGCCGGGGCGGCTCTTCGTACGGCTGTTTCGTGTGGTTCGTGCTGCTACTTCTTGACGCGAACTGTCTTGGTCGAGCGCGTTTCGAGTGTCATCTCGTCCGCATCCGCGACCCTCGCTTTCAGTCGCACAGTACCGGTCGCCGCGTCGACGACGTCGACCACCTTCGAAAGCAGTTTCGCAGTATCCGCGTTTCCGGAGGCCGAGGCGAGCTGCACCGCACGGCCCAGTTTCGCCGTCGCGCCGTCGAAGTCACCCGATTTACGCGCATCCAGTCCCTGCTGGATGACTTGCGCCAGTTCCGCCTGTCCTGTGTAGTGCGCCACCTGGGGGTTGATCGAGGTGGACGCGGCCATGTCGTCCGTCCACACCGCCCGAACGAGCCCCTGCGAGAGGGTCTGCGGGACACCGTCCGCGGAGGCGGGCGGCAGGATCAACGAGACCCGGGCCGCCAGCATCTCCTGGCCGATGCCGGCCTCGGGGACCCTGACGCACACGTGGTAGTCCCGGGACTCGTCACCCCAGGAACCGGTCGGATAGTCACCGGCGCGCGGCCCCGCCACGGTGCGGCGGCCGGTCAGTTCGGCGACCGTGGGCGCCACCTGCTTGACGAACACGATCTCGACGCCGACGGGGGTCCAGAGCCGCAGCGAGACGTCCGCGACCTCCTTGCCCATCGCGTTCCCCATCATCTCGGTGAAGTCCGCGGCGAGCCCGGCGGGATCGGCCACGATGTCCGCCGTGCCGAGCAGGGCCGAGGCGATCGCTGTGACCTCTTTCACCTCCCAGTCCGTCCCGACGCCCCTCGCGTCACAGGTGAACCGGCCCGCGCAGGACTCCAGCGCTGCCCGCAGATCCTCCGGGGACTCGTGCTCGTTGCGCCCGTCCGTGAGGAGGATGCCGTGCCGGATGTCCACCTCGGCGGCGCCCAGGAGCCGGTCGGCCAGCCGCAGCCAGGTCCCGATCGCGGTGCCCCCGCCGGCGCTGAGCCGCCGAAGGGCCTCCTTCGCCTGGGCCTTGGTCTGCGGACCGGCCGTCGCCAGCCGCCCGTTGCCCGGATACACGTCCTTGGCCACGTGCGTCCCCGCGACCACTGCGAACCGGGTGCCGTCACGCAGGGTGTCGATGGCCGCCGCCGTCGCGTCACGCGCGTGACGCATCTTGGTCGGCGGATAGTCCATCGAGCCCGAGCAGTCGACCATGAGCACCACGGCGGCAGCCGGAGCCTGCCCCGGGACGCGCGCGGACGGCCCCGCCCCGTCGGCCAGCGGCACGCCGCCGGTCGTACCGCCGCCCGTGGAGGTGACGGTGACGATCGCATTGACGTCACGGCCGCCCTCGGGCAGATATTCGTTCTGGTACACCTCGACGGAGAACTGCGGCACGTGGGACTTGGAGAAGTTGGCCATCTGATCGGCTCCTTGAGGCTCCACCTGTGTCGGACCAGGACAGTGGTGCGGACGGACTGCGGGACGGGGGACGCGGACGCGCGGGATGCGAGAAGCCGGTCGCCGGACGGGACGTGCGCGGACGGACGAGGGGCGTCGGGACGAAGCGTCGGACAGGGCTCCGGGACGGGGCGGTCCGGGACCGCGGGCCGGCGGACCGGCCGCGGCTCAGGCGGATCCTGCCCCTGGCGCCGCCACGGTGAACGGCAGCAGCGCCACTGTTACGTTGTCGTGGCCCCCGCCGTCCAGCGCGTGACCGACCAGCACCTGAGCACCGTGCAGCGGCCGTTCGAACGCGTCGCCCGGGACGGCCGCGGCCATCTCCGCCGCGCCCTCCGCGTAGTTCCACAGGCCGTCGGTGCACACCACCACCAGACCGGACCGGTCCGGTTCGAACGACGCCGTGTGCGGCTCCAGTTCGTACGCGTCGGCGCCGAGCCACCCCGTGATGGCGTGGGCGCGCTCGTCGGCGTACGCCTCCGCCTCGTTCATCAGACCGGCCGCCACCATCTGCGCCGCCCAGGAGTCGTCCTCCGTGAGGCGGGCCGGCGGGTGGGCCCGGTCCTCGGGGACCCAGTAGACGCGGCTGTCGCCGACCCAGCCGATGACCAGCAGACCGCCCGCCACGACCGCGCCGACCACGGTGCAGGCCGGGGCGTTCTGATGGCGGTGCTGGTCGTGCTCCAGCGCCTGGCCCTCCTCCTGGGCGAGCGAGTTGACGGCCTCGGAGGCCGCCACGATCGCCTCGTGCATGGCCTGCTGCGGGTGGGTCCCGCGGGGCAGCGACTCCAGCAGCGACTCGTTGGCCGCGCTCGCCGCCGCGGCCGACGCCTCGTCCGGGCGGCTCGCCGACGAGACGCCGTCGCACACGATGGCGACGACGGCGGGGGAGCCGTCCGGCAGGGCGGTCGACGACACCGCGAACGCGTCCTCGTTGCGGTGGTGGCGCAGACCGCGGTCGCTGACCGCCGCGACCGCATCGAGCTCCTGCTCCATGTGGTCGCGTTCACGGGGCTGGGCGTGCCCGCAGTTCTCGCAGTACCCGTCGGTGTCCACCTGACCCGAGCGGCAGGCCACGCAGACCTTCGCACCGGCCACGGAGCCGCCGGCCGTCGCGTGTTCCGCGGCACGGGGATCGGGCGCGGCCAGTTCGAAGTCGCCCGAGGAGCCGCCCGGCCCACCGGGAGCGGAGGCCGCCCGGGCGTCCGGATCCCCGGGGCCGGGGGCCGCCTGGGCGTCGGGTCCGTCGAAGCGGACCTCCGCACCCTCCGCGAGGGGCAGCGGCCTCCCGCCCGAGTCCACGCCCGGCAGATCGGCCGGACGGTGCGTCGGCGCCGGAAGGTCGGAGCTGTCCGCCTCGGAGGCACGCGGCCACTCCACCTGCCCGGCGGCGACCGGCGTGCCGACGCCCTGCGCCGGCACGGTGATGGCGACCGTCGGACGGTCAACGGGAGGCGCGGGCACGGCCGAGAGGTCGTACCCGCACGCACCGCAGAAGCGGTCGCCCGGCTCCAGCGGTTCCTCGCAGCTGGGGCACCCCGGCAAGGAGGCCTGCTGGTGGCTCTGTGACATCTTCACACCCAGGTCCGGGGGCGGAGGCGGTTGGCCCGCTCCACCAGTTCGATCCTCTCGTCGCCCCGCTGCGCGAGCCGGGCGAGCATCCGGTACGAGCGTTCGAGACCTGACCTGAGGCCCCGCTCGTCCAGCTCGCTGCCCAGTACCGTCCCCGGCCCCGCCGCTGCGGGGGAGGACGGAGCCGCCGGCTGAGCCGTGGGACTACCGGAGAGTACCCAGTCAAGTGCCGTACCCAGTACCTCGGTCGACAACCGTTCGCGTCTCACCGCGTCCAGGCCGTAGCCCTTCAGCGCGGTCACCTGGTCCGCGGCGGCCGACAGGTCGTCGATCAGCGGCTCCTGCGGCGCACGTCCGCGGAGTCTCGCACGCACCGCGGCCACCCGGGCCGCCGTGTAGTGGATCGACGACTCCGGCACCGACTCGAGGGTGCGCACCGCCGCCGCCCGGTCCCCGGCGGCGATCTGCACCCGGGCCAGGCCGAACGCCGAACTGACGAAGCTCGGATCCGTCGCCCACACCAGGTGGTAGTACTCCGCCGCGTTGTCCAGCTGTCCCAGCACCTCCGCGCACACCCCCAGCGCGAGCTTCGGCGCGGGCTCGCCCGGGAAGGCGTCGTAGACCGCGTCGAAGGACAGCGCGGCGTTCTCGTTGTCACCGGTCACCAGCGAGGTGACACCCCGGTACCAGACGACCCGCCAGTCGTCCGGATGCTGCGCCTCCACCGCCGTCAACGCCCGCACGGCGGAGTCGGGTTCGCGCAGCTCCAGGCGGGCCCGCAGTTCCCGCAGCCGGGTCTCGAGCGAGGCGGCGGGCACCGAGTGCAGTGCGGAGATCAGCTCCGCGGGTGCCGAGGCCATCACTCCGGCGAGGAACCCCGCGTTGGGGTCGTTCGGGTCGACCCGGGGGACCGGCAGGGCCAGCGACGTCCCCCGCGCGTCGAACGCGGCGAGCCGGGGACCCGCGCCGGCGAGGACGGACGGCGGGGCGACGGCGGCCGGGACCGCGGGGCGGGGCGCGGGGACGGACGCCCGGTGCGGGACCTGGGCCACCGCGCCGCCCGCGTACCCGCCACCGGCGCTGCCCCGGACATGGGTGTCGGGCGCGTGCAGCGGAGCGGCACCCACCGCCTGCGGGACGGCGACGGGAGGAGCGGGCGTCCCGGTCGGCGCCGGGGCGGGGAGGGCGGCCGCCGGTACGGCCGCCGCGCCGCGCCGCCCGAAGCGCCCCCTGCGGCCCGGCGGATCCTCCCGGACGCCGAGCCGCGACACCTCCTCGGTCAGCTCCGCGAACAACTCCGTGTCCGTCACGCGCATCTCCACCCCGAACAGGGTCGAGAGCGCCGGGCGCGGACGCCCCGTCTGCAGGGCGATCACCTCCCGCAGCACACCCGTCAGCTGCTCCGCCATCTCCGCGGCCGAGGAGAACCGGCGGGCCGGGTCCGGATCGGTGGCGCGCACGAGGAGCCGGTAGAACGACTCGTACCTCCGGAACACCTCGATGTTGTCCGGATCGGGCAGGGAGTCCGCGAAGACGTTCGTGTACCCCTGGAAGTCGAAGGTCAGCACCGCGAGCGTCCGCGCGACCGTGTAGAGGTCCGAGGCCACCGACGGGCCGGCCTCGGCCACCTCGGGTGCCTGGTAGCCGACGGTGCCGTAGATGGCCGACTCGTCGTCGTCCATCCGGCGCACCGCGCCCATGTCGATGAGCTTGAGCTGGTCCTCGGTCTGGATCGCGTTGTCGACCTTGAAGTCGCAGTACAGCAGGTTGCGGCTGTGCAGGTGGCCGAGCGCCTCCAGCGCCTCGATCCCGTACGCGCAGGCCTGCTCCACGGGCAGCGGGTCCCGCCTCCCGGCCGGTGTGCGGAGCTCGTTGGCGATCTCCTTGAGCGACTTCCCGCCGACGTACTCCATCACTATGTAGCCGTCCAGCGACCCCGTGCGCGCGTCGAGGTGCTCCACGAAGTTGTAGATGCGGACGATGTTGGAGTGCTCGATCTCCGCGAGGAAGCGCCGCTCGGAGATGGCCGCGGCCATGGCGTCCTGGTCCCCGGTGTCCAGCAGGCCCTTGAGGACGACCCAGCGGTCGGAGACCGCCCTGTCCACGGCCAGATAGACCCAGCCGAGCCCGCCGTGCGCCAGGCAGCCCGCCACCTCGTACTGCCCGTGCACGACGTCACCGCCGCGCAGCTTGGGCACGAAGGAATAGGGGTGACCGCACTTGGTGCAGAACCCCTCGGTACGGCCCGGCCGTTCGCCGCGGGCACGGCCCACCGGCGCCCCGCAGTCGGAGCGCGAGCAGAACCGCTTCCGCTCGGGGACCTCCGGATTCTCCATCACCGCGGTGCGCGGGTCGGGCCGCGGCACGTCGGGGACGAGCACCAGGCCCGCGCCCAGCCGGCCGCGCCCGGATGCGGAGCCCGTCGAGGTGCCCGAGGAGCGCACCGAGACCGAGCGGGACGTGGGGCTCCCCGACAACGAGCGCGAGAGCCTCCCCGACACCGAGCGCCGGGAGGTCGACGAGCGGGACGAGGAACGCGCGGACGCCCGCGACCCCGTCCGCTGCGAGGCGCTGTCGCCGCCCCGGCCGCCGGCCGCGATGCCGGTGGGCGGCGAACTCACCAGGCCCGTCGGCGACACGACCGGGGCGAGGCCGCAGGTGTCGCAGTACAGCTCCCCGCCGCCCATGTCCTCGTAGGCGCCCTCACAGGTGGGGCGCTGGCACTCCGTACTCATGATGTCTCCCCCTGTCCGTCGTGCCCGCCCGGACCGCGCGGTGTCAGCTGATCCGTGGCGGCGCGCTGGTAGCGCAGCACCGCCTGCTCGGCGACCCGCAGATCGCACGGCGCGCTCCACAGCATCCGCCGGGCCGCGTCGTAACGCTCGACGAGGAGCGGGTCCTCCGCCAGACCGTGCCGGACCACCTTCGCCCGGTACGCGTCCAGCCTGCCGCGCAGCTCCGCCCGGACCGCGAGCGGCTCGGTGACGGACGTCAGCGACTCGCGGGCGCGCAGCAGTTCGTCCTCCGCCTCCCGCTCCAGCGATTCCAGCAGCGGCGACAGCCGGTTCCACTGCGCGTGCCTGCGGTACGCCGACGCCGTCGCGAGCCGCTCCTGCAGCACGGTGGGGGGCCCGCTGACCGCGGGCACCTCGGAGGCGGCGATCTTCGCCAGCACCTCGCCGCGCGCCAGCCGGGCTTCCGCCAGCGTGCGGTTCGCGCGCGACAGCAGGTCACGCACCTGGACCAGACGCTGTTCGGCGTCCTGCCGGACCGCCAGCACCGCCTCGATCTCCCGGCGCACGTCCTCCAGGGCGCGCGCCGCGCGGTCGTAGCGCGTGGTGTCGGGCCGCCCTCCGCCGGGCGCGGCACTGCCGGGGCCCGGCACCCAGAACGCCAGCGGGTCGGAGATCACCTGCTCCCGCAGCGCGGTCAGCTCCTCGGCGATCGACTCCAGGTCGTCGCCGGCCGGATGCTCCCCGGGCCGCACCCCGACGGAGTGCGCCAGCGAGCCGGTGCGGCGCAGCTCGGCGGCGAGCAGATCGATCCGGGCGGGCAGCGCCGACCACACGGAGTCCGACGCGAGGACCATGTCCAGCGCCTGGGCGTACAGCTCGTTCATCCGGGCGACCAGTTCCTCCAGCGTGAACCGCTCGGAGAGCCGGGCCGGACCGGTGAGCGAGGCGCTCGGACCGGCCACCGCCTGGTGCGCCACGGTCACACCGTCGCCCCGCAGCAGGTCGGTCAGGGCCACCAGGTCGCTCCTGCCGGGGTAGCGCCGCCTGGCCCGGATCTCACGGGCCGAGGCCAGCGTCCCGGCGTAGGTGTCGAAGTACTGCCAGAGCAGCGTGATCGACCGCTTGGTGGGCCCCCAGCGCTCCTTGGTCACACCGGACAGGGTGGCGCCCTCCAGGAGCCGGCGGCCGGCGTGTTCCTCCAGGGCGAGGAGCGAGGTCTCGATGGCCTCGTGCTCCGCACCGAGCCGGGCCAGCGTACGGTCCGCCTCGTCCCGGCCCATGACCGGGCCGGGTGGCCTCCCCGCGAAGCTGGGGAAGGAACCCGCGACGCCCATCGATCACCTCTCCGCTCGTTCCGCCGGACCCGGGGGCCCGCGCGGGGTCAGTTGCTCCGGTACCTGGGCGCCGGAGGGCCCGGGATCCCGGGCAGTCCCGTCGCCAGCCACGTCCGGTACGACGTCATCCAGGGGCTGTCGGCACCGCCCCGGCGGTAATCCTCCAGCACGTGGTTGACCCTGGCCACCAGGTCGTCCGCGCCGAGCTTCGCGGCGACGCCGTAGTACTCCGTCGTGAACGGCTTGTCGCCCTTGAGTTCCACGGCAGGGTCCTGGGCCGCCTGGCCGGCCGCCAGCGCGTTGTCCGTGACGATCGCGTCGACCTCGCCGAGCTGCAGGCGCACCAGGCAGTCCAGTTGGTTGGGGACGGTCAGCAGGTCCTCGTCCTGCCCGGTGCCGTCGTGCTCGTCCTCGTAGACGGCGCCGAAGGACTTCTCCTTCAGCGCGTCGTACGCCGTCGAACCCTCCGCCGTGCAGACCCGCTTGCCCTTCAGCGATTCGTTGTAGCCGTCGATCGTGGACGTCTTGGGCGCCAGGACCTGCTGGCCGGCCTGGAAGTAGGCCGTGGAGAAGGCCACCTGGCCGATGCGCCTGCAGTTGATCGTCATCGTGCGGACGACGACGTCGACCTTGTCGTTCTCCAGCGCCGCGATGCGCTGGTTGGTGGGGATGGCGCGGAAGATCACCGCGTCGCGGTCGCCGAGGATGTCCTCCGCGATCGCGTGCACGAGATCGATGTCGAAGCCTTCGAGCGTGCGGCTCTCCGGATTGCGGTAGCCCCACTGGAAGCTGTTCTGGTCGACGCCCGCTATCAGCTTGCCGCGCTTCCTGATCTTCTCGATGTTCGGGCCGTCCGCGTCCCGCGCGGGCAGGCTCGCCTCCGGGTCCTCGCACTCCTCCGCCACGGTGGGCACCGTCGAGGCGGAGGAGTGGCCGGCGCTCTGCCCGCCGAACGTCCCGTCGCCGTGCGCCAGCGGCAGCAGGGTGAGCGAGGCGGTGACGGCGCAGGCGACCGCCATGCCCGTCACTCCGCCCCAGCCGCGCAGCCCGCCGCGTGTGCCCCGGCCCTTCGCCCTGGTCATCGCTCGTCCCCTCACCGGTACTCCGAGAGCCTGCGGTTGACGCCGACGATCACGGCCACCGCGCCCAGTACGGCGAGGGCGGCCGCTCCGAAGGGCAGCCCGCCCAGCGCCCCGCGCCCGTCCTGTGCCGCCGTGTCGAACTCGTCCTGTTCGTGGGCGAGGGCCCGCTCCAGCGCGTCGTCGACCCGCTCGAAGGACTCACCCGTGGAACCCTCGGGGCCGATGACCTGCTGCAGCGCACTGTCGTAGTCGCCCCGGTCGTCCGTCGTCCGGGCCTTCCTGTGGCGGTCCTGCCACGTCGACACACCGTCGATCGCGTCCTTCACCGGCTTGCTCCCACGGGCGTCGTCGGCGAGCTCCCGCGCCTCTTCGAGCTGTGCGCCGAGCTCCTTCATGCCCGTGCCGTAGTCGGTCTCGTACTGGTCCCTGGTGCCGTCCGGGGTGAGCACGGCGCCCCGGGCGACCAGCGTGAGGTTCTCGTTGGCCCGTGCCTTCAGGGAGTTGATCCGGGCCTTGTTGAGGACGTCCAGCGACTCCTGTCCGTGCGCCATCGCGCCCCGCAGCTCGGCCCTGGCCACCGTGTGTCCCACGGCCAGCCAGAGCAGGACCACCGTGGCCGCGGCCGTCGCGGCGAGCAGCCCGTGGTTGAAGACGCGGTTCGTCCTGCGGTAGTTGCGCCGCTGCATCCACACCAGCGCGCCCAGCGCGACGATCCCGGCCCCCAGGGAGAGGAAGGGGAACCGCCGCGCGTCGGCCGAGTCGGTGGCCAGCCGGCCGGTCTCCGCCGTGTACAACCGCTCGGCCGCGGGCAGGAGTTCACCGGTCATCTTCTGGTTGGCGTACCGGAGGTAGGCGCCTCCGAGCGGCAGGCCCTGCCGGTTGTTGGCCCGGGCACGCTCGACCAGGCCGGTGTACACGGGCAGCAGCCGGCTCAGCGTCGTGATCTCCTTGTGCGAAGCCGTGGCGGGGTCGGTGCTCGCCGCCGCGTCGACCAGCAGCCGGGAGGCCTCCTCGATGTCCGCGTCGTACCGTGCGAGCACCTCGGAGGGCTCCTGCGCACCCGCGAGGAAGCCGCTCGCCGCCATCGTGTCCGCGTCGGCCAGCGACCGGTAGATGCTCGCGGCGTCCGCGCTCAGCGGCTGGCTCCGGGTCACCACGTCGTCGGCGGACGAGGCCCTCGCCGCGATCTCCAGATAGGTGACGGCCCCGAACACCACGACCAGCAGGGCCAGTACGGCACCGTAGATCTGCAGCCTGCCCGGTTCGGTCGTCGCCGCGGCGCGCAGCCGCGCGGCGGCCTCGGCGCCGACGCCACGGCGCTGCGCCGGTACGGTCACGGGCGCGGACGGCCGGCCCGGGCCGGGCTCCCGCGGCGCGGTCCCGCTCGGCGGGTATGTCACTTGACCTCCCCCTCGGTCACTGACGACGGCCCGGGCCCCCCGGCCGATCGGAGGACGACTGGTCCTGGCCAGAAGTATGACCCCCGGCGCCGCCCTCCATCCACCAGGAGCGCCCGGATCACGCGTCGTTGCCCGTATTCGACCAGGACGAGCGCAGGCGATCAAGGCGTTTCGGCCCCGTGCGTCGGCTCCCCCCGCG
>Ga0247818_10003331_pt1 | contig 10389 bp, 9 predicted proteins | sample 13C_Glucose_Day1_FD_192424 | JGI IMG/M metagenome (GOLD analysis project Ga0247818, IMG submission 192424) | Soil microbial communities from agricultural site in Penn Yan, New York, United States - 13C_Glucose_Day1 | ecosystem: Environmental > Terrestrial > Soil > Agricultural land | place: USA...
GCAAGACGATGGCATCGGGCTTGGCGCCGGCCAGGCGCGCGGTGGTCAGGCCGAACAGGCGGTAGAACTCGCCTTCGCTCGGCAGCAGGCCGCCGGTCATGCGCTCACGCTGCAGGCGCAGCATGATCACCACGTCGACGTCTTTCAGGCCTTCGGTCATGTCGGTGTAGACCTTCACGCCGTACTGCTCGATGCCGATCGGCAGCAGGGTCTTCGGCGCAATCACGCGGATGTCCGGGCAACCCAGGGTTTTCAGGGCCAGCATGTTCGAGCGCGCAACCCGCGAGTGCAGGATGTCGCCGACGATGGCCACCGACAGGTTTTCGAAGCCGCCCTTGTGCCGACGGATGGTGAGCATGTCGAGCATGCCCTGGGTCGGGTGGGCATGACGGCCGTCGCCACCGTTGATGATCGCCACTTGCGGGCAAACATGTTCGGCGATGAAGTGCGCGGCGCCGGAATCACCGTGGCGCACGACGAACATGTCGGCGGCCATGGCTTCCAGGTTGCGCAGTGTGTCGAGCAGGGTTTCCCCTTTGCTCGCCGACGATGTCGACACGTTCAGGGTGATCACGTCCGCCGACAGGCGCTGGGCCGCCAGTTCGAAGGTGGTGCGGGTACGGGTCGAGTTTTCGAAGAACACGTTGCACACGGTCTTGCCGCGCAGCAGCGGGACTTTCTTCACGGCTCGCGCGCCGACTTCGAGGAAAGAGTCGGCGGTGTCGAGGATTTCCGTCAGCAACTCGCGGCGCAAACCGTCGAGCGAAAGGAAATGGCGCAGCTGGCCCTGATCATTGAGCTGCAGCGGGCGCTTGGTATCTAAAGGCGTCATCGCGAGGGGGACTCTCAATAGGGCGAATTAAAGGGCGAGGTCTTGCAGTTCGAGCTGGAGTTCCGGGCCCGACAGCTTCACCCGCTCGTGGGCTGCCAGGGACAGGGTCGCGCCTACTACGTTCGGGCGGATCGGCAGTTCCCCGGCGTCCAGGTCCAGCAGGCACACCAGTGTCACGCTGGCCGGGCGACCGTAGTCGAAGAGTTCATTCAAGGCGGCGCGTATGGTGCGCCCGCTCATCAGCACGTCGTCGATCAGCACCAGGTGCTGGCCTTCGATCTCGAACGGCAGGGCCGACGGGCGTACTTGCGGGTGCAGGCCGTTCTGGCTGAAGTCGTCGCGGTAGAAGGAAACGTCGAGTGTGCCAAGCGGTTCAGCGCTGCCCAGTTCTTTGAGCAGGGCCTGGGCAACCCACACGCCACCGGTACGAATGCCGATGTAGCGCGGTTCGCTGATGCCACGGTGTTCCAGGTGTGCCTTGAGACGGATCGCCATCTGGCTGATCAGCTCGGCGGGATTGGGCAGGCTCATGGTTGCTCCTTCTTGGGCCCGAGCCGGGTCGTTGCCTGGGTGGCTCGGGTTGTAGCTAAAAGAGACGGGTGACGGCTCTTCAGGATTGGGATTGGAACAATGCGCTGTTCTCGTCGAGCCAGCCTTGCAGCAGCAGTGCGGCGGCTATGGCATCGACTGGATTGTCGCGGTAACTGCCTTTCTGCCCACCCCGGGCCAGGCGTTCGCCCTTGGCCTCGAAGGTGGTCAAGCGTTCATCGTGGGTGTAGAAGGGCAGGTTGAAGCGACCGTTCAGGCGCCGGGCGAATTTTTCCGCGCGGGCGCACATGTCGCTGGGCGTGCCGTCCATGTTCAGTGGCAGGCCGACCACCACGGCGTCGGGTTTCCACTCCTTGATCAGCGCTTCGACCTGATCCCAGTCGGGAATGCCGTTTTGTGCCTTCAAGGTGCACAGCTCGCGGGCCTGGCCGGTAATCACCTGGCCAACCGCAACGCCGATCTGTTTGGTGCCGTAGTCAAATCCCAGAATCAACCGCAGGGCCATCAGGCGTGCCCCGCCTGGCTAGTGAGCAGGCTGAGGTTGACGCCCAGGTGTTTGGCCGCCGCTTCCAGGCGCTGCTCGCTGCTGGTGTTGAACAGGATGTCGGCATCGTACGGGCAGGTCAGCCAGGCGTTTTGCGCCAGTTCGGCCTCCAGTTGCCCGGCTTCCCAACCGGCGTAACCCAGGGTGATGACGCTTTTCGCCGGGCCGACACCGTCGGCGATGGCGAAGAGCACGTCCTGGGATGTCGACAGGGACAGATCGCCTTCCAGATCAACGGTCGCTTGAAAACTCTGGCCCGAGGGGTGCAGGACAAAACCGCGATCGGTCTGCACCGGCCCGCCGATGAAGATCGGCACGTGTTGGCACAGCGCTGGCGGTTCGATATCCGGGCGCAACTGCTCGAGGATATCGGCCAGGTTCAGGTCCTGCGGACGGTTGACCACCAGCCCCATGGCACCATTGGCCGTGTGCTCGACGATGTAGGTCAAGGTGTGCGCAAAGTTCGGGTCGGCCATGTGAGGCATGGCGATCAGGAAGTGATGCTTGAGGTAGCTGGGGCTGACGTTTTTCATGAGCGCTAGTGTGGCGTTGGAGGGGCGAACTGACAAGCTGGGGATGCACAGGAAATGCCGCAAATCCCAAGAACGGCACAGATACATGTGGGAGCGGGCTTGCTCGCGAAAGTGGTGTGTCATCCAAGATTAATCTCGACTGGCACGACGCCTTCGCGAGCAAGCCCCTCCCACAGAGGGATTTTTGCTGGTCAGTTGCTGGAGAGGCGGTCGCCGCGGGCAAATTTCCAGGTGCGGATGATTTCCAGGCGATCGATGTCCGACAGGTCCCCGGTAAACGGTGCAAACGGCGCCGCCAGGCGCACGATGCGCTGGGCCGCCTGATCCAGCAGCGGTTGCCCGGACGACTCCAGCACCAGCACTTCATACAGCGAGCCGTCCCGATTGATCGAAACCATCAGGCGCAAATTGCCGTAGATTTGCTTGCGCCGGGCTTCGTCAGGGTAATTGAGGTTGCCGATGCGCTCGACTTTCTTGCGCCATTCGTCCTTGTACCAGGCGCCCTTGTCGCGCATGGTCGAGGCGGCGCTCAGGCGGTGGATGCGCGGGCGCTTGGCGTACAACTGTTGTTCGTTGGCCAGTTCGGCTTCGAGGCTGGCGATGTCGCTGGACAGTTGTTCACTGTCGAACGTCGGTGCGGCTACCGCAGGCTTGGTGACGGGCTTGGGTTCTTCGGTTTTCGCCGAGGCTTTCTTCGGTTTGGGCGCGACGGTGGTCACGGCAGCCTTGGGCGGGGCTTCCTGCTGTTCCGGCTTGGCCGCCGGCGGTGGCGTGACTTTCTGTACCTTGTTGTCCTGGAAAGGGGCGATCTCGGTGGTCTTGGGGATCGCCTTCTTGTCCAGGGTGCCGCTGCCTTGCTGATTTTCCTGGGCGAGGAAATCGGCCTTGTCCGGCTTTTTTTCGCTCTTGAAGGTGGCGAGGGTGATTTCCAGGGTTTTACTGATCTGCTTGGGCTCGACCATCGTGAAACCGACGCCCAACAGCAATGCCAGGTGGATCAGTGCCGCCAGGAACAGGGTAAAACCGAGGCGATCGGCCGGGCGCACGCCGTAATGGGCGAGTTCGGGAGGCAGATCGGACGGAAGGGTCATGACAAGGAAACCAACATCGCGTTTTCACAGGCCGCGCATGATAACGCAATGTTGGTTTGGCTTTTCAACGGGCCTTGAGCTTCTGATCGATGGCATCCATCAGCATGCCGCCAATATCGGTGCCGAAGGCATTGTCGATTTCGCGGATGCACGTCGGGCTGGTGACGTTGATTTCGGTCAGGTGCTCGCCAATCACATCGAGGCCAACGAACAACAGGCCTTTCTCGCGCAGGGTCGGGCCGACTTGCGCCGCGATCCAGCGATCCTTCTCGGTCAATGGACGGGCTTCGCCGCGGCCACCGGCAGCGAGGTTGCCACGGGTTTCGCCGGCAGCGGGGATGCGCGCCAGGCAGTAGTCCACCGGCTCGCCGTCGATCATCAGGATGCGTTTGTCGCCATCGACGATGGCCGGCAGGTAGCCCTGGATCATGATTTGCTGCTGGCCGTGCAGGGTCAGGGTTTCGAGGATCACCGAGAGGTTCGGGTGGCCGGCGGTGTGACGGAAGATCGACGACCCGCCCATGCCGTCCAGCGGCTTGAGAATCACATCGCCATGATGGTCGGCGAATTCGCGCAGTACGTCCGGACGACGGCTGACGACGGTCGGTGGCGTGCACTGCGGGAACAGCGTGGCGAACAGCTTTTCGTTGCAGTCGCGCAGGCTCTGCGGCTTGTTGACCACCAGCACGCCCGCACTTTCGGCCTGTTCCAGCAGATAGGTGGAATAGACGAATTCCATGTCGAAGGGCGGATCCTTGCGCATCAGGATCACGTCCAGATCGCTCAGCAGGGCGTCCTGCTCGGCCTCCAGCTCGAACCATTTTTCCGGGTTGGCGAACACTTTCAGCGGACGCATCCGCGCCCGAGCCTGGCCTTCGGCCTGGTACAGGTCGCGCTGTTCCATGTAGAACAGTTCCCAACCGCGCTTTTGTGCGGCCAGCAGCATGGCCAGCGAGCTATCCTTTTTATAGGAGATGCTGGCGATAGGATCCATGACAATCCCGACACGAACGCTCATGGGTGTTTCCTCAAGATTTGGGGCTGATGTCGACCTGTAGGAGCCAGCTTGCTCCTACAGAAGATCAGGCCGAAGGACCATATAAAAGTGGCGTCAGAGTGGCGCTGAGTGTGTTCCCGGTCAAGGAAAAACCACTGCCAGGGCCGGCCGATAGATTGGATTAGGAGACTGTGCTAAAAAGGCTGCCATGTCGTGCCGGCCCTTGAACATCAAGGGTTTCGAGTCCTCGATGGCCCGCAAATGGACAAATAGATTCTTAAAGGCGACGGTAGAGCCACTATGGAACAGCAACCCAGCGCCTTGAAGGTCATGGTGATCGACGACTCGAAGACGATTCGTCGCACCGCCGAAACACTGCTCAAGAACGTGGGTTGTGAGGTCATCACGGCCATCGATGGCTTCGATGCCCTGGCCAAGATCGCCGATCACCACCCCGGCATCATCTTTGTCGACATCATGATGCCGCGCCTGGATGGCTATCAGACCTGCGCTTTAATCAAGAACAACAGTGCCTTCAAGTCCACGCCAGTGATTATGCTGTCGTCCAAGGACGGACTGTTCGACAAGGCCAAGGGGCGCATCGTCGGCTCTGACCAGTTCCTGACCAAACCTTTCAGCAAGGAAGAACTGCTGAACGCGATACAGGCCCATGTTCCGGGGTTTGCCGCTGTTTTGCCGCAGTAAGACACCTACAGAGACGCTCGGCCATTGGGCCCTGCGCCGACAAGAATGGGGAAGACCATGGCACGTATCCTGATCGTCGATGATTCGCCGACTGAAATGTACAAACTGACCGGCATGCTGGAAAAGCACGGTCATGAAGTATTGAAAGCCGAAAACGGCGCAGACGGCGTGGCCCTGGCCCGCCAGGAAAAACCCGACGCAGTGCTGATGGATATCGTCATGCCCGGACTCAACGGCTTCCAGGCGACCCGCCAGTTGACCAAGGATCCGGACACCGGGCACATCCCGGTGATCATCATTACCACCAAGGATCAGGAAACCGACAAGGTCTGGGGCACTCGCCAAGGGGCAAGGGACTACCTGACCAAGCCGGTCGACGAAGATACCTTGATCAAGACCCTCAATGGCGTGTTGGCCGGTTGATCGTACGGCCATGAACGAATCACTGACCGCCTTCGAACTGCTGCTGCAGATCGACCGGCGCTGTCGCTTGCTGGCGGCGGACTTGCCGTCCCAGCCGACCCGACAGGACAGTTGGAGCGGCATTGGTTTTCGCCTGGGCGAACAGGGGTACGTCGCACCCATGGGCGAAGTCGGTGAAGTGTTGCACGAGCCGCGTTTTACCCAGGTGCCGGGGGTCAAGCCCTGGGTCAAGGGCGTGGCCAATCTGCGTGGGCGCTTGTTGCCGATCATGGACCTGGCAGGCTTCTTCGGCCATGAAGTCTCGACGCCGCGCAAGCAGCGGCGGGTGTTGGTGGTGGAGCACGACGAGGTGTTTGCCGGGCTGTTGGTCGATGAAGTCTTCGGCTTGCAGCATTTTGCCCGGGACAGCCTGCAGCCGACAGATCACTCGAACGGGCCGATTTCGGCATTTATCGAAGGCCGGTTTCAACGTGGACAGACCTGGCAGGTGTTCAGCCTGTTTGCGCTGGCGCGGTCGCAAGGATTCATGAACGTAGCCGTTTAATTGGGGCGACACAGATCCCCTGTGGGAGCGGGCTTGCTCGCGAAAGCGCCAGTCCATTCAACATTGATATTGACTGATCCACCGCTTTCGCGAGCAAGCCCGCTCCCACAGGGGATTCTGGCAGGCCCAGAAGTGGGTTAACAGGCGAAGACCGATGATAAAAGCAAAAGCAGGCAAGCCAATGGAAGGGTCGCGGAGTCGGTCGCAGATCATCGTGCTGTTCATCGCACTGATTATCTTCATCATGCTGTTGTTCGCCAATTTCGCGTACCTCAATACCCAGGCCACTTACGACAAACAGTACATTGGCCACGCCGGTGAGCTGCGCGTGTTGTCCCAGCGCATTGCCAAGAATGCCACCGAAGCGGCCGCCGGCAAGGCCGCTGCGTTCAAGTTGCTGAGCGATGCGCGCAACGATTTTGCCCGGCGCTGGAGCTATCTGAAGAAAGGCGACCCCGCTACCGGCCTGCCACCGGCGCCGGCCAGCGTGCGCCCGGAAATGCGCGCCGTGCAACTGGACTGGGAACGCCTGCTGAAAAACACCGACGCCATCCTGTCCAGCGAACAGACGGTGTTGTCGCTGCACCAGGTCGCCGCGACCCTGGCCGAAACCGTGCCGCAATTGCAGGTCGAATACGAAAAAGTGGTGGAAACCCTGCTGCAACGCGGAGCGCCGGCTGCGCAGGTGGCGATGGCCCAGCGTCAATCACTGTTGGCCGAACGTATTCTAGGGGCGGTCAATACCGTGCTGTCCGGCGACGAGAACTCGCAACAGGCCGCCGATGCGTTCGGCCGCGATGCGGCGCGTTTCGGCCAGGTGCTCAACGGCATGCTCCAGGGCAATGCAGCCCTGCGGGTCAGCCAGGTCGAGGATCACGACGCGCGCGCGCGGCTGATGGAGATTTCCGAGTTGTTCGAGTTTGTTTCCGGCTCTGTGGACGAAATCCTCGAAACCTCACCGGAGCTGTTCAAGGTCCGTGAGTCGGCCACCAATATCTTCAGCCTGTCGCAAACCCTGCTCGACGAAGCGTCCCAGTTGGCCAGCGGCTTCGAGAACCTCGCCGGGGGACGTGACACCGACACCATCGGCGGCTATGTCCTGGGCCTGGCGGCGTTGATGTCGATCATCCTCATCGGCCTGGTAATGGTGCGCGAAACCAATCGCCAGCTGCGCGAAACCGCCGAGAAGAACGAACGTAACCAGAACGCGATCCTGCGCCTGCTCGACGAAATCGAAGACCTGGCCGACGGCGACCTGACTGTGACCGCCACGGTCACCGAAGACTTCACCGGGACCATTGCCGATTCGATCAACTATTCCGTGGACCAACTGCGCGATCTGGTGGCGACGATCAACCTGACCGCCGGCCAGGTCGCTGCCGCCGTGCAGGAAACCCAGGCCACTGCGATGCACCTGGCGCAGGCCTCGGAACACCAGGCCCAACAGATCTCCGAGGCCTCTACCGCGATCAACGACATGGCTGAGTCCATCGACCAGGTGTCGGCCAACGCCGCCGAATCCTCGGCGGTGGCCGAGCGTTCGGTGGAAATCGCCAACAAGGGCAACGAGGTGGTGCACAACACCATCCATGGCATGGACAACATCCGCGAGCAGATCCAGGACACCGCCAAGCGAATCAAGCGCCTTGGCGAGTCTTCCCAGGAAATCGGCGACATTGTCAGCTTGATCGATGACATTGCCGATCAGACCAATATCCTCGCCCTCAACGCGGCGATCCAGGCGTCCATGGCCGGTGATGCCGGGCGTGGTTTCGCGGTAGTCGCCGACGAGGTGCAGCGCCTGGCGGAACGCTCGTCGGCCGCGACGCGGCAGATCGAGACCCTGGTGCGGGCGATCCAGGCCGACACCAACGAAGCGGTCATTTCCATGGAGCAGACCACCACCGAAGTGGTGCGCGGCGCGCGTCTGGCGCAGGATGCCGGTGTGGCCCTGGAAGAAATCGAAGGGGTATCCAAGACCCTGGCGGCGCTGATCCAGAGCATTTCCAACGCCGCACAACAACAGACGTCGTCTGCCGGTCAGATTTCCCTGACGATGAACGTGATCCAGCAAATCACCACGCAGACCTCGTCCGGCTCTACCGCCACCGCCGAGAGCATCGGCAACCTGGCGAAAATGGCCAGCCAGTTGCGGCGTTCGGTGTCCGGATTCACCTTGCCGGCCACCCAGGCGCAGGTCGCGGACAAAGCTTGAACCGCCCCCGGGCATGGCTATCTTGATTGAAGTGGGGATTGGAGTGGTTATGGGTGATCGGCACGACTATGTGGCCCTCGAATGGGTCAAGGGCGAAATTGCCGAAACGCTGAAGCAGGCTCATCACGCGATCGAAACCCAGCTTGATGACCCGCAGGCGACGCACGCCCTGAGCGAATGCCTGGCGTGCATCCATCAGGTTCACGGCAGCCTGCAGATGGTCGAGTTCTACGGTGCGGCCTTGCTCGCCGAAGAAATGGAGCAACTGGTCAGCGCCTTGCAACATAATCGCGTCAATCATCGCGACGAAGCGTTGCACCTCATGCTGCAAGCGCTGGGACAATTGCCGATTTACCTTGATCGCGTGCAAGGCGCCCGCCGCGATTTACCTCTGGTGGTATTGCCACTGATCAACGACCTGCGCAGCGCCCGAGGCGAAAGCCTGTTGTCGGAAACCAGCCTCTTCAGTCCGCAGTTGCCCGGCCTGGCTCCACTGGACGAAGCGTCCCTGGCGAGTCTGGCGCCTGCGGAACTGCCGAATGTACTGCGCAAATTGCGGCAGATGTTGCAGATGGCCCTGGTCGGTTTGCTGCGTGAACAGGACGACGACACTCATCTCGGGTATCTGGCCAAGGTTTTTACGCGTTTGGAAAGTTTGTGCGATTCAGCGCCCCTGAGCCCGCTGTGGCAGGTCGCTTCGGCGCTGGTCGAAGGCATGCGTGCCGGCGCCATCGCCAACAGCCCGGCCTTGCGCAGCCTCTTCAAGGAGGCCGACAAGGAACTCAAGCGCTTACTCGAAGAGGGCATGCAGGGTATCAATCATCCGCCGCCACCCGAGTTGCTCAAGAGTTTGCTGTTCTATATTGCCAAGGCCGAACATCCCACCGGGCAGATGCTGACCATGAAAGATCGCTACGCACTGGATGATGCATTGCCTGACAGCGCGATGGTCGACGAAGAGCGCGCACGGCTGGCTGGTCCCGACCGGGACGCCATGCGCTCGGTATTGTCGGCATTGTGTGAAGAACTGGTGCGGGTCAAGGAGCGCCTGGACCTGTTCGTGCGCAGCGACCGGCAGCATGCCTCGGACCTCGACAGTCTGCTCGCGCCCCTGCGGCAAATCGCCGACACCCTGGCGGTGCTGGGCTTCGGCCAGCCTCGCAAGGTGATCATCGATCAACTGGCCGTGGTGCTGAGCCTGGCCCAAGGCCAGCGCGCACCCGATGACGCGATCCTCATGGACGTGGCCGGCGCCTTGCTTTACGTCGAAGCGACGCTGGCCGGCATGGTCGGCACCGTGGAGCCGGAAAGCCAGGAAGACAGCCGCCTGCCCACCACCGACCTGACGCAGATCCACCAGATCGTCATCAAGGAGGCGCGCATCTGCCTGCAGCAGGCCAAGGACATGATCGTTGACTACATCGATGCCGATTGGGACCGTCAGCACCTGCAGGCACTGCCGGCTTTGTTGACCCAGGTGCGCGGTGCGCTGGCGATGATTCCGCTGAGCCGTGCGGCGAGCCTGATCGAAACCTGTAATCAGTTCATCCGCGAGCACCTGCTGCTCGAGCCGGGCCAGCCTGGCTGGCAGGCGCTGGACAGTCTGGCCGACGCCATCACCAGCATCGAGTATTACCTGGAGCGCCTGAGCGACGACCCCGCAGCCCCCGGTGAACAACTGCTCGACGTGGCGCAACGCAGCCTGGCTGCGCTCGGGGTTTTCCCCAGTGAACAACAGGTGCCGGTGCTTGCCGATATCTTGAGCCCTGGCGAAGCACAATCCCTGCGCCAACAGCAGGAACAGGACGCGCCGGCAATCGTCCAGAGCCTGGCCGATGTGCTGGCCAGCCCGGTCTCGGCCTTGAACCCGCCCGCGCTCGATACGCCGGGCAGCCTGTTGCCGCCGCCGTCAGGCGAAGCGCCGGTGGACGAGGAATTGCGCGAAGTGTTCCTCGA
>Ga0247818_10003332_pt1 | contig 10386 bp, 7 predicted proteins | sample 13C_Glucose_Day1_FD_192424 | JGI IMG/M metagenome (GOLD analysis project Ga0247818, IMG submission 192424) | Soil microbial communities from agricultural site in Penn Yan, New York, United States - 13C_Glucose_Day1 | ecosystem: Environmental > Terrestrial > Soil > Agricultural land | place: USA...
ACGCCGATCGCCAGCAATTGCGTTCCCTGATCCGTCAGGCTCAGCACGAGGTTGCGCAAAACAAACCTCCTGCTTCCAGCCGCAAGATCTTCAAGTACATCCGTGAGCTGGACGAGACTCAACGCGGTCTGCGTTGATATTCGACCCTGTAGGAGCTGGCGCAGGCTGCGATCTTTTGATCTTAAGAGCAAAGATCGCAGCCTGCGGCAGCTCCTACACACGTTTATTTATGCGCCCGTGCCACCCACGGTGATCGCATCGATTTTCAACGTCGGCTGACCGACGCCTACCGGCACCGATTGCCCATCCTTGCCGCACGTGCCCACACCGCTGTCCAGCGCCAGATCATTACCGACCATCGACACCCGGCTCATCGCCTCGGGGCCGTTGCCGATCAACGTCGCGCCTTTGACCGGCGCAGTGATCTTGCCGTCTTCGATCAGGTACGCCTCGCTGGTGGAGAACACGAACTTGCCGCTGGTGATATCGACCTGACCGCCGCCGAGGTTGGCGCAGTAGATGCCCTTCTTCACCGAAGCAATGATTTCCGCCGGATCGCTTTCGCCGCCGAGCATGTAGGTGTTGGTCATTCGCGGCATCGGCAGGTGTGCGTAGGACTCACGACGACCGTTGCCGGTGCGGGCCACGCCCATCAACCGCGCGTTGAGCTTGTCTTGCATATAGCCCTTGAGTACGCCGTTTTCGATCAGCGTGGTGCACTCGGTCGGCGTACCTTCGTCGTCGACACTCAGCGAACCGCGACGGCCGCTCAAGGTACCGTCATCGACGATGGTGCACAGCTTGGAGGCAACCATTTCGCCCATGCGTCCGCTGTAGGCGGAACTGCCCTTGCGGTTGAAATCGCCTTCCAGACCGTGGCCGACGGCTTCGTGCAGCAGCACGCCAGACCAGCCCGAGCCCAGTACTACCGGCAACGTACCGGCCGGTGCCGGAATTGCTTCCAGATTCACCAGCGCCTGACGCAGCGCTTCACGGGCATAGCCCATGGCGCGGTCTTCGGCGAGGAAATAACGGTAGTCGGTACGCCCGCCGCCGCCATGCCCGCCGCGCTCGCGACGGCCATTCTGCTCAACGATCACACTGACGTTGAAGCGCACCAGCGGGCGCACATCCGCCGCCAGCCCGCCGTCGGTGGATGCCACCAGAATCCGCTCCCAGACCCCGGCCATGCTCACGCTGACCTGCTGGATACGCGGGTCGAGCGCGCGGGTAGCCACATCAATGCGCTTGAGCAGCTCGACTTTCTCGGCCCGGCTCAATACTTCAAGCGGATTATCCGGCGCGTACAGTTGCGCGACGTCTTGAGTGGTGAACGCCTGCACCGTGCCGTTCTGCCCGGCGCGGGAGATCGAACGCGCAGCACGAGCCGCTGCGCCGAGCGCTTCGAGGGTGATCGCGTTGCTGTAGGCAAAACCGGTTTTTTCACCAGACTGCGCACGCACGCCGACACCCTGGTCGAGGTTGAAGCTGCCTTCCTTGACGATGCCGTCTTCCAGCGCCCACGACTCGGAGATCTGGCCCTGGAAATACAGGTCGGCCGCATCGATGCCGGGGCCGGCCAGATCGCCGAGCACGCCTTGCAGGCTCTCGATCGTCACGCCGCCGGGCGCCAACAGGTGATCACTGACTGAGGACAACAACTCGCTCATAGGTTTACGCCTTAAATTCGTGTTCTGAAGCAGGCCGCTGTGCGCCCTGCGAGAAAAACCGCCGATGACTCACCACCGGCATTCGCGCCCTGATGGACGCTTGTTCAATACTGTCGCGTTCGGCCAACAACACCGCTTCGCCTTGATCCTGACTCGCCAGCACACGGCCCCACGGGTCGATAATCGCCGCATGGCCGAAGGTTTCCCGCGGTCCCGGATGGGTTCCGCCTTGCGCTGCGGCCAGTACATAACACTGTGTCTCGATGGCCCGCGCACGGATCAAGACATCCCAGTGCGCTGCGCCTGTCACCGCAGTAAAGGCCGACGGTGCGGTAATCAACTCGGCACCGGCGGCACGCAATTCGCTGTACAACTCGGGAAAGCGCAAGTCATAACACACAGTCAGACCGAGCTTGCCCACCGGCGTGTCGGCAACCACGACGCCACTGCCATAAGCATAGTCATCGGATTCGCGATAACGCCCGCGATTGTCCGCCACATCCACGTCGAACAGATGCAACTTGTCATAGCGTGCAACGGTTTCGCCCTGATCATCGACCAGCAACGAGCAGGCATTGGCCTTGGCCGTCGGTTGATCAACCGGCGGCAACGGTAAAGTGCCAGCCACTATCCATAACTTGAGGTCGCGAGCGGTCTGTTTCAACCACGGCAGGATCGGTCCTTCGCCCAATGCTTCGGCGCGGCCGATGTCAGCGACATCACGACGGCCCATGGCGGCGAAGTTTTCCGGCAGCACCGCGAGCTTCGCACCGCCGGCTGCAGCCTGTTCGAGCAGGCGCCGGGCCTGAGCCAGATTGGCCAGCACATCGCTCTGGCTGACCATTTGAATCACCGCTAAAGACATGGCCACTCCTCGGGATCTGCACATAACCGTGTAGGAGCTGCCGCAGGCTGCGATCTTTTGATCTGGCTCTTAGAAAGCAAAATCAAAAGATCGCAGCCTGCGGCAGCTCCTACATCGGCAATAGAGTCATGCTACTCAAAAAGGCTTGTCAAAGGTGATTTTCGGCTCTTTCCATGGGCCTTTGACGGTGTATTTCACACTGGCAAAGCGCGCCACCCGGTCGCCGATCAGCTTGTCGATGAGGAACAACGCGCCGCCAACCGCCGGTGCGCCGACGATCAGCGCCGCAATCGGCAGGTTGTTGGTCACCGGCAACGTCACCAGCAACTTGGCGTCGACCTTGTCGCCGACCAGATCCAGCGTGCCGTCGAGTTCAAGATTGCTCGACGGGCCTGTCAGGCGGATCGGTTCGCGGGTCACGTAGACACCGTTGGTGGCGACCAGCAAACCTTTGACCCGGTCATAGCTCAAGCCTTTGCCGAACAGATCGGAGAAGTCCAGACGCAAACGGCGGCCGATGGAGTTGAAGTTGAGCAGACCGAACACTCGCAACGCCTGCGCGCCGCCCTCCACTTCAACAAACTGGCCTTTGTTCAGCGATGCGTCGAGGGTGCCGGAGAAGCGCTTGGTCGCCAGCCATGCCGGAGAGCCCGACCAGCGGCCATCGACGTCCATGTGAAACTCTTCGCTGGTCACGCTCGGGGCAAAGCCCCAGCCCTTGAGGACGTCCGCGAGGTTCTTGCCACCAATGCGCCCCTTATACCAACTGGTGGTCGCGCCCGGCGGCCCTTCCCAGCCACCGTTACCCTGCAACAGGATGCCTTTGAGGCCCATGTCGAGATTGTTCAGGGCAATGCCTTTGGCAGTCGGCCGAACCTTCAACGACCAGCCACCGACCAGATCCGGCCCCAGAAACAGCTGATTGACGGTGATATCCAGTGCCGGAATTTTCGTCGGGTCGACCGATACCAACGGGTCTGGCGAATTTTCGTCAGCCTGTACCGTCGGGTCCGGCGCCGGCAGTTTCACGTATTGCAGATTGACGGCAATCGGCACGCCCTTGGCGTCAGGAAGACTTGCCGATCCTTTCGCCTGCTGGCTGTCGAGGGCCAGGTTCCACGCGCCTGGCTTGCGATTGACCTGAACCGACGCCTGATCCAGCGTGGTCCCGAATGCCGTGAGTTTGCCAACCTTGAAATCAGCACTGTTGAGCAACTGCTTGGCGCTGCCGCCCGGATCCTGCCCGGCGTATTTGTTGGCCAGGTCCTGCCACGGTGCGACGTCGAGCTCCGACAGTACTCCACGAATCCGCAGGCCTTTGGCACCCGGCAGCACGGCTTCGCCGGCTCCGAGGAACAGCTCGCCTCGGCCATCGGCGAAGTTCGTCGGTGGTGCCGCAAAAGTGAAATTGGCCAGTTGGTCGTAGTTGACCCAGTAACGCCGCTCCGGCCCCTGCAAGGTCATGCGGAACACCGTATCGCGCCCGACGTCCGCCGCCATGCCGAACGGCGCGGGCAAGTCCACCGCCACACCTTTCATGCTGGAGCTGACCAGCAGCTGGCTGTCGGCGCCGTCCAGATTCAATTGCAATTGATAAGGAATGGTTCCGGAAACCGGCAATGGTTGTGTCACGCCCAGCCAGTCGGTGAGTTTTTTCACTTCGACCTGCCCGGATGCCGCCACCCGAGTCCTGAGTTTGCCAGGGCTGCCATCGGCGAAGATCTGCGCGGTCACCGGTTTGTCGAACGCGCGCGCCGCAATGTTCTGCCCGCTGAGTCCTTTAGCGCTGTCAAAGCGGAAATCGCCTTTGAGCTGAGTCAGCTCCAGTTTCGGCTCAGCCAGTTTCAGCCGGGCATTGGCGGTTTTGAAGTCGACGAGGATTTTCGGCTGGTCGCCGCCCTTGTCCAGCGGGATATCGAGCTTGAGCTTGCCTTGCAGATCGCCCGCGCCTTCCCAACCGGCAAAGGTCTCACCGGTACCGATCGGTGCGTCCTGAAGGATTTTCAGGCCATCACCGAGGCCACCGGCAAACGCGCCATCGAGATACATGTGCGTGTGTTGCCCGGCCGATACGTGGGGAATATTGACGAAGACATCGCTGACCTGAGTGTCGAGCAACTGACCTTTATTGGCCCAGATCCGTACGCCACTGTCTTCGATGAACACGTCACCACTGACCTTGCTGACGTGCGGCCAGCCCGGCTGGAACGCCAGTTCGGCATCGTGCACTTTGAAGAACAGGCTAATGCTGCGGTCGGCCTCACCGGCATTCTTGCTCAGCGAACCCTGATACTGGAAGAAGCCCTGGTCGACCGCACCTTTGAGGATGGCCGTACGCAGCCACTCGTCGAGCGCCGGGCTCAAGACTTCGGGCAGGTATTTGGCGGTGTAGCGACCGTCGCCCTCGACCAGACCGACCCGCAGGTCCATGTAGTCTTCCTGGCTATGGTCGAAATGCAGGCGAATCAGGAAGTCACCGGCAATCTTGCCCTCCTCGCCGAGCACCTTCAGATACGGGGCGATCAGGGTGAAGCCGTCTTTATCGAGCTTCCAGGTCAGGCGTGCGTTGGCCTGAATGTACTGCCATGGTTTGGCGAAAATAGGGTCGAGGTGCAGGACAAAATCCTTGCTGTCCATGCGCAACTCGCCACCGTCGAGGTTGCCGCTGAGGCTGCCGCTGACGTTCCGAGCCGCCGGCGCGCCGTGGTAGGCATCGAAACCGACGTTATCCAGATTGGTGGCGAAACTGAATTTGTTGCCGTCGGTGGCATTGGGGCGGAAATCCAGCAGCACGTTACGCAGGCCACCGGTGACTTTCAGATGATCAACAGCCGTGGCGAAACCTTGTGGTAACGGCCCCAAGGCATTGAGCAGTGGAGTGATCGGGGTCAGATCAAGACGATCCGCTTGCAAGTGCCAGAGTTCTTCGACCTTGTCGGTCGCGCGCGTCTGCTTCACCTGTACATGTGACTCCCAACGGTTTTCGCCGAAATTCATCGCCAGTGAATCGAGGGTAACGGTCGCGCCCTCATCACTGTTCTCGTAGTAGGCGTTAAGCGCCAGATTATTGATCTGGATCGGCTTGCGATCGGCGTAGGCGCCGGTCAGTTGTGGTGCATTCAAGCGTAACGCGGCACTTTGCAGCGTGCCCTTGGCCCAATTGACCCACAGTTCGCCGCCGGCCTTGATCTCGGAGAAATTCCATTGTTGGGTAAGACGCTCCGGTAGCCACTTCGACCAGTCGCTTTGCGGCAGGCTGGCGTAACCGTCCACCACACTGTCCTGCCATTGCTCGGGGCGAATCCGCGTGCGCAGGCTCAGTGCAACGGGCTGGCCATCCGGCAAGGTCAAACGGGCGTCGAGGCGCTGACGGCTGGCGCCGGTTTTCAGATTGAGGCCGACATAGGTGAGCGTCAGTGGCGCGTGATCGAGGGGCTGCAAGGTCACCTGACTGTCGAGTACCGACAGTTGCTGAATCATTTGCGAGCGATTGAACAATTGCTGCGGATCGAGCGGCTGATCGTTCTGCACCGGCAGACCTTCCAGTGCCCAAGTGCCGTCCCCGGCTTCCTTGAGGCTGATTTTCAGGCCGTTGAGTTCCAGGTGGGCAATGCGCACTTCGCGCGCCAACAGGCTGGCCCATAAATCCGGTACCGCGCGCACCCGATCCAGACGCAAGGCATTGGCGCCACTGCCGACCATCACGTCGTGGGCCAGCAGGATCGGGGCAAAACCGCTCCAGTTGCCTTCCAGTTCGCCGATCTGCAAGGGCATGCCGAGGGCGGCACTGGCTTTGTCTTCAATGTCGGCGCGGTACTCAGCCACCAGCGGGGTCAGTTCGCGGCCGAGACTGACATACAACGCCATCAACACCAGAACCAACGCGCACAGGCCCAGCCCCCAGCGGGTGAGTGCGGCCAAAATGCGTGTCAGACGCTCCATGTCAGTCGGCTCCCATGGCAAAAATACTGCGAAAAGCTGAGGCCAGCCGCGGTGGAATAAAAGTGACGCAGGGGATCAGAGCAACACCACGTCATATTGTTCCTGGGAATACATGGTTTCCACCTGGAAGCGTATGGTGCGACCAATGAAACCTTCAAGCTCGGCGACGTTACCCGACTCTTCATCGAGCAAGCGGTCGACCACTTTCTGGTTCGCCAGCACCCGATAACCCTCGGCCTGATAAGCCCGGGCTTCACGGAGGATCTCGCGGAAAATCTCGTAACAGATGGTTTCCGCGGTTTTCAGTTTGCCGCGGCCCTGGCAACTGCTGCACGGTTCGCACAGCACTTGCTCGAGGCTTTCGCGGGTACGCTTGCGGGTCATCTGCACCAGGCCCAACTCAGTGATGCCGATGATGTTGGTCTTGGCGTGATCGCGTTCTAGCTGTTTTTCCAGGGTGCGCAGCACTTGGCGCTGATGCTCTTCGTCTTCCATGTCGATGAAGTCGATGATGATGATCCCGCCAAGGTTGCGCAGGCGCATCTGCCGGGCGATCGCGGTGGCCGCTTCGAGATTGGTCTTGAAGATGGTTTCTTCGAGGTTGCGATGGCCGACGAACGCGCCCGTATTCACATCGATCGTGGTCATGGCTTCCGCCGGATCCACCACCAGATAACCGCCGGATTTCAGCGGTACCTTGCGCTCGAGGGCTTTCTGGATTTCGTCTTCGACGCCGTACAGGTCAAAAATCGGCCGCTCACCTGGATAGTGTTCCAGACGATCGGCGATTTCCGGCATCAGTTCGGCGACGAACTGCGTGGTTTTCTGAAAGGTTTCCCGGGAATCGATGCGGATCTTCTCGATCTTCGGGTTGACCAGATCACGCAGCGTACGCAACGCCAGACCGAGGTCTTCGTAAATCACGCTAGGCGCGGAGATGGTTTTGATCTGCTCGTTGATCTGATCCCACAGGCGTCGCAGGTAACGGATGTCCATGAGGATTTCATCGGCGCCAGCGCCTTCGGCGGCGGTGCGCAGAATGAAACCGCCGGCCTCCTTGATGCCTTCTTTGGCCACGCAATCGCTGACCACCTGCTTGAGGCGTTCGCGCTCAGCTTCGTCTTCAATTTTCAAGGAGATGCCGACGTGGGCGGTGCGCGGCATGTACACCAGATAGCGCGACGGAATCGAAAGTTGCGTGGTCAAGCGCGCGCCTTTGGAGCCGATCGGGTCCTTGGTGACTTGCACCACCAGGCTTTGACCTTCGTGCACCAGCGCACTGATACTTTCGACCGCAGGACCTTCACGTAGAGAAATTTCGGCGGCGTGAATAAATGCCGCGCGATCCAGGCCGATGTCGACAAACGCTGCCTGCATACCCGGCAGCACGCGGACGATCTTGCCTTTATAGATGTTGCCGACAATCCCGCGCTTTTGCGTGCGCTCAACATGGACTTCTTGCAGCACACCGTTTTCGACCACCGCCACGCGCGACTCCATCGGCGTGATGTTGATCAGAATCTCTTCACTCATGGCAGGATCTCGTTCAGGCGTGTTCACGATAATGGCCGCATCTGGATTCGTACGACGCTTATTGCGCGTTCAGGTTTTGCCAACAGGGTATGCCGAAATGGCCTAACAGTTCTGCGGTTTCGCAAACTGGCAGTCCGACCACCGCCGAGTAACTGCCATTGAGCCCGGCGACGAATACCGCGCCGAGCCCCTGAATGCCATAGCCGCCGGCCTTGTCATGCGGTTCACCGCTAGCCCAATAGGCGGCAGCTTCATCCCCGCTGATCGGCCGGAACCGCACCAGACTGCGCACCACCCGCGATTCGCAACGATCGCCTTCGAGCACGGCGATGGCGGTCAGCACTTCATGCTCCTTGCCGGACAACATCATCAGCATGGCGCATGCATCGGCTTCGTCCACCGGTTTGCCAAGAATTTTGCCATCAAGCACCACGGCGGTGTCGGCACCCAGCACGCAGCATGGCTGAGCGGACACGACGCTGCGACGCCCGGCTTCGGCCTTGCCGCGCGCCAGACGCTCGACATAGGTCGACGGCGATTCTTCGGGTAACGGGGTTTCGTCGATATCCGCACTGATGGCGGAGAACGGAATGCCGATCTGCGTGAGCAATTCACGGCGACGCGGCGACCCGGAGGCGAGGTAAAGCGGCTTCATCAAAACATCTCCCTGTTCAGTGCCCTGCTTCACCGGCTCAATTGATTTTGTAGCGGCGGCGCAATCCACGCAGGGCGAAGCTGACCCAGGGCCAGAGCAATGCGCTGACCAGCGCCGGCAGTACCAGCGCCAGAGTCGGCTGGCGGTTGCCAGTCAGGGCGCTGAGCCACAATTGCACCAGTTGCGCGAGGCCAAAGATCACCAGGATCACCAGACACTGCTGCCACATCGGGAACATCCGCAAGCGCTGCTGTAATGACAGCACCAGGAACGTAATCAGCGAGAGGATGAGCGCGTTTTGCCCAAACAGATCGCCTTGCAATACGTCTTCGGCCAACCCCAGACAGAACGCTGTGACCATGCCGACCGTCTGCGGCATGTACAGCGCCCAGAACGTCAGTAGCAAGGCCAGCCACAGCGGGCGAAGGATTTCCATGAAGATCGGCAACGGTGACACGCTGAGCAACAGGCCGATCAAAAATGTCAGCCAGACCATCCAGCCATTTCGAGAAGCTTTCACACCGACCATTATTCTCGTCCCCTGGTGGTGACTGGCGCCGTGACCGGTGGTTTGGCGGGTGGTTTGCCGGCGGCTGGCGAAGAGGCCGGCGGCTTCGCCGCAGCCGGTACAGTCGCTGGCGGTTTGCTTGCACCCGGTTTGACCGCCGTCGCGGCGGGCGCTGTGGTTGCTGGCGCCTGTTCGGGAGTCGAAGGGGCGGCAGGCACCGGCATGACCAGAGGTTTCGAAACGTTGGCAGGCATCATCGGACCGCCGCCATGGGCATCCAGAATTTCCTGAGCCTGCGCAGCGTCGTTGGCGCGTTCCTCAGCCGTACGTGAGTCACTGAACACCAGCAGCAAGTAGCGACTGCGGTTCAGCGCAGCGGTCGGTACCGCGCGAACGATCGCAAATGGCTGGCCAGAGTCATGGATCACTTCCTTGACCGTCGCCACCGGATAACCCGCCGGGAAACGCTGTCCGAGCCCGGAGCTGACCAGCAGATCGCCTTCCTTGATATCCGCCGTGTCAGCGACATGCCGCAATTCCAGGCGCTCCGGGTTGCCGGTGCCGCTGGCAATCGCCCGTAGTCCGTTACGGTTCACCTGCACAGGAATGCTGTGGGTGGTGTCGGTCAACAGCAATACACGCGAGGTGTACGGCATCAACTCGACCACTTGCCCCATCAGACCGCGAGCATCGAGCACCGGCTGACCGAGCACCACGCCGTCGCGCTCACCTTTATTGATGATGATTCGATGTGTGAAGGGATTGGGATCCATGCCGATAAGCTCGGCCACTTCGACCTTCTCATTGACCAGCGCGGAAGAGTTGAGCAACTCGCGCAATCGAACGTTCTGCTCCGTCAGGGCGGCCAATTTCTGCATACGCCCTTGATAAAGCAGGTTTTCGGTCTTGAGCTTTTCGTTTTCGGCGATGAGCTCGGTGCGACTGCCGAACTGGCTGGCAATCCCTTCCCACAGCCGTCCGGGAAGGTCAGTGATCCAGTAGGCATCCATCAGCACTAGCGACGCTTGTTTGCGTGCAGGCTTGAGCAGATCAAAGCGGGCATCGACCACCATCAGCGCGACCGATAGCACGGCCAGCACCAACAGGCGCACACCCAACGAAGGGCCTTTGGCGAAAAGCGGTTTAATAAGCCGCTCCTCCCAGGCAAATGTTCTGTTTATTCATACGGCATCAAACCGGCCTGGATGAAGAC
>Ga0247818_10003333_pt1 | contig 10381 bp, 9 predicted proteins | sample 13C_Glucose_Day1_FD_192424 | JGI IMG/M metagenome (GOLD analysis project Ga0247818, IMG submission 192424) | Soil microbial communities from agricultural site in Penn Yan, New York, United States - 13C_Glucose_Day1 | ecosystem: Environmental > Terrestrial > Soil > Agricultural land | place: USA...
CGTGTGGGCGTGACGCTGGAGGCCAAGTGGGTGCCGGTGACGGCGCAGACACGCTTCACCGCGATCAGCAGCGGCCAGGCCGACCTGGAATGCGGCGCCAGCACGGTGACGCTCGGGCGCATGAAGGAAGTGGGGTTCTCGACGCTGACCTTCGTCGACGGCACCGGCCTGCTGGTCCGCAATTCCACCACCGGCCAGTCGTTGATGGACCTGGCCAACAAGAAGATCGGCGTGATCGCCGGCACCAGCAACGAACGAGCGCTCGCCGAAGTCTTGAAGGCCAAGATGGTGACGGCCACCGTGGTACCGCTGAAGACGCGCGACGAAGGGCTCGAGCAGCTGGAAGCCGGCACCATCGACGCATTCGCAAGCGACCGCGTGCTGCTGGTCGGGCTGGCCTCCAGGTCGAAAGACCCGAAGGCCCTGGCGCTGCTGGCCGACGCGCTGTCCTACGAGCCCTACGCGATCGCGTTGCCGCGCGGCGACTGGGCGATGCAGCAGGCCGTGGACTCGGCGTTGTCGCAGATCTTCAGGAGCAGCGCCCTGCCCGAGATCTATGGGCGCTGGTTCGGCGCGCTGGGAAGGCCGAGCCCGGTGCTGGAGCTCATGTACGCGCTGGGCCGTCTGCCCGAGTGACTGGAGTAGCGGACGCTGGCGGAGAGAGTGGGATTCGAACCCACGGACGGTTGCCCGTCGCTGGTTTTCAAGACCAGTGCAATCGACCGCTCTGCCATCTCTCCCGTCGGTCGCCGGTAGTGTAGTTCGCGCGCCTGCCGCTCAAACCGGCGTGCAGGGCACCTGGATCACTTCGCGGCGCCCCCCGTCGACGCGCACGGCCGTGAGGCGGCCGCCCCACACGCAGCCGGTGTCGATCGACAGCACGTCGGGGCGGCTGACGAGGCCCAGGGTGCTCCAGTGGCCGGTGGCGATCGGCTGGCCGGCGGTTCGGCGGCCGGGCACGTTGAACCACGGACGGTGGCCCGGCGGCGCGCCGTCGGCGCCTTCCTTGGTGCCGAACTCCAGGGTGCCGTCGTCGGTGCAGAAGCGGATGCGCGTGAGCACGTTGATCACGAAGCGCCAGCGGTCGGCGCCGCGCAGCTCCTCGCTCCAGCGCAGCGGCTCGTTGCCGTACATCACGCGCAGGAAGCCTTCGAGGTCGGGCCCGCGCAGCATCGTCTCGACTTCGCGTGCCAAGGCGAGCGTCTGCTCGGCATCCCACTGCGGCACCACGCCCGCGTGCACGAGCAGCCAGCCGTGGGCCGTGTCGGCCAGCGGCCGGCGGCGCACCCAGTCGATCCAGCGGTCGCGGTCGGGCGCATCGAGGATGCCGCGCAGCGTGTCGCTGCGGTGCTCCGGGCGGATGCCGGCCGCCACGGCCAGCAGGTGCAGGTCGTGGTTGCCGAGCAGGCTCGTCGCGGATCCTTCGAGCGCGTGCAGGCGGCGCAGCACGTCGAGCGAATCGGGGCCGCGGTTGACCAGGTCGCCCAGCACGTGCAGCCGGTCGCGCGAGGGGGAAAAGGCGAGCTCGGCGAGCAGCCGGTCGAGCGCGTTCGCGCATCCCTGCACGTCGCCGATGAGATAGTGCATGGCGCGATTCTGCTACCCTTTGCGCCTTTTCCCTGGGGCGGCGTGAAACGCCGGCTGCATGGACGTCGCGCTGCTGGTTTTCCTGATCCTGCTCAACGGGCTCTTCGCCATGTCGGAACTGGCCCTGACCGCGAGCCGCAAGGCTCGGCTCCAGGTGATGCTCGAGGCCGGCGAGCTCGGCGCGCAGGCCGCGCTGGACCTGCACGACAACCCCACCAAGTTCCTGTCCACGGTGCAGATCGGCATCACGTCGATCGGCGTGCTCAACGGCATCGTCGGCGAGGCGGCGTTCTCGCAGCCGCTCGGCCACTGGCTGGAGGCGGCGCTCGGCATGCCCGGCCGAGCCTCCGAGATCACGGCCACCGGGCTCGTCGTGGTCATCATCACCTTCCTGACGATCATCTTCGGCGAGCTCGTGCCCAAGCGGCTCGGCCTGATGTACCCCGAGACGATCGCGCGCCTCGTGGCGCAGCCGATGGAGTGGCTGTCCACCGCAACGCGCCCGTTCGTCTGGCTGCTCACCGCGAGCACCGACGCCACGCTGCGGCTGCTCGGCATCCAGGGCGGCCCGAGCCGCAGCGTGACCGAGGAGGAGATCGCGGCCAACCTGGAGGAGGGCCTGGAGACCGGCATCATCGAGGCGCAGGAGCACCAGATGGTGCGCAACGTGTTCCGCCTCGACGAGCGCCAGGTCGGCTCGATGATGATCCCGCGCGCCGACATCATCTGGCTCGACGCCAGCGCGCCGCTGGCCGATGCGCTCGAGGTCATCGCGTCCAACGGCCATTCGCGCTACCCGGTGTGCCGCGGCAGCCTGGACGACGTGCTCGGCGTGCTGCCGGTGCAGAACCTGCTCACGCCGCTCTCCCGCGGCGATTCGCCGCTGCTGTCCGATTGCGTGGAGCCGCCGGTCTTCGTGCCCGAGACGCTGTCGGGCATGGAGCTCCTGGCGCACTTCCGCGCCGCGAGCACCGACCTCGTCTTCGTGGTGGACGAGTACGGCGAGGTTCAGGGGGTGATCGGCGTGCGCGACGTGCTGGAGGCCATCACCGGCGAGTTCGGCGCCCAGGGCGGCGAGGACGCCTGGGCCGTGCAGCGCGAGGACGGCAGCTGGCTGCTGGACGGCCTGATCCCCGTCACCGAGCTGAAGGACCGGCTCGAGCTGAAGGAGCTGCCGCTGGAGGCCGAAGGCCGCTACAACACGCTGGCGGGCATGATCATGCCCGCCAGCGTGTTGTAGCTGCGGCTGCCCAACACGGCCGACCAGGTCGAATGGGACGGCTGGGCATTCGAGGTCGTCGACCTCGACGGCAAGCGCGTCGACAAGGTGCTGGTCAGCCGCAGCGTCAATGAAGGAGAGAACCCGTGATCCACAACGCCCTGCATCGCGATCCGGTGCCGCTCGACCGCGAGAAGCACCGCTCGCTCAAGGTCGACCGCGCCGCCATGAGCAACTACACGCCGATGACCGGCCTGAACTCGTACTTCATCAACGCGGTGGAGTTCGCCGATGCCTGCCGTGACTACCCCATCGTGTTCGTGCGGGCCAGCGCCGCCGAGGCCGGCAAGCCCCTGGAGGTGGCCCCGGTGGCGGTGTTCGGCCTCGCGCCCGGCGAGAACCTGTTCCTGGACGGCAGCGGCCAATGGAACGCGAGCTACATCCCCGCGCAGCTGCGGGCCTATCCGTTTGCGCTCGCGCGCGTGAGCGACCAGCAGTACAACGTGTGCATCGACCGCTCGTGGCAGGGCCTGTCCGACACGGCCGACGGGCCCGGCACGCGGCTTTTCGAGCATGATGGCCAGCCGTCGTCCTACATGGAAGAGATGCGCAAGTACCTCGAGACGCTCGAATTGGAGCTGCAGCGCACGCGCCTGTTCTGCGCTCGCCTGGTCGAGCTCGGCCTGCTGCAGGACATGCGCTTCGACGTGACGTTGCCCGACGGCAACAAGCTCACCGTGGACGGCTTCCTCTCCATCGAGGAGAAGAAGCTGCGCGAGCTGCCCGATGCGCAGGTGGTCGACCTGCATCGCAACGGCCTGCTGGCGCTGCTGCACGTGCAGCAGGCCTCGATCCGCAACATGCGGCGCCTGATCGACCGGCGCCTGCAGCGCACGGCCAACGCATGAGATGAAGCCCCCGGATTGTTGGCCCCCATGCTCCTCCCGTCGCTGCCCCCCAAGGGGGCTCTTGCTGCGGACCGGCGAAGCCGGGGACCTTTTGCCCCCACGCTCCTCCCGTCGCTGCCCCCCGAGGGGGCTCTTGCTGCGGACCGGCGGAGCCGGATCCGCGCAAGGCCCTTGGTGGGGCCGTTTCATGCCTGCCGGCTCGCGCTTGCCGGCGGTGGAGAACTGAGATGTCGATCTTCGAAGGCTTCCTCTCGACGCCCGCGATGCTCGCCGTGTTCGGCGAGCAACCGGTGGTGCAGGCGATGCTCGATTTCGAGGCCGCGCTCGCGCGCGCGCAAGGCGCCGAAGGCGTGATCCCGCCGCCAGCGGCCGAGGCCATCGCGCTTGCCTGCCGGGCCGAGCGCTTCGACCTGCCGGGGCTGGTGGCCGCCAGCGGCCGCGCCGGCAGCCTGGCGATCCCGCTCGTGCGCCGGCTCACCGAGGAGGTGGCGAAAGCCGATGCCGGCGCCGCGCAGTGGGTGCACTGGGGCAGCACGAGCCAGGACGTGATCGACAGCGCGATGGTGCTCGTCACGCGGCGGGCGCTGGCGCTGGTGGACCGCGACCTCTCCTCGCTCGTGGCGGCGCTGCTCGCGCTCGCGCAGGCCCATCGCGCCACGCCGGTGATCGGCCGCACGCTGATGCAGCCGGCGTCGGTGGTGAGCTTCGGTTGGAAGGCCGTCGGCTGGGCCGGCGCGCTGGTGCGCGGCCAGGCCCGGCTGCACGAGGCGGGCGAGCGCGCGCTGCAGCTCCAGCTCGGCGGCGCGGTCGGCACGCTGTCGACCCTGGGCGACGCAGGGCCGGCGGTGGCGGCCCGGTTGGCGGCGCTGCTCGGCCTGCCCGCGCCGCAGCACGTGTGGCACGTGCACCGCGACGACTGGATCTCGCTCGCCGGCGTGCTCGGCGTGCTGAGCGGCTCGCTCGCGAAGATGGCGCGCGACTGGTCGCTTCTCACGCAGGCCGAGGTCGGCGAGCTGGCCGAGCCGTCGGGCGCGGGGCGCGGCGGCTCCACGGCGCTGCCGCACAAGCGCAATCCGGTGGCGAGCATGGTGGCGCTGGCGGCCGGCCAGCGCGTGCCGCACCGGGTGGCCGCGCTGCTGGGCGCGATGGCGCAGGAACACGAGCGCGGCCTCGGCGGCTGGCAGGCGGAGCTGGCCGAATGGGCAGCGCTCTTCGCCGGCGTGCACGGCGCGCTTGCTGCGCTGGCGCAGGCCGCGCCGGGGCTGCAGGTGGATGCGGCGCGCATGCGCGCCAACATCGATGCGCTGCACGGGCTGGCGAGCGCCGAGGCGGCATCGATGCGCGTGGCGCAGGTGGTGGGCAAGCCGCGCGCGCAGGCGCTGCTGGAGGCGCTGTCCGCGCGCGTGGCCGGCGAGGGGCGTGCGCTGGACACCCTGCTGCGCGAGGCCGTGGCGGCCGACGACGCGCTGCGCACCGCGCTCCCCGCCGCGGACATCGACGCGCTGTTCGATCCGCAGGTGCAGGCGCGCGCGGCCACGGTGCGCTGCGATGCGATGCTGGCGCGGCTCGCGCCGCAGGCGGCGGCGCTGGCCGCCGCACGGCCATGGTTCGGGGCACTGCCCGAGGAGGACTCCCAATGAGCGATCGCGAGGACGATTTCGACCGCGGCCTGAAGAACCGGCGCGCGGTGCTCGGAGACGCGTGGGTTGAGCGCGCGCTCGGCAGCGCCAACGCGTTCAATGCCGAGTTCCAGGCCCAGATCACGCGCCAGGCGTGGAACGACATCTGGAGCCGACCCGGGCTCGACCACGAGACGCGGCGCCTGCTGGTGCTGGCCATGACGATGGCGATGGGGCGCTGGGAGGAGTTCGAGCTGCACTGCGGCGCGGCCATCCGCGGCGGCGTGCCGCTGGAGCGCATCCGCGAGACGCTGATGCAGGGGGCCGTGTATTGCGGCGTGCCGGCCGCCAACACCGGGTTCAAGATCGCGGTGGAGGAGCTGCGCAAGGAAGGGCGCCTGCCGCCGCCGCAGCCGCTCACGGCAGCTGCGCGCGTCTCCGCCCACCACACCTTCAGCCGCCCGCAGCTGCGCGTGGCGCTGCAGGGCGCCGAGGAGGGGCTGCCGGTGGTGATGAGCCACGCCCTCGGGCTCGACCTCGGCATGTGGGACGACCTGGCCGCCGCGCTCGCGCCCGCGCACCCGGTGCTGCGCTACGACCATCGCGGCCACGGCGGCTCGCTCGCGCCCCCCGGCGCCTTCACGCTCGACGACCTCGTCGACGACGCGGCGCGCGTGATCCGCGAATGGGATCGCGGGCCGGTGGTCTTCATCGGCCTCTCGATGGGCGGCATGGTGGGGCAGGGCCTCGTCATCCGGCATCCGGAGCTCGTGCGCGGGCTCGTGCTGGCCAATACCGTCGCGCGTTATCCCGAAGCGGCGCGGGAAGCGTTCGAGCAGCGCGCGCAAGCCGTGGAGCAGGGCGGCATGGCGGCCGTGGCCGACGTGGTCGTGGAGCGCTACCTGCACGCGGATTTCCGTGCCGCGCAGCCGCAAGCCGCGCGCGCGCTGCGCGAACAGCTGCTGCGCTGCGACGCCGCGCCCTATGCCGCCACGTGCCGCGCGATCGGCCCCGTCGACTGGCTCGATCGGCTCGCCGGCATCCGGTGCCCGACGCTCGTGATCGCCGGCGCGCGCGACGTGGGCGCCACTCCCGCACTGGCGCAGGCCATCGCCGAGCGCATTCCGGGGGCGCAGCTCGAGGTGCTGGCGGACGCGAGTCACCTGAGCGTGGCCGAGCAGCCGGAGCCCTTCGAGCGCCTGGTGCGCAGCCTGGTGTCCGCCGTCAAGTGAACGCGAGCGCGAGCCGCTCGTCGTCGTGCACCATCAGCGCGGAGCGCGCGGTGACCTTGCAGACCCAGGTCGGCCGCTGCGCGGGCCGGTGCAGCCGCAGGCACGCCGCATCCAGCACGGCGCCGCAGTGCCCGGGCGGATGCCGCACGCTCCAGTAGCGGATCCACTGCACGCCGCGCGCGCGCGCCTCGACGGCCAGCGCCTGGCAGGCGGCGTAGTCGAGCGATTCGGTCCAGTCGCCTTGGCCGGCATCCCACGGCGGCGCGCTCAGGTCGAGCGCGCGGCCTTTGGCGCGGGCCTGGAAGAAGGTGTGCTCGGTGACGAGCTCGCCGTCGCGCAGGCCGGCGCTGTCCATCAGGAAGCGCCAGCGCCAGTAGGCCACCTCGGCGCACGCCGTGGGCAGGTCTTCCGCGCCGTACCAGATGCCCGACTCGCCCGGCTTGCGAAAGCGCGACGGGTGCGGCGAGCTGTAGCGGAACGGCGTGGAGACGAGGTAGTGCAGCTGCGCCGTGCCCCGCGGCAGCGGCGGCTTGCTGGCTTCGAGCAGCCGCTCCAGCTCGGCCTGCTCCTCCAGCGTGTCCACCAGCCTCATCGTCGCGACGCGGTGCTGCGCCTCGACGCCACGCCACAGCACGCGCACCAGCTCGCGCTCGCCGTCGGCCCACCACGCTTCGGGCACGGTGACCGCTGTCACTGGTCGCGCCACTTCGGCCTACACCAAGCGGCGACCGCGGATCCGGCTCTGCCGGTCCGCTGGTCGCGCCCCCTGGGGGGGAGGCGCCGAAGGCGCTTCGGGGGGGTCAAGGTGCGCGCATGCCGTCCAAGTAGGCCACCGCAGTGACGAGGCCCTGGGCGCGCTGGATCAGTTCTTTCGGGACGCCGTTGAGCGCATCGTTGTAGCTCGTCATCCAGGCGCGCCGCCGCGCGTCGTCGTTGCCGACGAGCGCATCGAGCGAGCGGTACAGGCGCACCAGCAGCGCGGCCAGTTCGCCCTCCTTGCTGGCCGGATCGAGCCGGCGCTCGCCGCGCACCACGCGCGACACCGTGGCCTCGCTGGCGCCGATCACCTTGGCGAGGCCCGATCCGGAGAGGCCCAGCAGCGCAGCGGCGCGGCCGGCGGCCTTGCCGAGCACGAGGCCGGGGTCGAGCGACGAAGCGGCGGGAACGGGCTGGCGCAGGGCCATGATGATCCTTTCAGAGGAAAGGATATCGTCTAAATCATTCCAATGGAAGCGTTGTGGGGTTGCCAGCCGAGGCGGCGCGACAAATCGCCGGCCGTGCGCTGCAGGGCGCCGGCGAGCGCGCCGCTCCAGCGCGTGTCGAATGACGCGGTGGCGCCGATGCCCGTGATGCTGAGCACCATCGCCCCGCCGGCGTCGAAGACCGGCGCGGCGAGCGCGCTCACGCCGGCCAGCGAGAGATCCATCGCGCGCGACAGGCCGCGCTCGCGCACCTCGGCCAGCCGCTCCTCGAACGCCTCGTCGGCCGGCACACCCTCCAGCGCCAGGAGCGCCAGCACTGCCCCGCGCGGCTGGTGCGCGGCGAAGAGCCAGCCCGATGCGGTGCCGGTGAGGCTCATCACCGTGCCGTGGCGCATGGACACGTGCACGGGGCTCGGCGGCTCGGCCACGCGCACGATGGTGGGCCCGCGGTTACCCCACACTGCGATGGCCATCGTGTGGCCGAGCGCCTGCGCCAGCTCCTCGATGAGCGGGGTGGCCAGGCGCACCGGGTCGTACTGCTGCAGGCTGATGAGGCCGAGCTGCAGCGCCAGCGGCCCGAGGCCGTAGCGGCCGCTGGCCGGCTCCTGCTCGATCAGCCCCAGCTTGCCGAAGCTCACCAGGTACGGATGCGCCTTGGCGGCAGGCATTCCGGCCTCGCGCGCAAGATCCTTCAGCGCCATCGGCCGGCCGTGGTGGGCGAGGGCGAGCAGCAGCTGCCCACCCACTTCCACGCTCTGGATTCCCCGCGATCTGGGCGCGTCCATATGCTTTTGGTTAAGTTGAATCGATTAGACAATAGCGAATTAAGTGACTATGATCAAGCCCATTCCGTTGTTCGCATTTCGAGGCGCCCCATGAGCAAGGCATTCGCATCCCAGGCCGACCTGGAGGAAAAGCAGGTCACGTTCACCAAGCTGTCCGACCACGCCTACGCCTACACCGCCGAGGGCGATCCCAACACCGGCATCGTCGTCGGCGACGACGCGGTGATGGTGATCGACACGCAGGCCACGCCCGTCATGGCGCAGGACGTGATCCGCCGCATCCGCGAGGTCACGGACAAGCCGATCCGCTACGTGATGCTGAGCCACTACCACGCCGTGCGCGTGCTCGGCGCATCGGCCTACGGGGCCGAGCACGTCATCGCGAGCCAGGACACCTACGACCTCATCGCCGAGCGCGGCGAGGCCGACAAGGCGAGCGAGATCGGGCGCTTCCCGCGCCTGTTCCGCAACGTCGAGTCGGTGCCCGCCGGCCTCACGTGGCCCACGATCACGTTCACCGGGAAGATGACGCTGTGGCTCGGCAAGCTCGAGGTGCAACTGCTGCAGGTGGGCCGCGGCCACACCAAGGGCGACACCGTGGTGTGGCTGCCGCAGGACCGCGTGCTGTTCTCCGGCGACCTGGTGGAGTTCGACGCCACGCCCTATGCCGGCGACGCATATTTCCAGGACTGGCCGCAGACGCTCGACAACATCGCCGCGCTGAAGCCGGTGGCGCTCGTGCCCGGGCGTGGCGCGGCCTTGCAGGGCGAGGCGCAGGTGGCCAAGGGGCTCGCCGGCACGCGCGCCTTCGTCTCGGAGCTGTACGACAGCGTCCGGCAGGGGGCGACGGCCGGCAAGGACTTGAAGGCCGTGTATCGCGAGACCTGCGAGAAGCTGCGGCCGTCGTACGGGCACTGGGTGATCTTCGACCACTGCATGCCGTTCGACGTCACGCGCGCCTACGACGAAGCCACGAAGTACCGCGATCCGCGGGTGTGGACCGCCGAGCGCGACGTCGACATGTGGAAGACCCTGGAGGGATGAACCCCCCGAAGCGGCCTTCGGCCGCCACCCCCCGGGGGGCGGCGAAGGCGGCCCGGCGGAGCCGGATCCGCGGCGCCGCTTGGGGGCGAGAAGAACGCGACTGCTGAAGCGATGGAACCGTTGATGAACATCGGCGTGTTGAATGGGCGCGAGGTCCAGGCGCTCGAATTTCCGTATGCGCGCTGCGCCGACCAGGACGCGGCCGAGCCTGCGCGGCATCGCGTGGTCGTGGTCGGCGCCGGGCCGGTCGGGCTCACACTGGCGATCGATCTCGCGCAGCGCGGCCAGCGCGTGCTGCTGCTCGACAACGACCACAAGCTCTCGACCGGCTCGCGCGCGATCTGCTTCGCCAAGCGCACCCTCGAGATCTGGGACCGGCTCGGCTGCGGCGACGCGATGGTGGCGCGCGGCGTGCGGTGGAACGTCGGCAAGGTGTTCTTCCGCGACCGGCTGCTCTACCGCTTCGACCTGCTGCCCGAATCCGGCCATGAGCGCCCGGCGTTCATCAACCTGCAGCAGTACTACGCCGAAGCGGGGCTCGTCGAGCGTGCAATGGCGCTGCCGACCCTGGAGCTGCGCTGGCGCAACTCGGTGGTGGCGTGCGAGGCGGACGAGCATGGCGTGTCGCTGGGCGTCGAGACGCCGGAGGGGCGCTACACCGTGCTGGCGGATCATGTCGTCGCCTGCGACGGCGCCCGCTCGGCCGTGCGCTCGCTGCTGCAGCACGAAGTGCAGGGCCGCGTGTTCCGCGACCGCTTCCTGATCGCGGACGTGAAGCTGGAGCG
>Ga0247818_10003334_pt1 | contig 10380 bp, 2 predicted proteins | sample 13C_Glucose_Day1_FD_192424 | JGI IMG/M metagenome (GOLD analysis project Ga0247818, IMG submission 192424) | Soil microbial communities from agricultural site in Penn Yan, New York, United States - 13C_Glucose_Day1 | ecosystem: Environmental > Terrestrial > Soil > Agricultural land | place: USA...
ACTACCTGCTGCAACCCCAGGTGATTGCGCCGGTCAGTGACTTCGTCGGCTACCCGAACCCGAACAAGGACGCCACGGAACTGGTCGACCCGGCGATCCGCAACAACCCGAACCTGTACCCGACCGACACGGCAATGAGCACGCTCTACACCCTGCAACCGTTGCCGCGCGATGCCGAACGTGCGCGGACCCGGGCCTGGACCAAGATCAAGTCCGGCACCTGACAACCGTCTGGTTTGCCCCTCACCAAGACCTGCGCTCGCGCAGGTCTTTTTTTTGCCCGCGATATTTATTTACCGCCAACCGCACGCTGCCCGTCATTACTTTGCAACGGATTGCGCACCGACCCTTCGACGGTGCCTGCCACCTCACAAAGGATGTGACCATGACCGACGTTTCCAGCCCTCCCGCCCTAACCGGCCTCCCAGCCGATCAGGATGCCCTGCTCACCCAATTGGTGGCCGGGCCGTCGATCAGGGAGGTTGCCACCCACGCACTGCAACCGGCATTGAAAACGCTATACCCGCAGCTGTCGATCGACCCCCGACTGGCGATAGTGGTGACGCCGACCTGGACGCTGCACGGGCAGCGCGTCATCGCCGGGCCACGACACTTCGAATCACTGACCGACACCCTTGTGCGCCACGGGGTCACGAAAACACCGGTGGTTTACCTGGATGGCGAGCACTACCTCACCCTGCAACCGCTGGAGCCGACACCGGCACAACTGCCCGTCAGCATCGAAGCCATCGGGCGCCTGCTCAATGAGTTGGCGCCACTGCTGTTCGACGCGTTTCAAGAGCAGCAGGTCGACTACTGGAACCAGTTCACCGCCCCCTCGACCCCGCGCTGGCAAGGCCTGTCCCACTCGCTGCGCGAACTGTGGAACATCCAGACCCAGCCGAACTGGCAGAACGACCAGTCTGCGATGGCCCGCAACCTGTTCGCCTACCCGGACAAAAGCACGCGCATGAACCACGACAGCTACCGATCCCGCGCCTGCCTGATCGATCTGGACTACAGGAATGAGGGTGTCTCGACCCACCTCAACACCCTGGACATGGCCGTATTGATCGGGACGCTGGGCAACCGCACGTTGATCCTCAGCCACACCATCACCCAGGGCTTCCAGACCTACGAGTCGCTAGAGGAGCTGGGCAAGTCCCTGCTGACTTACACCAACGGGCAAGTACCCGGTGATACCTTGCAATGGCGTCTGATCGAACCAGAGGGCAACTTTTTCGACCACTTGGCGTGCACCCTGATCGCCCTGCAAGCGGACTCGATTGCCGCGCTGGCAAACGAGTCCGCAGACGAAAACCCCGACCTTGCGCCTCACATCAGCCGTACCACCAATAAGCTAGACCCATCGGACAAGCAGGCGCCCTCGCGCTTCAACCTGATCGAGCAGGCGCTACCAGACTGGATGGCCAACGCGTCATCCGGCGATCTCACCGCGTACAGCCGTCACCTGATGGATCTGGTAACCGTACAGAACCAGAACGCCGGGAAGTCCTTCCAGGACGGTATCAAACCGATCCGCGACTTCGCCCTCGATCAACTGCGCGAGGCCATGCTCGCCGAGCATCCCGAGGCCACAGGCTTGCAACTGGCGGACATCGAGATCGTGATCGACAGCGTCGTGGTCTGGGGCAGCTTTGTACCGCCAGTGGAGCCTGAGCGCACTACGCTGAGCCTGGTCGAGCTGGCACTGCAAAACCTGATCGCCCTGCCACCGGGAAACAAATCCGTACGCAGTACCGGCACCACGGAGCTGCCGGGCTGGCTGACGGTCAGCTACCTGGAAGCATTGATCGTCAGCGTCAACATCGGTCAAACCTATCCGACGCTGATCAAAAGCAAACTGCTCGACGATCCCCTTGAAAGCCTGCGCCGTCAGAACCTGTTCACCAGCCGACTGCGCGTCGAGTTGCCGCTGCTGGCCTTGCAGCAAAAAATCCGGACTGAGGGCGGGATCGATGAGCTGGGTTACCGCTACGTCGCAGCCGTGGTTCAGGTTCTCGACGCCAATCGCTGGGTCGACAGCCAGGAGATCGTCATTCGCCCACTGGCGTTCAGCCCCGCCTGGCGCCTGGGATCATCCACGGACGAAGTGAGTAACATGTTCGTGATCGGGCCGCGCCAGATGGACAAGGGACCGTGCCTGCTCTATCGGCCGTTGCTCGACCCTCCCCTGATCCAGTACCCGACGCCGGCCAACCTGATCTATGCCATCCGGCACGCTCCGAAGCTGCGCCAATCCGTGCTCGCCTGGCTGCCGGACAGGGTTCGCGCCAATTACGCCAACTACGTGTTCACCGGCGAGCTGCCTTCGGTCTGGAGTGTCTCGCAACTGCTGGCCGACCCGCTGACGTCCCTGCAAATGAGCGGTCCGCTGACGTTAGGCTCACGGGTCCTGGCCACCGACTACCTGGCCAACCTGTACAAGGCCAACGTCAATGCGCTGGTGGAGCTGGCACAACGGCAATCGGTGTCCAACGCGCAGAGTCGCTGGGCAACGCTCAAGCAGGCAGCCTGGAAAATCCTCAACGGCGCGCTGCCTTTTCTTGGTCGGACCGTCGGCACAGCCGCGTGGATCTACCAGGTACTCGATGACCTGCAACAGACCCTCGACGCGAACGAGGCCGGCAACGACGAACAACAGAAAACCGCCATCACCGACCTGTTGTTGACCCTGGCCATGGTCCTGGCCCATCACGCCAGTACGCGCCGCTCGACGGCCCGCAGAACCGAGAAAAATTCCACGATAGAGCCAACGGTCGAACCGGCGGAAAAACCGACAGCCACACCCATAACCTTCGCTCAGCTGCCCGACATCATCGGCGCACCTACCGAATCACAGCACCGCATTTCAGTCGCGACCGATGCCGCTCTAAGCCTGACCCGCACCCTGGATCGCTTCAAGATCGCCAAACCGGAAAGTCTCACGTCAGCCATTAATACCCCCGGCATCCATCAACACCTCTATTGGCTCGAAAACCGCTTTTACGCCCCCGTCGGCGAGCGCTGATTCGAAGTGGCCGTTGAAGAAACCGGTGAGGTGTCGATCGTCGACTCAAGGCCTGAGTCCAAGGCCAATGGTCCTGCACTGATCGGCAATCAGCGCGGTCAGTGGTTTGTCGACACGCGCCTGCGCTTGCGTGGCGGCGGCTTGTCGACCCGGCGCAAAGCGTTGAAACAGCAAAACCGCCAACGCATTGCCGAACTCAAACGGCAACTGGCCGAATTCGATAACGAACGCGAGCGCGCACGGGATGAATTGATCGGCACCTACAACCAATTGAAAGCGGCCAGCGAAGATGCACGCGCCGGGATAAAACAGCAGTTTCTGGACAAGCTCGACCGGCGAACCGACGACTATGCCGCCCCCATCGAACAGTTGAAATCACTGAACCTGCTGGACTCGGTCCCCAATTACCGCACCGCCATGGTCGAGATGCTCGGCACCCAGTTGTTCTTCAACCAGACCTGGCTTGACCAGCAGAACGCGGTGTTCGCCCAGACCCTGCGTGAAACCCTGGCATTGCTGGAGGCGGAAGAAACGCCGGGAGGGACTGGCGATCGTGTGACGTACCAGAAAATGATCGACCTGACCGAGGGTGTGATCGACAAGATCCAGTTTGCCCAATCGCGGTTCGAGGAACTGAGCCGACTGGGCAGAAGTGCCGCCGAGGTCGCCAACACCTACAAAGCCAAACTGCCGGCCTACAGCCTCAACGATCTCAAGGCGCTACAGGTTTCGCTGGCGCGCGAGGCCTGCCTGAAGGAGGGCGACAGCGTTGCGCTGAGCGAAGCCCGAGGCGAATTCGCCCGGTTACTCGACTCCGCCAACCTGGTGATCCAGACCTCACAGGAGCTGATGCTCGAAGGCAGTGTCTGGAATGACGGTGAACGTACCGAAGCACTCAACGGCATGCTTGAACAGTTTGTCGCCATCGACCAGTCTTTCGAAGACTTCGCTGTCAGCCACAAGGACGCCGTGCTGGAGCAACCGCTCAAGCATTTGCGAGCGCGGGTCAGCGAATTCCAGCAGCACGCCGAAAGTTACCTCGGGCAGCTACTGCGCGAGCAACAGCCGCCGCAACCTCAGCCCGGTCCCTCAAGGCCGGCACCGACGCCCGGCAAACGCGTAATCAAGACACACTTCAAGGGCACGGTCGTGGGTGAAGTCCGTCGCTCTGCGCCGGGGGAACCGGTGTTGCTGGATGTGCGTGCTCCCCTGACCGGCAAGGTCATCGCCACCTTTCATGAAAAGACTCCCGGCGTCTGGGTTGAGCGAGTGCCCGCAAAACGTCCCCGGCCAACTGCGCAGCCTCCCGCACTCGATGCGCAGATCATCCAGGGTCAGGCGCTGCTCGATGGCGTGGACACCTTCATCAGGCAAACCGAAACAAGCGCTAAAAAACCGGGGCGTAGCCCGGTTGAAATCGAGGAGCTGTTTCAACACAAAGCCGATCTGCTCGACCAGGCGGCCCGAACGCTGGAACGCTCCCTGACCGAATCGAACACCACCGAAAACCCGGAAGTTGCCGCGACAACCCTGACCCGGGAACTCAACGAAGCACGCGACCGGTTGTACATCGAGGGATACCGGTTACGGGTCCAGATGATCAAGCAGCAACCGCCCACGGCAGCGCGCGTCGAATGGCTTGTCGGCAAAGGTGAAGTCGACATTGTGCGCAACGGTGAACAACGTCGCCTCAAGGGCCCGCGCAAGGATTTCCTGCAGGAATACGAAATCCGCGAGCGCAAGTCCAGGCAGGTGCTGTGGTACGCGCACTTCCACTACCCCGCCAAGAACGCCGCCCTCGACACCTTTACCGCTGCCCACCTGAAGCTGCGTGATCAACGGCTGCTGGCAGGCGCCCTCGACCTGCGCTCGGCTGCCACCAACCCGCAACTGATTGCCATCTATCGAAGCGAAATCAGCCCGCAACTGGCGCGTACGCTGTTCTTCTCGCGACACTGAAACGTCAAAAAGGACAATGACGATGACCCCACATTCCGAGAATACCGAGTCCCCGGCCCTGCTGACCAAGAGCCTGGTGACCCACCAGACGAGTCAAGGGCCGACCGTCGATGAAGTCGCCGCCCAAATGCTGCGCAAGGCCCTGAAAACGAAGTTTCCCCAACGGGATCTCGATCCCGACCATACGCTGATCGGCACACCGCAATGGCAAACGCTCGAGGGCGCGCTCGTGGCGCTGCCGACACGGTTCGAGTCGCTGACCCAGGCACTCGTGCGGCAGTTTTTTACCTCCACCAGCGCCAATTACCTGGAAGGCGAACACTTCCTGACGTCGAACCCGCAGGCCACGCCCGTGGTGCATCTGGACGTCAGCATCGAAGCCATCGCCGAGATGCTCAACGACTACGCGCCCCTGCTGTTCGTTGCGTTTGGCGAGCGCCAATTGGCCTACTGGAACAGCCCCGGAAAACACGCACCGCACTGGCAGGAACTGTCCGATGCGTTGCGCAAAGCCCTCGACGTGCAGCACGTCACCGGCTGGGATGATGCCCAGTGTCGCGCGGCCAGGGCCGTCTCGCTTGAACCTGACAAAACGCAACGGCAATCGAGTGATCCGACGCTGTCGGCCATCCAGACCTGCCTGATCGACATCGACACTGTCGATGCCAATGGCAGCACCCGGCATCTGTTATTGGGCGGCGCCGCCGTGCTCACAGGGCGCTACGAACAACGTGACCTGGTGATGATGTACACCGTGGAAGACGGGTACGAATCGTTCGACTCCCTGAAGCAACTGGGTGACTCATTACCGGCGCGCATCGAGACGCGCCTGGCCAGCCGCAACATGAAGTGGCAGCTGTTCGAGCCCGAGGGAAATTTTTTCGACCACATGGCCTGGGCCCTGATCACCAGCCAGCTCGATACCATCACCGCAATCACCGCCGAGGGTGCCGAAACGGATGATCCTGCCGAGCCTGCTTTCCCCTCCGATAGCACCAACGCTCGGGAGAAAAACACCCTCATTGGCCTCGACGATTCCATTCCCGACTGGCTGTTCGGTGCTTCGGCCGCCGACCTGGATGCCTACAGCCAATCCGTGAATGCGCTGGGCAAACTGTACAAGCAGGCCGACAAAAACCTGTTCCGGATTCAGCCCATCAACACGTTCGCCCAGCAACGCATGCGTGAAGCGATCGTTGCCGACACGCCCTCTGCGGCAACGCTACCCCTGGATAAACTTGAAATCACGATCACCCACAGTTTCGAATCCGGCGGGCTGACGCTGCCCAACCCGCATGACATCCACACCGAAACCCTGGGCGAATACGCCTTGCAAAACACGGCACCGTATCAGGCCAGTGTTCGATTCAACCCACCACAGCCTGTACCTGATTGGCTGACTGTGGCCTATCTGACGCAAATGGCGAGCAACGTCGATATCGGCGCGAACTACCCCAAACTGATCAAGGACAAGTTGATCGAGGACGCCGTACAGGCCGGCTTGCAGCAGCACTTCTACATCAGTCAACTGCGTGCCTTGCTGCCGCTGATTGCATTGGAGTGCAAGATCCGTCGCATCGGCGGCATCGATCAGCGGGGTTACAGCTATGTTCGCCAATGGCTAAACCCAACGCCAGGTTACCCGCAACCGATCGCCATCCGTCCACTCGCCTTCCTCCATGCCGGGGACACCAACGCAGACATTGTGGCGAACATGTTCATCATCGCTCCACGCCAGGCGGAAAACGGGCCGTGCCTGCTGTATCGCCCGTTGTTTGAACAGCCGTTATTGCAATTCCCCTCGGCGCAAAACCTGCTGTACGCCTTGCATCAACCGGGCGAATTAAGAGACTCGGTTCTGGCCTGGCTACCCGACTCGGCCACCAGCTTCAAATACGCCCAGTACACCTTCCCGGTCGGCCTTCCCAGCCCATGGCTGGAAGCCCAACTCCTTTCCGAACCCTGGACTTCCGTGGACTGGGCGGGCCCGGTCGAGCTCTCGGCCAATGAGCTGACCGGCGATGTTTTCCCCGTCCTGTTCAAGACCCACGCCCAGGCCATGGCCGAACTCGCTGATCGACAGTCGCTGTCCAATGCGCAACGCCGATGGGCCTTGCTGCGAGACAGCGGCTGGGCCCTGTTCAACGTCGCCGCGAATTTTCTCAGCGGTCCGGCAGGGGCTGCGGTGTGGGTCTGGCAAAGCATCAGCGACATCGAGCAGGTGCTGGATGCCCACCAGCATGGCGACAAGCTCACTGAGTGGAGTACGGTCGCAGACCTGCTGCTGAGCCTGGGCATCCTTCTCGCTCACCATGCCGCCGTGCGCCGCAAGACCGGTACGCGAACGATGCCACGACGAATCGACAGCGGGATGCTCAAGCCCGAGACGTCAACGACCGAGCCGGCACGGCCCACCGCGACCCTCATTCCCACCGGTTTGACCGGTGAACTGCCCTCCAGCCATTACTCCTCACTGGAGGCCAGCGGCTCGGTGCCCCGTCGATCGCCCACGGCATTGGCCACGTATCTGGACACTTTGACCGTATCAGCTCCTGATCTCACGGCCCCGACTCTGGAAACACGCCTGCGTGATACCGCGCCCTTGTATCGCCTGGATGGCAAGACCTACGCAAAAGTCGGTGACCGCTGGTTTTGCGTGGTGGAAAACGACGATCAACAGGTACAACTCGTGTATCCGCACGAGCCCTCGAAAACCGGCCCGCTATTGATTCACAACCGACAAGGCCAGTGGTTTGTGGATACCCGGTTGCGCCTGCGCGGCGGTGCCGGTGGTAGCAGCTTGCAAAGCCAACTCAAGGCCCGGCGCAGGGAAAAGGCGCAGCAGAAGCAAGCGCTGAGCGTTGCGCTGGAGAACTTCAAACGTCAGGAAGCCGCCGGCAATGCCGCACTGAATAAGGCCCAGGCCGAAATGATGGGCACAACCGGGTCAGCCCATGAGCAGGCGACCGAGCGCTACCTCAGCCAGCTGGAAACGTTGATCGGCGATTACAGCCAGGCCCTGAAAAATCTGCAGCAAAGGCGCCTCCTGGGCGCAAGCGAAGGCTATCTCAATGATCTGCTGAGCATGACCACCCACCTGCAAAAGAACCTCAGCCTGTGGTTCGTCCTCAAGCGCAACGCCTACGCAATACTGACGGACAGGCTTGCGCAGAACACGCTCATTGATTCAAACACGTTATTGCAGGCCCACGTCGAGGACGTCCGGCAGGCGCTGGCGCTGAGCCAGGACATGATCGCCCGCCTGCAAGTGTCCGCCAGTTCCCTGGAGTCGCTCGACGCCATTGGCAGTGCCGGCCTGGTCGCCGCACAACGCTTGCGCCAACTGATGCCGACCTTCAACCAGTGGGATTTGAAATCCAACGAAATCGGCATGTCCCATGAGTTGTGCATGCGCAACGACGCCGGCCTGGACAATGAAGCGGCCCGCACAGCGGTAGGAGAGCTGATTATCGAGGCAGCGACGGCCACGCACCGGCACGCGGTCTTGAACCGGAGCCCGCAAGGCGCTGACGGTGCAGCGCTTCGCATCGACGATCTGAGCAGGCTGATCGATGTCTACGCCGATGCCGATCAGCGCCTTGAAGACCTTCCCGGTGAATATCCAGGCCAAGTGGAGCCCAGCGAACTTGAGCGAGTACGTGGCTTGATCGGCGAGTTTCGTCAACTTGCCCGGGAGCAACTGAGCGCGCTGTTGCCCGAGGGCGGCAATAGCCTTACGCCGGTCTTGCCCGAACCCGCCATTGCAGGGCCCTCGCGGCCAACCGTCAAGATCACCAAGAGTCGACCACGTGACCCGATGCCGGCCAAGGCCCCGCCACCCGAGGAACCCAGCCTCAAGGAAATGCTACCGGCCCGCCCCAAACCCGCGGCGCCGGCGGCTCTGGGCGATATCGACATCATCGCCGAAGGCCTGGACCTCAACACGAATGTTCAGGACTTCATCAAGCGAACGCAAAAAGATGCCCTCAAACCCAACCGCATACCGGCAGACATGCAGGACTTGTTCGATTTGCAGGCCCAACGGCTGGAACAGGCTGCCATCAATGTCACACAAGCCATGGCGCGTCTGCGCGCCGCAGGGCAAACACCCCCGCCGGTGGCTACCCTGGCCGCAGAACTTAACAGTGCCGCTGTGCAGTTACGCGCCAAAGGCCTCGCTACCCGTGCCAGCCTGCTCAAAGAGCGCCAACCCCGACAGGCCTATCTGCAATGGCTGCTGGACAACCATCAGGTGCGGATCGAAAGAAACGACCAGGGACGGATCAGGACCAGGAAGCGCCGGGACTATTTCCAGGAATACCGGATTCTCGATATCACGAACAACGATCAGCCGTTGTGGCTGGCGCACTTTCACTACGATTCAGTGGATGCCTCGCTGGAGCAGTTCACCGCTGCACACCTTAAAATCGCCGAACCTTACTTGCAGACATTCAGCGCCGAGCGCCGTCAGGCACTCACCACCCTGGCACCGATCGACTACGTGTTGAGGCGCATCAGCGACCCGACACTGTTCTTCAAGCTCGAAGCTCAACCCTGAAACAGCCTGGCGGGCGGCCTGAAAAGCCGCCCGCATCAGCGAACCTTCCACACGCTGCGCAATCGCTCCAGCGCCGACTCGATCGCTTTTTCGGGCACGGCGGCGAAGCCCAGCACCAGCCCCGCTCGCTGATCCATCGGTGTCGTGGAGTCGGGCAACCAATAACTGCTCAAGCCGTTGATCTCGACATCGACACTTTGCGCCAACTCCATCAATTCACGTTCGCGCGCCACACTATCGACCGGCACGGTCATGTGCAGCCCGGCGGCGACGGTGGGTAATGGTCCGACGCCGGGAATCTCCGCCGGCCAGCCATTGAGCAATGCATTACGGCGACTCAACGCCGCACGGCGCATGCGGCGGATATGCCGCTGGAAATGCCCGGCCGCCATGAACTCGGCCATCACCGCCTGGGTACTGACCTCGGAATGGCGTACGTCCACGGCACGGCGTTGGGCAAAGGCCTGCACCAGCTCCGTCGGCAACACCAGGTAACCCAGGCGCAACGCCGGAAACGCCACTTTGCCGAACGTGCCGACGTAGAGCACCCGGCCTTGCCGATCCAGTGCCGCCAAAGGCGCCAGCGGCGCCCCGCTGTAGCGGTACTCGCCGTCGTAGTCATCCTCGACGATCCAGCCCTGGGTGCGCTCGGCCCAGGCCAGCAGCTCCAGACGTCGAGCCAGGCTCATCACCACCCCGGTGGGGTACTGATGGGACGGAGTGACGTAGGTCAAACGGCAATCACGCAGCTGTGCCAGTTCAGCGCAGTCGATGCCCTCGCCATCCACCGCCACCCCATGCAACTTCGCACCTGCCACGGCGAACGCATGAC
>Ga0247818_10003335_pt1 | contig 10379 bp, 10 predicted proteins | sample 13C_Glucose_Day1_FD_192424 | JGI IMG/M metagenome (GOLD analysis project Ga0247818, IMG submission 192424) | Soil microbial communities from agricultural site in Penn Yan, New York, United States - 13C_Glucose_Day1 | ecosystem: Environmental > Terrestrial > Soil > Agricultural land | place...
CCACCGCCCCGCCCCCACCCCGGCCACCAGCCGGTCCAGCTCGTCGCTCTCGGCACAAAGGTCGTCGATCACGGGCGTCGGATCGGACACGAGGCGCTCCCCTCGGGACACGGCGACGGCGGTGTGCGCCGCGGTTGCGTGGAGCATGGCACCGGAGCCCGAAACAAGCAATCATGCTTGCATGAATTCTTCCCGGGACTGAAACCGGGCGGCGGGCCGCGTGAGGCCCCACCGCCCGAAGCTTCGCCGAGTCGTCAGGGGAGAGGGTTCGGCGTCACTTGCCAGATGGTGAGGAGCTCCGAGCGCGGCGTGACCATGTACACGAAGAAGCCACCGGCGACGAACGCGTACTTGGCTCCCTCATCCGCGTCCTGATATCCGGGACCGTGGAGATGGAGCACCTCAGCCGCCCTGACCAGCTCGTCGGCCATCTTCTCCACTTCAGCAAGGAAACCGGCCGGAGCGCCGCCCGCCACCGTCCCCTCGTCGGGCTCGTACTCCCAGCGCCAGGTCACTCCGCGCGCACCGCCTTGGCGGCCTCGCGATAGAGCGAACTCGCCGTCCTGAGGTGCTCGCGCGCTTCGTCCGCCGTGGTAGCGATTTGGGCGAGGTACTCCGCACGGTGATACGCCCTGGCCGTAGCAGGGTGACGCTCGATCTCGATCAGGGCGGCCCAGTGGCTGAGGTAGGCGTGAACCGGACCGAGGGAACCGTGCTCCACCGCCTCCGCGAGCGCCTGGTCCTTCGCCTTGTCGTACGCCGCCAGCAGGCCGGGAGCGACGACCGTGCAGGCGGCCCGCAGGGCGCCCGGTGTTCGCTCCGGGCGGGGGATCAGAGGACGATCACCGATGGACTCGCCGTGCTGCACGCTCATGGCGCTGTTCCCTTCATGCCTCCGGGACGGGCCGGTCACGTGGCAGGACCGGTTGCTTCGAGAGACGGGAGCGACTCTAGTCCCCACACGCCTCGCCACGCCCGGCGATCGTCAGGAGACCGCCCGCACTCCCTTCGCCTTCCCCCGCCCCACCTGCGTGCGCACCGCGCCCATGCTCGCCGCGATGACCAGGGCGATGGCGGCGGCCTGGGCGGTGGAGAGGGCCTGGTCGAGGATCAGGAAGCCGGCGGTGGCGGCGAGGGCCGGTTCCAGGCTCATCAGGATGGCGAAGGTCGAGGCGGGAAGGCGGCGCAGCGCCAGGAGTTCGAGGGTGTACGGGAGGACGGAGGAGAGCACCGCGACCGCCGCGCCCAGGGCGAAGGTGGTCGGGTCCAGGAGCTTCGTGCCGGACTCCACGATCCCGAGGGGCAGGAAGAGGACCGCCGCGACGGCCATGGCGAGGGCGAGCCCGTCCGCCTGCGGGAAGCGGCGCCCCGTACGGGCGCTGAAGACGATGTACGCGGCCCACATGGCGCCGGCGGCCAGTGCGAAGACCACACCCAGCGGGTCGAGACTGTCGAAGCCGCCGCCACCGCCGAGCAGGAACACTCCGGCGAGGGCGAGGCCGGCCCAGACGAGGTTGACCGCCCGCCGGGAAGCCAGGACGGACAGGGCGAGCGGGCCGAGGACCTCCAGCGTGACCGCGGGGCCCAGCGGGATCCGGGCGACGGACTGGTAGAAGAGGCCGTTCATCGCCGCCATGGCGACACCGAAGACGATCACCGTGCCCCAGTCGGTGCGGGAGTGCCCGCGCAGCTTCGGCCGGCACAGCACCATCAGCACGATCGCCGCGACCAGCAGCCGCAGCGTCACGACCCCGAGCGCCCCGGCCCGCGGCATCAGCGTCACCGCCAGCGCCCCGCCGAACTGCACGGAGACGCCCCCCGCGAGCACCAGCCCGACCGGCCCGAGGGAACCCCGTCCGCGCGGGACACCGGCCGGGGTGGGCGCATGGCCGGGCTGCCCCGTCGCGGGTGCGGTGGACGGGGTGGTGGCGCTGGGGGTGGTCACGGGCCGGGCCTTCCTGGGTGTCGGGGCGGGCGCCTGCCCGCGCTGAGCGAATACGTGGGTGGGTCCTGCCGGGCTTTGATGCGACCCGGTGGACTGTCCGGTCCAGAGTATTGGACTAAGTCAGTACCGTGAAGCACTTATATGCCTGACGATGCGGCCGGGGCCCCGCCCCGGTCAACTCCGTCCATCCCGTGGACCCCGAACGGGTACCGTTCCCCGTGGTGACACCCGCGTCCGTTCCCCCTTCATCCGAGGTCCCGTGCGACGACTCCTCGTCCGTCTCTGGCGGCTGCTGCGCCCCGTGCAGAGCCGCGTCATGTGGTTGCTGCACGCCAAATTCGTGGTCGGGGTGACCGGCGTGGTGCGCGACGACGAGGGGCGGGTGCTGATGCTCCGCCACCGGATGTGGCCGCCGGGCCGCCAGTGGGGCCTGCCGAGCGGCTTCGCCCGCAAGGGCGAGGACTTCCGGGAGACCGTGGTGCGCGAGGTCAGGGAGGAGACCGGCCTCGATGTGGAGGTGGGCCGTCTGGTCATGCTGAACAGCGGCCTCCGCACCCGTCTGGAGGTGGCCTTCGAGGCCCGTCTGCTCGGCGGCGAGCTGCGCCTCGACCCCTTCGAGATCATCGAGGCCCGCTGGTGCCGTCCCGACGACCTCCCGGAGGGCACCCAGCCGGTGTGCCACCCCTTGGTCCGCGGCGAGACGGCCCCCTGAGAGCCTCGTCAGCCGACTCCCCTACCTCATGGGCCGAGTGCCCTACTGCACCTCGATGCCGAAATCCTGCACAAGCTCCTCCAAGCCGCCCCTGTAGCCCTTGCCGCCCAGGACGAAGTCCCAGTCCCCGTTGGCCCGTCGGCGGAACGAGCCGAGTACCAGGGCGGTTTCGTGGGCCCGGCCGTCGGAGACCTCAAGCTCTCCCAGCTCGGTCAGCCCCGGGTCGAGCAGGCGGATACGGGCATCCGTGAAACCCGAGAGGTCGGCGTCCGGGTTGACCTCCGGATCGATGGCGGCCACCAGAACGAACCGGTCGGCGTCATCGGGCAAGCCGTCGAAAGCGACACAGACCGCGGCCTTGTCGGGCGCAGTGGGGGACAGCGTCCGCACCGCGCCGTCGGGCGTTCCAGGGTTGTTGAAGAAGACGAAGTGATCGTCGCTGAGGACACGGTTGCCATGGCAGACGAGAGCGCACACATCCAGGGCGACGCTTCCGGACCATGACATGCCCAGGACGTTGTAGTCGTCGGGCAGCGGGGCGTCCGGCCCTGAGGGCGCCGGCTGGGCCGGACGTTGCCGATCACCCTCATCCAGCCGCCCGCGCAACCCATGGCGATGCAACAGATCGACGAGTTCGGGGCCCGAGACGAGCTCCAGAGGCTTGCCGTTGGCGAAGGTGTGCGAGCCGGGGCCGAACCCTGACGTCGTGACGAGGACGCCCTTGTTGGCCCCCACGTCCTGCACGGTCCCGTACAGGTCGCGCACGGCGGTGGGCGGCACCGTGTTGCGGTAGCGCTTCACCTGCACGACGATCTTTCCGCCGCGGATCGGCGTCGGGTCCAGTGCGTCGACGTCCACACCGCCGTCGTTGGAGCGCTGTGTCGTCACCGCCTGCATCCCCATGGCCCGGAAGAGATCGGCGACGAGCACCTCGAAGGCGATCGGGTCCATGGCGAACAGGTTCGGATCCTCGTCGCCGCCGTGGGCCACGACGCTGTTCCCGACATCGTGCGGCCGCCTGCTCGGCCTCACCGCGGTGAGTTGGTCCGGTCGCGCCGAGAGCTGCCCGCGCAGCGCGTCCGCCAGGCAGCTCTCCGCGTCCACCTGCGCCAGTTGCAGCTCACGGAACGAAGAGCACGAGGCCATGACGGTGGCGAGGAAGGTGTGGCCCGGCCGGCCTGTCGTGGGGTCGTGCCCGTCGACGAATCCGTTCAAGGCCACGGACTCGAGTGCGCCCAGCTCATCCGCAGCGAACAACTCGTGCAGCACCAGCAGCATGGACTGAGCCAGGACCTCCTTGTACAGAGCACGTCGCTGAGTCACCGGGCGAGGTGTTTCCTTGTCCTGGTCCGTACTGGACACGTAACGGACCGCCTTGGCCTCCGGCACGACGCCGTACGAGGGCAACTCCCAGTCCAGAACCAACTGCCCGGCGTCCGGGTCGTAGGCCGCTGCCACCTGGCGGGGAAAGCCCTCTGGCCAGGCCGTGGAAGCGTAGAGAGCAGCGGAGAAGTACTCGATCACGGAATCGGGTTCCCGGCGCCTCACACCGTCGGTGGTCGCGACGACGCCGGCGTTGTGCCGCCGTACGTCGGCCAGCTGGGCGTCGGCCCACTGCTGGTACTCCCGCTGATACGACGCCAACTGCTGCAACCGGTGCGCCTCCGCGGCTTGGGCGGCCTGCCAGTCCCGCTCGAAACGCGCCCTCGATTCTGCTTGCGCCTGAGCCCGGCGACCAGCCGTCCAGCCGCCCTGAGGCTGGTAGTGATGGGCATTCGGCATGGACACCGGTTGCGCCAAGGCCCCTGGAGCGAAGGGCTGGACCACCTCGGGTCGCATGAGGGAGGCGGCCCGGAAAGCCGGGGCCCGGCAACCCGCGGCAAGAAGTCCTTGCAATGAGGCGACCTGCGCGTCCAGTTCCTCCGTACGCCGCAGCGCCTCCGCCTGCCGGTACTCACGGTGACTCTGGGCGGCTCGCCGCCGGTACGCCCGTTCCTGCTGCTCCCGTTGTCTCTGCCGCCTGGCTTCAGCTTCGACCTGGCGCTGCTGCTGCCGCTGCATTTCGGCCCAGACGCCGACAAAACCAGTAGAGCGACGACTCATGTGCTGCGGGCCCTCCCCAAGGCGCTCCGGCTGTCCCCACAACCGGGTGTAAAGGGACGACTCTAGTCAGCAAGCGCCTTCCCGCACATCCACTCGTCCCACATTTGCTGCGCCCCTCGCTAGGGCCGCCGGCCGACAGCCAGCAGGTGTGAGCTCGCTGCCAGCAGTTCCGGGTAGGGCTCCGCCATACGGGCCGCAACGAGTGCCGACTCGAAAAGGCTCGATTCGCGGAACGAGCGGCCCGTGTTCCGCTCCGCCGCCGCCAGAAGGGACCATGCCGGGCCCTCGATCCCGAAGACCTCGGAGGCCACGAAGCCCGCCGCCGCCACCTCGTCCCGCAACTGCTCCCCACTGTGGAAGTACGCGGACGTGAACGCCTTCTTGCCGTCGTGGATCTGAGTGGCCAAAATCGTGTCGATGCCGGTACGCAGGGACTCTTGATGCAGGTGCGCGTACGCCGTGTGCTCGAACAAGGACGCGTACCGGTTGATGCCGGCGGCCGCCAGCAACCCACCGGGCTTGAGCACCCGACGGGCCTCGGCCAGCGCACGATCCCGGTCCGCGCGTTCCGGAAGGTGATACAGCGGCCCCAGCATGAGGACGACGTCACAGGAGCCGTCGTCGGCCGTGAGAAGCCTCGCGTCCCCGAGTTCAGTGGTGGCGCCGGTGGTACCGGCCTGTTCGAGGTGGCGGGGGATGGGATCGACCAGGTGTACCTGGTATCCGTCCGCGACGAGCCATTGCGCGTGCGCGCCGGGACCGCCACCGACATCGAGCACCCGGGCCGGTGACGGCGGAAGATGGCGGCGCAGCAATTCCTGTGTACGCACCATCTCCAGACGGCCGTCCGCGGTAGAGGTCAGACGTTCCGCCTCGTCCGCCGTCTCGCTGTAGAACCTCACGATCTCCGGCGCTACCTCAGGGCTTGTCATCCGTGCATTCTGGTGGCTGACCGGTGGACCAGTCCAGTGATCGGAATCCAGCATCATGCCACTGCTGAAGTACGAGCAGATCGCCGACGATCTGCGCACCCGGATCGCGAACGGTGAATTCGGCCCCGGCGGTCCGTTGCCATCAGGCCGCGATCTGGCCGAGCAGTGGAGCGTATCCCGGGCCACCGTGGTCAAGGCGTACGACGTGCTGCGCCAGGACGGCCTCGTGGTCGCGCGGCAGGGCTCCGGTTTCACGGTCGCGGAGACGCCGGTTGCCCGGCCTGCCGGCGGGCGCCGCTCGGGAACGACCCGTCTGTCGGGCGGAGCGCCGTATCGGCGCATCGGCACTCCGGACCGGATGGTGCCACCCGCACGCGTCGCGGAAGCGATGGGACTCCCGCCCGGCGAGGAGGCGCTGCGCCGGGTGCGACTGGTGCTGCTCGACGACGGTTCGCCGCACAGTCTGGTGACTGCCTGGTTCTCGGCCGCCGTGGCGGACGCCGCGCCGCGCCTGTCCGCACAGGGGCCGATCGCGGAAGGGACGACGCACTACGTGCGTCGCCAGACCGGCCGCACCCCCGTGGAAGGCGTGGATGTGACAACGGTGCGCCTTGCCACGGAAGTCGAAGCCGGGCTCCTGGCAGTGGAGCACCCCGCGGCGGTGGCCGTGGTCCTGCACACGGCGTTCGACGAGCACCATCGGGCGCTGGTGTGCGAGGAAGGCGTCACGCCGTCCCACGTCTTCGAACAGGCCGACAACTACCCCATGGGGGCGGGAAACTGATGAATCACTTGACTGGACCGGTCCACCGGTCCAGTCTCGTCGCGTGTCACGCAGGCCCAGCGCCACGGCACCGCACCCTTCGCGGACGCCGGCATGGGGACCCCGGCGACGGATGCCGCCCTCCCGGGGCGTGGCCACCCGCCTCCTACCGATCGGAGCTGATGACATGACCGACCTCATCGGCCGCCTTGTCACCGAGGTGCGCGTGCTGTTCCGCCCTCGTGGCGGCCACCGCCGCACCGGACACCGTCCGCCGCTTCCCGCCATCACCCCACCGGGCCGGCCGGTCGCGACCAGCCTGCGTCTCCCTTCCCACCGCAGCCCCTATGGCCTGCCCCACGTACTGGACGGAGCCCAGACGGTCGTCGTACGCCCGTACGTCATCGCCTCCTGGTTCCAGGAGAGGCAGGCGGCATGAGCGAACCACGCGAAGCGCGTCTGCTGCCGTGGACCGGGAGCGAGGGCAAGGCCTGCTATCTGATGACCGACGATCACGGCGGGCCGGTCTCCCGGCTGGCAGACGCCACCGAGGCCGTGCAGCTCGGGATGGGGCGTGAACTGCTCGCCCACGCCCGGGAACTCCTCCCTGACGCACCGCGCGGTGAGCTGCGCCATCTCGCCGAGTGCCTCAGCCACGCCCTCACCGACGCGCTGCGGGTGGCGGAGAGCCGAGGACGGAGGTTGGAGCAGCTCAGCTGAACTCCTCCACGGCGCAACCCGGGCGGCTGCCCACTCAATCCTCCAGCGCCTCCGCCAGCACCTCCGCCAGGTGGCGGCCCCGGACGCCCGCCAGCTGGTCCAGCTGGGTGCGGCAGGAGAAGCCGTCGGCCAGGACGACGGACGACTCCGGGGCCTCGCGCACCGCGGGGAGCAGCTGTTCCTCGGCACAGGCCGCCGAGACCTCGTAGTGGCCCTTCTCGAAGCCGAAGTTGCCCGCCAGGCCGCAGCAGCCGCCCGCCAGGTCGCCGGTGAGGCCGGCCGCCGCGCGGAGGCGGCGGTCGGGTTCCTCGCCCAGGACCGCGTGCTGGTGGCAGTGGGTCTGGCCGGTGACGGGGCGGTTCACCGGCGGTGGCGTCCAGTCCGGGGCGTACCGCTCCAGGGTTTCCGCGAAGGTCAGGACGCGTGCGGCGAGCCGTGCCGCGCGGGGGTCGTCGTGGAGGAGTTCCGGGGCGTCCGTGCGCAGGGCCGCCGCGCAGCTCGGTTCCAGGACGACCAGGGGGGCGTCGGTGGCCAGGACCGGTTCCAGCAGGTCGAGGGTGCGGGTCAGGACCGTACGGGCGCGGTCGAGCTGGCCCGTGGAGACATAGGTGAGGCCGCAGCAGACCCGGGCCCTGCGGGCGGTCAGCAGGGCGAGGGCGGAGCGGGAGCGGGCGTCGCCCACCCGTCCGCCCGGCCGCAGGGTCGGGGGCAGCGCCACCCGCAGGCCCGCCGCCTCCAGGACCCGTACGGCAGCCCGGCCCACCGACGGCGAGAGGTGCTCGGTGAAGGTGTCCGGCCAGAGGACCACCAGCGCGCCGTCCCCCGGGGAAGCCCGCCGCCTCCGCCACCACCGCGTGAAGGTCTCCCCCGCGACCCGGGGGATCCCCCGCTCCCGCGCGATCCCGCCCAGCCTTTTCGCCGCCCGGGCCAACAGGCCCACGGAAGCCAGCCCGTTGGCCACCGCGGCCGTCCGCGTCCGCGCCACCCAGCCAAGCCACACCGGCAGCCACCCCATCGCGTAGTGCGCGGCGGGACGGCGGCGGCCCTCGTAGTGGTGGTGCAGGAACTCCGCCTTGTACGTGGCCATGTCGACCTCGACCGGGCAGTCCGAGCGGCAGCCCTTGCAGGACAGGCACAGGTCCAGCGCGTCCCGCACCTCCGTCGAGCGCCAGCCGTCGGTCACCACCTCGCCCGCGAGCATCTCGTGCAGCAGGCGGGCGCGCCCGCGCGTGGAGTGCCGCTCCTCCCCCGTCGCCCGGAACGACGGGCACATCACCGCGGGGCCCGACGCCGACTCCGTACGGCACTTGGCGACGCCCACGCAGCGCCGCACCGCCGCCGAGAAGTCGCCGGCGTCGGCCGGGTAGCCGAAGGCCACGTCCACCGGTTCGCGCGGGAGGACGGCGAAGCGGAGGTTCGCGTCCAGGGGCGCGGGGCGGACCAGCATGCCCGGGTTGAGCAGGTCGTCCGGGTCCCAGAGGGCCTTCACGCGCTCGAAGAGGGCCACCGTCCGCGCGCCGTACATGCGCGGGAGCAGTTCGGCGCGTGCCTGGCCGTCGCCGTGCTCGCCGGACAGCGAGCCGCCGTGCGCCACGACCAGGTCGGCCAGCTCCTCCGAGAAGCTCCGGAAGCGGGCGACGCCCGGCCCGGTCAGCAGGTCGAAGTCGATGCGGACGTGGATGCAGCCGTCCCCGAAGTGCCCGTACGGCGCCCCGCGCAGCCCGTGGGCGGCCAGCAGCCCCCGGAAGTCGCGCAGATACGCGCCGAGCCGGGCGGGCGGCACCGCGCAGTCCTCCCAGCCGGGCCAGGCCTCCGTGCCGTCCGGCATCCTCGTCGCCGTGCCGCTCGCGTCCTCCCGGACGCGCCACAGCGCGCGCTGCCGCGCCGGGTCGGTGACCACCAGGGAGTCCACGACGTCCGCCGCGCGGACGATCGCGTCCGCGCGGGCGCGCGCCTCCCCGTCCGTGTCCCCGCCCGTCTCGACGAACAGCCAGGCGCCACCGCGCGGGAGGTCCACCGAGGACGGCACCAGATCCGCCGCCATCCCCTCCACGGTCAGCGGCCCGAACGGCAGCAGCCCGGCCGCCGCCTCCGCGGCCCCGCTCTCGTCCGCGTACGCCAGCACGGCGAGGGCACGGGCGCGCGGCGCCCGCACCAGCTCCACGACCGCCTCCGTCAGCACGCCCAGCGTGCCCTCGGAGCCGCAGAGGGAACGGGCGACGTCAGCGCCCTTCTCGGGCAGCAGGGCGTCCAGGGCGTATCCGGAGATGCGGCGGGGGAGGTCGGGGAAACCGGTGCGCAGCCGGGCGAGTTCGCCGTCCACCAGCTCCCGCAGTCCCGCCGGGGCCCCGGCCCACCCCCGTCCGGGCCGCAACCGCTCACCGCGCGGGGTGACGACCGACAGTTCCCGCACGCTGTCCGCGGTCGTGCCCCAGGCCACCGAGTGGGAGCCGCAGGAGTTGTTGCCGATCATGCCGCCGAGGGTGCAGCGGCCGTGGGTGGAGGGGTCCGGCCCGAAGCGCAGTCCGTGCGGGGCGGCGGCCTCCTGGAGGCGGTCGAGGACGAGTCCGGGCTGGACCACGGCCGTGCGCGCCCGGGGATCGAGGGACAGCAGACGGTTCATGTGCCGTGTGAAGTCGAGCACTACGCCGGTCCCGGTCGCCTGCCCCGCGATCGACGTGCCGCCGCCGCGCGGCACCACGGGGACGCCGTGCGTCCGGCACACCGACAGTGCCGCGGCCACGTCGTCGGCGTCCCGCGGCGCCACCACGCCGAGCGGCACCCGGCGGTAGTTGGAGGCGTCCATCGTGGTCAGCGCCCGTGCGGTGGTGCCGAAGTCGACCTCGCCGCGCACGGCCGCCCGCAGTCCGGCCAGCAGGTCCCGGTGATCCGTCATGCCCTCAGGATGCCTCCGCTTCGGCCGGGGAGAGGCGGCGGCGCACACGGTTCACGGCGCCCCGGTCGGCTCCACAACCGGGGATCTAAAGAATACGCAAGCGGAATCTTCCCAAGACGATCACGAACTCTCATATAGTGACCGCGAGTTGCGCGCAGTTGTCGGACCTCGTTCGGAAAAGCCACCCCAGAATCAGGTCCGGCGTTCCCATGGAACCCACCCGAGGGCCGCGCGGAGACGAAGGCGCACGCCCGCGGACCGACCGAGGACCCGACCGAGGACCCTGATTGATGACCTCCCCCCTGCTC
>Ga0247818_10003338_pt1 | contig 10374 bp, 3 predicted proteins | sample 13C_Glucose_Day1_FD_192424 | JGI IMG/M metagenome (GOLD analysis project Ga0247818, IMG submission 192424) | Soil microbial communities from agricultural site in Penn Yan, New York, United States - 13C_Glucose_Day1 | ecosystem: Environmental > Terrestrial > Soil > Agricultural land | place: USA...
TCGCTGATCGACATCCACCTCGAGACGGGGCGCACCCACCAGATCCGGGTGCACTTCGCCGCGCTGCACCACCCCTGTGTGGGCGACCTCACGTATGGCGCCGACCCCAAGCTCGCGGCCCGCCTCGGCCTGGAGCGGCAGTGGCTGCACGCGGTGGGCCTCGGGTTCGAGCACCCGGGCACGGGGGAGTACGTCTCCTTTGCCAGCCCCTACCCGGAGGACCTCCAGCTGGCGCTCGACCGGCTGTGACGACGGCGTGAGGATCGGAGCGCAGCGCAGCGAGCACCGGACCGGAGCGGCGAGGATCGGGCGGAGAGGGAACCGCCTCTGAGCGGTGCCGGTATGCCGGGAAGCCGGCTCTCCGGCATACCGTCGGCGCCGGGTTGGCGACACTCGGCGGCGACACGCCGAGGGCCGTCGGTGGCGCGGCTTATGATCGTCCACGATGTCAGCACAGCCCGCCTCCCCCTCGTCCGGCAAGGACTCCTTCGTCCACCTGCACGTCCACACCGAGTACTCCATGCTGGATGGGGCGGCGCGGATCGACGACCTGTTCAAGACGGCGGCCGAGATGGGCATGCCGGCCATCGCCACCACCGACCACGGCTACGTCTTCGGCGCCTACGAGTTCTGGTCCAAGGCCCGCAAGTACGGCGTGAAGCCGATCATCGGGGTGGAGGCCTACGTCACGCCGGGCACCCACCGCACGGACAAGACCAGGGTCAAGTTCGGCGACGGCGGCCGCGACGACGTCTCGGGGTCGGGTGCCTACACCCACATGACGCTGCTGGCCAAGAACAACAACGGCATGCACAACCTCTTCCGCATGTCGAGCCTGGCCAGCCTCGAGGGGTACTACTTCAAGCCGCGCATGGACCGCGAGCTGCTCCAGACCTACGGCCAGGGCCTGGTCGCCACGACGGGCTGCCCGTCCGGCGAGGTCCAGACCAGGCTGCGGCTCGGCCAGTACAAGGAGGCGGTGGCGGCCGCCGCCGAGTTCCGCGACATCTTCGGCGCCGAGAACTACTTCTGCGAGCTCATGGACCACGGCCTGGGCATCGAGCGCCAGGTCCAGAAGGAGCTCCTGCGCCTCGCCCGTGAGCTGGGCCTGCCGCTGGTGGCCACCAACGACCTGCACTACACCAAGCCCGAGGACGCCACGGCCCACGCCGCCCTGCTCTGCGTCCAGTCCGGCTCGACGCTCATGGACCCCAACCGGTTCAAGTTCGACGCCGAGGACTTCTACCTCAAGAGCCCGGCCGAGATGCGACGCGTCTGGCGCGAGCTGCCCGAGGCCTGCGACAACACCCTGCTCATCGGCGAGATGTGCGACGTCTCGTTCACCGAGGGCGAGGGCCGCTTCATGCCCCGCTTCCCCTGCCCGCCGGGGGAGAACGAGGAGTCCTGGTTCGTCAAGGAGGTCGAGCGCGGGCTGCACGACCGCTTCCCCGAGGGCGTCCCCGACTACGCGCGCAAGCAGGCCGCGTTCGAGATCGACGTCATCGTGAGCAAGGGGTATGCCGGGTACTTCCTCGTCGTCGCCGACTTCATCCAGTGGGCGAAGAACAACGGCATCCGGGTGGGCCCGGGCCGTGGCTCCGGCGCGGGCTCCATGTGCGCGTACGCCATGAAGATCACCGACCTCGACCCCATCCCGCACGGCCTGATCTTCGAGCGGTTCCTCAACCCCGAGCGCATGTCGATGCCCGACTTCGACGTCGACTTCGACGAGCGCCGCCGTGGCGAGGTCATCAAGTACGTGACCGAGAAGTACGGCGAGGAGCGCGTCGCCCAGATCGTGACCTACGGCACGATCAAGGCCAAGCAGGCCGTCAAGGACGCCTCCCGGGTCATGGGCCACCCCTTCGCCATGGGCGAGAAGCTCACCAAGGCGATGCCGCCGGACGTCATGGGCAAGGGTGTGCCGCTGTCCGCCATCTACAGCTCCGAGCACCCGCGCTACGGCGAGGGCGTCGAGTTCCGCCAGCTGGTGGAGTCCGAGCCCCACGCCAAGGAGGTCGTGGAGACGGCCAGGGGCCTGGAGGGCCTGAAGCGGCAGTGGGGCGTGCACGCGGCCGGCGTGATCATGTCCAGCGAGCCGCTGATGGACGTCATCCCGATCATGCGCCGGGAGCAGGACGGCCAGATCATCACGCAGTTCGACTACCCGAGCTGCGAGACGCTCGGCCTGGTCAAGATGGACTTCCTCGGCCTGCGCAACCTCACCATCCTCGACGACGCCATCGAGAACATCCAGATGAACCGCGGCGAGGAGATCGACCTCGACGCGCTCAGCAAGAACATGACCGACCGGGCCACGTTCGACCTGCTCGGCCGCGGCGACACGCTCGGCGTCTTCCAGCTCGACGGCGGCGGCATGCGCACCCTGCTGCGGCTGATGCAGCCCGACAACTTCGAGGACATCTCGGCCGCGCTCGCGCTGTACCGCCCCGGCCCCATGGGCGCGAACTCCCACACGAACTACGCCCTGCGCAAGAACGGCAAGCAGGACCTCGACTACATCCACCCCGAGCTCACCGAGGCGCTCAAGCCCATCCTCGGCACGACCTACGGCCTGATCATCTATCAGGAGCAGGTCATGGAGATCGCGCAGAAGCTGGGCGGGTACACCCTCGGCAACGCGGACCTGCTCCGCCGCGCGATGGGCAAGAAGAAGAAGGAGGTCCTCGACGCCGAGTACGTCAACTTCGAGAAGGGAATGCTCGACAACGGGTACTCCAAGGAGTCGATCGCGACCCTGTGGAGCATCCTGCTCCCGTTCTCGGACTACGCGTTCAACAAGGCGCACACGGCCGCCTACGGCCTCGTCTCCTACTGGACCGGGTACCTCAAGGCCAACTACCCGGCCGAGTACATGGCCGCCCTGCTCACCAGCGTCCGCGACGACAAGGACAAGTCGGCCCTCTACCTCAACGAGTGCCGGCGCATGGGCATCAAGGTGCTGCCGCCCGACGTCAACGAGTCGGTCGCGAACTTCGCCGCTGTCGGCACCGACATCCGCTTCGGCATGGAGGCGATCCGCAACGTCGGGCGCAACGTCGTCGACGCCATCGTGGCCGCGCGCGAGGAGAAGGGCCGCTTCACCTCCTTCAAGGACTTCCTGTCCAAGTGCCCCGCGGTGGTCTGCAACAAGCGCACCGTCGAGTCGCTGATCCGGGCCGGTGCCTTCGACGGCATGCAGGAGACCCGGCAGGGCCTCGCCCGCGTCCACGAGGACTACATCGACCACTTCATCGACATCAAGCGCCAGGAGGCGATCGGCCAGGACTCCCTCTTCGGGGGTTTCGGCGACGACACCGGCGGCGACTCCTTCGAGGTCTCCGTGCTTCCGCCCATCCCGACCAGCGAGTGGGACAAGCAGACGCTGCTCGGCTTCGAGCGCGAGATGCTCGGCCTCTACGTCTCCGACCACCCGCTGTTCGGCATCGAGCACGTGCTCAACCAGCACGCCGACACCTCGATCGCCTCGCTGATGGGGGAGGACGGCAAGCCCGAGGGGTCCACGGTCACCATCGCCGGCCTGATCACCGGCCTGCAGGTCAAGCGCACCAAGAAGGGCGACCTCTGGGCGATCGTCACGGTGGAGGACCTCGAGGGCGCCGTCGAGTGCCTGTTCTTCCCCTCGGCCTACATGACGGTCTCCACGATGCTGGGCCACGACAAGGTGGTCGTCGTCAAGGGCCGGGTCAACCGACGCGACGACTCCGTCTCGATCTACGCGCAGGACCTGACCCTGCCCGACATCACCGACGGGCCGCGCGGACCGGTCGTGGTGACCATGGAGACCACCCGGGCGACCTCGGGGAAGATCGAGCAGCTCAAGGGCGTGCTCAGCTCGCACCCCGGCTCGACCGAGGTGCACGTGCGGCTCAGCCAGCCCGGGCGCTCCGTCCTGATGAAGCTCGACGACAGCTACCGCGTCAACGCCACCGAGGCACTCTTCGGCGACCTCAAGGTGATCCTCGGCCCACGCTGCCTGGCCGGCTGAGCCCCGCCGAGAACCGGTTGGCTCTTAGAGCCCCGGTTTGCGTGCTGCTGGGTTAGGGTGACCCTCGTTGCGGGGGGATCTTCTGGTACCAGTCGGGCTCTCGGCAGCGTCCCGTTACCTGAGAGGCGCACCCTGCCGGCTGTGCCCCGAACCGGCACGACCTGCCGTCACCAGGAGAGCTCATGAACACGTCCCACCTCCGCGCGCTGGGCGCGGGCCTCGCAGCGGCAGCCACCGCGGCGACCCTGGCCTCAGCGCCCGCCATGGCCGATGCGAGTCCCACACCCCAGGGCAACCCCATCGCCACGTCAGTGCAGCTGCTGTCGTTCAACGACTACCACGGTCACCTCGAGGCGACCGACGGCCCGCTGAGCAAGAGCCAGGACCCGACGCAGACGCCGGTCGGCGGCGCCGAGTACCTCTCGAGCAAGCTGTCGGAGCTGCGGGCCAAGGTCGGCGACGCCGACAGCCTGACCGTGGCGGCCGGCGACCTCATCGGAGGCTCGACCTTCCTGTCGGGCATGTTCCACGACGAGCCCTCCGTCGAGTCGCTCAACACGATGGGCCTCGACGTCAGCAGCGTGGGCAACCACGAGTTCGACGAGGGCACGACGGAGCTCCTGCGCATGCAGGACGGTGGCTGCCACCCCAAGGACGGCTGCTACTTCCCCGACCAGCCCTACCCGGGCGCCGACTTCACGTGGCTCGCCGCCAACGTCGTGCGCAAGGACACCGGCAAGACCCTCCTGCCCGGCACGAGCATCAAGACCGTCAACGGCGTCAGGGTCGGCTTCATCGGAATGACCCTGGAGGCGACCCCCACCCTGGTCAGCCCCGCCGGCGTGGCCAGCGTCGACTTCAAGGACGAGGTGCAGACCGCCAACGCGCAGGCCGAGCAGCTCAAGGCCCAGGGAGTCAAGGCCATCGTCGTGCTGCTGCACGAGGGCGGCTACCAGGCCAGGACGATCAACGACTGCGACGGGATCTCTGAGCCGATCGCGCAGATCGCGGCGCAGATGACGCCCGAGGTCGACGAGATCATCACCGGCCACACGCACCAGGGCTACATCTGCAGCCTGCCTGACCCCGATGGCAACCCCCGGCTCGTGACCAGCGCCGCGGACTACGGGCGTGCCGTCACCGAGACCACCCTCGTGCTCAACACCCGCAGTGGCGACGTCATCCGCGAGAAGACCACCGCGGTCAACCACCTCGTCAACCGCGCCGCCAAGGACCCCGCGGTGAGCGACATCATCGCCAAGTGGAACACCCTCGCGGGACCGCTGAAGGCCAAGGTCGTCGGCACCCACACCGACGACATCCTCGGCGACTCCGGCGGCAACCGCGGCATCGAGACGCCCATGGCGGACCTCGTCGCCGACGCCATCCTGTGGGGAACCACCGGGGACAAGGGCGGCGCCCAGATCGCGTTCATGAACGTCGGGGGAGTCCGCGAGGACCTGCCGCTGAAGCCCAAGTACGCGGAGGGCCCGGGCGAGATCACCTACGCCGAGGCCTACGACATCGCCCCCTTCGGCAACCTGCTGAACACGCTGGACCTCACGGGCGCCCAGATCAAGGAGGTCCTCGAGCAGCAGTACCAGCCGATCGCGGCGCGCGGCTCGCGGGCGATGCTGGCCCTGGGCGTCTCGAAGGGCTTCACCTACGAGTGGGACGCGACCAACCCGCAGGGCTCGCGCGTGGTCAACGGCTCGATGATGCTCAACGGGACCCCGATCGACCTGAACGCGACGTACCGGGTGGGCACGCTGAGCTTCCTCGCCCAGGGCGGCGACTCGTTCACCGCCTTCACCCAGGGGACCAACCTCCTCGGCGGCCCCGAGGACCTCGCGAACCTCGTCGACTTCTTCGAGTCGCACCCCGGGCTGAGCGCTCCGGAGAACCGGGTGGCCGGTCTCTGACCCCGCCCGCCTGACCAGCCGAGGGCCGCACCCGAGAAGGGTGCGGCCCTCGCTGCGTGCACGCAGCCCCGGGTATGCCGTTTCCGTGGCGCGTGCACGAGGCCCTTGGGTACGCCTGCACCACCGGCGCGCCGCGCCGCGTGCGCCGGGCGAGCCTCCGCGGGGCGGTGCCCGCCGCCCTGGCGCGCGGCATACAGTGAGCGCCATGCCGACGCCTCCCGCTGCTCCCCGACGCGAGCACGTCAGGACCCACCACGGCGACCGGGTCGTGGACCACTACGAGTGGCTGCGGGACAAGTCCGACCCGGACGTGATCGCCCACCTCGAGGCCGAGAACGCGTACGCGGAGGAGATGACCGCCCACCTGGAGCCGCTGCGCCAGGCGATCTTCGAGGAGATCCGCTCCCGGACCCAGGAGGCCGACCTCTCGGTGCCTGTCAGGAGCGGGCCCTGGTGGTACTACAGCCGAACCTTCGAGCAGGCCCAGTACGCGGCGCACTGTCGCTCGCCGCTGGCGGACCCTTCTGCCAGGCCGAACCCGGAGCCGGGCACGCCCGTCGAGGGGGAGCAGGTGCTCCTCGACGGCAATGTCGAGGCGCAGGGCCACGAGTTCTTCTCGCTGGGAGCGTTGACGGTCAGCGCCGACCACCGGTGGCTGGCGTATGCCGTGGACACCGAGGGGGACGAGCGCTTCGACCTGCGCGTCAAGGACCTCGACAGCGGGGAGATCGTCGACGACGCCGTGACCGGCATCGGCTACGGGTGCGCCTTCTCGCTCGACGCGCGGCAGGTCTTCTACCTGCGCGTGGACGAGGCCTGGCGCCCGCACCAGGTGTGGCGTCACGAGGTCGGCACGCCGGCCGAGCAGGATGTCCTGGTCTACGAGGAGGCCGACCCCCGCTTCTGGATGGGTGTCGGCGTCTCGCGCGACGACCGCTGGATCATGATCGGGATCGGTTCGAAGACGAGCTCGGAGATCCGGCTGCTCGACGCAGCGGACCCCGAGGGCGAGTTCCGCGTCGTGGCGGCCCGTCGCGAGGGGGTGGAGTACGACGTCGAGCCGGCCAGCGACCGGCTCCTGATCGTGCACAACGCGGACAGCCCGGACTCGGACCTGGCCTGGGCGCCGCTGACCTGCTCGTCCCACGAGGAGTGGAAGCCGCTGCTCGGCTCAGCCCCGGGGGAGCGCTTCCAGGGCGTCGACGCGTTCGCCGGGTTCGCGGTGCTGTCGCTGCGCCAGGACGGCCTGACCGCCCTGCGGGTCCTGCCCCGCGAAGAGTCAGCCGAGTCGGGCTACGGCACCGGGCACGACCTGTCCTTCTCCGAGCCGGTCTACCAGGTGGGGCTGGGGGAGAACCCGGAGACCGAGACCGGCACGATCCAGATCGTGTTCGAGTCCATGGTGACGCCGAAGACGGTCTCGGACTACGCGGTCGACACGCGCGAGCTGACTCTCCTCAAGCGGCAGCCGGTCCTGGGCGGCTACGACCCCAGCGATTTCGAGCAGCGCCGTGAGTGGGCGGTCGCCGCCGATGGCACCCGGATCCCGATCTCCCTGGTGTTCCCCGCCGGCGCGGTCCCGGACGGCACCCGGCCCGGTCTGCTCACGGCATACGGCTCGTATGAGGCCTCCTCTGACCCGTACTTCTCCGTGGCGCGGCTCTCCCTGCTGCAGCGGGGGTTCGTCTACGCGATCGCGCACGTGCGCGGCGGCGGCGAGATGGGCCGAGCGTGGTACGACCACGGGAAGCTCCTGCACAAGAAGAACACATTCACCGACTTCGCCGACTGCGCTGCACACCTTGTCGACTCAGGATGGGTTGCCGCGAATCGACTTGCGGCAGAGGGGGGCTCGGCCGGTGGTCTCCTCATCGGCGCCGCTGTGAACCTCGCCCCTGAGCGGTTCCGCGCTGTGCACGCCTCGGTGCCCTTCGTGGACGCCCTCACCACGATCCTGGACCCGACGCTGCCCCTTACCGTCGTGGAGTGGGAGGAGTGGGGCAACCCGCTCGAGGACCCCGAGGTCTACGCCTACATGAAGCAGTACTCGCCCTACGAGAACGTGCGTGCTGCGCAGTACCCGGCGATCCTGGCCACGACGAGCCTCAACGACACCCGGGTCTTCTTCACCGAGCCCGCCAAGTGGGTGGCCCGGCTGCGGGAGACCGTCACCAGCGATCCCGCCGAGCGCCCGGTGCTGCTGCGCACGGAGATGGTGGCCGGGCACGGCGGCCGCAGCGGGCGGTACGACGTCTGGAGGCAGGTGGCGTGGGAGTGGGCCTTCCTCATCGACCAGGTGGGCGCCGCCTAGCACCCCAAGCCCGGGCAAGCAGCACCTTGTGCGGCATCGCAGACACCTGCGACGGATCCGTCCAAAACCCATCACAGCGGCACGGCCGGGATTACGCTCGGCGAAGGGCGGAGCAGGTGGAGGGGATCGGCGGTGCAGCGAGAAGACACAGCAGTGACAGCAGCTGGGCTCGCGCGCGCCTGTGACTGGGAGGCCACGCCCCTCGGACACCGCGAAACGTGGCCCCAGGCGGTCGAGCACGTCGTCGCCATGCTGCTCGAGGCACCGGTGCCCATGTGCTACCAGCACGGGCCCACTCTGGCGATGGTCTACAACGACGCGTTCGCCGCCCTGCTCGGACAGAAACACCCAGCGGCCTTCGCCGCGCCGACCCGTGAGGTGGTCGCCGAGGTGTGGGACCAGCCCAACGTGGGAGCGGCCTTCGAGCAGGTGCTCACGGAGGGTGAGCCGTTCATCGAGGACGGCGTCAGCCTGCGGCTGCGGCGTGGCCGCGCTGCGGATGCCGAGCCCGACGCCGGCTACTACCTCCGGGCCGGCTCGCCGGTGCGGGACGAGAGCGGCGCCGTGCTCGGGGTGCTGCACCTCGTGCTCGAGACCACCGACGCCGTCAACCGCATCACCGCGGTGGCTGAGCTGGCCTCATCCCTGGCGGTCGCGGTCACCGTCGATGACGTCTGCAAGGTCGCACTGCGGCACGCCTTCAAGGGTCTCCCGGCCAGCGAGGTGACGATCTGCCTGCCCCCGAGCCACGCCGGCAGCACGTGGCGGGCAACGCGGCGGTGCGCCGCGGACGGCGGCACCTCAGCGGACGAGCGTCTGCCCCTGGTCTGGACCGAGCTGGAGGGCGAGGCGCTCGAGGTCGTCGGCCGGGCGGCACAAGACCGCACGACTCCGCTCGAGGCCGGCGTCGACGTGCTCGTCCTGCCCATGCCGATCGACGAGCGCACGGGGGTGGCCGTCCTGCGGCTGGACGTCGACCACCTCCCCGAGGACGCCCACACGGTGCTCCTGTCCCTGGCGGCCCTGGTCGGCCAGGCGCTCGAGCGCGCCTACCTCTTCGACAGGGAGCGGAACACCGCAGAGATGCTGCAGCGGGCCCTGCTGCCCCAGACGCTGCCCCAGCCCCCCTCGTTCGCCCTTGCCGGGCACTACGAGCCCGTCGCGACCGGAGCCGTCGTCGGCGGCGACTTCTTCGACGCCTTCGCCCTGCGGGACGGCCGTCTCGCCGTGGTGATCGGCGACGTGATGGGTCGCGGGGTAGCGGCGGCCACCATCATGGGCCAGATCCGCGCCGCCACGCGGGGGGCGGCCCTGTCGGACCCCCGGCCCGAGTCCGTGCTGTCCAGCCTGGACGATCTCGTCGTGGGGCTGGACGACCTCTGGCCGGCCTCGGTCACGGTCGGGCCGACCCCGGACCACATCGAGCGCGGGTTCCGGGGAGAGCTGTTCGTGACGATGCTCTACGGCCTGCTCGACACGACCACCGGTGAGCTGATGCTGGCCAGTGCGGGCCACTGCCCGCCGGCTGTGGTGCCCTCCCGGGGGCTCGACGGTGCCAGCCCCGAGCCGGGTCAGGCGACCGGGCCGCGCTTGGTCGACCTCGAGACCGGACCACCTCTGGGGATGCGGGGGGCCCGCCCGGTGCACACACTGACCTTGGGCTTCGGCGAGCTCCTGCTGGCCTTCACGGACGGGCTGCTCGAACGGCGCACGGGCACGCTCGCCGACGGAGAGGAGCGGCTCCTCGAGATCCTCCAGGAGCTGCGCTGCGACAGCCCTGTGCGCGCCTGCGCGCTTGTCCTGGAGGCGATGGGCGCCGACGGCTCGTTCGAGGATGACTGCGCCCTGCTGGCAGTACGCCGCTCGCCGGTGGCGCACCACTGCGAGAGCCTCTTCGTCCCGCCGCTGCCCGAGGCGGTTCGTCCTGCCCGTGAGTGGGCGCGCGTCCTGATGCGGGCGTGGGGCATCGAGGAGGGTGAGCAGTTCGGTGTCGTCACCGGTCTGTCGGAGCTGGTGACGAACGCCATCCTGCACGCAGGGACCGAGTGCCAGGTCACGCTCGAGCTCGAGGGGTCCCGGCTCACGGTGACCGTGACCGACACCGGCACGCGCGGGGGGCCGTTGGTCAGAGA
>Ga0247818_10003339_pt1 | contig 10374 bp, 14 predicted proteins | sample 13C_Glucose_Day1_FD_192424 | JGI IMG/M metagenome (GOLD analysis project Ga0247818, IMG submission 192424) | Soil microbial communities from agricultural site in Penn Yan, New York, United States - 13C_Glucose_Day1 | ecosystem: Environmental > Terrestrial > Soil > Agricultural land | place...
GGGACACCTCCTCTCATTTTGACGGGTCGGTGTTACCGACGAGCGCGAGCCTGGCGGTTGACCTCAGCCTGGACCTGCTTGGGGTCGTAGCCCGCCTCCTTGAGATCCTTGGACCGGCTGGGGTCGTTCCCCCACTTACCGGCGAGCACCTCGGCGGCCAGAGTCTTGACGGACTTCCGACCCTGCGCAGGGTTCATCAGCTCTTCGACTCGGTCCTGAACCTTGGTGGCGCTGTAGCCCGCTGCGATGAGCTTTCGGACTCGTTCGGGGCCGTTGCCGTACTTCCCCTTGATGACGTCCTTGGCGACTTCGTCGATGGACTTCTTGGAGGGGGAGGAGGAGCCCGAGGAGGAGGGGGAGGAGTTGCCCGGCTTCTGGTAAGAGCCGGCGAAGAAGAGAACGTGGACATGATCCATGTGGTTCTCAGTCACGCTTCCACGGTCAGCCATCTTCCGGACGACACCGGGCTGTGTGACGGTCGAAGTGATCTTCTGCTGCCAGATCACATGCTGGACCCGGAGACGCTTGCGGTTGGTCCACAGGTAGTTCCGGATGAAGTCGCCGTCTGCCTTGTTGCGGACCATGAAGTCCAGGGCTCGACCACTGTGATGCTCGGTGTTGCTCGCGTTGCCGTCGTACCCCCACATGTACCAGGGGGCATGCTTGGCTGCGGCAGCCTTGTCGAACACCTCCCGGGATATGGACTTGGTGGCAGCAGCCACCTTCCCGAGCTTGGCACTGACATCGGTGTATGAGGTTGTCATCAGGCGTCCTCGTCCTTCTCATCGGCGTCGAAGTCTGCGGCGGACTCTTCGGCGAGAGAGACGTCGGCCTGCTCCTCCTCCGAAATCTTTCCCAGAGGCGGGCAGGGTCCGGTACCCTCGGTCTCGTCGACGTCGTTCTTCTTCTCAGTCATGATCTCTCCTTACCAGAGTTTTGTATCGCCAGCTCTTCGTTCGACCGGGGGTCTGGGAAGCAGACTCTCGTCGCCGTAGTGAATGGCGTTGTGTGTTCGGTGAGCAACGGTGATCAAGTTGTTCGGATCGAAGAGACAGTCTTCTCCGGCTTCGATCTGTTCGGCAGTGATTGGGTTCAAGTGATGGATATAGAGACCCTTGTGGATCTCGTAGCCTTCGATGCCCAGATCACACGCATTGTCCCGAACGATGATCTCGGTTCTAGCTTGGCGCCACTCACGGGACGTGTAGAAATCCTGATTGATCCAGCGATTGAACCCGAAGGTAGCTTGACCGACCTGCCCTCTGAGAGCTAGGTAGCGGTAACGCTCTTCGAAAGTTTCGAGTCGCCTTAGTTCGGAATACGTTCTACTCGTCATCGGTTTCCTCGGCCGACTGACCTTGGTAACCACGGAACGCGTCCATCGCTTTGATGTACATCTCTTCAAGTCGCTGAGTCGATCCCATCGCTTCGATCTTGGCTACCTGAAGTTTGACCTCGCCGCGAAGTCGTTCCTGTTCGAGCTGTTCACGAGTAGAACCAAGCTTCAGATAGTGCGTAAGCACCTGTGCTGAGGCTGTACCATCAAGCATCTGTTGCTCGGCTACTCGTTCAGCCAGAGAGATCAACTGGCTTTCCCGAGCCTCTGGAGTTGTGGCGGTTCTACGCCGACTTGTCTCGGGAAGAGGCTTAGGTTGTCGGCGAGCAGGCACAGTTTCAACTCCCTTCCATCGGGGGCATGTCAAGAAAACTAGGGTTCATCAGGACCTTCCTTGCTCAGCCTATTGGCTTTGCCCGGCGCCATAGGTACAAGGAAGGCCCAGATCAACCCTCGGGGTGATCCCCGGAGGTAAAAACTTTCTCAAAAAGTCCCGCCGGGGGAAAATATAGGAGGCGGGCGATGCAGAGGGGGGTCTAATTTTGCGACCCCCTCCCCCCGTCTCTTGATTGGGAGGCAAAAAGGGAGAACCCTTGTATCGCAGAGTGGAACGAGGTCAGTTCGGGGGTTCACAGTATACTTCGCCAGGTAGGACGGTACCGTGAAACACTGACCTCGTTCCGGTCTCTGCGTAGGTCTGGACTACTAAGAAGCTGCTACTTCTGTAGTAGGCGCCATGACCTTTGTTCGGTTGCCTGAAACGTTCTCTTCGAGAATCTCGTTGATCGCATCAGTGATCGCGGCGACTTCGAGTTGGAACGATAGAGCATCCGAGGATCGAGTACGACGGGCGATGAGGGATAGGGTGTTATACCCAGCACGGGTGTCCCATGCATACCACTCGTTGAACTCGGTGTAGTAGTTGTATGGATTGTCTTCGGTCGTGACCATGTACTCAGCGCTCACTCTTCATCACCAGCCAGGCCAGCCTGAAGAGTGGAGACCGAGATCCCAAGGTGGGAGGCTACTTCAGCAAGGGTGTAGTTCTTGCTTGCAATCATAGCCATGGCACGAGCCCGAGTAGCGTCGTTCATCGCGGGCCTGTCCTTGGGTGTGGCCAGTTCCTTGATGCGATCGGTGTCGGTGTTGTCGAGGATTGCTTCGAGCTTGCTCTTGGTGATAGCGCCAGCCTGGATGGCTTCCCACTGACGAGGAGTGATCTCGATCTGCTGCTTCTTGGCACCGATGCGATCGCGTGCATCCTGAAGTGACTTGCTCTTGAGCTTCTTGATCTCTGCCGCATCCATGTCCGGATTGGCTTCCTTCTTCTGACGGAAGACAGCATTACCAAGGACCTGGGCTTGGCGCTCAAGTGGGGCATTGCGGAGAGCGATGTTCAGGGCTGCGTTGAGATCCTTGACGTCCTCTTCGTAGGCCCTAGCCGCTGAAGGGGAGTACTCAAGATCCTTGATCCCGAGGAACTCACGCCTTGACTGGTTTGCCAAAGCCTTGAGTTTGTTCGAGTGCTCTGCGTAGATCTTCTCCATAGGCGTACCTACACCATCGATGAGACTGAAAGCATCGTCGGTTTCAGCAAGCTTGGTGGACTTGATCTTCTTCGGGTTGCCGTTGAAGAACTCGGCACCAGTCTCTACGTAGACCAGCTTCCCAGTCTTAGGATCGATGAAGCCACCTTCCTTGGCGGATCGAGGCTTCCTGTCCATGACACGGGTATCCGACGTAGCCCTAGAGATCAGAGTCGCAGCACCCTTGTTCGCACCACCCTGATATTTCTTCTTCAGACTGGCGATACCGTTCTCGATGGCCGATTGCTTGTAGTTGAGACTGTGCTTCTCGGCATCGATCACAGTCATGGAGTGCTTGACTGCGCGGGCGATCTCATCGAATGGTGCACCCTTAGTGGTCATGTCCGTGATGAGATTGGACACGTCACCCATCTCACGACCCTTGACCTTGCCGGTCGGCTTCTCTCCTTCTGCGAACACAACCCTTCGGTTAGCCGCATCCCATGTACCGCCGTCCATGGTACGCATACCATCGTAGGCGGGATAGGCAGTCTTGGGGTCGAAGCCCTCAAGCTGCTTCAGGGCAGGGTGGGTCTGGATCAGACCATCTCTGTTGGGGATGACAAGGACGGTATCACCGTCGAAGTCAGCTCCAGACAAACGCTCGGCCACACGGCTGTTGATGCCGATGGCATCGATAGCATTGGGGCCGATCAACTCGCGTGCGTCCTGATGACGGTTGTTCACAGTGAGTTCAGGAATCTCGAAGATCCCACCATGAGGGAAACGAATCAGGACTACCCGTTCGCCATTCTTGTAAGTCGGGGCGTACACCTCTTTGTCGCCCAGTGTACTGACAGGCAGAATCACCTTGTTCGCCTGTCCCGGCATGTGGGCAGCCTTGAGGTGGACAGCGGAAGCGTCTGCTGATTCGGCGAACTTAGCCAGCAAATGCTTCCTGACCGTAGGGTTGGTGAGACTCATGATGCGGTCGAACTCCGCCTTCTTACCCTCATAGGCCAAGTCCAGTTGATCCCTGGCGAGGGAAGGCTTTTGTTTCGACAGCATCTGAGACGAGAGGGTCTTGGACCAGTCGTTCCACTTACCCTCTTGGTTCACGATGTTCATTACCGAAACGACCCTAGTTTTTCCATCAGGGCCGACTTCTTGGATTTGATCGTTGATGTTGGCGCCGAACGGGTCGTCTGGATCGTCCTTCATCTTCTTCATCGCATCGAGCTTGTTACCAGTGCTCGACTTGTTGGTGTTGAAAACGAGGTCTACACCCGGAGGCAGGTTGTTGTTGTACATGGCCATGCCCTTGAGGTAGTGGGTGCCATTTACGGCAACCCGTACCTGAGCATAGTTGGCCTTGCCGAGCGTAACGTCCTTGACTCCCGGACGAATGTAGATCACACCATCCGCTTCGGTTCCGCCTTGTTCGGCATAGCGAACACCGACACGCTTGGAGCTGATCGAGATGGGAGGGAGAACTCTCTTGAAGCTTCTCCCGCCGTCCTCGGAGCGGAGGATGCTAGCAGGCGTGATCTTGTCCCGGTTGTCCCACACCTCTTTGTACGAGGTATCGGCCTTGGACAGAACCTTCAGTGTAGTCGTCTTGCCCGTACCGAGCTGCTCCACTGGCACGTAGTGCAGCTTGTAACCCTCGTCTTCGAGGATTCGACGGGCGGCCTTGAGCTTCTCCGAGCTGACGCCCATGTGTAGCTCGACGCCCTTGCCAACATCGATGTACCCGTGCTTTTCGACCTGGCCACGGAGCATCTCGGCAGTTGACTTGAGGATCTGAGTTTTCGTGAGTGCGTCTTCTTTGAGGAGATTCCGCACCTGGGATTCGCCGATGGGCGATTTCCTGCCACGACTCATGATCTTGGCGATGGCGACGTTCGAGTTGCCAGCTTCCCGAAGCCTACGAGCCTGTGAGATATCAGCAGCCTTCGCAGCGTTCCTGGCGATGGTAACTGTGTCTCGGAGCTGCGACGTCGTGAACGGATACTCCTCCGTTGAGAAGCCGTCAGCGATCTGCTTATCGGTCAGACCTTGAGCTCTCAGGTCTTTAACCAGGCCAAGAAACGAGCTAGCTCGCTCATGCGGTGTCTCACCGGACCCCCATGGATAGCGTCCCGATTTACGGAGAATCCCGTAATGCTGGATGACTGGATCATCATCTTTGATAGTGGTCAACTCAGGCCCCCAGTGCGTACTCTTCGATGATTTCGTCAGACCACTTGATGCGGTCGTAGACGTACGCGAGATACGATCGGTCTATCGGTTCGGCGTGTACGTTCTCGCCCTGATAGATCCGAAGTTCTCCGTCCATCCGGAACGGCTTGTAGCCGTACTCTCGACAGAAGATACCAGCATAGACGTACAACTGGTCCATGGATGCCTTGGAGACACCCGTCTTCAGATCGTGGATACGTAGGAAGCCGTCGAATTGTTCATCGTCGGTGTACTCCTCGAACCCGATGGCGTCTGCTGTTCCATAGCAGTTCACCGAATAGAACAACATCCGCTCGGGCGACATGCCGTACTCGATGGCGTCGTTCACGTAGAGATCGAGAACGGGCCAGACCGGGTGAGGCAGGAGCCTGATTTGACGCGCGATGTTTCGAGCAGCCGTCTCATGGATCTCCGTACCCAATGCTGCTGCCTGAGCCGTCGACAGACGGTCTATCAGACGCTCCCGGTCATAGCGGAGCCAAGCAGGATTGGAGGGGCTGAGAATGGCGTGTGTGCCCTCTACTCTCGGATGAGAGTTAAACCCCACAAAGCGCTCGTTGTAGAGCACAGAGCACTTCCTCTTCGTTCGAAGGGTAGATGAAGTCAGCGAACGACATCGAATTCAGAAGCTCTACGTAGTAGGGCTGATTGACCTGAACCCTAGCGGTCTCGCTGGCCTTGACTTCAAGAAAGGCATACCGTGATCCGTAGAAGATCACGAGATCGGGTATGCCTTGCAGATAGCTCGGATCGTTCTTGAGGATGACGCAGCCAGGAAACATCAGGCGGAGCTTCCTGATTAGCTCCGACTGAAACTTGCTTTCCGACATGCGTCACCCCCAAGTGAAAAAAACGAGACGTATTCTATCCCTTCTATCATATCCCGTGTTTTTCATACTCTTTGGTATCTGCGCGTCACTTGAACAAGCAGAAGTGTTGCAGGATGATCGGGACCATCGCACCGCTCACTATCGAGAATGCTATGTCCCGGTCGAGAGCGCCCAGAGTGAGCGCCGCTTGCCACGATGTGTCGAAGACTTCCCCAGTCTCGACGTTCTGAACTTTTCGGGTGAAGCATGGTGCGGACTGCTGGAACTGCTGATAGTACTTCCTTGCGAACCACCGAGGACGCCAGAGGAGATTGTCGGCTCGGTTGTTGTGTCGATCTCCATCGAGATTGATCGGAGTATCGAACGTGAAGCTGGGGCGGATGAGATACGCCTCAGCGACTATGATGTGGAGAGCTTTCTTGTACTGCACTTTGTTCTTGGTCAAACCGACGTGGACGATCCCATGCTGATTCACTTGAGGAATCAACAACCTTTCGGTCTCGTCGTTGCGCACTGAACCTGCGGTGCTCACAGAGTAATCCGGGAACATCGCGACCTTCCGCCACTCTTCGTGCATATGGGACCCCACCCGATGATCATTCTTGTAGTTCAGAGTGCCTCTGCCAGATTTCCAGTTTTGAGGGCCAAAACTTTTTATAATGCGTTACTAGGTATCTATAGATACCAAGCAAAGCTTTACTGGGTAGTGTTGACCCCCAAAACTGGTTATCTGGCAGATGGGGAGTCCGAAATGCCCGAAAGCTTGCAAATCTCGAACTCCCCACGAGGAAGGCCACTCGCCTGACCTTGGCTTTTCCCCACGGATGGATCGGCTCCAAACGCGGAAATCACTGCCACTTTTGTTGCCAGATTTGAAGCCTCTGCCAGAAAAGTGGCAGAGGAGACCCTAAAACTGCTACGCGACTAGCCCGAACGGCCCAATTTTCTTGTTGAACTTGAGTTCGTTGAAGCTGTGTTTCGTCGCCAGAGTCTTCTGGACGGCCTTGTCGATCGACGCTTCTGACAGTAGAACATAGTAGTGCAACAGTGTAAAAGGCGTATTGAGACGGTCAATTCGACCATGCGCCTGATGCCACTGCTTATACGAGTACGTCAGCGAATAGAAGAGCATCGCGTCAGTGGTTGTACAGTTCCACCCCTCGGCCCCGGCGGTGTACTGGACGAGATAGACCCAACTCTCACCCTCCGGAACCTCTTCATGCTTGTGCCCGTTCCACTCCGCCACAGTCGTCTCCCCAGACAACTTGCGAAGTATTTCCAACTCGTAGTCGAAGTTGTAGAAGACGATCAACCGAGGATGACGTTTCATATGGAGACGGACAGCTTCAAGGCGCGACGGGTCCGAATACACGACCTTCCGCATGAGATAGAAGAACTCCGCAAGACTGCGGATAGGTCTCTCCTCATACGGGTTCCATCGGTCCTTGGTAATCTTGCTGAGCAACTCCTGATCGAACCGCACAGACACCTCATTGGAGAGGCGTGTGGTATGTCGTACGTACGGCATTTCGATCAAGAGACCATCGCGCAGCCGAAGCAGTTTGTTTACGCCGTGATACCTCTTGACTTTCGGGAACTTGGCATAGCTGTCGTACTCGACGTGTTCGCGCTTGAAATGGGTGATATTCTTGAAGTACCCGTTGGCGATGAATATCGGCGCGTAGTCCAACCATGTGTCCCCCGGTGTAGCGCTGAGCAAGATCCAGGTGTTGTTGTTCTGAGGCTTCGCTATGAACAGGAAAGCCTTGACCCAGGCCCCACTCCCGACGAGTCTCTGCTCGTCGAAGATGAAGAAAGCACCACGGACGTTCATGTACTTGGCGATGTTGTTCCAGGAATCCACGGCCAGCAGCTTTGCACCACCCAGCGCTGGATTGCGATGGTGACTGCTGATGTTGACCTTGATGAATTCCTTCTCCCAGTCTCGGGAGTCACGTTTCTTCGCCGTGGTGATGACGATCACATCTCGTGGTGCTTCCTTCTCCACATAGTAAGTCGCTGCGGTGATCGACTTACCAGTCCCTACCCCACCCCAGAGAATCTTTCCACTGGAGAGCGCTTCGACAGCAGTTCTCTGGTGCGGGCGTAGACTAAACGACACGGGTTACTCCTCATCGGCGTCAGCATCCTCGATCAACCACAGCGGCCGAGGACCGGCATACTGCGGGCGGGGTGTTACGTCGGTGGAAGCAGCGTTCACGGTCTCGTCAGTCTGCTCCGGTGTGTACTGCGCGAAGGCCTTGAGCATGTCGTCGTAGGACTGGGGCTCTACCGGCTCCGGGTTGATCTCGATAGTGCTCTGATCGATCGTCATGGCCCTGTAGAGAGCCAGTTGGTTACCCGCCAACTCCTCGGGTATCGGGTCCGTCTTGGGCTCCCACGAGGACAACTTGGTGAGCATGACCCCAGTGTTCTCGTAACCCGCTATGGTGAGCGTGAAGGTCCCGTCGATCTCCTCGACAGACTCCATCACGACGTCTACTGCGTTGGGGTGCTTCCGCCCGAATTCCTTCTTACGGGCCTCCACGAAGGCCGACACGCTCTCGTAACGCCCTTCCACATCGAGCGGGTGGAAGTTGACCGTGAGTCTGGCGTTACGTCCCTTGATGGGCTGGGAGAACCGAGGAAGAGCCTTGGCGATCCAGGCACCTGGAGTGATGTTGTAGCACTTGTCGTCGGGGCGGAGTCTCACCGTTGCCCCACCCGAGACGAGACGGTCGTACCCACGTTCACGGGCGAGTTGGTCGAAGATCGGAGTGTTGCTGATGTGTACAACGTTGTCGTTCATGGTTCGAGTTCCTTTGTGTTCTGGTGGTGCGAAAATAATCTGACGAGTAGGGCAGAAGCAAGAGTCCGAAGACCCCTGCCCCTGCCCTCACTCACCCATACCCCAACCCCGTAGGGTCAGATGTATCGAAATTCTACGGGTTCGTCCATGTCATCGATCGCTTCTTCCTGACAGAAGTAGGAATCGACAACGCCCCAACCATCTGTGGTTGAAGCCTCTACCGGTTCGCTGTGAAGACGGCCACCACAGTTAGGACACTCTACGGGGCCATTACAACAACACCCAGGGCAGTCACCCTCTTTGGTATGTTCTCGGCCCCATTCGAGGTCCCACCCATCATGTCGCTTCCACTGGAAACTATTCGAGGTTCCGTTCATCAGGTGATCAGCGAAAGGACGTAGTCGATCTTGCGCTGTTCGGTGAAGCCGTCCCACAACCGGTTGAACTCCTCCGGCGTGAAGGTTTCCGGCCGCTCGTAGTGAGCCCAGATGGTGCCGTTCGGGTCCCACTCGTCGAAGATCCCACGGATTCCCGCGAAACCCTGCCATCCAGGAGGTGTTGTGAGCTGTTCGTCCACCCACTCGTCGAACAGACGTGCTGTTTCGACATGCATCGCTTCCTGGAACCGAGCGAAAGCATCACCCATGTCCGTCTGAACTTCCACAGTATGACGAAGCTTCTCGACCATGCGTTCCAAGGCCGTGCCGAACTCCTCACTCATCCTGCTCTTCCCCTCCAGTGATTCTCAGGATCTCCTCGATGAACCAGTCCGGATTCATCGTCAACGACTGGTAGCCGTCGCGATACTGGTTCTGGAGAAGCTCTCGAATCTTCTCTCTGGGGTCTACACGCTTGTGATAGACCATCTTTATCGAGTCGTGACGGTAGTGCCTGAACTGGCCGCCAGCGAATACGACCCAGTCGCCAGCGAACACCTTGGTCTGCTTGAGACGACTACCCCTAGCCGTGTCAACCAGCACGTACCATCGCGAGTTGTGCGACATGGTCCGGGTGAGTTCCCCGTGGGTCCATTCCGCGACCCGTTCCATGTTGTACTCGGTCACCTTCACTGCTTCGACATCGAACGCGTTGCGCGTCCAGATCTCGATGTCCAACCCTTCCATTCCCCACCCCTACCTGCCGTTGAAGAAGTCGTTCAAGACCCAACCACCGACGATGAAACCGAGTATCTGGAAAAGAGTGATCCAGAACTCCATGCCCCCACGCCCTTCAGTGTTCGTCGAGAAGAAGCTTGGCGATCTTGTCTGCCATTTCCTCAGCGAACATTTCGATGTCAATCTTCTGACCGAGAAGCGTCGCCGATTCCTGCCTCAGCATGATTCCCTGGATGATACTCTTCACCTGCTGGGTGTTCCGCCAGTTCAGGTAGTCCTTCTTGGACATCCAGTCGTGATCGGCTCCGATGAAGACGTCGTCCGCGTCCTTCGAGTCATTCCCCTTGAGCCATTCCGTGGTCTCCAGTGGAGTACCCTCGAAGATGACGTTCCTGTCGTACGAGTACACCTTGTCTTTGGGTTTCATGACTACTCCCCCTCTTCCCGAATACGCCTGATGAGTTGTACTGCCGTCCGGCTGACAAGCTCTTCCCAGCGGTCTGGGTTACGCTGGTAC
>Ga0247818_10003340_pt1 | contig 10373 bp, 7 predicted proteins | sample 13C_Glucose_Day1_FD_192424 | JGI IMG/M metagenome (GOLD analysis project Ga0247818, IMG submission 192424) | Soil microbial communities from agricultural site in Penn Yan, New York, United States - 13C_Glucose_Day1 | ecosystem: Environmental > Terrestrial > Soil > Agricultural land | place: USA...
CGCCTTCAAAACCGTGCAAGCGGGCGCCAAACTCAACGGCGGCATGCGCGACCGCCGGCAATTGCACAACTACGCCGTCGGTGAGTTCGGGCCGGGCGGGCTCTACAACCAGACCTCGGAAACTCCGATCGCGATAGGCACGACCAAAGGCATCGATACCCGTTTTCACCCCAAGATGCCGATTCAGAACCACAAGGCACTCTGGACCTTCGACGGTACCTTTCCGCCAAAACTGCTGATGGTGCGGTATGGCCAACCGGTGCTGATGCGTCACTACAACGCCCTGCCGATCGATCCGTCGGCCAATTTCGGTTTCGGCCTGCATACCCTCAGCACCCACGAACACAACGGGCACTCTCCAGCTGAAAGCGACGGGTACTCCAATGCGTTTTTCTTTCCGGGGCAGTATTACGACTATCGCTGGCCGATACAGCTGGCCGGTTACGACAGCATCAACACCACGGCGCAGGATCCACGCGCGGCTTTCCCCTGTGCACCCGGTGAAACGCTGTACGTCAACGACACCAGTCCCGGGCTGAAAACCTGCGACAACGGCACCATCAAAATCCGTGGCGACTGGCGCGAAACCATGAGTACGCACTGGTTCCACGACCACATGCTCGATTTCACCGCGCAAAACGTCTACAAGGGCAACGCGGTGATGATGAATTACTACAGCGCTTTGGATCGCGGTAACGAGGCCGTCCAGGACGGCGTCAACCTGCGCCTGCCCAGCGGTTCGGCGCTGCCGTGGGGCAACCGTGACTACGATGTGAACCTGATGATCGCCGACAAGGCCTGGGACGCCAACGGCCAGTTGTGGTTCAACCCGTTCAACACTGACGGCTTTCTCGGCGATCAGATCCTGGTCAACTGGCAGTACCAACCGGTGCTGAAAGTGCGGGCGCGCAGCTATCGGTTCCGCATCCTCAATGGTTCGGTATCACGCTACTTCAGACTGGCAATGGTACGGCAGATCAACGGCAGCGGCGGCGAGTTTCCAGGCCCGGTGGGTTCCGGGATTTCCTACAACCGCGTGCCGTTCCACCTGATCGCCAACGACGGCAACATCATGGCGCACACCCTGCCCTTCGACGGCAGCATGGACCTCGATGGCGACGGTGATTTTCAGGACCACAACGCCATTCTGCCGGTCCAAGGCATCGCCGAACGCTACGACATCATTGTCAACTTTGCGAAATACGGCATCAGCGCCGGCGACAAGATTTTCCTCGTCAACCTGATGGACCACCAGACCGGTAAAGGCCCGGAAAAAATAGAACTGTCGCTGGCCGACGTGCTGGCCGAAAAATACAAAGCGGTGCTCAAGGTCACCAGTAATGGCCTGAAGTGGGACAACGGCGATCCGGCGGTGGGCAGGTTTATGCAATTTCTGGTGCAGCCTTACGCCGGTCAGGACGTGAGCATGGACCCGGTCGCCTATGAGCCTGCCAAACCCGGCAAGCCCGCCGGCAAGATCATGATCCCGTTGACCATCGACCGCGATAACCCCAATGACCAGGCCAAACTTGCCACAGCACGGCATCGCGAGTTTATTTTCGGACGTTCCGACGGCACCGACGAAGCCCCCTGGACCGTCAAGACCGATGGCGGTTTCGGCTACTCCATGGACCCACGCCGGTTAGATGCCGCGCCGCAATTGGCCACCGGTCCGACGGACGCCGGCTTCTCTGGCGACGGCACCCTCGAAGTGTGGAAAATCGTCAATGGCGGCAACGGCTGGACCCACCCGGTGCATGTGCATTTCGAGGAAGGCGTAATTCTCAAGCGCGACGGCAAGGCACCGCCGGATTGGGAAAAATGGGCGCGCAAGGACGTCTATCGCATTGGCGAAGGGATCGACAGTTCAGAGAACGTTGAAGTGGCGGTGCGCTTCCGCGAGTTCGCCGGCACTTACATGGAGCACTGCCACAACACCCAGCATGAAGACAACTCGATGCTGTTGCGCTGGGATGTCGAGAATCCCGGCCAGTTCCAGCTGATGCCAACGCCCCTGCCCGGCTGGGACGGAGTCACTTACGTCGCCTCCGTGGCGCTGCCTACCTTCCGCACCGGCGATAAACGTGACAACAACGAAGGAGACAACCAAAAACCGGTGGCCAACCCTGACAGCGCTACCAGCAATAGCAGCCAGCCGCTGACCATCAACGTGCTGGCCAACGACACCGACCCGGACGGCAATCTGCCGCTCAAGGTGGTGGAACTGAACCAGCCGGATTCGGGTAAAGGCTCGGTCAGCACCGACGGTTTGCGGGTGGTCTACACCCCACCGGCGATCGTCCCCGAGGCGTTCACCGCGACCTTCACCTATCGGGCCAGTGATGCCAAGGATGCGAAGTCTGACCCTGCAACGGTGTCCGTGTCGGTCACGGCTGCAGCAGCCACCGAGACGCTGGCAGTCACCAACGCGTTCGTCACCGTTCGTACCGACAATCGCTACACCTGGGATATTTCCGGGACCACCTCGCGTTTTGCCGGAAATAGCATAACGGTGACCGTGACCTCTACAGCCGGGACGCTTAATCTGGGCAAGGCTACGCTCACGCAGGTCGGCACGGGTGCGAAGTGGCGAGTGCTGGTGGCGACCTCCGGTGCCGGACCGGCGCCAAACCCTACCATCACTGTCAAGTCTGCGCTGGGCAAGACGATAACGGCGCCGATCAGCGTGCGTTAAAGCGGCAACGATAGTCACCCGGTCTGCCTCTGGCAGACCGGGTGGCGGCGGTTTTCAATCGCGTTCAAAGAGGATGAGGAAAGTTCGTACACAGCGAAAAAACTGTCCTCTGGCGGCAAAGCAACGTAATTTACGCCCCCTAAATATAATGATCCAGGAAGGGTTGAGTGGGAGCTTATCGTCTGCTGTTGGCCGTTTTGGTCGCCATTTCCCATATGGGCAAGACGTTCGCGGGGCTAAACCCCGGCGTGATGGCGGTGATTTCCTTTTTGATCATCAGCGGCTTCGTGATGACCTCGCTCATCGAACGCAACTACAAAGCGCCGGGGAAAATCGGCCTGTTCTACATGGACAGGGCCCTTCGGCTTTACCCCCAGTTCCTCTTCTACTTCTTTGTCTCCTGCGCCGTGATCCATTTCCTGCTGCCCGGCACACCTCAAGCCGCCGAACTAACGTTCAGGAACATTGCCGCGAGCCTGCCCATGGTGCCCCTTGGCTTTTACATGTTCGGGGCGGCCGGGTCGCAAATCTTGCCCCCCGCCTGGTCGCTGGGACTTGAAATGTGTTTCTACCTGGTGATCCCGTTCCTGATCATCTACAAAGTGCGGGGCGTTGCGTTTGCATTGTCTGTCGCCATTTTTATGGCCGCCTGTTTTGGTTTCATAAACTCCGACATCTACGGTTACCGCCTGTTGCCGGGTGTCCTGTTCATGTTCCTGTGCGGCAGTTACCTGTACAAGCCGCAGGCGAAAGGACTAGCGATCGCTACCGCCACCGCCGTGGCGGCGGCCTTGATGTTTGCGGCGATCAATGCGGGACTGATTGAGCGGCGGCCGTTTAATGCGGAGGTGACTGCGGGTATAGCGTTAGGCATCCCGATCGTATACCTGTTGACGAAACTCAAGTTTCATCAAATTGACGAGTTCCTCGGGAACATCAGCTATGGCGTGTTTTTGAATCACTTCGTGGTCATTTACTTCCTGCGCGCTTTCTGGCCCGTTGCCTACGACGCGCCTATCGTTGCGGCGGTTCTTTTTCTTTCGTTCGGATTGAGCTGCGTTTCGTACTACTGCATCGAACGGCCTGCCCTGAAACTTCGTCATGCGCTTCGGGCCGGCGTGAGGTATGGAGTGGATCAAATGCAAGGCCGCGAAACAGCCGTCTGATGCGTGCGCCCGCTGACGAGTGATGGCGCGGCGACGTTCGAAGAGGCAGTGCGCATGCACAGCCAAGGACGGACGCATTGCGCCCTTACTCTGAAACAGCCACCTGGTTTCGCCCGCGCGCCTTGGCCCGATAAAGCGCCTTGTCCGCATTGTTCATCAAACTTTGCAGATCATTGTCGTGGAACTCCATGGAGGCGACACCGAGACTGGCCGATATGCGGTGGACAGGGCTGGACATCAAACCACCGATAGCCTGGATCAGTTGCTCGGCCAAATTAACGGCAACCTCTATGGAGGTGTCTGGCAGCAGGATGGCGAACTCTTCGCCACCCAACCGGCCGAATACATCTGTTTCGCGAAAACAGCCACTGATGACGACACCCATTTGACGCAATACCTGGTCGCCGACCTGATGGCCGTAGGTGTCATTGATGTGCTTGAAATGATCCATATCCAGCATCACCACGCACAGTGGCAACCGCTTGTATTGGCAGTCATTGAACAATTGCTGCGCGCGCTCGAAAAAAGCCCGGCGGTTTTTCAATCCAGTGAGTTCATCGGTTTGTGCGGCGTGCGTGGAAATGCGGTGCGCATGCTCCATTTCACGGGTCAGACGAAAAGCCGTTTCCAGGGCTTCGGACAGTTTGCGAGTCGCGCTGACGGCCAACGAGGCAAACACCAGGACGGCCAGCGCCATACCCAATTGCAGGGCCGTCGGCTGAAACAACAGCCACAGCGTACACGGCAACAACACCAGGCCAATCGACGCTAACGTCATGTACCGATAGGACGAGTAACATGACACCGCGCTGACGGACATGCCGACGGCGAAGAGCAGGACCAGCGCCTGGGCCAGCAGGTCGTTTGCCGGCATGATCGCCAAAGCGCCTGCGCCCCAGATGCCGGCAGACAACATCAGTGTCACCCAGTACGTCTGCTCCCACCGTTCAGGTGTGCGCTCACTTTCCGGGCAGCGGAAATAGGCAATGAACATCAGGACGCGCAGTAACGACGAGGCGGTCAGCAGGCCAATCCAGCCGAACATGAGGCGGTGATCTATACGCTCCCAGCACAGACCACACAGCATGATCGCGGCAAAGTAACTGCCGAACACCGCAGAAACGGATTGGTGGAATAGCTGGCGCAAGCGGTCACCCCGCACTTGCGCGGTGATGAACGCCTCCTGATCGTGCCGAAATCCTGGGCGACCCATTTGATCCTCCTGATCATGATGCTGTGCCAAAAAACGATTGTGACACCCAGCCACCCGGGTGAACAAACGGATTACTGCTGCGGCGCAACCATCTTGAACCGGATATTGATGTCATCGGAAACGACGGCATCCGCATATTCACCGTCGCCGACTTTGAAATCGCTTCGCTTGAGCGTTAACTGGCCATCGAAGATCCCGACGGCTTTCTCCGCTTTGAGGTGGACCGGCACCGCTACTTCGCGGGTGACGCCTCTGAGTGTCAGCTTGCCGACAATCGTGTACTTGTCGTCACCGAGGGCTTTCACGTCGGTCGATTCAAAGGTCGCCACGGGATAAGCCGCCGAATCGAACCACGCCGGCTTTTGCAATTCAGCGTTGGCGTCACTGCTGCCGGCATTAATGCTGTCGAGCTGGATGGTGAGCGACGCATGGGCCGCTGCGGGGTTCGTCGTATCGAAATCAAGCGAGGCCTCGAACTTTTCAAACGTGCCATACACCCGCGAGCTGAACTGGTTGTACGTGAATGAGATCTTGCTCGCGGCTTGATTGACTTGCGTGTATTGAACCGCTTGGGCACAGGGCAAAAAGCCGAAGGTGAACAAAGCTGCCAGTACCGCGAGCCGCGGGAATCGAACAGTCATGGGATTCTCCGGTCAAGGCGTCCGGTCATGAGCCGATACGCCTGCACACGCAGGTCAGCGATAGGAGGACTAAAGCAAAGAACCAACGTTTCTTCCACCTGCTGCGCGGACTTCCGACCATCTGTCGGCCAACCCGGCCCAGCGCCCTGTCCTGCCACCTGCGCGGGTCTTTAATTACCGTTGCACTTGCCGCTTTCGGGAGAATGGACATGAAGATCGTCGTCATCGGAGGTACCGGGCTAATCGGCAGTAAAGTCTGCAAAAACCTGCAGGATCTAGGCCATGAAGCCTTCGCGGCGTCACCGAGTACCGGCGTGAATGTCATCAGCGGCGAAGGGCTGACGGAGGCGTTAAAGGGCGCCGACGTGGTGGTCGACGTGGCGAACTCGCCCTCTTTCGAGGACCACGCGGCGTTGCATTTTTTTGAAACCGCCGGGCACAACCTGTTCGCGGCGGAGAAGCTCGACGGCGTCAAACACCATGTGGCCCTGTCAGTTGTCGGCACCGAACGAATGCTCGACAGCGGTTATTTCCGGGCAAAAATGGCACAGGAAACGCTGATCAAAAAATCGGGCATTCCCTACACCATTGTGCGGGCGACGCAGTTCTTTGAGTTTATCCATGCCATTGCTCACTCCGGGCGTGAGGAAGGCGACACCATTCACCTGACGTCCGCCGCGTTGCAACCGGTGGCCTCGGCCGATGTCGCGGCGGCGCTGACCGCTATCGCGCTGAAGGCGCCTGCCAATCAGACCGTTGAAGTGGCTGGCCCTGATAACCGCCCTCTCGTTGAGTTCGCCAGCGATTACCTGAAACACACCAAGGACCCGCGCCAACCCATTGCGGACGACACGGTTCCTTACTTTGGTGCGCCGATCAATGATCAGTCACTGACACCGGGCGCCAACCCCATCGTCGGCGCGACCCGGTTTCAGGACTGGCTCAAAACTCACTAGGCGACTGCAAAAAAAACGACCTCCTTTGATACAGGCATGAGTTGCCTGCACAAAGGAGGTCGCTTCTGTCAGGCTCTGAACTGGCCTGTAAGGTTTACTTGCTTAACTAACTTAACAAGCGCCCGCGAAAGTCTGCGGAGATGCAACGGCGTAGTTCGGTTGTTTCGCCCGTTGAGTCAATGCAAGCATCGTCAGGAACCCCAGTGCAATCAGCACCGGATAGGCCATCAACAGTTCAGTCAGGGAATACTTCCAGGCCAGCGGTCGCCCGATGCCCAACATGGCCGCATACATCCAGGACACTGCCGACAGCGAGCCGCAGAACAGCGCCAGCATCCGGGCGCTGAACTCGAGATTGAGCAATGAACCTGCCTTTTGCAGAGCGGGCAAAACCAGGCGATGCAACACGACACCGTTATAAGTCAGCAACGCAACAATAATGACTTTGGCTTGAAGTTTTGGATTCATGAAGTAGTTCATGCCTTTTTCCAGGTAATCTATACCGATGATCGCGGTACCGGTTACCCACAAGCCTATCAACGCAACAACCACAGACTTCTGAAGACTTTCCATGTGAGCATTATCATGCTCGGTTAATGTTTTTCGCTTAAACAAATCTCTGACCATCGCAATATCACTGGTCAACACCAAACCAATGGCGACACAACAGGCAACCAAATGGACATAAACAACGCCCATTCGTAAAAACTCCATGAATTCTTTATTTTCAATAAGGCTCATAATTGTATTTATCGCCACGGTACGTTCTCCACCTTTATTCGACAGTACTGATCGATGCTCTACAGGTTATGTACTTATTCCAAAACACCTGTTCGATCTACTGATTCAAGATAAGCCAAATCATAGACCTGGCACGGCTAAGTTCATTGACTCGCAAGGCGAACCAACAATCTGCTTAAGTGTTTCTCCCGGGATACAGTAAAAAAAATCCCCATAGCATTCGATGCACATGAGGTTCACTTTTCCACTTCTTTACTGCGGCTTTTACTACGGCTAAGGGGTGCAGGTCATGAATGACCGCTGATGAATGAGAGCCCTAGAATACTCGAATGTTCATTTTCCGAGCACACTACCGACAAACGGTAGTTAGAATTTGTGACTTATCGCGCCAACACTAAGTCATCAACTTCCCTGATAAGCCCACGACCACTGGCCTGCTGAATTTACATCGACTTCATCATAAATTTATTGGATCCACTAGTTGCCGACGCTACCAAAGGGTGTGTAATAGCGAGCGGCTCGCATTCTGGACACAACACCTAAAACAGTCATACTTTTTACATTGGCAACTCTCAGGGTGGATCGGCGCAGTCTTCTTTCGCCCAGGCCCGATGCAACAGCCTGATGACTTGCGCATCCGAGGTCTGGGAAAAATCCATGTACCAATGCCCGATCGACATCAACCATTCAGGCATGATCGGGCAGATCAATTCATCCACTTCACTGCGCAACGCCTCGACTGTTTCGGGTGGTCCTACCGGCACCGCGACTACGATGCGAGACGGCGCATGCGCCCGCGCCGCACGTATAGCTGCCATCATCGAGGCGCCTGTCGCCAGGCCATCGTCGATCAGAATCACCACTTGATCCTTGAGTTGCACCGGCGCGCGCGCTCCCCGGTAAACCTGCTCGCGCCGCAACAGCTCGCGCGTCTCCCGCGCAACCACCGCATCAAACGCGGCGGGATCAATCGGATGTGCCCGCAGTGCTTGTTCATTGAGAATCTGCACGCCGCCGCTGGCTATCGCTCCCATGGCGAACTCCTCATGCGATGGCACTCCGAGCTTGCGCACCAGCAACAGGTCGAGGCGAACGTCCAGCGCCGTGGCCACTTCATAGGCCACCGGCACGCCGCCACGGGGCAAGGCGAGAACGATCACTTCCGGGCGATGAGCGTACGCGAGCAACGGCGCCACCAGACGCCGACCGGCCGCTGTCCGGTCCTGTAAAACGATGTTCGAGGGGGGACTCATTTGAAAACCTCCTCAGGCAATTACGCCCGTCGGTTTCATCACGCAGTCCCGAAGAATTGTCGGCCTGACCGTGGCCGACATCAAGCGGCGCCGCTACACCAATCGCTGGATTTTCTGATGCCGCCAAACGAAGCGGTAATACGCCGTCTGCAACGCCAGCATCCCCAGGTACGCCACCGGAAACGCCATCCACACGCCCTGCAAACCAAAATGCCCGTCCAGCACATACGCCACCGGCAACTGCACCAGCACCACGCAAAAAATCGACACCGCCATCGGCACCAACACCGTGCCACTGGCGCGCATGATGCCACCGACAATCGCCTGGAAGCCAAACACCAACAGACTCCAGAGCATGATGTGCAACAAGTGTTCGGCCATTGCTCGCGTGGCGTCATCGGTCAGGAACAGCCCCAGCAACCAATGCGACAACAGGTAACCGAGCAGCACCAACCCGCCGGTCAGGCACACGTTGATCAGCAGCCCCGTGCGCAAAATCGGCCCCATGCGCTCGATGTGCCCTGCCCCAATCGCCTGGGCCCCGAGAATCGACGCCGTGATCGCAATCGACAACGCCGGAAACTGCACGTAATTGACGATTTGCGTCACCGCCCCGTACGCCGCCGTCGCTTGCGAGCCGTGCTGATTCACCAGCGCCAGAATCACCAGTTCCGACACCGACAACACCACCATCTGCAACCCGGTCGGCAAGCCGATGCGCAACACCTTGCCGAGAATTACCCGATCCAGCTTCATCGCCGCAAACATCTCCCGGTCTGGCGCCAACGGATGCCCCTTGCGAATCAGCCGCCATGCCAGCCACCCCATCGCCGACAAATTACCCGCCAACCCCGCGTACGCCGCACTCTGAATGCCCATTATCGGCAAGCCGAGCCAGCCACGAATCAACGCTGGCGTCAGCGCCAACCCGATACACGTCGACACCACCAACGCAATCAGCGGTGACAGCGTATCGCTCACCCCGCGCAGCAATTGTGTGAACAGCACATAGACCAGCAGCGACGGCATGATCCACATCATCACGTGGGCGTAGGACACCGCGTCGTCCAGCACATCGGCCGGCGTGCCCAAACCCTGCAAGGCTGGCCTGGCGAACACACTGCCCAGCACCGCGGCGGACAACCCTATCATTGCGCCCAACAGCAAGGTGGTCGCGGCGATGGCCTTGACCAGATGAGGCTCACGCGCGCCCCAAGCCTGACCGATCAACACACTGGCACCCGCGCCGAGGCCGATGACCAAGGCGATAAAGAAGAAGACGATGGGGAACATGCCTGACACGGCCGCCAGGGCCTGGGTGCCGAGCATCTGGCCGATGTAGATGCTGTTGACGGTGCCTGACATGGATTGGAGGAAATTCGACAGGACCATCGGGGCGAGGAACAGGAGGTAGGTTTTCCAGAGAGGGCTGGATTGTGCGGGGGTTTGCATGGAGGGGCCGTCTCGGATGGGGGCGCGGTTTGGGGATTCTACGCCAGGGCAGCGCTATCAGACCGCTCTTGTTCAGAGGATTTGGAGAGAATGGAAAGGTATGTCTGCTAGCAGTTATTCACTCAGCGCATGACGGGGCAATGCCATTGAAATCAACGCTGCAAGCAGCACGAACGCACTCGATATCCATAGGCACGCCCCCAGCCCGGACACCTGGTAAACCCAGCCGGAAAGCACCGTGCCCATCAACCGCCCC
>Ga0247818_10003341_pt1 | contig 10372 bp, 8 predicted proteins | sample 13C_Glucose_Day1_FD_192424 | JGI IMG/M metagenome (GOLD analysis project Ga0247818, IMG submission 192424) | Soil microbial communities from agricultural site in Penn Yan, New York, United States - 13C_Glucose_Day1 | ecosystem: Environmental > Terrestrial > Soil > Agricultural land | place: USA...
ATCCGGCAGTGCTCTCACAGCTGTTCTCGTTCCTCGGCACGGTGACGGCGGCGACGTCGTCGGCATCCGGCGTGACGGCGTGCCGCGAGAAGCTGCAAATTCCGTGACGCCATCGTCTGCATTCTTAGCGACGGCCAACACCCAGATACGTTGCGAACACTCAGCACTGAGTATCCCAAAATCCGTAGCCGGCGAACGATCGCGTTCGAGCCGCAGCGGAGGTTGACCGAAACGAGGTCGACGTCGTTGGCGCCCGATGCCACTCTGCAGAGTGCTGACTCGACTTCGCAGAGGCGTCGAGTCCGTCACTCGCGACAGCGACAGCACCGACGGAAGCTGTCGTGAGCAGCAGCGCTGTGATACCCACCGCCGTCGGCTCGGGATGCCGTTCTTCAACCGATCCGAGTGGTGATCAGCCGGTTTGCTTCGTGGCGTATGCGCTCTGCGTTGGCGCGTTGACCCGATGTTGATTGGGGGCGGCGGTTTCCGGCTGTGGAATCGGAGCAGACTCGAGGAGAAGGCTGGCTACGGCAGCCAGCAACAAGACCAGCGCAGCGATCAGCAGGCTTGCGTGCAGGCCTTGCGAAAAGGTCGCTTGATCGGCGACGAGGGCGCCGAAGACCGCGACGGCGAGTGCCCCACCGAGTTGGCGGCTGGTGTTGAATACTCCGCTGGCTGTACCGGTGCGCTCCGCGGGCACGCTGTTGATTAGCAGCGCGGTCGCCGGGGGCATGGCAAGCGGGCCGCCGAGTCCGACGGGGAGCATCAGTACGGCCAGGAGCCAGGTCGGCGTGGATGCGGGCGCAAAAGCGAGAATCGTTAGCCCTGCGGCCATCATGAACAGGCCGGAGGCGATCGGCAGGCGGGGTCCGAAGCGCTCGGCGATCCTAGCGGACAATGGGTTGAGAAACGGGGTCAAGACGGTCATGGGCAAAAACACGAGTCCGGTCGCCAGCGAGGACAGGCCGCGCAGCTGTTGGAGATACAAGCTGAAAAGGAACACCATTCCGTAGAAGCCGGTCATGAACGCGAACCCGGCGCAGGAAGAAACAACCACGGTGCGCGAGCGCAGTAGGTCCAGCGGGACCATCGGGTGCCGTCCGCGTGCCTGGGCCACGAGAAATATTGCCAGCGCCACCACCGTCACGAGACCAGCCGCCCACACCTTTGGAGCGGTGAAGCCAACGGCCCCAGCCTCTATCGCACCATAGGTGAGCGCGCCCATCGCGAGGACGGCAGTGGCCTGCCCGGTGATATCGAGGGGCACACGTTGGCGCGGCGAGCGCGCTGTGCGGGCGAGCAACGCCAGTGCGATGATGCCGGCGGGCAGGTTGATGAAGAAGATCATTCGCCAGCTTATGAGGTTCAATGCCCCGCCTGCCACTGGCCCGGCGGCCGCAGCCACCGCGCCGCCGACCGCCCACAGGGCGATTGCACGGGCCCGTTTGACAGGGTCGGCGTACGACTCACGGATCAAGGCCAGTGAGGCGGGCAGCATGACTGCGGCGCCAGCGCCCTGCACCAGCCGCGCCGCAATCAGAGTTCCGAGGCTCGGTGCCAGGCCGCACACGGCCGACGCGGCGACGAATACAGCAAGGCCGACGCCATAGGCGCGGCGGGCGCCGACCCGGTCTGACAGTGCCCCGGCCGAGAGCAGAAGGGCAGCAAACATCAGGGTGTAGCTGTCCACAACCCACTGCAGTCCGCTCATGCCGCCGCCGAGATCGTTGCGGATTGCAGGCAGAGCAACAGTGACCACCAGGGCATCGAGGGTAATGACGAACATGCCGAGCAGCGCAGCCGCCAACGCTGCACCCGAACTCACACCGAGCAGGGGGGCGCGGTCGGACGTATGCCCGGTCCAGCTGGTGTTGTTCGGCACGGAGCGTCTCCAGAGGGTAATTGGTTGCAGTGCATGTGTTCTCCGGGAACGTTCGCACAGGGTTCCCGCACGTCAGTCGACATGCTCCAACAACGGGTCGGCACAAGGGTCTCCGCAGTGCGCCGCTTTCTCGGAACATGTAGTTCCTATTTGTGAATAGGCATATGATATTGGAAACGTTGACGTGAGGCAAAGGGGAGTGTGGTCGCCGCCGGGAAACGCGTCATATCCAAAATCATTGTTCAGGATTGCGAATGGTGATACGGTATTCTGACCGATGGGGGTGGCGCGATCTAGCCCAGCCTCCAACGTCGCCACGACCGGAATGCACGCGCTGTCGCTCAACCCTGACCAGCGCGTGGCTCACAGCCCGCGAGTCAGAGCTAAGACCTCGCCGAGTCTGACGGGCATTCATCGACGAGGAAGGACGCACTGGATATGACCCACGCATCGACCGAGGCCCGCATTGCAGTGGACACAGGACTGGCCAGGACGACGTGGCTCTCGGGTCTGCGGGTCGTCTGCGCTGGCGACTCGTTACCGCTACAGATCGCGGGCCGGACCCTCTCACAGATGGGGGCGGAGATCGTCGCTATATCTCCGAGAAACGCTGCGGGCGCGGCGGCCGAACTGGCCGGATATGACGTGGTCCTTGTCGATCGGATCGAGGAGGCTAAGGACCTCCCGGGCCTGCCCGCTGGGCGTGTCGGTGACTACCTGGAGTTCGTGGCGGAACACAACAGGGCGGTGTGGGTGACTGCCAGCGCGTTCGGGCTGGCGGATGCGCGGGCGGACGCCTTCGTATCGGAGCTGACTCTGTTGGCCGCTGGAGGAATCCTGGGTCATTCATCCAGCGGTGACGACTTGCCTCCGACGATACCGGCCGGATCCATCGGGTTGAAACTCGTGGGCAATGTCATAGCGGTCGCGGCTCTGCACGGAGTGCACGCCAACCGGTCAGGCAATGGGCCGCTACATCTAGACGTTTCTGCTCAGGGATCGGTGATCGCTACTGGGCTCTCGCTGGAGATGGGGCATGCTCTTGCCAACTGCCCGAACGAGGGTGGCAGTGCGCGATACGGCGCCCCAACCGGCTTCTTCTCCTGTACAGACGGTTCGGTCTACGTCCTGGTGCTCGAGCAGCACCAGTGGACCGGGTTCAGGGAGGTGCTCGCACCCGAGCTCGACTCCGTTCCCACGCTCGAGGACGCACGCCAGAGGGCAGAGGAAGTGAACGCCGCGATGGCCACATGGGCCTCGACTAGAACGACCTCCGAATGCGAACACATCCTGCAGGCGGCGGGCGTTCCCTGCACAACGGTCAACACCGTCGAAACATTCATCGAGAGGGCGCATGCGGTAGGGCGACCGCTCGACCTTACGGGGCCGAGCGCCGCGGCCCTTCCCGCGCTGGTAAACGAGGTCCCCGAAAAGCAGCCCGAGGGTCGGGCCGACGGCCCGATTCCGCTGCGCGATCTGCGCGTACTGGATGCCGGACACGTCCTAGCCGTTCCCCTCGCCTCCGCCTGGCTCGGTGCCATGGGAGCGCAGGTGACGAAGCTCGAGGATCCTGCCCGTCTCGATGTGTACCGCCGCAGAGGCCCGTTCGCCTCGGGTATCCCCGGTCTCAACCGCAGCGGCTACTTCAACCACATCAACTTCTGCAAGGCATCTCTCGACGTGCAGGTCGATGCGTCGGGTAGTTCACTGAACATCGAACCCTACGATGTCATCGTCAACAACCTGAGTCCTCATCGAGCACGGCGGGTCGGGGTCGACGCCGCGAGTGTGTCGACGGCCATGTCACCTAAGTTGCAGCTGTCCTCCAGCGGGTTCGGACTGACGGGCGAGTTGGCCGGGTATCGTGCCTACGGAACAAACATCCACGCCTTCTCCGGTCTGGTTGCCGCGTCCCAGAACGCGCGGGGGGAGATGGCGAGCGTCGGAACCCCGTGGGCGGACCCACTCACGAGCGTGGCGATCACCGCGTGGATACTGGCGTGGTCGCTGGCTTCCGAACGATGGTCGACCGTAACCGTCGACCTCTCGATGGCCGAAGTTCTTGCCGCCCAACTGGTCGAGCTGATGGGTCATAGACCGGACGACACGTACCAACCCGCAGACGTCGGGGGCGATTTCTTCCTCTCACTCCCCGGACCAGGTCGACGGCTCGCGGTGACACTCGCCGACGCGGATGATGTCGACAAGTTCGAGGCGCTGACCGGGAGCCGTCTACCGAGTCTGCAGCGACGCGGCCAGTTGCTCGAGCTCGCGCTCGGTCCTCTGGCCGACATGGACGACGAAGCGCTGCAGAGGCACCTGCTCGCGGCGGGTCTGAGGGTCTCTATCGTCTACACCGCCTATGACCTGGCAAAACAGCAAGAACTCCGCGACAACGAGCTGTTCCAAGCGGTGGAAAGCTCGGCGCTCGGCCGCTACTTCGTCACCGGGCTGCCCTGGCGGTTTGCAGGTCGTGCCAAGTCTCCCCTGACGGCCGCTCCGGAACGCCCGGAGAACAACGGTGTCTAGCGCCGCGACGGAACTTGTCACCTACGAGAGCGGCGATGACGGGGTCGGTCGCATCACCCTTCGTCGCGACAACGTGCTCAACGCGGTCAACGGCGCCATGATGGGCGACCTCAGACGCGCGCTCGACGCGTACGACGAGGATCCGACCACTCGTGTGGCCCTCCTGTCGGGCTCCGGCCGCGCCTTCTGTGCCGGAGCTGATCTCCGCGACGATCCACCCGCCGGATCGGTGGAACCTGCCGAGGACCGATCACGCCTGGCCGAAATCTTCCTTATCCGAGAGCAATACAAGCCGATCGTCGCCGTCGTCCATGGACACGCCGTCGGCATGGGGCTGCACATGGCGCTGCTCAGCGACTTCGCGGTCTGTGCGGACTCGACGAAGTTCCGAGCACCCGAGATCCACTACGGACTCAACGGCGGCAACTACTGGTGGCATCTACAGTCGCGAGCCGGCGACGCATTCGCAATGGATGTTGTTGCTACCGGCCGAGTGTGGTTCGGTCGCGAGGCGGGCGAGCGAGGACTTGTCACACGCTCGGTGTCCGAGGAAACCCTGGGCAAAGAAGCCGACCAACTCGGACATGTCATCGCCGAACAACCACCAGCCGCGATGGCAGCTCTCGTCGAGACCAGGCGTTCGGCCTTGCGGCGAATCGAGTTGGAGTCATGGCACACCCGTGCGAGAGGACTGGGCCGGCGTCACCCGGCGGCCCCCCACTGAGTGGAGTCAGCCCGGTCGTGCCCGCGGGGCCGTTCCGACCAACACGAGAATGGCCGAACCGGTAGCGGTCAAGGTCACCACCGGAGTTACAGCGGTTCAAGACCAAGTATTCGTGAGGAGACGCCATTACGAGGCGAGGGAACTACGACCGCCTTTTCATCAATGGCGAGTGGGTGTCGCCTGAGGCGAATCGGCGGCTGATCAAGGTCGGGGCCGCGCCCGGATAGGTCGCGGTCGGCGTGCTTCGAGGTCGTGAAGATACAAAGGTTGGAGGATATATGAGCCAGCAGCAAGTCCGTCCCTACGCGCGTTCTGTGCCGAAGCTCGCAGAGCTTGGGCGTGACGTCCTCTTTGGCGATGTCTGGGAACGCGCGGAGTTGAGCAAGCGCGACCGCAGTCTCATCACTGTCGCGGCATTGATTGCCAACTATCGGCATGAGCAGATGCCGACGCACATGAAGATCGCCCTCGACAACGGCGTAACTGCGGAGGAGTTGGTTGAGATGGTCACCCATCTGGCCTTCTATTCCGGCTGGCCCTGTGCCGTGACGGCGGCAGGGATTCTGGGAAGCGTCCTCGATGAGTTCAATGCGAGTTCGTCATGACCCCATGGGAAGGTCGACGGGCGAACGCGACTCACGCATGATGACTGTGGAGTCGTCCACCCTGGTGCGCTGTCGTGATCGGCTCAATCTGCGTAGACATACCGGGGGGCGCATGACCGCCGACGCCGTCCTCGGCGACGCCGGAGGCGGCATCACCTCATCAGTCGATACGAAAGTAAGGACCAGTGGGTAACCGGCAGCCTCGAGGACTAGGTCGCGATCGCATGGGAGCGGCGCGAAGTCGGGGCCGTTGGGTTGGCGGTCTGATCCGAGACAGAAGGCGTGGCAGTAGATGGCTGTACTAGTGACCGGTGTCGGTTATGTCGGGGGTTACGCGGTTCGAGACCTGGTGGCTGCGGGGAAGCGGGTCGTGCTCTTCGGTTACCTCGGCGGTAATGGCGATGTGGCCGGTACCGACCTGCCCGAGCTCGACTATCTCGATTACCTCGTCGGTGGTGATCTTCGCGAGAAGGTGGATGTCGTAGTCGGCGACGTGAGCGACCTTGACGCTATGACGCGTGCGGCAGAGCGCTTCGGTGTGCGCTCCGTCATGCACTTTGCGACCCTCCTTTCGTCTGCAGCGCAGAGTAATCCGTTGCTGGCCGCGCACGTGAACGTCATCGGCACTGCGAATGTCTTCGAGGTAGCTGCTCGACTCGCTCTCGAGAAGGTTGTGTGGGCCAGTAGCACGACCATCTTCGGCCCGCGCTCGGTTCCCGAGTCGGGTGTCCTCACGGACGACTGCGTATACGACCCTGAATGGATCTACGGTGCATCGAAGGTGATGTCCGAGAAACTCGCGGTCGCGTATTCAGACAAGCACGGCACCGACATCACAGGTCTACGGCTCAGCCGGGTCTACGGCTTCGGCGAGTACATCAAGATGAGTCGCGGCGGCGGAAGCTCGTGGCTGGCCAACCTGCTGTACACGCCGGCAGTCGACGGAGGTCCGACCACGGTGCCGTTCGGTCGGCGCAATCTGGACTTCCTCTACGTCGAGGACGTTGCCGACGCTTTCGTCAAAGCCTTGAACTTCCGCAGCGACAAGGGGTCCGGCAACTACATCATCAGCGGTGACTACCGGCCGATCTCCGAGGCCGTCGACTTCGTGTCCCGACTGCTTCCCGACACCCAGATCACACTGGATATGGAGGACCTGGTACTTCCCCTAGGTTCCGGGCTCGCTTTCTCACATCATCTCGACTCCAGCCGGGCAGCAACGGACTTCGGATACCGCAGCCGCTACACCATGGAGGCCGGGGTATACCGTACGATCAACAGAAATCGCGTCTTCGCCGGCCTGCCGAGCATCCCTGACCGGCTGCACGGTCAGTCCTTCCTCGACAATGTGCGATGAGACGGGGGAAACGGGTATGACTTCTATCCCGGATTCGATTCGAGCAGATCTCGCCCGGCTTCTGGTCGAGGATCGGATCGAAAAAGTGCTCGTGGCCTACTGCCAGGGCGTAGACCGGAAGGATTGGGAGCAGGTTCGGGCGTGCTACCACGACGACGCGGTGGACTCGCACGGACAGTTCGTCGGCTCGCCCGATGAGATGGTGACCTGGATGCAGGGCAATCACGTGCACGTCACCTCGTCGATGCATGTGCTGACCAACGTATCGATTCGACTGTCGGATGACGGTCGGCTGGCTCGAGTCGAAAGCTACTGCCTGAGTATGAAGGCAGTGTCATCTGCGGCGGACGACCCCTTTCTCGGTGCGAGTGGCGGTCAGGGGCTGGCACGTCGGACGGTTGCGTGCCGGTACATCGATACGTTCGAGGATCGACCGGGTGTTGGTTGGCGCATTCTGCGTCGACAGGTGGCCTTCGACTGGGTGCGGCGTGAGCCGGACGAGTTGTATCTGCCTCTCGACCCGAACTGGACGGTGTCGAGAAGGGATCGAAGTGACCCGTTGTACGCGCCGATCGTGTCCTAGCCCTCACTAGCTGTTCATACGCAATCACGTGTTCAGAAGTACCCCGCTTCTCAAGGAGAGTATCCATGCGCGTATTCCAGGGAATCGACGACGTCGAGTCCGCAGTCGGCGAACATCTCGGCCACAGCGATTGGCTCGAGATCACGCAGGACCGCGTGGACGTGTTCGCCGACGCCACCGGCGACCACCAGTGGACCCACGTCGATCCCGAGCGAGCCGCCCAGGGCCCCTTCGGTGCTCCCATCGCTCACGGCTACCTCACGCTGTCACTGCTGCCGAAGCTCGGCGCCGACCTCATGCGCGTCGACGGCGTGAAGCTCATGATCAACTACGGTCTCAACAAGGTTCGCTTCCCCCAGCCGGTGAAGGTCGGGGCGAAGGTGCGGGCCGGTGGCGAGATCGTGTCGTTCGAGCACACGAAGCAGGGCGCGCAGGTGGTCGTGAAGTACACCATCGAGATCGAGGGTGCGGACAAGCCGGCGTGCGTCGCCGAAACCGTCCGCGTCCTGGTTCCCTGAGACAAAAGAAAAGAACATACGACCAGCGCCCGATCCGCACCGCGGTCAACCGTTTCGGCGCACTGCGCGACGTCCCGGCAGAGACCGTGGCAGCCGCCATGATCAAAGAGACTGTGGAGCGGTCGGGCATCGATCCGAAATTGATCGACGATGTCGCGATGGGGCAGTCGTACGCCAACTCCGAGGCCCATGTGGCCGTTGGCCGCCCTTCGAGGCGGGACGGCCGATTCGGTCGCCGGGCTGCAGGCGTCCGTCCGAGACCACGCCTGAAACTTTAGCGCAGCTGCATAGGGCCCTCTGAGTATCCTATTGTTTTGAGCCCGAACGCCACCATATTCCGATCGTGGGGGCGAACAGCTTAGGCTGAGAACTTGCGGTACACCTCCCGCTCGAACTTCTCGTAAACCTGCATGAATCGCGGTTCGCAGAACGGGAGGGATTGTGTCATGAGTACGGCCGTCAGATCCTTCGCCGGGTCGATCCAATAGTGCGTGTTGCACACACCTGCCCACGTCAGTGAGCCCACGCTGCGCATGCCGGGTACGGCAGCCTCCATCCGCACGAAGCCGGCAGTGTGGGTCTTGCGGTACCCGGGGAAGAGTTCGACGTCGACGGCGATGTCCTGGGCGAGAGACTTCATGACCGGAAGGCTCATGTCACCGATCTGGTTGACGAACATCGGCTCGATAGCCTCAGGACTGATGACGCGATGCCCGTCGAGCTCACCGCGGTTCAGGACCGTTCGCAGGAATCGGATGTAGTCAGGGGCGGTCCCGTAAAGTGCTGAGCCCATCCCGTAGATCTCCGGCTGCGACGGGGCAGAGAGTTCCATCGGAGTGAATCGCTCGTCCGGTCCCCGGAGGACCACATCGGCCAGATTCTCGCTTCGAGCGTCTGCTTCGAAGGCGGTGTCCAGCATGCCCAGTGGCGCGAAGATCTCTTCGCGACAGAACCTGTCGATCGTCCGCCCGTCGAGTTGCTGGACTATCCGGCCGGCCCAGTCGAGCCCGATGCCATAAGCCCACTCGTCCCCGGGGTCGAACATCAGCGGGTAGTTCATGGACTCGAGCGTGCCGGCGAAGATGTGAGGCGTGCCCATTGTTGTCTGGTACTCGAGCATCTTGGTGTTGTACTCGCCGTAGACAACGCCTGAGGTGTGGGTCAGGAGGTGCCGGAGAGTGACAGGGCGTCGGGGTGCCCGGTAAACCGGACCGTCGGGCCCCATTGATTCGAGGACGAGCAATTTATTGAACTCGGGGAGGACATCCACGACCGCAGTGTCCAGCGTCGCCTTCCCTCGATCGATCATCATCATTGCCGCCAGACTGCCGACGGCCTTGGTCATGGAGAACAGTCGGAAATAGGTTTCGAGGCTGGCGGGCTTCGATGCGTTGGCCTGCCCCGCGCTGCCTTCCCACAGGACTTCCTCGCTGTTGGCGACCATCGCGACTGCGAAGGGTAGATCCTGTCGGTCGACCGCATCCAAGATGATCTGGTCAATCTCAGACATGTGTCACTGCTCCTAAGGTGTTTCAGCTCTCGAATTGAAGGGTCTTCAGGCCGCCGAGCGCTTCTGCTCGGGCGTCCCGGAGCGGCGGTGCGACCGGTGCAAATGTCTGGACTCGACTGGGCGAGCGGAGCCGACGGAGCCGACGTTACGTTGCGGGACAGCGGCATTCAGTGTTCTTCGCAGGGGTATGGATTGCACCGAGGGGTTCGACTTCTGGTCGAAGCGATTACGACCTCGTTGACCTGTCCAGGCGTCGATCGGACGGGCGGGACAGGCGGCACTGTGACTGGAGTCTCATGGGCGGAGTCGGAATGAAACGATATGCTGTACGGCTATACGATATTGTGAAGGCCTGTGGTTCGTCAAGGGTACCTTCGCGCCGTTGAGGACGGCCGTCCGCACCGATTCCGGCTCGTAGTGCCGTGACATGTGATCGCGGTTTGAAGCGCTGGCGCAGCTGATCGTGCGCACCGACGTTGGCGACTGGGCTACGACGGGTTCGCGACGTTGCTGCTGCCATGACAGTCTGGTCGATCGCGGCCGAGGAAAACGCTGCGCGCCGCAGCTTCTCGGTGGCCGGATCGCTTCTCGCGGCCCCCCGCGGGCAGCCGCCTTGGTCTTCGCCAAGGCCCTTGGCCCCCGCAAGCGGTCGTTATACCGTATG
>Ga0247818_10003342_pt1 | contig 10369 bp, 7 predicted proteins | sample 13C_Glucose_Day1_FD_192424 | JGI IMG/M metagenome (GOLD analysis project Ga0247818, IMG submission 192424) | Soil microbial communities from agricultural site in Penn Yan, New York, United States - 13C_Glucose_Day1 | ecosystem: Environmental > Terrestrial > Soil > Agricultural land | place: USA...
CCCTTACACTGAGCGAACGAGGGGTATTTTAGTAGAAGTAGCGGGATATGTCCGTGCAGCGAAGATGAAATTTATCGACATAATATTTAACTACATGTCGAATTAAATACTATGGGGCGAAACTTGCAAACTCACTTGTTCGTTAATTAATGTGGGTTGTTCTTGTACAAAACTTGCACAAGAACAATCCACACATATAGAGCTACTACTCGATTTTAGTGCTTGCTGGTTACTGTGAGGATATCGGTGTACGTCACAATCACCGACTGGCCAACTTTCAGGTCTTTGAGTTTCGCCTGAACTTCCGGCTTCTTGACATCGACAATCTTGGTATTGCCCTTCGGCCCTTCGAACGTCACCTGGTTCTTGGCCAAATCGATGTGGGTGATTTTCAGCTGGACTTGCACTTGGCGGTAAGCTTCGCCACCCGGGGTATCGCTGCCCGGTGCGGCACGAACTTCACCGGCGCGCTCGACGCTGCCTGGCAGGCCTTTGTCGATATCAGTATCGAGGTGGGCTGCGATGGCGCTGGTGACGCGGATGTCGACTTCATCGCCAGCCTTCAGCTTGTCGAGGTTTTTCGCTTTGTCGGTAAGTGTTACTGGAAACTCTTTGCCGTCCGGCCCCTTGAGCACCACATGATGGTTGGCAGGATCAACCGAAACGACTTTAGTGGCGACCACATCAGACACTACGACCTCAGACAGCGCAACGTCTTCGGCAACGGCGTTAAAACTGGCGGCGGACAGCAAAGTGGCGAGGGCGATGGCTTTGGTCAATGCATGGCGTTTCATAGGCAGAGCTTTCCCTGTGATAGATGGCAACAGACGGCGTACCACTAGGTTCAACGCCGCGTGTGCGATCAGCATAGACGTTGTACAGCGAGTGTTGGCAGTTTCTTGTGCAAGGGTTTCATCGCTCGGCGTGTTAATAGCGCTTTTCTTGAGCCAGATCAGTTCGCCTGCCTGCAAAAACATCGTGCCTCGCTCGATTTTTCGGGTGGCCGTGGCTCGCCGGAGTTGCGGGGCCGTCACTTGGAGTTCCGGCTGATTTCAATACCCGGTCATTTCCAGATAACCCCGCCCGGCATGACTGCCGCTCAAGCGCACCGGGCCTTCCCAGTAAGGAATGCGCAAATCCATCCACGCCTGGGTATTGAGCGCGTTGATCACGATATCGAGGTGTTTACCGGGGACTTTGATTGCCCAGCGCACCGGCATTGTCCGCCCGGCGACATTGGTGGCGTCCTGTGGAATGAGGGTGATGTCACTCGCGTGCAGCAACTGTGTCCGGCCCTCGGCGTCGATCCACGTCCCGGTAAGGAAAGGCTCGCCGTCCTTTTGCCGCATGCGGTAAAGCATCACTTGCTCGCCGCTGTCCAGGTGCAGGGAAAACCAGTCCCAGCCGCTCTGGTTGGCGGTCAGCGGTTGGCTGCTCCATTCGCGATCGAGCCAGGCTGGGCCGCTGACCTGAACGCTTTTGCCGTCGATTTCCAATGTGCCGCTGGCCTGGAAAAACGGCTGGCTGTAGTAATACGAAGCCTGGCCCTGTTCGGATTTCTGGCTGAAGCCCTTTTCACCCTGAAGCACCAGCGGACGCGTCGACGTCAACTGCAATTGATAGCTGAACGTCTTGTCGCGCGCGCTCAGTTGCATCTGTGCCAGTGGGTTGTCCGCCGTCGCCTGGCTGCTGAAATGCCAATCGTCGATCCAGGCCTTGAACGGCACAGGGCTGACCCCCGCCTGACCGACGCCGCCACGGGCATAGCGTTCGGCCGCATGATGCAGCGTCGCCGACGTTACGGCCGCGTGTCCCAGCCAGATCGTTTGATTGCCCCAGCCCGCCTGCTCGGGCGCAGCCGTCAGGGCGCTGCGAAACAAGGTCCATTGCGCGCCGAATTCGTTGCCCTGAGCGTCCTTGAGATTGGCGGTGACGTACCACCACTCGATGCGAAAGCCGTCGTGGGGACCGTGATCCGCCGGAAAACTGAACGCACGGCCGGGCACGACCGGTGTGAACGTCGCTGCCTGGTTGCCCAGCCCGGCGAAGCCTTTCTCATCCGGTGCGGGTTGATCGCAACCACTCGACAGCAGCGCCAGCATCAACACGCCGACCTTAATCCTCATGGGCAAACGTCCTCAACAGGTCCGCAGGTTGCGTGCGATACAAACTGTACAGCGGCCACGCCGAAGCCAATAACGTCGCCAGCATTGCCAACCCCATCAGTTGCAACAATTGCAGCGGGAACACCCGCAGCGGCAGTTTCCAGCCAAAGGCCTGCACGTTGATGACCGTGTCCAGGCACCACGCCAACGCGATGCCCAACGGCAACGCCAGCACCAAGGTCAGTAACGCCAGCAACCAGGTTTGCCCGAGGTTGAGCAGCATCAGTTGCCGACGCGTCACGCCCAACGCCCACAGGGGTGCCAGTTGCCCGAGGCGGCTTTGGCTCTGGGCCAGCAGGCTGATGAACAGCGCCACGCCGGCCACGCACAACGTCAGGCTGTTGAGCGCGGCGGTGGCGGCAAAGGTGCGTTCGAAGACCTGCGTGGACCAGCCCTTGAGCCGCGCCTGATCGACAATCCGGCTGTCATCCAGGGTGAAACGCGCTTGAAGCGTTGTGACAAACCCGGGGATCGATGCCGGGTCGATGCGCAGGTTGAAGCGGTTCGGCGTGAGCTGTGGCCAGCCGCGCAGCAGGTGATCGATATTGACCAGGACATGGCCCTTGGGATTGCCATAGTCGGCATAGATCCCGACGATCTTCGGCGACCACGGGCCATTGGGTGTTGGCAAGGTCAGGTGATCGCCCGGTTTTACGTTCAGCCGCCGGGCCAATTGTTCACTGAGCATCACCGCGTCTTCCTTGGCCAACTGTTCCCACGCTCGCTCGCCCGACGCTTCCAGCAACGGCCAGTGCTCGCGATAGGTCGGGTGATCAATGATGCCAAACACCTCGGTCGGCCAGCCTTGCAGCTGAATCGATACCTGCCAGTTGGGCAGCACGGCCGCCAGTTGCGGCTGCTGATCGAGCCAGGTGTGCAGCTCCCGCGCCTGCGCCGGGCTTTGTGGATTGAGGTAGAGCTCGGCGGTCAGGCGATGTTCGAGCCAGTCGCTGAACGTCTGGCGGAATCCGGCGGTCATGCTGCCGGCGCCGATGTTCGCCGCCAGGGCCAGCAACAGCGCCATCAACGCCAGGCTCAGGGCTGGCAGTTGCTGGCGGCAATCGGCGAGAAACCATTGGCCGAGCACTGAGCGACTGCGTCGCAACGCGAGGTTTAGCAACGTACTGAGCGCCACCGGCAACGCCAGCGCTGCGCCGATCAACAGCGCGGCCATCAGCACGAAACCGCTGACCAGGCTGTCGCCGAAAATCAACGCCAGCAATGCGATCACGCCCGTCAACGCCGCCACCCAACCCTGGCGTCGCAACCAGCGCGCGTGGGCCTGATGCCAGGCTTGCGGGTCGGCCAGCGCCAGCAAGGGCAAGCGCGCCGCACGCAGCAGGCTGTTGGCCCCCGCGAGCATGGCACCGAACAGGCTCAAGCCGATGCCGCTGAACCACCACAACGGGCTCAGGCTCAATTGCCCTGCCACTTCGGCGCCGTACAACCCGCGCAGGCTGGCGGCGACATCCGGCAGCAACACGCTCGCCAACAGGTAGCCGCTGGCGACACCGGCCACACCGCCGAGGAAGGCCAGCGCGCCCAGTTCCACGGCGAGACAGCTCAACAACATCCGCGCACTGACCCCACAGGCGCGCAGGGTTCGCAGCAAACCGCGTCGCTGCTCCAGTGCCAGGCCGATGGCGGCGTGCACGATAAACAGCCCGACCACGAACGACAGAACGCCCAGAGCATCAAGGTTCAAATGAAAACTCTCGGTCAGGCGCGCCAGGTTGTTTTCTTCGCCGCGGGTCTTGAGCTGGAGTTGTCCCTTGAGTTGATCGGGCAACGGCGCGGTGAAATCCTTCGGCAGCAGCAGGCGCGACAACTGATCCGGCAACCCCAGAATCTGCTGGGCGAATCCAATGTCCACCAGCAACAGACCAGGGGCCATGTCGGTTTGCACGTGCAACGGCGGCAGCGCCTGACCGTTGACCGCCAGTGGACGATCAGCCTCGTGCAAGCCCAAGGCCTGCAAGGTCTGCGGCGAAATCCAGGTCTTGCCTGGCGGGCTGAAAAAATCGACCACCTGCTCAATCGCCAATGCCTGCCCGGCCACCGCAGTCCCCATCGGCAGCGACACGGGTTCGATGCCCATCAATTGCAAGCGCTGGTCTTCGTGGCCTTTGAGCGTCACGCGACCTTGCAGCACCGGCGACACCGGCCACCCCGCACGGCGCAGTTCGATAAACAGCTGCTGCGAGAACGTTCCGCCACCCGGCGCGCCGAGACTGGCCTGGGGTTCGCCGCCGATCAATTGACTGGCCCGGGCGTAGCTGTCCCGCGCCTGACTGTTGAGCGCCTGCACACCGGTCAGCAGGCTGGTGGCCAGCCACAACCCGGTCAACACACTGAAAAACTGCACCGGATGCTGTCGCCAATGACTGAGCAGCGCCCGCAGTGTTTCGGAAAAAATGCGCATCTCAGCGCGCGTCCACAGCCGCCAGACGGCCACCGTGCAGCACCACTTTTTCCGCCAGTCGTGCCGCCACGCTGGGGCTGTGGGTGACCATCAACAGTGTTGTCGGGCTGTCATCGAGCAGTTCGAGCAGCAACTTCAACACCTCACCACTGGTGGTTTCGTCGAGGCTGCCGGTGGGCTCGTCGGCCAGCAGCAGTTGGGGTTTCGAAGCCAATGCCCGACCCAGCGCAACCCGCTGCTGCTGGCCACCGGAGAGTTGTTCGGGATAGCGCTCAAGCAATTCGCCCAACCCCAGACGCTGCACCAGATGCGCCTGCCAGCGCGGGTCATGGCGACCGGCAAGCCGCGCCTGAAAGGCCAGGTTGTCCACTACGCGCAAACTGCCGATCAGGTTGAACTGCTGAAACACCAGCCCGATCTCGGTGCGTCGCCAGTGGGCCAGTTGCCCTTCTGTCATCCGTTCCAGCTGATGTTCGCCGCTGCGGATGCTGCCGCGATCGACCTTGTCCAGCCCGGCGATCAGGTGCAGCAAAGTGCTCTTGCCGCTCCCGGACTCGCCCATCAGCGCCAGGCTGCTGCCGGGTTTGAGTGTCAGGTCGACGCCTTGCAGCACCGGCAACGGTCCTTGCGGTGTGGCGTAGCTTTTGAAAACGCCGTGGACTTCGAGCATGGGTAAAACCCGTTCGATACGCGTGGGCCAAGGATAGCGGCCCTGAATGATTTTTGTCCGATGCTGATGATCGGCCTGCCCGAGCACCGCCCTACCCTCGAGGCTGGTCTAACCATAACGATAACAATCGGAGACGCCATGCCTCGTTTCACTTTGAGCCCTCGTGGCCTGTTGGCCTGCCTGATCACTGTGTGCCTCGCGCAATCGGTGGTCGCCGCCGATGCGCCGGTCGCGGCCAGCGCCCTCACTGCTGCCAACAACGCCGCGGTGCTGCAACAACTGCCCTTCACTGATCGCACCGATTTCGAGTCAGTCAGCAAGGGCTTGATCGCGCCGTTCAAAGGCCAGGTCAAGACGGCCGAAGGCAAAGTCATCTGGGATATCCAGGCCTATGACTTCCTCGCCAAGGATCAGGCACCGGACTCGGTCAACCCCAGCCTGTGGCGTCTGGCACAGCTCAGCGCACATGCCGGTCTGTTCGAAGTCAGCCCGCGCCTGTATCAGGTGCGCGGCCTCGATCTGGCAAACATGACCATCATCGAAGGTGACGACGGCCTGATCATCATCGACCCGCTGACCATGGCCGAAACCGCCAAGGCTGCGCTGGATCTGTACTACCAGAACCGTCCACGCAAACCGGTGGTAGCGGTGATCTACAGCCACACCCACGTCGACCATTTCGGCGGTGTACGCGGGGTGATCGACGAGGCGGACGTCAAGGCCGGCAAGGTCAAGGTCTACGCCCCCGCCGGGTTCATGGAACACGTGATGAGCGAGAACGTGTTCGCCGGTAACGCCATGAGCCGTCGGGCGCAGTTCCAGTTCGGCAGCCTGCTGCCCCGTGGAGAAAAGGGCCAGGTCGACGCCGGCCTGGGCAAGAGCTCGCCGAGCGGCGGCACCGTCACGCTGATTCCGCCCACCGACCTGATCGAAAAAGAACTTGAGAGCCGCACCATCGCCGGCCTGGAGGTGGAATTCCAACTGACGCCAGGCACCGAAGCTCCAGCGGAGATGAACCTGTACCTGCCGCTGCTGCGCGCCTTGTGCATGGCCGAAAACGCCACGCAAATGATGCACAACATCCTCACCCCGCGCGGTGCGCAAGTGCGCGACGCCAAGGCCTGGGCGCAATATCTGGACGGCAGCCTGGCGCGTTATGGCGATAAGTCCGACGTGCTGTTTGCCCAGCACAACTGGCCGACCTGGGGCGGTGAACGCATCCGCACGTTCCTCGCCGATCAGCGCGACATGTACGCCTTCCTCAACGACCGCACCTTGCACTTGTTGAACCAGGGCCTGACGCCGCTGGAAATCGCCGACACGATCAAGAAGCTTCCCGGCAGCCTCGACCAGAAGTGGTACACCCGTGGTTACTACGGTTCGCTGAGTTTCAACACCCGCGCGGTGTATCAGCGCTACATGGGTTTCTATGACGGCAACCCGGCCAACCTCAATCCGCTGCCGCCGGTCGACACGGCGAAACGTTCGGTCGAGGCCATGGGCGGTGAAGCGGCGGTACTGGAGAAAATGCGCGCGGCGATGGCCAAGGGTGAATACCGCTGGGCGGCGCAGCTGGGCAATCAATTGCTGTTTGCCAACCCTGAAAACGGCGATGCCCACAAAGCCCAGGCCGAGACGCTGGAGCAAATGGGTTATCAAAGCGAGAACGCCACCTGGCGCAATATGTACCTGACCGGTGCCATGGAGCTGCGCAACGGCGTACCGCCCAATACCGGCACCTCGGTATCGGTGGATATGGTGCGGGCCATGAGCCCGGAGATGTTTTTCGACTTCCTGGCGATTCGCCTCGACAGTGAAAAAGCCGTCGGTCATGACCTGACCCTGAACTGGACCTTCGAGGATCAGAACAAGGACTTCAACCTGACCCTGCGCAATGGCGTGCTGACCCACCGCACCGGGCTCAATCCCCAAGCGGATGCCGGTGTCACCATGAGCAAGGCAACCCTGGAACAGATCAGTCTCAAGCAACTGGATATCCCGACGGCGATCCAGAAAGGCCTGATCAAATTGCAGGGCAATGGCAAGAAGCTCGGCGAATTGATGGGCAGCCTCGACACCTTTGCGCCGCAGTTCAATATCGTCACCCCGTAAGTCAAAGCAAAAGATCGCAGCCTGCGGCACTCCTACGGTGACCGCCGCAAGCTGCAGTATTCCTTGTAGGAGCCGGCTTGCCGGCGAAGGCGGTCTCAAGCATTGCGCCGGGCACATGGCCCTCTTCGCTGGCAAGCCAGCTCCTACGAAGAGCCCGCGTGGCGGCATGATTCCATGTAGAAGCCAATTTGCGCAGTGAGGTGCAAGACGGTGACCGCCGTAGCTGCGATCTTTTCTTTAGACTTGCTCAACCACCGGCATCCGCCAGCGCTGTTCAATCACTTCCTGCTTCGGCCCGTACAACCGCAAAATCACGGTAAACGCGCCCTTCTCCGGGGTCGGCAGCCAGTTGCTTGACGACGACGGCGCCGAATTTTGCAGGTCGAGCGTCAACCCACCGTCCGCGTCCATCTGCAAGTGATCGCGGCTGCTCAGGCAGTAACGGTCAATCGGATTGGCCACCAGTTGCCGGTCCGGCAGGTCGTACAGCGTCAGCGACCAGAATTCACTGGCCGGTGGCAATTGCCCCGGCGCAAAGCGCAGGCGATAACGACGCCCGCCCTGCAATGGCTGTCCTTGATTGTCCTGACGACTGCCGACGTAGAACGCCTCCTCCACACTGTTGCCGTAGATGCCGACATTCGCGGCGACGGCGCGGTTGAGGTAATTGCCATGCAGCACTTCGCGGGTGCCAAACAGGCCGAGGGTGCTGCGCGTCTGACTGACCGCCGTTCGCAGTTGCGCTTGCGCATCCTGAATGCCAGCGATCAGTGCCTCACGCACATCCGCTGGCAATGCTGCCGCATCGAACGCTTGGCCCGGCACGATGCCGATCCGGGCGAAACGTGCGCGCAAGGCCTGCTCCGATGGGTGCGTTGGGCACAGGCTGAGAATCTGATTCAGCGCCGCAATAAATCCCGGCCCCAACCCGGTCTTGCTGTCCCACGGTTGCCAGGCAATCGCAGAGGCGGCAACCGGTGGAGCACTGCCGGTGTACTCATGCAGCGAATGCAATTGGTACTGCTGCTGCAACGCGCGCACAGAGGGCAGATCCTCGGTATTTTTCAGACCGGTACGCCCCAGAACCATGACGATCTCGGTTTCGCTGCGCAGCACGGCCTTGATACCGGGCGGCGTTTGGCCTTGCCATTGCGGCCCGGCGACCAGGTAATCCCCCGCTTCGCGACCGGTGCTGAGCGCGCCGACATAGGCGAAGTTGTGGGTGTATTGGTCGACCAATTGATGCACGTAGTAACGGTCCGCATCGACCGCCGGCACGCTCAACACTTGCGGCTCGCTGCGCAGGTCAAGCCAGGCCCAGGAATACGGCGTGTCATTATTCGGCGTGACGATGTCGCGGTTGCTCGGGGTGAACAACTCGCTGTAGTGACGAAAGCGATTGAAGCCGCCAACGTACTCCGGCGCGGCCGGGTTGAGCGCCTGTTTTTCCATAGTCTCGTAGTGCATGAGCATCGGGTAGGCGTAGATCCACGCCTCCTGCGCGATCGCCCGCAGGTCATCGGAACCGGCCGCCAGCAACCAGCGCGGCAACATCAGGCTACCGCCCATTACACCCATGCCGCCCAATACCTGGCGGCGACTGACGATTGAATTCATGGTTCGACCCTCGCAATGGTCGGCAAGCGATAACGGCCATCCAGCGCCCCGTCTTTCGGCAAGTACAAGCGCAATAACAGGTTGAATGGGCCTTGAGGCGTTGGCAGCCAGTTGCCCTGCGGCGCAGTCTTCGGCGCATCGGGTTGCAGGATCAGGGTCAGGCCGCCGTCGGCGTCGTACTGCAAGCCCGGGCTGCGATCCCCCAGGGCGTAACGCTGGATCGGGTTGGCCGCGAGCAATTGGGTCTTGCCGTCGTACAGGGTCAGCGACCAGAACGCGTTCACCGGCGGTAATTGCCCGGCCGGGAAATGCAGGCGGTACGCATGCTGGCCATCGAGCAGTTGACCTTGGGCGTCACGCAGCGCCATCGGGTACAGCGCTTCCACCGGATCGTTGGCGTAGATGTAGCGCCAGGCAACCGCGGCGCGGGTCAGGTCGTCGTCACCGAACTTGCCGACATTGGTCGGCGAACGCAGCCAGCCCTGCTGTTCCACCGACATCCGGCTGGACGCTTGGCGCACTTGCTCGCGTCCCGCTTCGGCGCCTTGGGCAATGGCATCGCTCAAGTCCGCAGGCGGTTGAAATGCGACGCCAGGCTTCACGCCGATGGCGGCGAAACGGTCGAGCTTCTTCTGTTCACTGGCAGTCCATTGGTGCAACGGTGCCAATGCGTTGAAGGTATCGAACAGCGTCTGGGCGGGACCGTGCTTGGTGTCCTGATAAGCGGGCAGTTGCAGCGGTGCCAACGGTTCAGGCGCCGCGCGACCGCTCACTGTGGACAGGGGCTGCAACGCATAACTGCTCAAGACCTTGGCGGCGTCCTTCTGGTCGGCTTCACCCTTGACCTCGGTGCGCCCCAGCAGAAACACCAGACGACTCGGCGAGCGAATCACGCCGCTGAAACCCGACGGCACCTCACCCTGCCAGTCCGGTCCGGCGATCAGGAAACGCCCGGCCTGATTGCCGGTGGCGCGGGTGCCAATGTAATCAAGGTTGTCGGTGCGCAAGTCGACCAGTTGAAAGCTGTAGTAACGGCCTTGCACGGCCGGCACGTCCAACACCATGGGCTCGCTGCGCAGGTCGAGCAAGGCTCGGGAATAGAAGGTGTCGTTGTTTGGCGAGACGACTTTGTTGTCTTGCGGGCCAAGCAAGCGCGGTTCGCCATAGAGCCGGTTGAACGGCAGTTTGGCGGCGATGGCGGTGAGCACTTTGTCGTGCTCGACGGTGGCGTAGGCAAACACGTAAGCCTCTTGGGCCAGCGCTTTCGCCTGGGGTTGGTCGAGGGTTTCTGCGTGAACGGTGCCCAGGCTTGCGCCCAGGGCCAGAGCGGATATCCAGTGGCGCATGGTTGATCTCCTTCCTCATAAACATCAGCACACACCC
>Ga0247818_10003343_pt1 | contig 10365 bp, 9 predicted proteins | sample 13C_Glucose_Day1_FD_192424 | JGI IMG/M metagenome (GOLD analysis project Ga0247818, IMG submission 192424) | Soil microbial communities from agricultural site in Penn Yan, New York, United States - 13C_Glucose_Day1 | ecosystem: Environmental > Terrestrial > Soil > Agricultural land | place: USA...
GTCAGCACCTTCTTCAAAGCGCTTTTGCATCACGATGCCGGGTACCCGTGCGCGCACCTCTGCGACCCGCATCGGTTCGACCCTGCCCGGCAGCTCCGTAGTCAGCGCCAAAGGCTCAGTCTTCACCGCCAAAACTTCTACCGGGCGCGCCACTTCGGCCATGCTCGCTTGTTCATTCGCCGGCCCACATCCGGCCAGCACAATGGCTGCTGCCAGCGAGCCCGCCATCCCTACTGCACGCAAATTGCCCATAACTCACCCGAGGCTTGATTGAATTTGGTGCGGATGCTACTTTCTAAACCCTAATGAGTCAAATATGTCTCATATGAGATGATAATTAACCTTCTATGAACGTCGCTTGAGGCTTGGTGATGAACCCGATTTCCCATGATGAACACCTGCTCAAGACGCTTACTGTGGCCGTCGTCAGCCGGCCGCGAGCGACGATGAAGGAGCTGGCACAATTGGCAGGCGTGAGCAAGGCGACCCTGCACCGCTACTGCGGAACACGGGAAAACCTGGGGCAGCGACTGGAGGAGTACGCCGAGGGCACGCTCAATTTGATTATCAAGAGCGCCGGCCTACAGCATCTGGAAACAATGGACGCACTGCGTCGACTGATCCGGGAACACCTCGCCCATCGCGAGTTGCTGGCCTTTCTGATGGCGCAATACCGCCCTGACTTCCTTGACTTCGAACGGGGTGACACACGCTGGCAGTTTTACCTGGAGGCGCTGGATGGATTCTTCCTGCGAGGCCAGCAAAAAGGGGTGTTTCGCATCGACATCACCGCGGCCATTTTTACCGAGCTATTCATCACTCTGGTCTACGGCCTGGTGGATGCCGAACAGCGCGGGCGTGCCGCCAATGCTGATTCGGCACGAACGCTTGAGCAGATGTTCCTGCATGGAGCCCTGTCTGGCGGCGAGTTCCGCAAGCACTCGTCTGTACAGGAAAGAACGCTTTAGTCCTCAGAAATGCGTGAAGGCATCGCTGATGCTGGCAACCGGTGGGTGATTGGAATGATAAACAACAGTGTGGTTAGCGGGCCGAGTCTGAAAATAAAGCGCACCCGAAATCAGCGCGACCACCAGGAAAGCGAACAGGAACCGACGCATCGAATACCTCCATCGTCCAGCCTTGAGCCGAACGCAGGTCTTTTGTTATTGGTGTCTCAAGTCTGGTCTCGGGACCAGGGTGAAAGCTTTGCAGATCGCGCCAGAGATTTTGCAAATCGTGCCAGTGCTCCCTTGGCCACAGGCTGTGCTTCATTCGGGGGATCGAGATGATGTCCACTGTCCGTGGTACTGCTCTGTTAGGGTTCAAGGAGTTCGCTGTCAGTCAGGGCATCGATCCGGATTCGGCGCTGGCTGAGGTTCATCTGCCTGTAGACCTGCTGGATGCGCAACTTTCCGGCGCCCAGTTCAATGCCTTGATCGAGTTGTGTGCGATGCGTTCGAACAATCCCTTGTTCGGCTTGCAGTTCGGCTTACGCCAGGGCACGCAAAGTCTCGGCACCCTGCTCTATGCCATGCGCTGCTCCGGCAACGTGGGCGAAGCGCTGAATCTACTGACCCGCTATTTCCATGTTCATAGCGACGGCGCGCAAGTGCGCCTTGAACGTCAGGCTGGCAACGCCCTGCTCCTGTATGAAATCACCGATGGAGCGGTGATCACGGTACGCCAGACGGTGGAGTTGGCGATGGCAATTGCCGCTTGTCTGCTCCGGGAACTGTTGGGGCAGGCCTGGAAGCCGCGAGGTCTGATGTTGCGCCATTGTGCCCCGGCAAACCGCAGTACTTATCGCGCGCTGCTGGGTGTACCGCCGCGCTTTGACTGCCCCGTCAACGCCTGGGTATTTGATGAGTCACTGCTGGCGATACCTCTGGGAGCGATTGACGTCAGGTGTCAGCAATTAGCCCAGCAACACATCAATGAGCTGGCCCGCGTGACGCTGCAAGAATTGCCGTCTTACGTGCAAAAACTGCTGCGCAACGAGCTTGCCAATGGCCCGGTCACGCTTCGCCAGATGGCCGAGCACATGATGATCAGCCCGCGCACCTTGCAACGCTATCTTCGGGCACAAGGCACAAGATTTCAGGAACTGCTGGACGACACCCGCCAGGCAATGGCCGCGCGTTACCTCTGCGATTTGTCGATCAGTCTGACGCAACTGGCAAGTCTGTTGGGTTACGCCGACCTGAGCACATTTTCCCGGGCTTTCACTCGCTGGAATGGCATCAGCCCGCAAAAGTGGAAGCAGCGCATGCAGCAAACTCATCGGTAAATAACATGGCCTCCAATCCGTTCATTCGTGCACTCAGCCTGGCGAGATTCGATCAATTCGCCCGCCATCAGGGCCTGGACCCGAGCCAGATGCTGCGTAGGGCTTCTCTGCCTGTGGCTTCGCTGCAGCGCCCGGAAGATATCCTGTCCTTCCAGCACTATTGCGGCTTGCTGGAGCTGTGCCAACAGCGTTCGAATAACCCGTTGTTCGGCCTGGAATTTGGGCTCTATCAAGGGATCGACGTCTTCGGTGATATTTTTTTCCTGATTCACAACACCCGAACCATCGGCGATGCCTTGCTCGAGCTGCGCGCCAATTTCGCGTACTACAATGGCGCGGCACACATCGACCTGGAGGTGGTCGACGGCGTTGCGTTGCTTGGTTACCGGGCCGATGAGGTGGCGATTGACGGATTGCCTCAAGCAGAAGAACTGGCGTGTGGTGTCGGTATGCAACTGATGCGGACCTTGGCCGGGGATCAATGGCATCCCGAGGCGGTAATGCTCCGTCATGCGCCCCTTGCTGACGAGTTCGTCTATCGGCAGGTGCTGGGCATCACACCGACCTTCTCTGCAGCGCACACCGGACTGCTGTTCGACGCTTGCGTGCTCGCGCAGCCGCTGGATTGCGCCAGCGAAACCCTGCATCAACTCATCGCTCAACATCTGTCGGGCATGGAGCGCTTATCAGCAGACGAGACGCCGGGCTATGTCATGCAATTGCTGCGCAATCTGTTGCCTAGCGGTCGTGCGACGATCGAAAGAGTGGCCGACTGCATGGCCGTCAACCCGCGGACCTTGCAACGCCACTTGGCTCAAGCAGGTACGTCTTTTCAGCGGTTGCTGGATGACACACGCCAGCAATTGGTACGCAATTACCTGCAAGTCCCGACGATCAGCCTGACGCAAATGGCACAGCTGCTGGGTTACGCCGATGTCAGCACGTTCTCGCGTGCGTTTCATCGCTGGTTTGGTGTGACTGCACTGGAGTGGTGTAAGCAATCGGGGTTAAGCAGGCAGCCTTTGTTGCTTCAGAATCGAATGAAAGGTCGACTGTGAACGTATTCGTAAAATCCTGCGATTGAGCAGCCTGTGGTGAAAGACAGCTTTTACAACAAGCGGATTTGCAGCGAGCACCTGCTTTCAGTCGGTAGCTGCCTTTCGCGACAGGCAGCTATCGCCAAAAGGAGTCAGTCGTAAGTGTCCAAATCGGTGAGTAAACTTGGTCGTCTCGTTCACGGTTTATCTGTCGAGCTTCCGCCATCGTTGAAGAAATCGTCCGCTGCAACCATGCCGAAATTATCAGTTAATTTGTCCTTTTCATTTTCACTAAACATCGTTTGGGCGCGCCTTTCCTGCTTAAGGCTGGCAACTGTCTGGAAAAAGCAGCGTTCACACAGGTGTATCTCATAGCGCTCACCATCGTGGGCCGAGCCGTATCCCCAGTGGGCCTGCAACATGGCGTATTGGAGGCCATAATCCTCGACGCGAGTGCTTTCGAGGCAGACATCGCACAGGATGTCGCTCACGATCTCAACTTCTTTCTTTTCTTTGATCTTCATCATCACCTCCCGTAGCCCAAAACAAACCCACCTAGAAAAGCATAGTAGACACTGAACAATGACAAAACACTGCCCACGGGAAGCCGCATACACCGCATTCATTCTTTCCGACTTAGTCCCCTGCAATCTCGGATCGCTGCCTTATGATTTAGCCAGCCGCTATCGGCCATTTGCAGTCGTTAGCGAACGGCTGCAATGGGTCTAGGCTGTGTGAAAACACATGCGCCGTTTTGAAGTCTGCGTTGCTACGTAAAATCTGCCAGCGTTTGGTTTATCAGCAGCCCGAAAATTTGCGTAGGATCGCGATTTTCGCTCGAGTCCTAGCTGCCAATCCTGCTTAAAAACGTTTTCACACAGCCTGGGTCGTAAGCAGCCTCGCGCCGGAGGTTGCCAGGCGCTGCGAAGATGCTCACGTAACGGCCGACTCAGCCCCTTCGGCTTCGGATACGCGTAAACAACGTGTTCACGGCCTCAATATCCCCAAGCAACTCATCAGGATGTGTTACGGGACGCTGCTGGCCGGCCGCATGTGAATGCGCGCTCACATTGCGGCAGCATCGGTCGTGCAGGCGTTGCACTTCACGAAATTCCTGCTCCTGCACAGCCATCACTCCGTTAAGCCGGCCTACTGAAATTCCGTCGCGGAACCGGACAACGGTTTCGTTGAGTATCGTGTCCTCGATACCGATTTCGATCGTCACGCGAAGATCACTGTATGCATTACGGATCGCATACCGCTCAGTGTCTCCGGGAGGGGTGTTGAAGGTTGCTGCAATTTGCTGCTGGTCACGACGGTGTTGCGCGATGCGCTCGCGGTGCCGGCGCATGTCATACGGCAAACCGGAATCGACGTAGCCAGGGCCTTCCGCCCGGTAGCTGATCGACCTCACTTCAGGTGCCAGACCCGCATCTTGGCAGAGCGTTAACAGTTCACCGAAGAATACAGCGTCGTGTGTGAATACAATGACTTGCCGGTTGGCGGACTCTTCGACAATTCGTTGCGCGACGGCGGTTCGATGGCTGTGGTCGAGGCTTGAGACCGGGTCGTCGAAAACGATTCCGGAAGTCGATCCCGACTGGTGAAGCTCAGCAAAGAAGTAGGCAAGCGCACACATACGCTGCTCTGCCTCGCTCAACACTTGGTACGGGGCAAGCTGGCAGTCCAACAGCTGAATTCCCAGGCGAACTGCCCCGGCCTCACCGGCTGAGCTGACTCCAGCTTCAACGTGCCTAAGCTCCAGCCTAGTGAGCTCCTCGTTCATGCGTCCAGCCAGAGCCTCACTGATGTAAGTCCGAGTCAGTTGGCCAGCCAGCACGCTAATCGGCCGTGTGGCTGCAATGTCATTTAGGCAATTCTGGAGCCGAGCCCTGTGGGCCAGGTTATCAATCACCCGTGCTATGCCTTCGATATGCTCGGAAAGTAGCTGCCGCGCTTCCAGCTCTTTCAACCGTAGCTTTTTGGCCGCTAAGGCCTCTGCGTCCATGTTTGCGCGCAGGCGGCCCGCCTCTACGCGAAGTACTTCCGCAACCTGAGTGATCGACGCCACCGGATTCGCTCCACGATACCCAGGACAGTCCTGCCATACCCCAGTAGCCACCGCTCTTTTGAGCCACTGAAGTCGGGCGACCAAGTCATCCTGAAAGGTCTGGATATCGTCCGGAAGCGCTGGCACACGCGCCGTCAGGCTCTCCAGCATGTTAGGGGCAACTGTGAAGTCGACACTTGCTGGACCGACTTCTCGAACGATCTGCTGCCAAGCGTTGCGTGCAGCCTGAGCAGTCTCCGCCGCCCGGTCTCGAATGTAGTGATCGAATCGCTGCAAGCGGTCCTGCGCTTCAGGACTGAGCTCTTGCTGGCAAAGTACACAGACTGCATCGTCATAGGTGACCGGGAAGGCCTGTCCTGGATAAGCAGTGCTGGACGAGTACTCACGAGCAGCGTTGAATAGCAACGCCCAAGGACCTTGCCCCGTTCCAGGAAGTAGCTGTGTAGCATCTCCTGCCTGCAACATGGCGGACGCCGCACGTTCAGCTGTCTCAGCCTCAACGACGGCTCGATGTGCCTGGTGCTTGGCATCGATAGCCTCTTCAGACACTACGCCGGCCACCACAGCGATGAGGCTGGCCAATTCATCGACCCGCGTTGCAGCATGGTCAAGTAGCGAGGCCCGGGCAGTTGGGTCCGCTTCGCTGATTTCCTGCGGAAGTCGTACACGCTCTGCCTGCTCATCATCGGCGAGCGTAGCCAATTCACGCGCTCGCGTCAGATCAGTGGTTGGGCCAATCGGATGCACCGCCCGTCCGGCAACGGTGTCGGACGGAATGACACTGAACGGTGTCGTGTCTGTTGCAAGGCCCGTGATCTCAGCCTGTAGCGCGGGGCGCAGAGCCTGATTGAGTCCATTCGCCAACTGCTGGAGATAAGTCAGAGCAGATGGCTGAAAGTTGGCAGCTTCTCGTGACTGGAGGTAATGCCGAGCGCAGTCGCCATCGAAAACGGAAATGCCCCGGAGTTCTGGCTGCGGTACGTTATCGCGATGACTGCTCCAGGTCGTCTGTTCGGCGGCGCCGTCCAGCGCGAAGTCAATAGCAGCGCTTGGTATGAGTTGCTGGTAATCCGCAGCGTAAGCATTGGCGTAGACAGCACCTGGGCTCCGGGCACGGCACGCCTGCTTCAGCACCCGTGCGTAACCGGACTTCCCCGTGCCGTTTCCGCCGTACACGATGGTGAGACCATGCGGCTGGAAGTTCAGAGCCTGACTGTTCGGGATCTTCCCCACGTTAGTAAGTGAATGCAGGGACTGCAATACGACGGTGTGGTCCCGATTCGCCTCGGCGGGGAAATGGTCTGCGGCGAATAGGACAGGCTGAAGAACCGGCAGAAATGCGCTTCGCACCCCATGGTGTTGCTTAGCGAGATCGAGAATTTCGACAAGATCCTGATCAATCCAGTCACCCTGGACACACAAACGGCGCAAGGCGTCGCTGCGCCACGGCGGCAGCCTTTCCGACCAAGCCAGTACTTCCTCGTATATAGCCATGCCTTACCTCTCTAAGTCCGTGAGGTTGTAAGGATAGTGCACCAGTCGCTACCTGGTGGCCGGCGAGCTCTGAGTCTGGATGACGACGCCCGCGCAACTCCGTCGCGTTGTGACAACCTGACTGTATGGGATGGTGGTCCTGCTTCCGCACACAAAGAATCAGCTGCTCTCGATGAGTAGGTGGAGCAAGTGCGAGATACCAAGATTCCATCTGGCGAGCACGTCGGTCGCTCTCTCAACCGGCAGTTTCCGACCCGAAACCGAACTCCGCGAAGGACAGCTATTGGCTGTGGATTCAACCGGTCGATGCAACACAACTAAATGCATCGACTTGCTTTTTATCAGCCCGAGGATGCCGACTTAACCCTCAGGAATCGGACATTGTCGCTGCGGGCTTCCGGGATCTTGGCTTGCGCTTGGTCGCGGCAGCCTGGCGTAGCTGAGTCAGCTGCTGCTCCAGTGTTTCAGCGCGGGCCTGCTGCGCTGCGGCACGTTGCTGGGTTTGGCTGAGCTCGGTCTGTATCGACTCCAATCGCCGTTGCAACTGCTCGACGTGCCGCCCGGTTTCTTTGAGCCGGGCCGACATCGCCTTACCCTCCTCCCGGGCGTGATCGACCTCGCGGTGCGCACGATCCTCGACCCCGCGTACGTAGCTCTCCTGCGCCACGCGCTCCTGCTCGGCCTTGAGCCGCGCCTCCTGCAGATCCTGTTGCAACGCCTGGTTCAGTTGTTGGGCCTCGCTACGCTCGTGCAACACAGCTTCACGCTGCTGCTGCAGGTCCTCGATCTGCGCCTGGCGCTGCGCCAACAGCAGTTCCAGATCGGCCAGGCGCAACTCCGCCGCCTGGCGCCCGGCCACGGCGTCCGCCGCCTGCTGGCGAAACTGCGCCGCGTCTAGGCGCGCCTGGTCTTCGACCGCCGCCACCCGTTCGCGTTCGACGGCCAGCACTTGGCGTTGTTCGCTCAGCGTCTGTTCGGCGACACCTTGGGCTAGATGAATCGCCTGTTGCCACACCGCCACAAAAGCCTGTGACACCTCTGCGGGCAATGCTGGCAGACGGGTCTCACCGCTCAAGCGCTCGGCCAGACGCGTCCACCATTGATCGAGTAGACCACCGACCCGCGCCGGGCTGCCGCGTCCCAGTTCCAAACGCACGCGCTCTACGGTCGGGCGTTCGCCGCGGGCCAGCACCGCATCCGCGGCGGCAAACACCTCGTGTTCCGGCACCCCTACTGCCATGGCTCATCTCCCGCTATATTAGGTCTGATAATAGAATGTTATCCGATCTTATTTTCTAGAATATGGATTTATTGTACGTTGAACGTATTAAATATTACAGACCAGTTGCCCCTGATCGACGAAACCCCGCTGGACCCGCATTTTCTGGCACTCAACGCCCAGGAAGCGGCGGCGGCCTTTATCGCCGCCGGTACCGCGGCCAACACGGTACGCAGCTACCGCAGCGCCCTCGCCTACTGGTCGGCCTGGCTGCAGTTGCGTTACGGCCAGGCACTGGGCGATGCGCCACTGCCCGCTACCGTGGCCGTGCAGTTTGTGCTCGATCATCTGGCGCGGCCGCTGGAACACGGCGGCTGGGCCCACCTGCTGCCGCCATCGATTGACGCGGCACTGGTCACCGCCCGGGTCAAGGCCAAGGTGGGACCGCTGGCGTTCAACACGGTCAGTCACCGTCTTTCAGTGCTCGGTAAATGGCACCGACTCAACGGTTGGGACAGCCCGAGCGAGGCGCCGGCGCTGAAGTCCCTGCTGCGCGAGGCACGCAAAGCCCAGTCGCGCCAGGGCGTGAACGTACGCAAGAAAACCGCGATCGTGCTTGAGCCGTTGCAGGCCCTGCTCGCCACCTGCGACGACGACGGCGTGCGCGGGGTGCGGGATCGCGCCCTGCTCCTGCTGGCCTGGAGCGGTGGCGGCCGACGGCGCTCGGAAGTCGTGGGGCTGCAAGTCGGTGATGTGCGCCAACTCGATGCCGACACCTGGCTGTACACCTTGGGTACGACCAAAACCGACACTGGCGGTGTGCGGCGTGAAAAGCCACTGCGTGGGCCCGCAGCACAAGCGCTTTCCGCCTGGCTGGCCGTGGCTCCAGCCGAAACCGGCCCGTTATTTCGCCGGATGTATAAAGGCAATAAAGTTGGGATCACACCCTTATCGGCAGATCAAGTCGCGCGCGTTGTGCAGCGTCGGGCGAAACTGGCCGGCCTGGAGGGGGATTGGGCGGCGCACAGCTTGCGTTCGGGCTTCGTCACTGAAGCTGGCCGCCAAGGCGTGCCTCTCGGCGAGGTAATGGCCATGACCGAACATCGCAGCGTGAGTACGGTTATGGGATATTTCCAAGCTGGATCCCTATTGTCCAGTCGTGCGACACATTTGCTGGAAGATGAATGAATACCGCCGACCTCAGACTCCAGATCATCCACCAGCTTTGCTCGCACCGCCTCAGACTCCGCTGCATGCGGTAGTCGACTTGAATATGGCGACCGGCTTTGCTCAGGATGCACCTGCCGTCCAGACGGCTATCATGGCTGCCACGCAGGGACCGATTCGTGCCTCTGAGTTTTACGACAAAACCAGTGCTGCAGCTTGGAGGTCCAAACCATCTTGGTATTTGGTTGCTCGTGAAGACTGCTTGATCCAACCCGACCGTCAGCGTGCATTCCCGAAAAAATTCCAGCGCAGGCACCGAAAATCGAGACCAGTCCTGTGCCACAACAGTCGCGTCCAGCGCATGTGGCCAATGTCATTACACAAGTCTCAGGCAGCGGCCCCAACCGTGGTTGATTCGGCGGTGCAACCGCTGAACCCTAAAAGCACTAAAAACAGGGCTTAACGAAGCTACCCGCGCCCTGTAGCGAACACTTGGAGCCATGGCCATTGCGTATTGTTTGCAATGAAGGAGTGCTTAGTTGCGTTTGCTATCCCACGCTGGGATGGCCCGAAGGCCTAATGGGCAAGCCCAATTTCCTTTAGTCCTGATTCCAAGAGCCGTGGCCGTAGTCTAGCGAGCGCATTCGTGGGTACAGCCAACCAGAAGAGATTGCGCGCTCGGGTTAGCGCGACGTAGCCGATCCGGCCGACCTCGCTATCCACTCCTGCCAGCATGGACTCCACATTCGCCGTTTTCGCTACGTAAAGCACCGCGTCTATGCTCTCACCTTTGACCTGATGCACTGTCTGAATTCGCAACCTTGGTCCAACTGCTGCGCGCAGCTCAATCGCCTCAACTAATGGTCCGGCAGGAAGCAACGCGCGTGACAGCCGTCGATTCGAGCCCTCAGAAGGATTAAGAGCAAAGTCGGTCTGCAACGAATGCAATAACTGGCGAAGGCGGGACTGCAAGGCTGGAAGCCATTCGACCACTCCTGGGAGATGCGACGAAGGCAACCCGACCTCAGGGTCTCTGGTGAACCTCCAGATCCGCCGGCGTAGTTCAAGCGAGTCGGGATCGGGCAATGTA
>Ga0247818_10003345_pt1 | contig 10363 bp, 10 predicted proteins | sample 13C_Glucose_Day1_FD_192424 | JGI IMG/M metagenome (GOLD analysis project Ga0247818, IMG submission 192424) | Soil microbial communities from agricultural site in Penn Yan, New York, United States - 13C_Glucose_Day1 | ecosystem: Environmental > Terrestrial > Soil > Agricultural land | place...
CCATTGCGCGCGAGCAAGCGCGGTACGGCGTAGACCGGCGCCATCAACAACCCTTCGGCACCGTTGACGAAATCCACCGCCGCCGCCTCACCGTCACGCCAGTAGGCCAGAATCGGTAACCCGCGTGCGTTGGCCCACTCCTCGCTGCCCAGCAGCACCAGTGACGCGCCATCGGTCAGTGGCGTGGAGTTGCCGGCGGTCAGGGTGCCCTTGGCGCTTTTCTCATAGGCCGGCTTGAGCGCGGCGAGCTTTTCCAGCGTGGAGTCCGGGCGCAGGTTGTTGTCGCGGGTCAGGCCCAGGAACGGTGTCATCAGGTCGTTGTGCCAGCCCTCGGCGTAGGACGCCGCCAGTTTCTGATGGCTCTCAAGCGCCAATTGATCCTGTGCCTGGCGAGGGATGTTCCAGGTCTGGGCCATCAGCTCGCAATGCTGGCCCATGGACAACCCGGTACGCGGCTCGCCGTTGCGCGGGAATTCGGGGATCAGATGTTTGGGACGCAATTGCAGGAAGGTTTTCAGTTTGTCGCCGGTGGTTTTCGCGCGGTTGGCTTGCAGGAGGATTTTGCGCAGCCCCTCGCTGACGCTGATTGGCGCATCCGAGGTGGTGTCCACGCCACCGGCGATGCCGCAGTCGATCTGGCCCAGGGCAATCTTGTTCGCCACCAGCAACGCCGCCTCCAGCCCGGTACCGCACGCCTGCTGGATGTCATAGGCCGGGGTGGCAGGCGACAGTCGCGAACCCAGTACGCACTCGCGCGTGAGGTTCATGTCTCGCGACAACTTGAGCACCGCCCCGGCGACCACTTCACCAATGCGCTGGCCGTGCAGATTGTAACGTTCGATCAGGCCTTCGAGGGCGGCGGTGAGCATCACCTGGTTACTGGCCGTGGCATAGGGGCCGTTGGAGCGGGCGAAGGGAATCCGGTTACCGCCGATGATCGCGACGCGGTGCAGTTGGGTCATGAAAAGCTCCTGATGAATGATCTGAACCGAACACAGCCCCCTGTGGGAGCGGGCTTGCTCGCGAAAGGGCCGGCACACTCAACATCGTTGTTGGCTGATACACCGCCATCGCGAGCAAGCTCGCTCCTACAATGTAACCAAGCGTAGGCCTTATCTCGTGGATCGAACGACTGATCGCCATTCATGGTCCACACTTTGATCCCCAGCTTTCGGAGCGTGTTCCATGTCTGACCGCTATATCGACTTCGCCAATTCGTCCATCGGCCATCGCCTGGTCGGCGCCCTGGGGTTGCCGACACCGACCAGACTGGAGCGCTGGCAAGCCGGCCGGTTGCGACCTGTAGAAGGCGCCCTGCTGATTGGAGGCGGGCCGTTGGCCGAACACGTCAGCGCTTTCGCCAACCGTCTGACCGACGCAATCTACAGCTACGGCGCCGAGCCTTCGATGGCCACGGCCTGGATTCCCGGCCACGGACCGAAACTCAAGGCCGTGGTGTTCGACGCCAGTGACCTGCTGCACACCGATCAGCTCAAGCAACTTCGCGAGTTTTTCCAGCCGCTGATGAAAAACCTCGACCACTGTGCGCACCTGGTGATTCTCGGGCGCGATCCGCAAACCTTGCGCGACCCGTTCGCCGCCAGTGCCCAGCGTGCCCTGGAAGGTTTCAGCCGTTCACTGGCCAAGGAGTTACGCAGCGGTGGCACCCTGCAATTGATCTACGTCGGTGAAGGTGCCGAGGGGCAACTGGAAGGCCCACTGCGGTTTTTCCTCTCACCGAAAAGCGCCTTCGTGTCCGGGCAGGTCATTCGCTTGAGTCCGTGTTTGACGCCCGTCACCGACTGGACACGCCCGCTCGCCGGGCGCAAGGCACTGGTCACCGGTGCGGCGCGCGGTATCGGTGCCGCCATTGCAGAAACCCTGGCCCGCGATGGTGCCGACGTCATCCTGCTCGACGTGCCGCCGGCCAAAAACGATCTCGAAGCCCTCGCCTCGCGCCTCGGCGGGCGCACCATCACCCTCGACATCTGCGCCGAAGACGCCGCCGCGCAGTTGATTGAACAACTGCCCGACGGGCTCGACATCGTGGTGCACAACGCCGGCATCACCCGGGATAAAACCCTGGCCAACATGACCCCGGAATTCTGGGACGCGGTGCTGGCGGTCAACCTCAATGCGCCGCAAGTGCTGACCAAAGCCCTGCTCGACAGCGGCGCCCTGCACGACAACGGCCGGGTGATCCTGCTGGCGTCCATCAGCGGCATCGCCGGCAATCGCGGGCAAACCAATTACGCGGCGAGCAAGGCCGGGCTGATCGGATTGGCGCAAGCCTGGGCGCCGCTACTCCACGAGCGCAGCATCAGCATCAACGCCGTGGCACCGGGCTTCATCGAAACACAGATGACCGCGCACATTCCCTTCGGCCTGCGCGAAGCCGGACGCCGCATGAGTTCGCTTGGCCAGGGCGGCCTGCCGCAGGACGTCGCCGAGGCCGTGGCCTGGCTCGCGCAACCGGGCACCGGCGCGTTTACCGGGCAAGCGTTGCGTGTATGCGGGCAAAGCGTTCTGGGGGCTTAAGGATGATCACCGACTGGCACACACTCAACCGCGAACCCGGCCTGCCGGGATTGTACGCACGAGCGGCGACACGGCGAAAAATCACGGGCACCACCCTACCCGATTCGGGTTTGAGTTGCTGGGTCGAAGTCGATCCCAAGCGCCTGGCGGCTTATCGCAAGGTCTGTGGTTTCGCCGACAACGGCCTGCTGCCACCGACCTACCCGCACATCCTCGGGTTTGCCTTGCAGATGCAACTGCTCACGACCAGGGACTTCCCGTTCCCGCTACTGGGCCTGATTCACCTGAGCAATCGCGTTCGTGTACTGCGTCCCATGGGTGGAGTGAATCGGGTGCGCGTCAGCGTGCAAGTGCAGAACCTGCAACCCCACGCCAAAGGCGCGACGTTCGATCTGCTGACCACCCTCGACGATCAGTTGGGGCCGTTGTGGGAAGCAGAAAGCCGGATGCTCTGTCGCGGCGTCAAACTCGAGGGTGAACCGCTCGAAGAGAGCCTGGTATCCAGCCTGGCCCTGAGCGAAGTCGAGCACTGGAAAGCGCCTTCGGACATCGGCCGGCAATACGCCAAGGTGTCCGGCGACTACAACCCCATCCACCTCAGCGCGGCCAGCGCCCGACTCTTCGGCTTCCCGACCGCCATCGCCCATGGCCTGTGGAACAAGGCGCGCACGCTGGCTGCACTGGCCGGGCATCTGCCTGTAGCGAATGTCGAGATCGCGGTGCAGTTCAAGAAACCGGTACGGTTGCCCAGCGAGGTGACGTTACTGGCCAGTGCGCCAGGGCCGAGCGGGGATTTTCAGTTGGTGGGTGTCGGGGAGCTGGAGCATATGGTCGGGCATTGGCGGCCGGTTGCCTGATAAAGCTGATACCTCGACGTGGCGAGGGCGCTGGCTCCTCGCCACAAAAGCTCCGCGGTTAGTTTTGCGGATCGAGATTATCCAACGCCCGGTTCACCGCCAGCTCACCCAGCATGATCACCTGCGCAATCCCCAGCAGGGTGTTGCGCTGCGAGCCCTCCAGAAAACCTGCGAAATCACTCGCCATCACACTCGCCGACGCCAGCGACTCACAGGCGTGGGCCAGCAGGGTCTCGGTATCGATGTCCGGGGCGATGACGAACATAGTGCTGGGTTTGTGAACGGCAGGTGGCTTGGGCGGATTGAGGTAGTGATCGAGGGCGCGGTCGGCGGCTTCGTGGAATTTATTTGAGTGAGGGGATTGGTAGGGAGAAACGTCGTCGGATTCGGGGGGATTTGGGGTGGGTTTGAACATGGTGAAGCTCCATTCTTGGATTTGGAGTTCGCCATCACTGCGACCAAGCAGAAGGGTGGCGAACCGTACGCAGGTTGGTCGACCAGGGAATGGAAACCCGGCAGGGCCTAAGCCCTCCCACGCACAGCTCGCCATTAAGCAAGCACAAAAATGCCGCTCACGCGGCACTGTGCGCCATTCTAAACCCGGGCGACCAAACCCGATCACTGATTTTGCAGCGACCGACAAAGGCTAGAGATCGCGCTTCCGACGGACAACCTGAGAAACATGTCGGAGATTTCCTCGGGATCTGAGGAAAACTACACAGGAATGTGTTGGCTGAAAGGACGTCATCGCGAGCAGGCTCCTACAGTTGGGCTGGGTACATCTGAAAGAAATAGATCGGCTGGCAGGCCGTCTTCGCGGGCAAGCCCGCTCCCACAGGGTCGAGGTACATCCGCCAAATTCAGTTCGGCTGTCAGGCCGCCTTCGCGAGCAAGCCCGCTCCCACAATAAGTCGGCGTACACCCGCTGCTTCTCACCACTCATCAGGCCGAGCGTTAGCTCGCCTGCAGCTCTTGATCTTGATCCACCCGCCCCCTCGGAAGGCTGAGTGGAGGTGTTCATCCGGGGACAGGCGCGCAGCGCCGTTCGACGCAGTCGAACTCATTGCATGTAGGTCGAAGCGAAGCCGACCGGAGGGCAATGCCCCCGGATGAATACCGCAGCGAAGGAACCCCGAGCCTAAGCGAGGGGCCGTACGTAAGGGGCGAGACCTTTTGGTTCCTTTTGGGGCGTTTGCCAAAAGGGACTCGCCGTAAGGGCGAAACCGCCAGCCGCCGTTACCGCAGCAATGGATATGTACACAACCCAAACCTCCATTTTGGCGGAATGATTCTATGCTGACATTACTCAGTGATGGTCAAGGTAGACGCACTCATGAAAGCCAGCCTCCCCCACAAACAAAAAAGTGCCGCCGCGAATGAGTTCGCCCTGGGATTGCTGACCGCCGCCATTCATCCGAATCTGCCGGCGACCCTCACGACCAGTGCGAGCCTGCAATTTTGAGTGCCGGGGACAAACTCTTCGGGCGCCTGCTCCATCGCCATCCGCCGCCCCCGCCGGAGCCGCAAGAGGCACCGCGGGTGCACAGTTTCGGATTGCAGATGCAGCTCAATGCCGAGGGGCGTGTCGTTCAACTGAGCGGTCCGCTGCGGCACTTGCTGGCCCAGCACCCCCCCAGCGAGCAGGCACCGCATCTGTTCGACTTCCTGTTGCCCCACAGCAGCCTCGTCATCGAAGGCTCGCCGGCGGACTGGCAGGGGCAAACCCTGGACCTGGACTTCTACAGCCTCAACGGCCCCCCGCTGCATTTGCGCGGCTGGGCGCAGCCCTTGGCCGATACCTGGTTGTTGCAGATGCTGGACATCGGCGACTTGCTGCTTGAGCGCCTGCAATCGCGCAACCGCGAACAATGCCAGGTGCTGGCGCAGCAAATCGCCGAACAGTTGCGCCTGTGCAGCCTGACGCGCCTGCCCGAGGTGCTGACCGAGCAACTGCAAAGCCTGGCCCAGCGTTTTCAGATCCCCTGCATTGCTCTCGCCTTGCTCGATGAGCAGGAACATGGTTGGCAGATTCACCAGCACTACGCAGCCCTGGATGCACCGCAACTGTGGCAAAACGGTCAACGCCTGGGCACGGGGCTGGACAGTTTGAGCGGCTCGGCACCGCAGCACCTGACCCCGCGCGAACACCCGCGCCTGCAAGGTGCGTTCGGCAATACCGATGGCTTCGCCGTGCCCTATCATGATGCGCAAGGGGTGGTCGCCTGGTTGCTGTGCGGTTTCTTCACGGCGCAAAAACGCGCCCCCGATGTCACGGAACGCGACTGGCTACAAATCACCGCCGCGCTCGCCAGTCCCTTGCTCGGGCGCCTGCGCGAGCACCGGCATCACCTGCAACTGGAACGCCTGGAATCGCTGCAAGCCTTGCTGGGAACAGGCTGGTGGGAAGTTTTCAGCGACAGCGACGAGGTTCAGTTGGCACCTTCGCTGGCCACTACCCTGAACCTTGGAATGTCGCGTTTATCCATGCAGGACTGGCTCGATCAGGTGTATCCCGCCGACCGCGAAGAGCTGCGCATCTGCCTGCAAGACTTGCAGGAGACTGGCACTCCCCTGCTGCTGTGCGTGCGCCTGTATCGCCCCTACGGTGCGCCCGCACCCGCCTGGTATCGCCTGCAAGGCCAGGCTCTTGGCGCGGGGAAAAACCGTCGTCTGGTGGGGTTCATGCTCGACATCAGCGACATCAAGAACCAGGAACAGAGCGCCATCGCCGCCCATGCACGCCTGGACAATCTGATCGCCAGCTCTCCGGCGGTGATTTACGTACAGCGCTATGTCGACGGTGCGTTGCACCCGGTGTTTTTCAGCGACAGCCTGTTGCCACTGCTCGGCTGGACCCTCGCCGACTGCGCACCCGGGGCGCTCGTGGAGCGGGTGCATCCCGACGACCGACCGCAGTATTTCGAGCGCACGCGGCTGTTGCTGCGTGAAGGCTCGGTGCGCGCCCGCTATCGGTTGCGTGACAGTCACGGCGACTATCACTGGCTGCTGGATGAAGCGAAGTTGTTGCGCAACGACCTCGGCCTGCCGGTGGAAGCCGTGGGTCTGTGGCTGGACATCACCGAAGCGACCCTGGCCACCGAACAGGTCAGGCAGAGTGAAGAACGCTACCGGATGTTGGTGGAAGACTCGCCGGCGATGATCTGCCGCTACCAGCCGGACCTGACCCTGACCTTCGGCAACCGCCCGCTGGCCACCTGTCTGGAGTTGGCGCCCGAACAATTGCCGGGGGTGAATCTGGGCGACTGGATGTCCGGGGAACAGCGCACTGCATTCATCCAGCGGCTGAACCGACTGAGCCCCGAGTTTCCGGTCAGCACCGCCGAGATCAACCTGCAACTGCCCGGCTGCGAACACGCCTGGTGGGTCTGGTCCGATCGTGGGGTGTTCGATGAACACGGCCGGTTGCTCGAGGTCCAGGCCGTGGGGCGCGACAACACCGAGGTGAGGCGCGCGCAGCAGCAGCTCACACAAAGCGCGAAAATGGCCACCCTCGGAGAAATGGCCACCGGCCTGGCCCATGAGATCAACCAGCCGCTGAACGTGATGCGCATGGCTATCGTCAACGTACTCAAGCGCCTGAACAACGGCGATGTACAGGTCGATTACCTGATCGACAAGCTCACGCGCATCGACACGCAAGTGCAGCGCGCCGCGCGGGTGGTGGACCACATGCGGGTGTTCGGCCGCCGCTCGGAAACCGAGCAGCAACCGTTCAACCCGGTCCAGGCCATCGAAGGCACGCTCTCACTGTTGTCCGAGGACCTGCGCGACAAAGGCGTCGACCTGCGCATCAGCGAAACCGGTTTTGAAGTGCAGGTGCGCGGCTATGTCGATCAGCTTGAACAGGTACTGATCAACCTGATGGTCAACGCCCGGGACGCGCTGCTCGGCAAGCGCGAAACCCTGCCCGGGTTCAAGCCGTGGATTTCGCTGTACACCGAACGGGATACACACTCGGTACGCCTGTGGGTCGAGGACAACGGCGGCGGTATCGACCCGCGTTTGCTGGAGCGGATTTTCGAGCCGTTCTTCACCACCAAACCGGTGGGCTTCGGCACCGGTCTGGGGCTCTCGGTGAGCTATGACATTGTCGAGAACATGGGCGGCAAGCTGAGCGTCAGGAACTCCACCGAGGGTGCGCGTTTCTGCATAGAACTGCCGATTGTGCTGCCGGATCAGATCGCCGGGGATGGGCGTCCCGAGTGACAACGGAGGTTGGCACCCACCTCGACTTTGTTCAGGTCGATCCCCAGGCTCGCCAGTGCCAGGCATAAAAACCCCTGTAGGGCACAGGGGTTGAGAGACTGGCTGACTCTAGGATGCGTGCGGCGGGTAGTTGGCCAATATCCGCGTGACCGTTTCCCAGATGGCATCGCGACGATCCGTCGGGTTCGGCGTGCGGCTGAGTATCTGTTCGTCACTGCCACGCCACACCAGTTTGCCGTCCTTGCCATCGAGCAGGTCGATCTGGATGGTCGCCACTTTGTAGCTGACGTTGCGGGTTTCGTTATACATGGGGGCGCCGTAGTAGCCATACCACGGGTTACCCCAGCCGCCACCGTAATTGGTGGTCACCTGTTGTTGCCGCTCTTCGACAATCAGGTAGGTCTGCACATTCAAATCGCCCTTGGCGCCTGCGGCGGCCGGGCGCAGACCGCGCTGATCCAGTTGATCGGCAACCGCCTGACGGATGCGCTGCTCGGTCAGGTCGCTCTTGATCCGTGGATCGTCGGGACGGTATTGCAGGGCGGGTTCTTTCCAGGTCCAGCTGCGATAGGCAGCAAAGTCGCGGCTGGCGTCGAAGTCATGATTGACCTGGTTGGCGGCGCAGGCACTGAGCAGCGCGGCCACTGCCAGTAAAACAAAACGGCGGAACATGATGAGTCTCCGGTTGAAGGCATGATCCTGCGGAATGCTTCTTATCTACAAGAAGCTAACTAGGAGGATACGCCGACATTGCCTTTTTCACAGCCTCCCGTATGGCATCGGCCCGCTCGCTTTCGCTGCCCCGGTTGCCGGTTTCAGCGCTGGAGCTCCACACCGGCTGGCCGCTCCTGGCGTCAAACATATCCACCTGAACCACCACGACTTGCTCCTGATAGGTACGAACGACAGGTACGGTGGCGTACCCGCCATATCCAGGGCCGTAGCCGTTGTAGCCACCATAACCGCCGCCGTAATAGTCGTCCTGTACCTGGCGCAAACGGGTTTCCAGGCGCAGGTCGGCGCTGACAAACAGGTCGGCCGGGCGATTGTCGTGCAACGGGCGCAAGCCGCGTTGATCCAGCGCATTGCTGACCGCTTCGGCGATCTGTGCCGAGTCGGCCCAGGCGGTGCCCGGTGGCAGATGCCCGTCGAGCCAGGCCCAACTGCGGTAGCGCCCATAGTCACGGGGGGCTGCCGGGTAAGCGCTGCGGTCAAAGGTGTTGGCGGCCTGGGGCGGCGCCGGTGGCAATGGGTTGGACGTGGCGACATAGGGGTTGCTGCCCTGACAGGCAGCCAGCCCCAGGCAGAACACCAGTACACCTGAATGACTTTTCATTGCGTGCTCCGATCAGACAGGCCGACAGATCCAGTGCAAGTAACGTCCAAGCCCGGCAAAGCTCGGATGACGACGGTGGGCCAGTTCCATTTCCAGCAGATCCGCCAGCTCGGCGCGGGCCTGGAATTCCACCGGCATGTAATCGTGGAAAACCCGCACGCCACTCATGGTTTCGACCTGCCACAGACCTTCAAGTTGCGCCGCCAGCTCGCGCGGATCAAGGGGCTGTTGCGGGGTCAGGCTCTGCTTTTCGCCGGCCATGTCGTTCTTGCGCATCTTGCGGAAATGCCCCTTGAGCAAGTTGCGATATATCAGCGCGTCACGGTTGTAGAACGCCAGGGACAGCCAGCCGTCAGCCTTGGTCAGCTGATGCAGCACCGGCAGGATGGCGTGGGGTTCGGCCAGCCATTCCAGCACGGCGTGGCACAACACCAGGTCGTAGGGTTCGGTGAGTTGCCCGAGCAGCTCCTGCCAGGGTGCCTGAATGAACGTGGCGCTCTGCCCTGCTTCGGCAAAACGCTGGCGGGCGCCTTCGAGCATCGGCTCGGCAGGCTCGGCGAGGGTCACCTGATGGCCGCGCTCGGCCAGCCACAACGACATGTGGCCAAGCCCGGCGCCGATATCGAGCACGCGCAGCGGCCGGTCGGGCAAGATTTCGGCCAGATCGGCCTGCAACACCGCCAGACGGATCGCTCCTTTGGCACCGCCGTAGATTTTTTCGGCGAAACGGGTCGCCAGTTGATCGAAATGACGGTCGCTCATCAGCTGAACCTCCGTTCGCTGTCCGCCAGCTTGCTGCGCACCACGGCGTCCATGTCCAGGCCCAGTTCGCTGCACAGCAGCAATAGATAAAGCACGATGTCACCGACTTCCTGCCCGGCGTGGGCGAGTTTGTCCGCCGGCAACTGGCGTGACTGGTCTTCGGTCAGCCACTGGAAAATTTCCACCAGCTCGGACATTTCCACGCTCGCGGCCATGGCCAGGTTTTTCGGGCTGTGAAATTGCCGCCAGTCATTGCGGTCACGGATGGCGTGCAGGCGTTCGGTCAGTTCAACAAGGTTCATCGGGCTCTCCTGAAGACGTATAGCTTCGGGGGGATCACAGGTGAAGGCAAGTGACAAAGTTGGAGCGGTTGGCATTGTTTTTTTGTGGGAGCGGGCTTGCTCGCGAAAGCTGACTGATAGTCAACATTGATGTTGAATGTCATGACACCTTCGCGAGCAAGCCCGCTCCCACAGGTATTGTGCAACCCTCTATGCTTGTGGAAACTCGGCAGCATGATCGACAGCCCAAGACTCAATTCTCTTTAAACAGGACGTTCACTTCATGCAGGTAGAAGGTTTTTCCGAATGGCTCGGCCAGGTACTCGGCTCGATCATCCGCTTCATCGTTGATGGCCTCAGTG
>Ga0247818_10003346_pt1 | contig 10362 bp, 8 predicted proteins | sample 13C_Glucose_Day1_FD_192424 | JGI IMG/M metagenome (GOLD analysis project Ga0247818, IMG submission 192424) | Soil microbial communities from agricultural site in Penn Yan, New York, United States - 13C_Glucose_Day1 | ecosystem: Environmental > Terrestrial > Soil > Agricultural land | place: USA...
CTCGACGAGCGAGGGCCGGGGCCACCGGAAATCCTGGACGACGGGAACCGTCAGAGCTCCTGTCGGTAGGCCTCCGCCACCTTCAGGAACACGTCGTTGGCCTCGGTCTCCCCGATCGTGACCCGTACGCCCTCACCGGCGAACGGCCGCACCACCACCCCCGCCCGCTCGCAGACGCCCGCGAAGTCGAGGGTGCGGTCACCGAGCCTCAGCCAGACGAAGTTCGCCTGGGACTCCGGAACGGTCCAGCCCTGGCGCACGAGGCCGTCGTACACCCGGGTGCGCTCGCCCACCAGCGTGCCGACCCGCCCCAGCAGCTCGTCCTCGGCACGCAGCGACGCCACCGCCGCGTCCTGGGCGACCTGGCTGACGCCGAAGGGAACGGCCGTCTTGCGCAGGGCCGCGGCCACGGGCTCGTGCGCCACCGCGAAGCCGACCCGCAGCCCCGCGAGGCCGTAGGCCTTGGAGAAGGTACGGAGCACGGCGACGTTCGGCCGCTCCCGGTAGATCTCGATGCCGTCCGGCACGTCGGCGTCCCGGATGAACTCCTTGTACGCCTCGTCGAGCACCACCAGCACATCGGCGGGCACCCGGTCCAGGAACCGCTCCAGCTCCGCCCTGCGCACCACGGTGCCGGTCGGGTTGTTCGGGTTGCAGACGAAGATCAGCCGGGTCCGGTCGGTGACCGCTCCGGCCATCGCGTCGAGATCGTGCACCTCTCCGCCGGTCAGCGGCACCTTGACCGACCTCGCGCCGCTGACCTGGGTGATGATCGGGTACGCCTCGAACGAGCGCCAGGCGTAGATGACCTCGTCACCCGGCCCGGACGTGGCCTGGAGCAGCTGCTGAGCGACACCGACCGAGCCGGTCCCGGTGGCCAGATGGGAGACGGGCACGCCGAACCGGTCGGCCAGCTCGTTCATCAGGCCGGTGCAGGCCATGTCCGGGTACCTGTTGAAGGTGGAGGCGGCGGCGAGCGCCGACTCCATGACGCCCGGCAACGGGGGATAGGGGTTCTCGTTGGAGGACAGCTTGAAGGCAACCGCTCCTTCGGCACCCGCCGGCTTGCCCGGCACATACGCAGGGACGCCGTCCAGCTCGGCGCGCAGCTTGGGGCTCGTCTCGCTCACCGCAGGTCCTCCTCGACCGTCCGTTCACAGCAATACTGCTCACCTTATGAGGATTGGGCTCTCCTGCGAATGGCCGGAATCCGAAATCGTCCGCCGCGGACGAGGTGCCGGGCACGCGTGGCTCCGACGCCCCACCCGAGAGGGGGAGCGTCACGCATACCGCCGCGCGCCGGTCGCTCACTCCGTGGCGCGCATCCCTCGAACAGGTGAGTTGAGACCTCTTCGAGACATGGGCCATTCAGCAGGTCCATGCGCGTCGATGCATGACACATCAACCTCCAGGGCCTCAACGCCCTTGCTTCACAAGGCATTTACACCTTACTGACCATGCAGAAACGTGCCTGTCAATGCGTGCATATGCGTCCGCCCCGACCCCGCGTCGGAGCCCTACTATCGGCTCGCTATGACAGCAGCAGGGAAGCACCAGGTGAGCCGGACAGATACGCCCCGGCGCAACGGCCGGCAAGGACGGGCGGGCATCCGGGATGTAGCCGCGGCGGCCGGGGTCTCCATCACGACCGTGTCCGACGCCCTCAACGGCAAGGGCCGGCTCCCGGATGCCACCCGCCGCCATGTCCGCGAGGTCGCCGAACGCCTGGGCTACCGCCCGTCCGCGGCGGCCCGAACCCTCCGTACCGGCAAGTCAGGACTTATCGGCCTGACCGTGACCACCTACGGGGATGAACCTTTCACCTTCACCGAATTCGCGTATTTCGCGGAGATGGCGAGGGCCGCGACCTCGGCCGCTCTCGCCCGTGGCTACGCGCTCGTGATCCTGCCCGCCACCTCACGACACGACGTCTGGTCGAACGTCGCCCTCGACGGAACGGTCGTGATCGACCCCTCCGACCAGGACCCCGTGGTCACCGAACTCGTGCGCCAGGGGCTGCCCGTCGTCTCCGACGGCCGCCCGGACGGGTCGCTCCCGGTCACGGCCTGGGTCGACAACGATCACCGGGCGGCGGTGCTCGACCTGCTGGACCACCTCGCGGCCGCGGGAGCACGCCGTATCGGCCTGCTGACCGGCACCACCACCGACACGTACACCCGCCTCTCCACCACCGCCTACCTGCACTGGTGCGAGCGGGTCGGCCAGGACCCGGTCTACGAGTCCTACCCCGCCCACGACCCCTGCGCCGGGGCCGTCGCCGCCGACCGTCTCCTCGCCCGCCCGGACCGCCCCGACGCCGTCTACGGGCTCTTCGATCCCAACGGGACCGATCTGCTCGCCGCCGCCCGCCGCTACGGTCTGCGGGTCCCTGACGACCTCCTGCTGGTCTGCTGCAGCGAGTCCACCGTGTACGCGTCGACCGAGCCCCCCATCACGACGCTCTCGCTGAAGCCCCGCAGAATCGGCACGGCAGTCGTCCAGCTCCTCATCGACGCCATCGAAGGGGTCGAGCACGAGGGGCCGGTGGAGCAGGTGATACCGACGGAGCTCATCGTCCGGACGTCCTCCCAGCGGCGTCCGCCACGCACCACGGTCAGCGCACCGCGGTCGCCCGCCGGGGACTGATCGGTCCAATCCGGACCAAAGGGTCGGTGAACCTGGTGCGCGCGAGGATTCACCACCCCTGGTGCGTCACACAGCACGATCCGCATTCCTATGATGGGCGCACGACACCGCGGACCACCTCTACCAGGCAGGGCCCGTCAGGTGTACGGCGGCGCGACGGTGGTGGAGGGGTCGATGACTCAGGGGGCCGGTCAGGAACCCGTAGTGCGGACAGCGACGTTGCGTGACTTCCGCGTACCGCCGTATGCGCAGGCGCCGATGCCGCCGCCCCCGCCGGTGCCGCACCCCGGCAACGCCGCGGTGGGCGACGAGCCGCCGGAGGGGTACACCCCCACCGAGCGCGATCTTCCGGTGATCAACCGCGGTGACACCGTCCAGGTGCAGGCCGTCCCGGAGCCCCGGCCGGCCGACGACCAGGGCCGCGGACCGCTGTACGTCGTGGGAGACGTCCACGGCTATCTGGACGAGCTCCTGGCCGCCCTGGGCGAGCAGGGTCTCGTCGACGCGGACGGCAGCTGGGCGGCCGGCAACGCCAGACTCTGGTTCCTCGGCGACTTCACCGACCGAGGCCCGGACGGCATCGGCGTCATCGATCTCGTCATGCGTCTCTCCGCGGAGGCCGCGGCGGCGGGCGGGTACTGCAAGGCCCTCATGGGCAACCACGAGCTGCTGCTGATCGGCGCCAAGAAGTTCGGCGACACCCCGGTGAACTCCGGTGCGGGCACCGCGACCTTCCAGGCCGCCTGGCTGCTCAACGGCGGCCAGAAGACGGACATGGAGCGGCTTCAGGACGTCCACCTCCAGTGGATGGCGCGGCTCGACGCGGTGGTCGAGGAGGACGGGCATCTGCTGATGCACTCCGACACGACGGCCTACCTCGACTACGGGTCCACCATCGAGGACGTCAACGACACCGTGCACGCCATCCTCACGCGGAACGACGCCGACGAGTGCTGGGACCTCTTCCGCAAGCTCACCAAGCGGTTCGCCTTCCGCGACGAGGGCGGGGCGCAGGCCGTCCGTGAACTGATGTCGACGTACGGCGGACAGCGCGTCGTCCACGGTCACAGCCCCATTCCGTACCTGCTGGGCGAGGTCGGTTCGGAGGACGGCGAGGAGGCGGCACGCCCCGTGGTGGACGGTCCGCACGTCTACGCGGAGGGGCTGGCCATCGCCATGGACGGCGGAGTGACCATGGCCGGAAAGCTGCTGGTCGTCCAACTCCCCCTGCATGACTGACGCCCGCGAGGGAAGACGCATCACGACCTGACACCGCGGGCTGCTGGGCCTATTTCCGGAAACCCCCTGTCACGCCGTGCCGTAGGCGCTCTACCATCGGCCTATCAGTAGCAGGCTCTCCTCCGTTTCCGCCCGATCGCCCGGCCCTGCGCGGTCGGTCAGGCCTTACGGAGCATCGGGGGATGCACATGAATAGCGCTCCGCACCTGCTGGCCGAGGACCGCCCCGAATACGAGCGGATCCTTGCCGACGCGCTGCGTCACGCTCACGAACGACCGGATCTGGCCGGAATCGGTGACCGACTCAATGCGGAACAGTTGCGGACCATGGCGCTGGAAGCCACACCGCTGATCACCGCGGCGGCCACAACCGAGTACCAGCACTACGTGAAGGTCCGGGGCGAGCTGCGTGGGCCCGACGATCCGGGGGATCGCGACTCCGTCCTCGAACCCGCCACCGGGGAACCGGACACCGAGGGCGCCGGCACCCTGGCGGTGATCACCGCGCTCGCTCCCGTTCTCGCGGGCGCGGCCGCCTTGATATTTCTGCTGGTCGGCTATGTGCTGAAGGCAGTCAGCCCGGCCCTCGCCTTCGCCGGGACCATGGTCACCGCCGGATGGTTCTTCGCGGCTGTCGCCGCCGCGGCCATCCTCGTCGCGGCGGTGGGGCTCCTTCTCACCGCGCTGCACAACGGCGCCACCGCGCTGCCCGCCGTGGACGAGGAGGAGGAACTTCCGGAGGACGTGGCGCGCGCCCGGGAAGCCTGGCGGCACGCCCTGCTGGAACGCGGCATCCTGCCCTTCCTGCGGGACGCCCTGGCCGACCCGACCGCCGGACCCGCCTCGCGCACACCGCACCGTTCGGCCGGTCGCATCCCGAAGATCGGTTACAGCAGGCCTGACTTCACCGGACCGCAGGACGGGCCGTCGGCCGGCCCGCGCCCGACGTTCACCAGCCCCGACTTCACCAGCCCGGACTTCGGGGGCCCCGAGCACCAGCCGGAGTAACCGCAACGGCCCGTGAGCACGCGCGGGAGTGCGCGCGGTTCACCGGCAGCGGCGGGCACCCCGGCCATGCCCCCGGTCACGCCGGGAGGGAGACCGGCGCTGTCCCCCGGTCACGCCGGGAGGGAGACCGGCGCTGTCCCCCGGTCGCACCCGGAGGACAGCGGCCCTTCCTCAGTCCGCGATCGGCAGGTAGACCCTGTTACCGGCTGCCGCGAACTCCCTGGACTTCTCGGCCATCCCCGCCTCGATGTCGGCCTGTTCGTCCCCGTGCTCCCGCCGGATGTCGTGGGAGATCTTCATCGAGCAGAACTTCGGGCCGCACATCGAGCAGAAGTGCGCCGTCTTCGCCGGCTCGGCCGGCAGCGTCTCGTCGTGGAACTCCCGTGCCGTGTCCGGGTCGAGCGCCAGGTTGAACTGGTCCTCCCAGCGGAATTCGAAGCGGGCGTCCGACAGCGCGTCGTCCCACTCCTGTGCCCCCGGGTGCCCCTTGGCGAGATCCGCCGCATGAGCCGCGATCTTGTACGTGATGACGCCCGTCTTGACGTCATCGCGGTTGGGGAGACCCAGGTGTTCCTTGGGTGTGACGTAACAGAGCATCGCCGTCCCCCACCAGGCGATCATCGCCGCGCCGATGCCCGAGGTGATGTGGTCGTACGCGGGAGCGACGTCGGTGGTCAGAGGGCCCAGCGTGTAGAACGGGGCCTCCTCACAGATCTCCTGCTGGAGATCGATGTTCTCCTTGATCTTGTGCATCGGGACATGGCCCGGACCCTCGATCATCGTCTGGACGCCGAACCGCTTGGCGACCGTGTTGAGCTCGCCGAGCGTACGGAGCTCGGCGAACTGCGCCTCGTCGTTGGCGTCGGCGATGGAGCCCGGACGCAGCCCGTCGCCCAGCGAGTACGTCACGTCGTAGGCGGCGAGGATCTCGCAGAGCTCCTCGAAGTGCTCGTAGAGGAACGACTCCTTGTGGTGCGCCAGGCACCACGCCGCCATGATCGATCCCCCGCGGGAGACGATCCCCGTCTTGCGACGGGCCGTCAGCGGGACGTACGGAAGGCGGACCCCGGCGTGCACCGTCATGTAGTCGACGCCCTGCTCCGCCTGCTCGATCACCGTGTCCTTGTAGATCTCCCAGGTCAGCTCCTCGGCGCGGCCGTCGACCTTCTCCAGTGCCTGGTAGAGGGGCACGGTGCCGATCGGCACCGGGGAGTTGCGCAGGACCCACTCGCGGGTGGTGTGGATGTTGCGGCCGGTGGAGAGGTCCATGACCGTGTCGGCGCCCCACCGGGTGGCCCAGGTCATCTTGTCCACCTCCTCCTCGATGGACGAGGTGACCGCCGAGTTGCCGATGTTGGCGTTGACCTTCACCAGGAAGCGCTTACCGATGATCATCGGCTCGATCTCCGGGTGGTTGACGTTCGCCGGCAGTACCGCCCGGCCCGCCGCGATCTCCTCGCGCACCACCTCGGGTCCGACGTTCTCCCGGATCGCCACGTACTCCATCTCCGGAGTGATCTCGCCGCGCCGGGCATAGGCGAGCTGGGTCACCGGCCCGCCGTCCCTGCTGCGCCGGGGCTGGCGTGGGCGGCCGGGGAAGACCGCGTCGAGGTTGCGCAGCCCGCCACGGGGCGACGTGTGCTTGAGACCGTCGTCCTCGGGGCGCGCGGGGCGGCCCGCGTACTCCTCGGTGTCCCCGCGGGCGATGATCCAGCTCTCCCGGAGGGGCGCGAGGCCGCGGCGTACGTCGGTGTCGGTGGCGGGATCGGTGTACGGCCCGGACGTGTCGTACAGCGTCACGTCCGTGCCGTTGGTGAGGTGCACCTGACGGACCGGCACCCGGAGGTCCGGGCGTGAGCCCTGGACGTATCCCTTGTGCCAGCCGATGGACTTCCCGGCCTCGTCGTTCTGCGCATTCTGCGCAATCCGCCCCGAGGCAGGCGTGCGTGCGTCCGCTGTGGTCATGAGACCTACTCCCTACGCCGGCATTACCCGGTAACAGGTTCGGCGGTCGGCGCAGCGTGTTCCGTACGGATGTACGGAGGTCAGCGCCCTCTCAGCCCGGTGCTCCGAGCTCCCGCGTGTACAAATGTGCCTCAACGCTAACCTCCCGTCTGGCGTGCTGGCCAGAGGGCCTCCCGGGTTCTTGGGATGATCGCCCCGTGACGTCTCCCGGAAGCGCCCCCGAACCCCACGGCCCCGCAACAGGCAGTACGCAGAGTCATGTGCACGCCCACAGCCACACCCATGGCCCCGCCGCGCCGGTGTCCAAGCATCTGCGCAAGGTCATCGCTGCCGTGGTCATCCCCTTCGCCACCGCGGTCCTGGTGGGTCTCGTGGCGTTCTGGCCGGGCGGCGCCCCCGCCCACGAGCGCACGGGGGTCGGCTTCGACCGGCAGACCCAGGAGGGCCGGGTGACGAAGGTCGTGTCGGTGGACTGCGCGGACGTCAACGCGTCGCAGGTCCCGCCGACCGGCGACACGTCGACCGCTTCGGGGCAGGAGGCCGTCAACGCGCAGTCGGGGCAGTGCAAGAAGGCGACGGTCGAGGTGACCACCGGCAAGGACAAGGGCCGTACGTTCGTCGAGGTCGTCCAGCCCGACGCCCCCCGCCAACTCCACGAAGGCCAGGGCGTGGTGGTGGCATACGCCCCCGACGCCCCTCGTGACCTGCAGTATTCGGTGACGGACGTGGACCGCGCGCTGCCGATGGCCATCCTGGCCGGGATCTTCGCCCTCGCGGTCGTCGTGGTCGGGAGGATGCGCGGGCTCATGGCGCTGATCGCGCTCGCCGTCTCCTTCGGGGTACTGACCGTGTTCATCCTGCCGGCCATCCTGCAGGGCTCGAATCCGCTCGTCGTCGCGGTGATCGGGGCGAGCGCCATCATGCTGATCGCCCTCTACACCTGCCACGGCCTGACGGCCCGCACATCCGTGGCCGTCATCGGCACCCTCATCTCACTCCTGTTGATCGGGCTGCTGGGCTCGCTGTTCATCGACTGGGCCAGCCTGTCCGGAAACACGGACGACAACACCGGTCTCATCCACGGGCTCTATCCGGAGATCGACATGAGCGGCCTGCTCCTGGCCGGTGTGATCATCGGTTCGCTCGGTGTGCTCGACGACGTGACCGTCACCCAGACGTCGGCGGTCTGGGAGCTGCACCAGGCCGATCCGACAATGGGCGTGCGGCGGCTCTACCGGGCGGGCATCAGGATCGGGCGCGACCACATCGCCTCGGTCGTCAACACCCTCGTCCTGGCCTACGCGGGCGCCGCCCTGCCCCTGCTGCTGCTCTTCTCCATCGCCCAGAGCAGCGTGGGGACCGTCGCCAACAGTGAACTGGTCGCGGAGGAGATCGTCCGGACACTGGTCGGATCGATCGGGCTGGTCGCCTCGGTGCCGGTGACGACGGTGCTCGCGGCCCTGGTGGTCTCCGCGGACCGCACGGGGCCCGGCGCGGAAGCCGGAGCTCCTGCACCCGCGCGGACCGGGAGGGGCCGGCGCCGCAAGGCGTGAGCCGCGAGGCCGGAGACATGGAGCCGGGCCTCCGGTGTTCGATGTTCAGCCGGGCCTTCGAGCTCAGCCGGCGTTCTGTTCCTTGGCGAGGATGCGCCCCAGAGCCTCTTCGAGATTGCCGTCGAAGTCACCCAGCGTGTGCTCCTGACCCAGTGGCACCAGTTTGTCCGTCCGGTCGAGAAAGGCCACAAGGGGTGCTGTCCCGGCCCGGAAGAGCGCACGGTCGGCACCGACCTGCAGGCGGATGTGTACATCGGAGAGCCCTTCGGGCTCGGTGGGGGCGATGTGCACATCGCCGTCACCACTGGGGCTGTTGAGGCCGTCGAGCAGCAGCTCACGGCCGAACGCCCAGGTGACGGGGGCGTCACCGGGCAGATGGAAGGTCATCCGGATCGCATACGGATCGCTGACTTCGTACCGGAGTTCCACCGGAATACGGAAGGAGAGCTCCTCGGAAACGAGGAAGCTCATCATGACCTCTGCTTGAACCGACTCGCGCATCGTTCAACCCCGCAGTAGATGAAACTGGCCAGGAATGATCCCCCGTGGCCCTATTGACGCCATCGTGGTGCAAGCGATAGCAGATCACAAGGAGTGATTTTTCAGATACTGATAGAGAACACGAACGAGCGCAAGAGGGTGGTCACTTCGCAGCGTAGTTGTTCGACTGCGGGGAGCAACCGTTCTTCTTGGCGCAAGGGGAGAGAAACAGCCATGGCCGCCACAGCGGAGCCGACGGTGATCGGAATGGCGGCACAGACCGTTCCCATCACGTACTCCTGTCGTTCGATGACAGGTTCCGTACGTTTCATCGATCTCAGCCTGGCCAGAAACGCCTGACGGTCCCTTACGGAGTAACGAGTCAACGGGCGGACGGGGTGCCGGTCCAGATGATCCTCCCGCGCACGCTCGTCGAGCTGGCTCAGGAGACACTGGCCGAGGGCGTGGGCATGACCCGTCTCGCGGAACGAGGCCCACTCACGCACCGCGGGCAGTGAGGGGGTGTCGGCGACCGCGACCATCTCGATCTCGCCGTCCCGGTACAGGGCGCAGTAGACGGGGGCACCGATGACGTCCGCCCAGTGCGCGAGCGAGTCGACGATCACGCCGGGCCGCGGGGTCGCGGGACCACCGCCCAGACGTTCCGCGGCGTCGCCGAAGAGGAAGACGCCGTTCTCCCTGCGGAGGTAGCCCTCGTGCGTCAGGGTGCGCAGCAGGTGATAGGCGGTGGGAAGGGGAAGTCCCGCCTCACGGGCGAGCTGCTTCGCCGGAGCCCCGTCCCGATGAGTGCCCACAGCCTCCATAAGTCTCAACGCACGCTGAACCGAACCGATCAACGTCGGGACAGCGGTACTCGATGCCGTGGTCACAGGTCACCCCCAGGCATGGTGACGGGCTCTCAGCCCTCCCGCGGGGGCCGCCCCCACGGGCCCGCCGCGAGCCTGGGGTCCGGAGACCGGACGGTCGCACAAACCACTGGGCAGGATGGTGACGGGCCGTCATTTCCCAGCTGGCGGCAGCGTTACGTCACTGTATCGGCACGTTCAGTAACGGGTGAGGTTTCGTCCCGGACTTAGCTCTGCTGGGCTAATCGCCGAATGCGCGGCCCCATAACCGGACCGCAGGCCCCGCGCGCTCCGGCGTGCGCCTGCCGCCCGCGCGCCGGCCCGGCCCTGCGCGCAGGCCCCCGTACGTGCGCCTGCGCCGGTCGTGCGCCTGGTCAGTGCGGGCGCGGCCAGATCGTCAACCTGGCCCTGGGCGTGCCGGGCCACGATCGTGCGCCCGGCTCGTCGGCAGCGACCGTACGCCTGCCGGCCCCCTTACCAGTCGCTGCGCTCGGAGGAGGACAGGAACTTCCGCACCACGAAGACCAGACCGCCGACCAGGACGACGAAGACCAGCACCTTGAACAGCAGGCCGATGACGAAGCCGATCACACTGGCGATCAGTCC
>Ga0247818_10003347_pt1 | contig 10356 bp, 8 predicted proteins | sample 13C_Glucose_Day1_FD_192424 | JGI IMG/M metagenome (GOLD analysis project Ga0247818, IMG submission 192424) | Soil microbial communities from agricultural site in Penn Yan, New York, United States - 13C_Glucose_Day1 | ecosystem: Environmental > Terrestrial > Soil > Agricultural land | place: USA...
CGACCGCTACTGGCATGGCGGTACTTCGCGTATTTCGCCTGAGGCGCCGGTGCCGGTGGTCAAGGTCGATCAGATTGAGGACCGTCCCGGCGGCGCCGCCAACGTGGCCTTGAACATCGCCGCCCTCGGTGCTCCAGCCGCGCTGGTTGGTGTCACCGGCCAGGACGAAGCCGCCGACAGCCTGGCCAACAGCCTGCAGGCGGCGGGCGTGCGCTCGATCTTCCAGCGCATCGCCCATCAGCCGACCATCGTCAAGCTGCGGGTCATGAGCCGCCACCAGCAGTTGCTGCGCATCGATTTCGAAGAACCCTTCGCCACCGATCCGCTGTCGCTGGGGGCGGAAGTGGATGCCTTGCTCGAAGGGGTCAAGGTGCTGGTGCTGTCCGACTACGGCAAGGGCGCGCTGAAGAATCACCAATCGTTGATCCAGGCTGCCCGCAGCAAGGGCATCCCGGTGCTGGCCGACCCCAAGGGCAAGGATTTCTCGATCTACCGCGGCGCCAGCCTGATCACCCCGAACCTCAGCGAGTTCGAGACCATCGTCGGCCGTTGCGCCGACGAAGCCGAGCTGGTGGCCAAGGGCCTGAAGCTGCTCGAGGAGCTGGACCTGGGCGCGCTGCTGGTGACCCGTGGCGAGCACGGCATGACCTTGCTGCGCATCGGCCACCCGGCGCTGCACCTGCCGGCCCGAGCTCGTGAGGTGTTCGATGTCACCGGTGCCGGCGATACGGTGATTTCGACGCTTGCCGCCGCCATTGCCGCCGGCGAAGACCTGCCTCATGCGGTCGCCTTGGCTAACCTGGCTGCCGGCATCGTCGTCGGCAAACTGGGTACCGCCGCTATCAGCGCACCCGAACTGCGCCGGGCGATCCAGCGTGAGGAAGGCTCCGAGCGCGGTGTGCTGGGGTTGGAGCAGTTGCTGCTGGCGATCGATGATGCCCGTGCGCACAACGAGAGCATCGTCTTCACCAATGGCTGCTTCGATATCCTGCACGCAGGCCATGTGACTTACCTGGAGCAAGCCCGTGCCCAGGGGGACCGTCTGATCGTCGCCATCAACGACGATGCTTCGGTCAGCCGCCTGAAAGGGCCGGGCCGTCCGATCAACAGCGTCGATCGGCGCATGGCCGTGCTGGCCGGGCTCGGTGCGGTGGACTGGGTCATCAGCTTCCCTGAGGACACCCCCGAGAACCTGCTGCGCCAGGTCAAGCCGGATGTGCTGGTCAAGGGCGGCGACTACGGTATCGACCAGGTGGTCGGCGCCGATATCGTCAAGGCCTACGGCGGCACGGTGAAGGTCTTGGGGCTGGTGGAAAACAGCTCGACCACGGCGATCGTCGAGAAGATCCGCAAGCACTGAGTCAGTTGCAATCGCGGGGCAAGTCGCATCGGCGCACCGCCGCTCCCACGATGTTTGTGGGGGCGGCGGTGCGCCGATGCGACTTGCCCCGCGTTCATTTGTGCAGCGTGTCCCGCGCTCGCTCCAGCAACGCCCGGGCCTTGTCACTGAAGCGTTCCAGGTGCGAAGCCGGTTCGCGCTTGTGTTCGGCCAGGCCTTGTTGCTTCAACCAGTCCTTCCAGCGTACCCGCTCCTCCCGAACCACCCAGCCTACCTGTGGTGCAAAGCTTTCAGCCAGCCATAGGCCGCGTGTGCTCGCCGGCAGCAGTTGATCCTTCTTCAGGGTATAGAGCTCTGCCATCGGTTGGCCGTCCTTCAACGGCATCAGGTAAAGGTCTGGTCTTTTGCGGTCGAGCCGTGCCACCAGTTGGTCGCCCTCGAGCCGTTCATCGACATGGAACAGGCTCAGTGACTTGGCCTCCTTGGGCACTTGCAGACGCAGGTCGTAGATCAGCTGCAACGACGCGGTGGGCAGGTGCACGTAGGCCCGTGGCCGCTCCAGCAGGGTCAGCCGGGCGCAATGCACCGGGCGGGCGGCACCGGACTCAGGCGAGAGCACGAACGGCAGCGCCTCGCGATAGTGCAGGGCGGCGGCATAGGGCGCCGGCAGCCAGGTATCGTTGAAGCGCCCGCCAAGCCAGCCTTCAGGGGTTTCCAGCAGGCACTCCTCGGCCACTTCCTGGATCGCCGTGTGCAGCGGCAGGTTCAGCTCGTGGGCCGGGACATAGCCTGAAATCAGCTTGAGCACCACATCGCCACGGTCCTGTCGGCGTTGGCGCACCAGCACCCAGTAGTCGCGGCCTTGCCAGTTCAGGGTGAGGCGCACCGACACGCCGAGGTTGGCCAGCTCCGCCACGAAGCGTTCGGGGTCGGCGACCTGGATGGCCTTGCGCCGCTGCAGGGTCTGGGCGAAATTCAGCGGCATGCCGATGCTCTGGTAAGTCAGGCCGTCGGGCGTGGCTTCGACGTGCAGCGGCAGGGTCTTGAAGTTGCTCGGATTCTTGCGGATCAGCGTACGCGGCACGAGGCTCCTCCTTGCGTTGGGCCCCCGCCCGGGCGGCTCAGGGCCGGCCCAGGATGCGGGCGACGGTGGCCACGTTGTGGGCCAGGTGTACCGGGTTGATGGTGCCGACGATGGCACTGCACACGCCGGGGTGGGCGAACAGCAACTCGAAACTGGCCTGCACCGGGTCGACCCCCGGCGCCAGGCAGATATGGCCGCTGGCCAGGGCCTTCTTTACCAGGATGGCCTTGCCGTGTTCGGCAGCGTAGTCGAGCACGGGCCGCTCCGCCTGCTCGTTGAGATTGTAGGTGACCATGGCGCAATCACCTTGTTCCAAGGCCTTCAGGCCACCCGCGGCGGTCTTGCCGGAGAAGCCGTAGCCGAGGATCTTGCCTTCGCGCTTGAGCGCGGCGAGTGTTTCATACACCCCCTCCTGCTCGAGGATCGCCAGGTCGTTGCCATCGGAATGCACCAGCACCAATTCGATACGGTCGGTTTCCAGGCGCTTGAGGCTGCGTTCGACCGAGCGACGGGTATGGGCGGCGCTGAAATCGAAATGCGACTGGCCATCCTCGAACTCTTCCCCGACCTTGCTGACGATTACCCATTGCTCGCGTTGGCCGCGCAGCAATGGGCCGAGGCGCTCCTCGCTGCGGCCATAGGCCGGGGCGGTGTCGATCAGGTTGATGCCCAGCTCGCGGGCCTGGGCGAGCAGCAGGCGGGCGGCCTGGTCATCGGGGATGGTGAAACCATTGGGGTATTTGACGCCTTGGTCGCGGCCCAGCTTGACCGTGCCCAGGCCCAGTGGCGATACCCGCAGGCCGGTGCTGCCCAAGGGGCGGTGGTGATCGTGCAGGGTCGGCAGGCTCATGGCAGCAGTTGCTCCCAGGCTGGCAGCGCCAGCGGTGGACGCGGCAGGTCGGCAAGGTCCGGCTGGCTCGCCGGGCGCACGCCGTCACGCTCGAAGCTGGCCAGCACACGATCGGCGAAATCTGGCGCCAGGGCCAGCTTGGTCGGCCAGCCGACCAGCAGGTGTTGCTGGTCGGCAAGGAAGGCGTTGTCCGGGCGTACCAGGCCCGATTGCGCGGGCTCGGCGCGATCGACGCGCAGGGTGGCCCAGCGGACCAGGCTTTGATCGACCCAAGGCAACAGGCTGGCAACTTCCTTCTGCGCCGCGGCGATCTGCGCGGCGGGCTCACGGGCAACGCCGTCAGCCTCGGCGATATCGCCACCCAGGTACCACACCCATTGGCCATCGGCGGCCGGGTGGGTGGTCACGGTGATGCGCGGCTTGGGGCCGCCGCCCAGGCAGTGGGCATACAGGGGCTTGAGGTTGGGCCCCTTGGCCAGGACCATGTGCAGCGGGCGGCGTTGCATGGCCGGTTGGTTCAGCCCCAGGGCGTGCAGCAGGCCTTCGGTGCCACCGCCGGCGCTCAGGACTATGCGCTGGGCGCGGATCTCGCGGTCATCGACCACCAGGCCGGCGAGCTCTTCGCCGTCGCGCAGCGGTTCGATTCGCTCGCCGGCCAGCAGGCTGTCACCCGCCAGTTGCGCGAGGTTGGCCAGCAGGCTGGGCACGTCGATGACCAGTTCGGCCAGGCGGTAGACCTTACCCTTGAAGGCGCGGTCCTGCAGGGCCGGCGGCAGTTGCTCGCCCTTGACCTGGTCGACCCGGCCGCGCACGGCCTTGCTGGCGAAGAAACTGGTGAGGTTGCCCGCCAGGGTGCCGGGGGACCACAAGTAGTGGGCATCGGACAGCAAGCGGGTGCCGCTCAGGTCCAGTTCGCCGTTGCCGGCCAGCGCTTCGCGCCAGCGTCGCGGCATGTCGGCGATGGCCTCGGAGGCGCCGGTGAGGGCGCCGTGCAAGGCATATTTGGTGCCGCCGTGGATGATGCCTTGCGACTTGATGGTCTGCTCGCCACCCAGGCTGGCGCGCTCCACCAGCACCGTCGAGTAGCCCAGGCGGCGCAGCCGGGCATTGAGCCAGAGGCCTGCGACCCCGGCGCCGACGATCAGCACGTCAGTGGTAATGGCGGATGGCATGCGGGCACCTCGAAAACTGGGACAGGTGCGCAGTATACAGTTCACATGGGAACAGTGTTCCTCGTGGATCAATGCCCTGCGGTATTGGAGAACACCTGAATCACCACCACCCCGCCGACGATCATGGCCATGCCCAGCATCGCCGGCACATCCAGTTTCTGCCCGTAGATCACCAGCGCCGCGATGCTGATCAGCACGATGCCCAGTCCCGACCAGATCGCATAGGCGATGCCCACCGGAATGCTGCGCACCACCAGGGTCAGCATCCAGAACGCCACGCCATAGCCGCAGACCATCAGCAGCAGCGGCAGCGGCGTGTTCAGCCCCTTGACCGCTTTCATGGAGGCGGTGGCGATGACTTCGGCGCAGATGGCGATGGCGAGATAGGTGTAGGCGTTCATGGTGCGGGTTCTCCGTTGCTGGATGGGCATTCTAGGGAATTCCTGGATGCGGTAAAGTCATTACCTATCTGCTTTGGAGATAGGATAGGGATGACTGAACACTGGAGCCTTGAACAACTTCGCTTGTTCGTGCGGACCGCCGAACTACGTTCGTTTTCCGCCGTGGCCCGAGAGCAGCACAAGGCCCAGTCGGCGATCAGCAGCGCCATCGCCTTGCTCGAGGCGGACCTGGGCGTGACCCTTTTCGAGCGCAGCAGCGGCCGGCAGCCGCGCCTGACCGAAAGCGGCGCCGCGCTGCTGGAGGACGCCCGCGAGCTGTTGCGCCAATGCGAGCGTCTGGATGGCCGGGCGTTGGCCTTGATGCGCGGACAGGAAGCGTTGCTGCGGGTGGCCCAGGACGAGGCCATGCCCTACCAGCCAGTGATCGACAGCCTCGACGAGCTGGCGGTGCGCTACCCCTACCTGGAAGTGCAACTGGCCAGCGGCGCCCAGGGCGATGTGGCGCGCAAGCTGGTGGAGCGGCGCGCCGACCTGGGGTTGTTCTTTCACCATGAAAGCATTCCCGCCTCGTTGGAGCGACGCGCCCTGGGCAGCGTCGAGATGGTCACGGTGTGTGCCATCGACCACCCGCTGGCACACTTGGCCAAGGTCAGCCGCCAACAACTGGCCCGCCATCGCCAGTTGCTGATCACCCCGCAGCAGAGCGGCTACCCCGGCGGCGAGGCGATCAGCCCGCAGATCTGGCGTGCCGACAGCTTCTATGCCATGGCCGAATTGCTGATGCGCGGCCTGGGCTGGGCCTGGCTGCCGCGTCATGTGGTGCAGTACCCCACCTACCAGGCGCAAATGGTCGAGCTGGACAGCGAATGGCGCCCGCCGGCGCTGGTGGCGGAACTGGCCTGGCGCCGTGACGAGCCCTTGGGCCCTGCGGCGCAGTGGCTGGCCGAGCGCTTCGCCGTGCACCTGCGGGCCATTGGCTGACAGGCCTTTTCATCCAGTTCCTAGTAAACTCCGCCGTCATGAACAGAACCCTCTATACCCTGCTTTTCCATCTGGGCCTGCCGCTGGTCGCGCTGCGCCTGTTCCTGCGCGGGCGCAAGGCGCCGGCCTACCGTGCGCGTATTGCCGAGCGCTTCGCTTGTGGCTTGCCACCCATGCGTCAGGGTGGCATCTGGGTGCATGCGGTCTCGGTGGGTGAGAGTATCGCTGCCGCGCCGATGGTGCGGGCCCTGCTCAAGCAGTACCCGGACCTGCCGGTCACGCTCACCTGCATGACCCCGACCGGCTCAGAGCGCATCCGTGCGATGTTCGAGGGCGAGCCACGGGTGCAGCACTGCTACCTGCCTTACGACCTGCCGTGGGCGGCCGGGCGGTTCCTCGACCATGTGCGCCCGCGCCTGGGCATCATCATGGAAACCGAGCTGTGGCCGAACCACATCCACCAGTGCGCCAGGCGCGGCATTCCGGTGGCGCTGGCCAATGCGAGGCTGTCCGAGCGCTCGGCGCGTGGTTATGCCCGTTTTGCCGGCCTGACCCGGCCGATGCTCGAGGAGATGAACCTGATCGCCGTGCAGACCGAAACCGAGGCGGAGCGTTTCCGCTCGCTCGGTGCGCGCCACGAATGCGTGCAGGTGACCGGTTCGATCAAGTTTGACCTCACGATCGACGATCAACTGCTGCCACGGGCCTGCGCATTGCGCGAGCAGTGGGCTGCCCGGCAGCGTCCGGTGTGGATCGCCGCCAGTACCCACGATGGCGAAGACGCGTTGATTCTCGAGGCTCATCGTGAGCTGCTGAAGGTACACAGCGATGCGCTGCTGATCCTGGTGCCGCGCCATCCCGAGCGCTTCGCGGCGGTGCATGAGCTGTGCGCCGGACAGTTCTCCACGGTGCGCCGCTCGGCCGGTGACGCGGTCACGGCGCAGACCCAGGTGCTGCTGGGCGACACCATGGGCGAACTGCTGTTTCTGTATGCACTGGCCGATATCGCCTTCGTAGGCGGCAGCCTGGTCCCCACGGGCGGTCACAACCCGTTGGAGCCGGCGGCGCTGGCACTGCCGGTGCTCATGGGACCGCATGTGTTCAACTTCCTCGAGATCAGCGCGATGCTGCGCGAGGCGGGGGCGTTGCAGCAGGTGGACGATGCCGAGGGGCTGGCCGCGGCGGTGCGCCGCTTGGTCGAGCTGCCGCAGGACGCGCGGCGCATGGGCGAGGCGGGAAGGGCGGTGATGCGGGCCAATCAGGGGGCGTTGCAGCGGTTGCTCGATGGGCTGGCGCGCCTGCTGAGCTGATGATGAGCCTGTAGGCGCGGTTGTGGTGGGAGCGGGGCAAACCCGCTCCCACGAAGCCCGCCCTACAGGTAGTGTGTTGCCTTCAAGGCCGGCGTTCGAAGTTCTTCGCCGCCGCCGCTGCCAGATCCGGTGGCAGGAAATCCTTGTCCGGGTTGTAGTCGGCCTTCAGGTACCGCCCCAGGTCCTGCAGGTCCTGCGGGCTCAAGGTGCCGGCCGCCTGCTTGAGGCGCAGGTTGTCGAGGATGTAGTCGTAGCGGCTGTTGTTGTAGTCGCGTACCGAGGTGTACAGCTGGCGTTGCGCATCGAGCACGTCGACGATGTTGCGGGTGCCGACCTGGTAGCCGATCTCGGTGGCCTCCAGTGCGCTCTGGTTGGAGATGATCGACTGCTTGCGCGCCTGTACCTGTTCCACGTCGGTGTTCACCGCACGGTGCAGATTACGCGTGTTCTCCACTACCTGGCGGCGCAGGCTTTCGCGCTGCTGCTCGCTCTGGGTCAGGCGCGCATAGGCCTCGCGTACCTGGGAGCTGGTCAACCCGCCGCTGTAGATCGGAATGTTCAGTTGCAGGCCGACGCTGGTCTGCTCCACGTCACCGCCGTAGCGCACGCCGTTCTGCGAAGGGTTGGTGAACCCCAGGTTGTCGTTGTCGCCCTTCTGGTACTTGGCCACGGCATCCAGGGTTGGTGCATGGCCCGCTTTGCGTTGGCGCACGGTCTCTTCGGCGGCCGCCACGGCATGGTTGGTGGCCTGCAGGTTGAGGTTCTGCCGCCCGGCGGTCTCGACCCAGGCCTTGGCGTCGTTGGGCGTCGGCACTTGCACCGGCAGGGTGTGGACCACGCCCTGGATCGCGCTGTATTGGCGGTTGGTCAAGGTGATCAGGGCCTCGAAGGCATCCTGCACCTGGCGCTCGGCGATGATCCGGTTGGCCCGCGCCGTGTCATAGCTGGCCTGTGACTGCAGCACATCGGTCTTGTCCGAAAGGCCGACATCGAAGCGCTCGTTGGACTGGTCGAGCTGGCGCTTGAAGGCCGCCTCTTCAGCCTTGGTCGAGGCCAGGTTGTCCTGAGCGCGGAGCACCGCGAAGTAGTTCTCGGCGCTTTGCAGGATCAGGTTCTGCTCGGTGGCCGACAGTTCCAGCGCGGCCTGCTCGTTGACCGCTTCGGCAGCCTGCAGCTGGAACCAGCGGTCGGCGCGGAAGATCGGCTGCGCCAGGGTGGCGCTCCAGGCATTGCCGCTGCGGTTGGAGGTGATCGACGGCTCGTCGAGCTTGGTGCGGGTATTCATCATCTCGGCGCCGGCCGAAAGGTTGGGCAGCAAACCGGCGCGGGCCTGGGGCACCACTTCGCGGCGGGCGCCGTAATCGGCGCGGGCGGCTGCCAGGTCGGCGTTATTGTCCACCGCTTCCTGGTAGACGCTGACCAGGTCGGTCTTCACCGTCGTGGGCGTATCCACTGCCCAGGCCACTCCGTTGGACGCACAAGACACGGCAATCGCCAGTGAGAGTTTGCGCAGCATAGGGCAATCCTTGATCAAGATGTATTTACTGTACTGTCTGGTATCGAGCACGCCAGTGTAGTGCCGTGCGTCGCCATCAACAATCCGCCAGGTGTGCCATTTATCACGCCAGGGATTTACCCGCTTGGCTTTGCCGACCACTCCAGTCTAGACTGCGCAGGTTCTTGTCGGGGTGCCTTGATGCAAAGGCTGAGATCGCAAAGTTGCGGATCCCGTTGAACCTGATCAGGTTAGCGCCTGCGTAGGGAACAAGATTGCTCTCATGTCCCGGGAGCCTCTTGTGCCAGGTCCGGGATCGCCACAGCTGCTTGCAGCCCACGGCACCCCTTGTCCGGCACTGCACTCGTCAACACGGGTGCGTCCGCGCCTTTCAGGTTCACCCCGACATTCCGCCCGCTAGGAAGCTGTCTGGAGAGCCTGTGATGAGCAAACAAGAAAAAACGATCAGTCTGAGCGAGTCGGCCCAAGTCGACCAACAGTCCGTGCAACCGCTGCCCAACTCGCGCAAGGTCTATGTCGAAGGTTCGCGCCCCGACATCCGCGTGCCCATGCGCGAGATCAGCCTGCACGACACCCCCACCGACTTCGGCGGCGAAAAGAACGCCCCGGTGCTGGTGTATGACACCTCCGGCCCGTACACCGACCCCAATGTCATCATCGACGTGCGCAAGGGCCTGGGCGATGTGCGCTCGGCGTGGATCGACGCCCGTGGCGACACCGAGCGCCTGGGTGGCCTGAGCTCGAACTTCGGCCAGCAGCGCCTGAACGACGCCGAGCTGGCCAAGCTGCGCTTCGCCCACGTGCGTAACCCGCGCCGGGCCAAGGCCGGCGCCAACGTCACGCAGATGCACTACGCGCGCCAGGGCATCATCACCGCCGAGATGGAATACGTTGCCATCCGCGAGAACATGAAGCTGCAGGAAGCCCGCGCCGCCGGCCTGTTGAGCCAGCAGCACGCCGGCCACAGCTTCGGTGCCAGTATCCCGAAAGAGATCACCCCCGAGTTCGTGCGCGAAGAGATCGCCCGCGGTCGTGCGATCATCCCGGCCAACATCAACCACACCGAGCTGGAGCCGATGATCATCGGCCGCAACTTCCTGGTGAAGATCAACGGCAATATCGGCAACAGCGCCCTGGGTTCCTCCATCGAGGAAGAAGTGGCCAAGCTGACCTGGGGCATCCGCTGGGGTTCGGACACGGTCATGGACCTGTCAACCGGCAAGCACATCCATGAAACCCGCGAGTGGATCATCCGCAACTCGCCGGTGCCGATCGGTACCGTGCCGATCTACCAGGCCCTGGAAAAGGTCAATGGCGTTGCCGAGGACCTGACCTGGGAGCTGTTCCGCGACACCCTGATCGAACAGGCCGAGCAGGGCGTGGACTACTTCACCATCCACGCTGGCGTCTTGCTGCGTTATGTGCCGCTGACCGCCAAGCGCGTCACCGGCATCGTCAGCCGTGGCGGCTCGATCATGGCTAAGTGGTGCCTGGCGCACCACAAGGAAAACTTCCTGTACACGCACTTCGACGAGATCTGCGAAATCATGAAGGCCTACGACGTCAGCTTCTCGCTGGGCGACGGCCTGCGCCCGGGCTCGATCGCCGACGCCAACGACGCCGCGCAGTTCGGTGAGCTGGAAACCCTCGGCGAGCTGACCAAGATCGCCTGGAAGCACGACGTGCAGTGCATGATCGAGGGC
>Ga0247818_10003352_pt1 | contig 10346 bp, 9 predicted proteins | sample 13C_Glucose_Day1_FD_192424 | JGI IMG/M metagenome (GOLD analysis project Ga0247818, IMG submission 192424) | Soil microbial communities from agricultural site in Penn Yan, New York, United States - 13C_Glucose_Day1 | ecosystem: Environmental > Terrestrial > Soil > Agricultural land | place: USA...
CGTCAGTGAGCCGGGTGGCTCGTGAGCCGGGTCAGTGAGCCGGGTGGCTCGTGAGCCGGGTCAGTGAGCCGGGTGGCTCGTGAGCCGGGTCAGTGAGCCGGGTGGCTCACTGACCCGGGTGCCCGGTCACCTAGGTGACCGGGCACCCGGCTCACGTCGCATCCCGATCCTTGGGGCGGCTCAGGCTGCGTCCTCATCGGCTGCGCTCAGCTCGATGACCGTCTGGTGGATCTTTATCTTGTAGCGCTTGAGGGTCGCCAGGCTAACCTGAGCGGCCTCCGCTAGCTCGCGGTTGACTGGCACACGGCCCTCCGCCCTGGCGTTGATCCATACGCGGACGGCATCGTCGAGCCACTTGGGCGTCTGCGCTTGGGCCGCGTCGCGGCCAGCGGTGATGGCTCGCCGGGGGATTACGTCGCCCTCGACCGGCTCATCTGACCCCGCTCGTGAGCCACCCGGCTCACGCTGACCCGGCTCATCTGACCCGGCTCGTGAGCCACCCGGCTCACGCTGACCCGGCTCATCTGACCCGGCTCGTGAGCCACCCGGCTCACGCTGACCCGGCTCATCTGACCCGGCTCGTGAGCCACCCGGCTCACGACCGGCTCGGCTCACGAGCGGCTCAGGCCTCGCCGCCCTGAGCCGGTCGATCGTCGACGGCGTCACGTCCGTGAGCCTGTCAGGCCGGATATCCACCGCCATCGCCAAGGCAAGCCCGGCGTTGTCGGCTCCGGCGATCATGCGGCCAGCCACCTGCTCGGTGTCGTAGGCCAGCAGCGCCAGCTCAACCTGCTCGGCCGTGAATTTCCGATCCCGATACATCGTGCGCATGACCCGCTGGATCTTCATCCGCCGCTCATCCTCGGCGAGCTGCTGGCGTGCGAGTTCGAGGACGGTGACCGGGCCCAGGCCCTGCGGTGCGTCACGGTGCTCCTCGGCCCAGATCTGCGCGATCCGCCGCGCACGCCGAATGACCTTGTCGTCGGACTCGAACTGGCGCAGGTGCGCGTACGCCGGTACCTTGGCGCGGATCTTCCCGTCAGGGTCCCAGGCGTGGCGGACGAGGGCTATCTGCTCGTTGGCCCAGATCACGAACCCGGCGAGGGAGAACCCGCCGAACACGACAGCGAGGTAGAGGCTGCTGTGGCCGATGATGTTGACGCACACGGCCACCCCGGCGAATGTGGCCGCGATGCACCACAGCAGCCTCGCCTGCTCGCCTAGACGTGCGCGCTGGCGGGCGAGGACCGAGAGCCAGATCGCCATGGCCTCGATGCCCACGGCGACGGCGCCGATGCCGATCCGCTCGGGAAGGTTCTGCGGGTGCAGGTGCTCCACCCCGGCGAGGTACTGACCGGCGATGGCGAGTGCGGCGATCAGCCCGTAGGGCGCCCAGCGCAGTGCGCGGCTGCTCATACCTGCTCCTTGGTGGCGGCCTCGACGACATCGGCCGGGAGGGTGAGGAGGGCGAACCACATGGCGACGCCGTGGAGCGCGCCGACCACGATGCTGATGAGGGCGGTCTGTCGACCGGCGGCGGAGACTAGGATCCCGGCGCCGAGCGCGAGTATCCAGCCGAGGTGCAGGAGGACCTGTGCGGTGGCAAGTTGAGCTTCCCGGGCGCGAGGGCTGTTACGGCTGGCCGCCCGGCCGATGAAGTCGACGGTGAGGAAGACGGGAATGATTGCGACCATGGCCCAGGCGAGTGCGCCGGGGACGCCCGCGTTGTTGAGGGCCGGGACGGTCCAGATGGAGCCGACGGCGTAGAAGCTGAGGGCTGCCGCGAGTGCGGCGTAGTGGTTGATTCGCATGGCGGTGGCGGGACCTTTCGGTAGGGGTGTTACGCGGCGGGGTTGGCTGCGGCTTCGTCGAGCAGCGCGGCGAGGGTCTCCTCGGGGTGTTCGGCGGCTACGCGCAGCGCTGCCCGCAGGACGGCGGAGTGGGTGACGTCTGCGTCGAGCGCTGCCTGTGCACGGCGCTTAGCGGCCTGTAGGGCCTGTTTGGCGGCGGGTGTGACTTTGACGGTCTGGTAGATCTGGGCCATGGGGACCTCTCGTGGTGGGGGCGACGTCGGTACTGAATGATAACCCCTTGGGACCCCTAGGGGTACCCATTAACCCCCGGCGTGTTGCGACCCGCCCCGGCCCTAATATATAGTGTTCTTACGCGGCTAGGGAGGCCGCCCCACCGGAAGGACCCCGCCATGCCCCTCACAATCGGCGACATCAAGGCACAGATGGCACAGATCAAGGCCGACTACGAGAAGGCCCGGCGGGCATACCGCCAGCTCCTCGCTGACGAGGACCGCCACAACCCGGCCGCGTGGGTCGGCTCCGTCGCGTTCCGCCCCCGGCCGGAGAGCCCCGAGCTGAAAGCGGCCCGCGCCGTCCTCAATGGCTACGCCGACGCCTACAACAAGCGCCTCGCGGTGATCAAGCGGCACCACGACAGGAACGTCGCAGCCGCCGACGCTGCCGCCCAGGTCGCCGACATCCGCGCCAAGCGCTGCGACACCTGCTTCCAGGTCCGCGCCGCGAACGGCAACTGCGGTTGCCTGTAGCTGCGCGGCGGGTTGCCCCCCTTGCGCTCGCCATATATAGTGTTCTTATGCGGCTAGGGAGGCCGCCTGACCGGAAGGAACAACCCATGAGCATCACCCTCATCCCGGAGCAGGTCGACGAGATCGCCCTCTGGGTCACAGATCAAGGCGTCGAGGCCGAGCCGCGCTACGACTACAGCGGCCGTGGCATGTACGGCAAGACCTGCATCGGCTTCACGATGCCCGGCGACGGCGCCCTGCTGCTCGGGATGGCCCTGATGGCCGTCCTGGACGAGGACGAGGCGACGGAGATGGCCCGGATGCTCCGGACCGACAGCATGGGCCGCGACACGATCTTCTACTTCCCCGGCGTCACCCTCGACGGCAACGTCACCGAATAACCCCCCCCCACACCCCCGGCATCAGGAGACGACCATGGCTCAGCTCGACCGCAACGACCGCGCGTACCTCGTCGAGATCCTGCGCGAGCAGGTCAAGGAGACCCGGCGCGGCAGCGTCTCCTGGGGCTCGAAGGAAGCCGACGAGGCGAACATCGAGTGGATGGGCGAGCTGATCGAAAAGCTCGACGACGGCGAGTAGCCGGTCCACGCCAAAGCGCCCCCCACCCGACCGGGTGGGGGGCGCTTTGGCGTTCTAGATCCGCCGCGAGCAGTGAAAACACCCGATGTTGGCCTGTTTGCCCTAGTTGCATTCGATACGCTACGGAATGTGTTCATTCCAGAACTGTGGGTAGTCGGCCTGGGATTAGGTGCAGCCGCCCGGCTGACCCGGTTCATCACCCGCGACACCCTCACCAAACCGCTACGCGAATGGGTCGAAGACCGCTACGGCGAGGACAGCCTCCCCGACGAGTTCATCGGCTGCCCCTGGTGCGTGGGCTTCTGGATCAGCTTCCTCATCGCCGCCCTCATCTTCTGCCCCGTCATCGCCAACCACCCGGCGTTCGTCATCCCCGCAACAGCCCTCACCATCTCCCACCTCATTGGGCTCGCCGCCCGATGGCTCGACCCGAAGTAACCGGGACCTTAAGGGGTGACGCGCGTGCCCATACCGACCCTGCGCCGACAGCGCCGCATCCCCCTCGCCGGGCCCAATGCGGTAATCGCAGCCGCGACCATCGGCGCCACCGACATCGCCCGAGCCAAACGCTCCGGCGCCTGGCAGGAACAAGCCTGGGACTACTACGACGCCATCGGTGAGCTGCGCTACGCCGCGAACTGGATCGGCAACGCCCTGTCCCGCGCCACCCTCTACATCGCGAAGACCCCCGCCAGCGGTGGGCAGCCAGTGAAAAGCAACGACGCCACCGCCAACGACGCCCTCACCGCGCTCGCCGGTGGACCCAGCGGGCAGGCCGAGATGCTGAAAACCCTCGGCGTGCACCTCACCGTCGCCGGGGACTCCTACCTCATCGGGTTCAACAACCCCGCCGCCAACGACAACCAGCAGTGGATCGTCCGCGCCCCCGAGGAGGTCAACGCCTACCCCGGCACCGTCGTAGTCAAGATCAACGGCCGGGACGTGTCGCTACCCGAAGCCGACGTGGCGATCGTCCGGATCTGGCGGCCACACCCCCGCTACTCCTGGGAAGCCGACTCCCCGACCCGGGGCGTCCTGCCGGTCCTGCACGAGCTGGAACGCCTCACCCAGATGGTCCTGGCCTCAGCGAACTCCCGCCTGGCCGGTGCCGGTCTGCTGATCCTGCCCAGCGAGTTCGACTTTCCCAGCCCCGCCAGCCTCGAACCCCCACCGGAACTGGGCGAGGACCCGCTGCCGCCGCCCGCCATCGCGAAGGCGCAGCAGTTCGTCAACCGGCTCGCCCGCGCCATGGTCGCCCCCGTCACCGACCGCGCCGACCCGTCCGCCGTCGTACCCGTCGTCATCACCGGCCCCGGCGAGCACATCGGCAACGTCCGCCTGATCACGTTCTGGACCGGCCTCGACGCCGCCAGCATCGACCTGCGCAAGGAAGCCATCCGCCGGTTCGCGCTCGGCATGGACATGCCACCCGAGGTCGTCCTCGGCGTCGGCGGAGTCAACCACTGGTCCGCGTGGGCCATCGACGAAGCCGCCGTCAAGCTGCAAATCGAACCGCTCCTCGCGCTCATCTGCGACGCCCTCACCGTCGGGTTCCTGCGCCCGCTGCTCGGCGACGACACCGAGCTGATGGTGTGGTTCGACACCACCGAACTGGTGCAGCGCCCCAACCGGGGCCCCGACGCCGTCACCCTCTACGACCGCTACGAACTTTCGGGCAAGGCCCTGCGAACTGAGATGGGGTTCACCGAGGCCGACGCCCCGAAGGAGGAGGAGGTCAACGACCGGCTCCTGGTCAACATGGTCACCTCCGGCGGCGCGCAGATGGCCCCCGACGCCGCCATCCAGCTCGGCATCTTCGACGCCGCCGCCCCCGAACCCGCCGTGCCAGCCGAGCAGGTAGCCCCCGAGGAGGGCACCCCGGCGGTCGAGGGCCAGCCGGAGACCCCGGCCCAGCCCGGCCCCCCCGAGCAGGCCCAGACCGCCTCCGCCGCGCCCCGCAACGGCAGCTACCCGGTCATGGTCGCCATGGCGCCCGTCCTCGTCGCGCACGCCCTCGACTATGTCGGGAAACGCTGGCTCAAAGGCCAGCCCCGAGGCGTCTACCCGAAGGGCCTCCCGGCGTCGCAGATACACGAACGCATCCCGGTGCCCGCCGACAAGGTCGACGCGCTGCTCGCCGGAGCGTTCGACGCCCTCGAAGGCACCGCCCCACCGCACCTCCTCGCCGGGGTCACCACCTACGTGCGGCACCTCGCCGTCACCGGCACCCCGTACCGGCCCGGCGAACTCATCGCCGCCCTGACCCACGGCACCCGCATCAACGGCCGCCGAGGGGGTGAACCCCGTGACCCAACCGCAGGATCCGCCACCCAGCGAGCCCCCGCCCGCACCGGCTGAGGACGAGGCCCAACAGGAAGACACCGCCACCGAGGAGGCCCTCCTCGCCGCGTTCGCCGCCGCCGTCGTGGCGTGGCTCGCCGCCGCGACCGCTGCGATCCTCGCCGCCCCCGGCGTACCTGACCTCTCGTTGCTGCCCGGCAGCGAGTCCTACATCCGAGACGCGACACGCCGCGCCGAGCAGGCCCTACGCGAATCGTGGCGGGGCACCGCATTCGAGGCCACCATCCCCGCGTATCTACGCGGCCTCGTCTACCGGCTCGACGGCCTCGAAAAGACCGCCGTCAAGAAGGCCAGCAAGGCCATGGCCGACGCGCAGGCCGCCCACGCCGACGTCGACGCCATGCGCCGCGCCATCCGCGCATCCCTCGAACCGGCCGAATACGACGCCTACGCCGAACGCCTCGCCGCCACCGAGGCGTCGATCGCCGTCAACACCGCCCGCCAACGTGAGGCCCAGCTCGCCGCGCAGGCCGGGGCCACCGTCACGAAAACCTGGCGCACCCGCCGCGACAACCGGGTCCGCGCCACCCACCGCGCCGCCGAAGGCCAGACCCGAGGCGTCGACCAGCCGTTCCTCGTCGGCGGCTGGCCCATGATGCACCCCGGCGACCCCGACGCCCCCGCCAGCGAGGTCGTCAACTGCCGCTGCATCGCCACCTACCACTTCACAGGCGGTAGACGATGACCCCCACCGACCTCCTCAGCGGCCTATGGTGCGCCCCGTACGAGTCCGCCGCGATTACCTACAACCCCGGGCAGCCCCGCGATTACCACGGCCGTTGGGCCGAGACCGCCGACAGCGCTGCTGACCGGATACGCGACATCTACCGCAGTCAAAGCGTACGCACAACGCCAACCTCGGCGCCCCAGCGCGGGCACGCAGACCCTGCGGCATTCGACCGCTCATTTAACCGCGCCAAGAGCGGCAAGAAGGCTTTACGTGCGGCACGCGGCACCAAAGAACTCGCCAAGCGGCAACCCGCCCGGCAGGTCGCTGCCGAGCGCTACCAAGCCGAAAGCTCCATGGTCAACTGGCCCCTACGGCAGGGCAAAGCAGCCTGGGAGCCCGGCAACCTCGCGCACCTCGACGCCATGATGCGCGAGTCGCCCCTCACGAGCGACGTCAAGGTGCTGCGCGGAATCGCCGAGCCTGAGCAGATCTTCGGCGACGCGTGGCGTAGCAACGGCGACAACTCCGGCCTGGAATGGACCGACGCCGGGTTCGTCTCCACAACGACGGACCTCGACATCGCCCACACGTTCGCCCGCGCAAGGTCCGGGCGGCTGCCGACCGTCATGAACATCCTGGTGCCGAGCGGGACGCGGGCCCTGCGGATGGAAAGCGACCGTTTCGACCAGGCCGAGCTGGCGCTGGACCGGGGTCTGACGTACCGCATCGTGCGCGACCACGGGCCACAACGCAACGGCCTGCGCCTCATCGACGTGGAGGTAGTGCCGAGCCGCGCCGTTACGGCAGCCGCACCCGTCTCGGAACCGCAGAGCCCCCACTCCGTGCCCGGTCTGGCGGCGCCCGACCCCGAACGGTTCATTGACTCCGGCCCACCTGTGACCGTCATCCGCACACCCAGCGTCAGCACCCGCTCTAAGCGCCCAGACCCGGCTCAAGCCGAAAACGGCAACCTTGATTTCCATGCGGAGTGCCAGGTGGAGCTGTGCCTGCACCCGCTGCACCCGGGCCCCTGTGAAGGATGGCGCGGGCTGCCCTCCGGCGGCGACCACCCGCGCCGGACATCGCGACGCATCGCCCGCCCGACCGGTAAGCGCTCGCAGCGAGTCAAGGGCCGCGACATCACCGAAGAGATCGACTTCGAGGAACTCAAGGCCACCCTCCCGCCGGGAAAGATCTTCGCCGGTGACCCAGACCGGCGGCTGCAAAAACTCGCCGGGTTGCAGGGCTTCGACGGCCCACCCGCCCTCGGCGACCCGGGTGAACTCGACGACCTGATCCGTCAGGGCGGCCATGAACTATTCCGGGGCACCAAGCCGTCGCGTGGCCGTAGCGGCGCCGAGTACGCCGAGGAGTTCCGCACCGGCCCCGCCTACTACGGCCCCGGCATGCACGGCAGCGGCATCTACACGACCACCACCCGCCGCGAAGCCGACGTCTACGCCGGGCAGGAAGACCCGGCAGCTGTCAACCGGATGGTGCTGCACCCCGACGCGAAGGTCATCGACCTCGCCGACCTGCAACGCGAGGTCGCCGCCGCCGAACCGCGCACCTACCAGCGCAAGGCCCAAGAGCAGCAGAGCGAGGACATCCTGTCGATGCTCGGCCTGCTCCCGCCGCCACCGGAACGCCAACGCGACGCCGAACTGGAGGCGTACTTCCAGCGCCAATACGACGCCGACGCCCGCGAACTCCTCACCGACACCTCGAACTACGCGATGGCGCATGGCTACGACGCGGTCCGCGTCCCGGGCGTCGGCATCGACGGCAACGACAACTACGTACTGCTCAACCGCACCGCCGTCACCGTCGAACAGCCCACACCGAGCCGCACCGCCGCCGCAGTCACCGGCCACAACGACTGCGGCATCGAGCTGTGCCGCAACCCGCTGCACCCCGGGCCCTGCAAGGGATGGCGTGGCCTGCCCAAGACGGTGCAACCGAAGAAGCGCCGCCCGGCCGCGCTCACCCACGGCGTCAAGGGCCGAAACGTCACCGCCGACCTGGACTACGCCCAGCTCAAAGCCCTCAAGCAGCCGTTCGGGGCCGGTGGCGGAGGACGCCACGACCAGCGCCTCGCCACAATCGCCGCCAAACAGGGCTTCGACGGGCCACCCGCGCTGGTATCGAAAGCCGAACTCGACGCGCTCATCGAGGCCGGGAGCCCCGAACTGTTCCGTGGCGTCAGCAAGCACGGCGACCGCAACGGCCCGCAGCTCGCCGACGACTTCCGCACGGGCGAAACCGCGTTCTACGGCAACGGCCTGTACGGCAACGGCATCTACGCCACCCCCCACCCGGCAACGGCGAAGCTGTACGCCCGCAACAACCCCAACGCGATCATCCGCATGACCCTGCGCCCCGACGCCAAGACGATCAGCTGGGAAGAACTCAAGGAGAAGACCCGGGCCAGCAACGCCGCGATCGCCGCGCGAGACAAGGCCCACGAGGCGAACTTCAACAAGATGCTCAAGGCCCAGGCCGTCGACCGGGCGAAGGCCTATGAGGAGTTCGAGCGTGAGTCCGAGCGCATCGAAGCCTCGCTCAGCGACCGCGACCTCGTGCTGTCCGACACGTCGTCGTGGGCCGTCGCCAACGGATACGACGCGATCACCCTCACCGAGCCCGCCCGCAACAAGGGCAAGCCCGAAGAGCAGGTCATCATCCTCAACCGCACCGCAGTCATCGCCGAAGACCCCCGCCGCGTGCCCGAACCGGTGGCCCCGGCCCGGCGCGCCGTGACCCGGGCAACCGCAGCAACCGAGCCGACGGGGGACACCATGCCCGGAGCGTCAACCGTGCAGTTCGCGTCGGGCCACGTGGCGCTGTGCCAGAACCCGGTCCACAAAGGACCGTGCAAGGGCAAGAAGAAGCCCAAGGTGAAGTGCACGGGCAAGGGCAAGAAACGCAAGTGCGTGCGGATCGTGGCGAAGAAGCCGCCGCCGGTCAAGAAGATCGTGCCACGGCCGCCGCAGCACGCCCCAACGAAGTCCGGCAAGCAGGCCGTTCGCCCGCGCTACACCGGCCCGAGCGTCGGGCGCACGCCGCAGGTGGTTCTGCCTAAGGGCAAGGGCAAGAACCTGATCCGCGCTGCCATGGACCACGAATCGTGCACTGTGGAGGCCTGCCTGCACCCGCTGCATCCCGGCCCGTGCGCGGGGCCGTCGCGGCTGCGTAGCGTCGTCCGTGCCCGCAGGTCGCGCCCCAAGGGCCGCGACATCACCGGCGAACTCGACTACGGCGCCGTGTCCCAGGGGATGCTCACGGACTCCCCGCAGGACCTCGCGCTGGCCGAGATCGCGCAGATGCAGGGCTTTGACGCGAAGCCGGAGCTGGGCGACGGCGCCGAGCTGGACCGGCTCGTGGCTGACGGCGGCCTGGAGCTGTGGCGTGGCCTCAAGGGCTCCGGCGGCACCAGCGCGGCCGAGCACGCCGAGCAGTTCCGCACCGGCGATGCCTTCTTCGGGCTCGGCGCCTACGGCAACGGCATCTACACCGGCCTCGCAGAGGGCGTGGCACGCCTGTACTCCGAAGACCAGCCCGGCGGGACGCTGCGCATGGTGCTGCACCCAGACGCCCGCATCGCCGACGGCACCGAACTCGACCGGCAGATGCGTGCCGCCAACCAGGCCGCGACCGACGAGCAAGGCGACTTCCTCGCCGTCCTCAAACAGACCACCGGTAACCCGGCCGCGAGCCCCGGGGAGCGCGAGCAGGCGATGGCCGATTACTGGGCCAAGCGCCGCGCCCAGGGCGCCCGCCAGCAGGTGCTCGCGGACAAGGGCCGCTACGCCGCCGCCCTCGGCTACGACGCGATCCGCCAGCCCAGCTTCGGCTCCGCCGGAGCCCGCGAGGTCGTGATCCTCCTCAACCGGGGCGCGGTCACCGTCGAAGACCCGTCCCGCACCGTCGCCACAGTGGAGGAAGCCACCATGGGAAACCGCCGTAGCCGCACAGCCGCCACCGCGCCCGCTTTCTCCATAAACGACCTGATTAGCGGTGGTTGCGGATTCGACCCCGGCGTCCACGCCTGCCTCCACCCCGTCGTGCACCCGGGCCCGTGCAAGGGCTGGAAGGGCACCAAGGCGCTGACCAAGCCCACCCGCGCCCGCCGGGGCACCCGGGCCCGGCCCGGCAGCACCGCCGCCCCCAGCGCCA
>Ga0247818_10003354_pt1 | contig 10336 bp, 5 predicted proteins | sample 13C_Glucose_Day1_FD_192424 | JGI IMG/M metagenome (GOLD analysis project Ga0247818, IMG submission 192424) | Soil microbial communities from agricultural site in Penn Yan, New York, United States - 13C_Glucose_Day1 | ecosystem: Environmental > Terrestrial > Soil > Agricultural land | place: USA...
TTCCTTGTTTTTTCGAGCTTGCCCGACATTTTCGCCAATCCTACCCGAATCAGGCAGACGACTAATGTCCAAGCACATCCGACAAGTTGGGCTTCAAGGATGAGACATTATCGAGTAACGTGCCAAGTATTCTAGATTAAACGTTTCAGCAGGCGTATTTTCGGGACTGTAGGCACCTTTGGCCGGTTCTGCCGTGAAACCGCCAAAAGTGAAGATTAGGCGCCTGTGCTGATTCATTCAAAACAATACCTGGCGTCATCAGATGCCAAAAAGGAGAAAGCATGCTCGAGCTCACCCTAGAGCAGATTTCCATGGGCCAATCGGCTGTGGATAAGTCCGCTGCGTTACAGTTATTGGCCGAGCATCTGATCGCTGATGGCCTGGTTGCCGAGGGCTATCTGGCCGGCTTGCAGGCGCGAGAAGCTCAGGGCTCGACCTTTCTCGGACAAGGTATTGCCATCCCCCACGGTACACCGCAAACCCGCGATCTGGTGTTTACCACCGGCGTGCGGCTGATGCAGTTCCCCGAGGGCGTGGATTGGGGCGACGGCCAGATCGTTTACCTGGCGATCGGTATCGCGGCCAAGTCCGATGAACATTTGCGATTGTTGCAACTGCTGACCCGCGCCCTCGGCGAAACCGATCTGGGCCAGGCTCTGCGCCGTGCGAGCTCCGCCGAGGCCTTGTTGAAACTGCTGCAAGGCGCGCCACAGGAATTGGCGCTGGATGCACAGATGATCGGCCTGGGTGTGTCCGCCGATGACTTCGAAGAACTGGTCTGGCGCGGTGCGCGTTTGCTGCGCCAGGCCGATTGCGTCAGCAACGGTTTCTCCGCCGTGTTGCAACAGGTCGAAGCGTTACCGCTGGGCGATGGCTTGTGGTGGTTGCACAGCGAACAAACGGTGAAGCGCCCGGGCCTGGCCTTCGTCACCCCGGACAAACCGATGCGCTACCTCGGCCAGCCACTCAGCGGTCTGTTCTGCCTGGCCAGCCTCGGTGAGGCGCATCAAGCCTTGCTCGAACGTCTTTGTGCGTTGCTGATTGAAGGTCGCGGTCACGAACTGGGCCGCGCCACCAGCAGTCGCAAGGTGCTCGAAGTGCTGGGTGGCGAACTGCCGGCGGACTGGCCGAGCGCTCGCATCGCCCTGGCCAACGCCCACGGCTTGCACGCGCGCCCGGCGAAAATCCTCGCGCAACTGGCGAAAAGTTTTGAAGGTGAAATTCGCGTACGCATCGTCGACGGCCAGGACAGTGCGGTATCGGTAAAAAGCTTGAGCAAACTGCTCAGCCTCGGCGCCCGTCGGGGCCAAGTGCTGGAATTCGTTGCCGAGCCGAGCATTGCCGCCGATGCCTTGCCGGCCTTGTTGACTGCCATCGAAGACGGCCTCGGTGAAGAGGTCGAGCCATTGCCGGCGGTGAGCCAACAGCACGAAGCAGTTGCCGAGGTGGCCGAAGTGCTGCTCGCCCCGGCGTCCGGCAGTGTCATTCAAGCCATCGCCGCGGCCCCGGGTATTGCCATCGGTCCGGCGCATATTCAGGTGCTGCAAATCATCGATTATCCGTTGCGTGGCGAGTCTGCCAGCATCGAACGTGAGCGTCTCATACACGCAATGGCGCAGGTGCGTCGCGACATCCAAGGCTTGATCGATCGTAGCAAGTCCAAGGCCATCCGCGAGATTTTCATCACTCACCAGGAAATGCTCGACGACCCGGAGCTGAGCGATGAAGTCGACACCCGTCTCAAACAAGGCGAAAGCGCCGAGGCGGCGTGCATGGCGGTGATCGAAGCGGCGGCCCGGCAACAGGAATCGTTGCAGGACGCATTGCTCGCCGAGCGGGCGGCTGATTTGCGCGACATTGGCCGTCGTGTGCTGGCGCAACTGGCTGGCGTTGAAACGCCGAGCGAGCCGGACCAGCCTTACATTCTGGTGATGGACGAAGTGGGGCCGTCCGATGTGGCGCGTCTCGATCCGGCTCGCGTCGCCGGTATTCTCACGGCTCGGGGCGGCGCCACGGCGCACAGCGCCATTGTTGCCCGGGCGCTGGGCATTCCAGCGCTGGTCGGTGCCGGGGAGGCCGTGTTGCTGCTGGCGCCGGGTACGCCTTTACTGATTGATGGCCAACGCGGTCGCTTGCATGTGGACGCCGATGTGTTGACCTTGCAACGCGCCACGGAAGAGCGCGACACCCGCGAACTGCGTTTGCAAAGGGCCGCTGAACAACGCCATCAACCGGCCCTCACCACCGATGGTCACGCGGTCGAAGTGTTCGCCAACATTGGCGAAAGCGCGGGCGTCACCAGCGCGGTGGAGCAGGGCGCCGAAGGCATTGGCTTGTTGCGCACCGAACTGATTTTCATGGCCCACCAGCAGGCGCCGGACGAGGCCACTCAGGAAGTCGAATACCGTCGCGTCCTCGACGGCCTGGCCGGTCGGCCGCTGGTGGTGCGTACCCTCGACGTCGGTGGCGACAAACCGTTGCCGTATTGGCCCATCGCCAAGGAAGAAAACCCGTTCCTCGGCGTGCGGGGCATTCGCCTGACGCTGCAACGTCCGAAGATCATGGAAGCGCAATTGCGCGCCTTGCTGCGGGCCGCCGACAACCGTCCGCTGCGCATCATGTTTCCGATGGTGGGCAACGTCGATGAATGGCGTCAGGCGCGGGACATGACCGAACGTTTGCGTCTGGAAATCCCGGTTGCGGACCTGCAACTGGGGATTATGATCGAAGTGCCGTCGGCGGCCTTGTTGGCGCCGGTGCTGGCCAAAGAGGTCGACTTCTTCAGCGTCGGCACCAACGACCTGACGCAATACACCTTGGCCATCGACCGCGGTCATCCGACCTTGTCCGCCCAGGCCGACGGCTTGCACCCGGCGGTGCTACAACTGATCGACATCACCGTGCGCGCGGCGCATGCCCATGGCAAATGGGTCGGCGTGTGCGGCGAACTGGCGGCCGACCCGCTGGCGGTGCCGGTGTTGGTCGGACTGGGTGTGGACGAACTCAGCGTCTCGGGTCGCAGCATTGCCGAGGTCAAGGCGCGTATTCGTGAGCTCAACCTCGCCCAGACGCAAACTCTCGCCCGACAGGCCCTGGCCGTGGGTAGCGCCAATGAAGTGCGCGCATTAGTGGAGACTCTGTAATGGCCCGGATTTTAACCCTCACCCTCAACCCGGCGCTGGACCTGACCGTCCAGTTGCCACGCCTGGAACCCGGTCAGGTCAACCGCAGCGACGCCATGCACACCCACGCCGCCGGTAAAGGCGTGAACGTGGCGCAAGTGTTGGCGGACCTCGGCCATCAGCTGACCGTCAGCGGATTTCTCGGAGAGGACAATCTTCAGGCGTTCGAAACCCTGTTCGCCAAACGCGGTTTTGTCGACGCGTTTATCCGGGTTCCGGGCGAGATTCGCAGCAACATCAAACTGGCGGAAAGCGACGGGCGCATCACCGACCTCAATGGTCCGGGGCCGAGGGTCAGTGAAGCCGCGCAGCAGGCGTTGTTTGATCGCCTTGTGCAGATTGCGCCCGGTCATGATGTGGTCGTCGTCGCCGGAAGTTTGCCGCAAGGCGTCAGTGCGCACTGGCTGCAGGCGTTGATTGTGCGCTTGAAAAAACTCGGATTGAACGTCGCCCTCGACACCAGCGGCGAAGCCTTGCGCGTTGCACTCAAGGCCGGCCCGTGGCTGATCAAGCCCAACACCGAAGAGCTGGCCGATGCGCTGGGTTGCGAGGTCGTTTCGGTGGCTGCCCAGGCCAAAGCCGCGAGCCGTTTGCACGCTCTAGGCATCGAGCACGTGGTGATCTCCCACGGGGCGGATGGCGTGAACTGGTTCAGTGTCGGTTCGGCATTGCATGCCACGCCGCCCAAGGTCAGCGTCGCCAGCACGGTGGGCGCGGGCGATTCGTTGTTGGCCGGCATGCTCCATGGATTGCTCAGCGCCGATACGCCTGAACAGACCCTGCGCACCGCCACGGCGATTGCCGCGATGGCGGTCACCCAGATCGGTTTCGGCATCGGCGATGCCAAGCAATTGGCGCAGCTTGAACAGGGTGTGCGCGTGCGTCCCCTGACAGAACAATAAGAGGGTTTGTGATGAAATTAGCCATTGTTACGGCCTGCCCGAACGGCATGGTCACCAGTGTGCTGTGCGCCCGTTTGCTTGATGCGGCGGCCCAGCGCCAGGGCTGGAGCACCAGTGTCGAAGTCAACGATGCGGCGCACCCGGAACGTCAACTATCGGCGGCCACGATCGAGGCGGCCGAGTGGGTGTTGCTGGTGACCAGCGCGTCGGTGGATATGTCGCGATTCGTCGGCAAGCGGGTGTTCCAGAGCACCCCGGCGCAAGCCCTGCAAGATGTTGAAGCGGTGCTGCGTCGCGGTGCTGAAGAGGCTCAGGTTTACGTCACCCCCGAAGCCGTGGCCGAGCCTGTCGCCCTCGTAAAAAACGCCCCGCGTCTGGTCGCGATTACCGCGTGCCCGACCGGCGTCGCTCACACTTTCATGGCCGCCGAAGCCTTGCAGCAAGCGGCCAAGCGTCTGGGTTATGACCTGCAAGTGGAAACCCAGGGCTCGGTCGGCGCGCGCAATCCGTTGAGCGCGGCGGCGATTGCCGATGCCGATGTGGTGTTGTTGGCCTGTGATATCGAAGTCGCCACCGAGCGTTTCGCCGGCAAGAAGATTTACCGCTGCGGCACCGGCATAGCGCTGAAACAGGCCGAAGCGACGCTGAATAAAGCACTGGCCGAAGGTCGGCAGGAAACCGCTGCCACGGGTTCACAAGGCCCGGCCAAGCAAGAGAAGACGGGCGTTTACAAACACCTGCTGACCGGCGTGTCGTTCATGCTGCCGATGGTGGTGGCGGGCGGGTTGATGATTGCGTTGTCCTTTGTGTTCGGCATCACCGCGTTCAAGGAGCCGGGCACTTTGGCGGCTGCGCTGATGCAGATCGGCGGTGACACCGCGTTCAAGTTGATGGTGCCGCTGCTGGCAGGCTACATCGCCTACTCGATTGCCGACCGGCCGGGCCTGGCGCCGGGGATGATCGGCGGGATGTTGGCAAGCACCCTGGGTGCCGGTTTTATCGGCGGGATCATTGCCGGTTTCATCGCCGGTTATGCGGCGCAGGCGATCAACCGCTACGCGCGTTTGCCGCAGAGTCTTGAGGCGCTGAAGCCAATCCTGATCATCCCGCTGCTGGCGAGTCTGTTCACCGGGCTGGTGATGATTTACGTGGTCGGCAAACCGGTGGCCGGGATGCTGGAAGGGCTGACGCACTTCCTCGACAGCATGGGCACCACCAATGCGATTTTGCTCGGTGTGTTGTTGGGCGGGATGATGTGCGTGGACCTTGGCGGGCCGATCAACAAGGCGGCTTATGCGTTCTCGGTGGGGCTGCTGGCGTCGCAGAGTTATGCACCCATGGCCGCGACCATGGCTGCCGGCATGGTGCCGCCGATTGGCTTGGGCATTGCCACGTTCATTGCGCGACGAAAGTTTGCCCAGACCGAGCGCGAGGCCGGCAAAGCGGCGCTGGTGCTGGGCTTGTGCTTCATCTCCGAAGGGGCCATTCCGTTTGCTGCGAAAGACCCGTTGCGGGTGATTCCGGCGAGCATTGCCGGTGGCGCCCTGGCCGGGGCATTGTCGATGTATTTCGGCTGCAAACTGATGGCGCCGCACGGCGGATTGTTTGTATTGGCGATCCCGAATGCGATCAACCATGCGCTGTTGTACCTGCTGGCGATTGTCGCCGGGAGTATTCTGACGGCGGTGGCGTATGCGCTGCTCAAACGGCCTGAAGCTGTGGAGCTGGCGCTGGAGCCCGCCCAGGCCTGACACCACCAAACCCTTGTGGGAGCGAGCCTGCTCGCGATGAGGCCCTCACATTCAACATCTTTGTTGACTGTCAGACCGCTATCGCGAGCAGGCTCGCTCCCACAGGTGGGCATGTACTTTAGTTTTCCTTTTCAGGGAGAACACCATGAGCGAATTTGACCCCGGTCGCCGTCTTGTCATCCAGGCGGTGGGCGCGGGGCTACTGTTACCGGGGCTTGCGCCGGCCGTGATCGCTTCGGTCAGGGATCGTCCGCAACTCACCGATGGCGTGCAGTCCGGCGACGTGCTGGGTGACCGGGCGATGATCTGGAGCCGCTGCGACCGTCCGGCGCGGATGGTGGTGGAATGGGATACCCGCAGTCTGTTCAGCAACCCGCGCCGATTGGTCTCGCCATTGGCTGATGCCCGCAGCGATTTCACCGCGCGGGTGGAGCTCACCGGGCTGCCCGCCGATCAGGCGATTTTCTATCGCGTGTCCTTCGAAGACGTCCAAAGCGGTGTCGCCAGCGAACCCTGGTTCGGCCATTTGCGCAGCGTGCCGCAAACCCGCCGTGACATTCGTTTTGTCTGGAGCGGCGACACCGCCGGCCAGGGCTTTGGTATCAACCCGGATATCGGTGGCATGCGCATCTACGAAGCCATGCGATTGCGCCTGCCGGACTTTTTTATCCACAGCGGCGACACCATCTATGCCGACGGCCCCATACCCGCGCAACTGACCACCGAAAGTGGCCGGGTTTGGCGCAATATCACCAGCGAAGCCAAGAGCAACGTCGCGCAAAGCCTCGACGATTTTCGCGGTAACTACCGCTACAACCTGATGGATGAAAACATCCGCCGCTTCAACGCCGAGGTCCCACAGATCTGGCAATGGGACGACCATGAAGTGGTGAACAACTGGTCGCCGGGCAAGCCACTGGATGTGCGCTATCAGGGGAAAGATATCCCCGACCTGGTCGGCCGCGGGCGTCAGGCCTGGCTCGAATACGCACCCATGCGCTTGCAGAGTGCCGACAATGGCGGGCGGATTTATCGCAAGCTCGGCTATGGGCCGCTGCTCGATGTGTTTGTGCTCGATATGCGCAGTTATCGCGGCGCCAACGATGACAACCTCGGCGCTGCAAAACCCTTTCTCGGGCGTGAGCAACTGGACTGGCTCAAGCAGGAAATGAATGGCTCGCAAGCGCAGTGGAAAGTCATCGCCGCCGACATGTCGATTGGTCTTGGCGCGCCCGACGGTGAGGTCAGCCCCGGCGTGACACGGTGGGAAGCGGTGGCCAATGGTGACCCGGGACCGGCGCAGGGGCGGGAGCTGGAAATCGCTGAATTGTTAGGATTCTTGCGGGCGCAGCAGGTGCGCAACTTTGTGTTTTTGACGGCGGAAGTCCACTACTGCGCGGCGCATCATTACCACCCGGATCATGCCGCGTTTCAGGACTTTGATCCGTTCTGGGAGTTCGTCGCCGGGCCTTTGAACGCAGGGAGTTTTGGGCCGGATCGGCTGGATAAGACATTCGGCCCTGAGGTGATTTTCGAGAAGGCATCACCGACGCACAACGCCTCGCCGTTTGCCGGGTTTCAGTTTTTTGGCGAGGTGAATATTGACGGGCAGACAGGGGAGATGAGGGTGGTGTTGCGGGATCTGGATGGGGTGTCAGTGTTTGAGCAAAAGGTGCAGCCGGTCTGAGAGGGCTGCGCTCATTTTAGGTTCGCCACTGAACCAATGTGGGAGCGAGCTTGCTCGCGATTGCGGTATAACAGCCAACAATGTGTTGAATGTTAAACCGTCATCGCGAGCAAGCTCGCTCCCACAGGGGATTGGTAGCGTCAGTAGACGTCGCGGCGGTAGCGACCCTGTTCGATCAGCCGATCTACCTCAGCAATCCCGAGCACCTCGTTGAGCACGTGATCCACGCCCGACGCCATCCCTTGCAAGCTGCCGCAGATGTAAATGACGGCGCCATCGGCCAGCCATTTCTTCAACTCATCGGCTGACTCACGCAGGCGATCCTGCACATAGATCTTTTCGGCCTGATCCCGCGAGAACGCCAGGTCGAGCCGCTCCAGGTCGCCTGAAATCAACCACTCTTCCAACTCATCGCGGCACAGGTAATCGTGTTCACGATGGCGTTCTCCAAACAGCAGCCAATGCCGTTGTTGCCCATCGGCAATCCGCGCCTTGAGCAAACTGCGCAGCCCGGCCAGGCCGGTACCGTTGCCCAGCAGGATCATCGGTACCGGTTCGGCCGGCAGCTGGAAGCCACGGTTGCGCCGCACGCGCAGGCTGATGGAACCACCCACGGGCGCGTGTTCCGTCAGCCATCCGGAGCCGATGCCCAGGCTGCCGTCGGCGTGCATTTCCTGACGTACGATCAACTCCAGCACGCCATCAGCAGCAATCGAGGCGATGGAGTATTCGCGCATGGCCAACGGCACCAGTGCATTGAGCAATGCCTGAGCGTGCAGGCCGACCAGATGGGCTCTGTTCTCAGGCAGTTGGCGCGTGGCGAGCGCTTGTTCCAGAGGTTGTGACAAGCCATCAAACTCAACAGTGGCACGACCGTCGATGCCCAGGCCATCGAGGAAGTGCTCGATGGCCCACGGGCAATTACGCGGCAGCACTTCCACCAGATCACCGGCCAGCCAACTGCTGGTGGAGGGGGCGCAGAGGCCCAGCAAGTACACCGGAGAACCGATGCTGTCCGGGTTCATTAATTCGCGGCTGACCAGTGTCCAGTTGTCGTAGCTCGGTGCTTGCCAGGTGTCGACCGGTGTCTGTCCGGTCAACAGACCCAGTTGGTGCTGCCAGTGACGCAAGGCGTACGGGTCGCCGCTGTCGACTTCTACCGGCGCGAACAAAGTCTTGCCGCCATGCTCACCCAGCCAGGTGTGCAAGCGTCGGGCGAAGCCGCAGAAGTGTTGATACTGGCGATCACCGAGGCCCAGCACTGCATAGTTCAGGCTTTGCAGGCTCGATGCCCGACCCAGCACCTTGCGTTCGAACCCGCGTGCACTGTCCGGCGCTTCGCCGTCACCGAAGGTGCTGACCACGAAGAGCGCGTTATTGGAATCCAGTAAATCCTGTTCGCTGACACTCGCCAGCGGTTGCACCTTCACCGGCAGTCCGGCGGACTGCAATTGTCCGGCTGTCTGCCATGCCAGTTGCTCGGCAAAACCGCTTTGGCTGGCGAAACCGATCAGCCACGCGGGTGCATCGCTGCCCGGTTGTGCGAGGTCTTTGCGTGCGTTCTTGATCTGTTTTTTCTTGCGTCGGCGATCCAGGTACAGCAACCAGCCCGTGACGAAAAACAACGGCATGGCCAGCGAGCTGATCATCAGGAGGATCCGCCCGACCATGCCGAAGTAGCTGCCGACGTGCAGCGCGTAGATGCTGGTGAGCAATTGCGCCTTGAGGCTCTTGTCGCTGTAACGATCGTGCTGCTTGACGATGCCGGTCGCCGGATCGAGGGTGATCTGGTTCAGGGCACGGTCGTGGGGGGAGGTTTTCAGCAGGTAGAACACAGTCGCCGGTTGGCCGGCTACGGGCGGCATACGGACGTTGTAAGCGCTGAGTTCCGGGCCTGCGGCGCTGTAGACGCTGCTCCAGATGGCCGAATAGTCGGCGGTTGGTGGCGGACCGCTCGGCGCAGGACCGCGACCACCACGAACTCGCTCGTTTTGCGGTGCGTCGGACAGCAGACGGGTCAGGCCTTTGTTGTACCACTCATACGACCAGAACAACCCCGTCAGCGCCGCCAGGAGGTAAAACACCAGGCACCAGGTTCCGGCTATCGAGTGCAAATCCCAGTTGAAGCTGCGACCCTTTTTCTTCCAGTCCAGGGTCAGCCAGGCACGCCAGCTTTTCCACTGGCGCGGCCAGCGCAGGTACAGGCCGGACAAGCAAAAGAACACCAGAATCAGCGTGCACGCGCCGGTGATGTTGCGGCCGGTGTCGCCCATGGCAAGGAAGCGGTGCAGTTGCAGCATCAAGCCGAAGAAATCCTGGCCGGTGGCGTCGCCCATGAACTCGGCGGTGTACGGATCGAAGTAGCGCATCTCGCCACGGCGTTGGCCCGGTGGCGGGGTGAAAAACACCTTGGCCGCATTGCCGCTGTCGGTCTCGACGGAGAGCATCGAGACTTTTTTTCCGGACGCGGCTTCGATACGCTCAACCAGTTCGACGGGCGGCAGGACGCCGGCAACCTGCTTCTCGACCTGCAACACGGATGGGTTAAGCACACTCAGGATTTCATCCTGAAACGATACCGTTGCCCCGGTGATGCCCATCAGGGCCAGGACCAGCCCGGCGGTGATGCCGAAAAACCAGTGCAACTGGAACAGGGTTTTCTTCAACACGTCGCTCGCCTTGTTCGTTCAAAAAATGTCATCACGGCGCGCATTATGCCGTGGGTTGTCGAGAAGCATTCTTTTTTACACACAAAAGCCCCGTTCATGTAGATGAACGGGGCCTGGCGTTATTGCCAGCCACTTCGATCAGAAG
>Ga0247818_10003357_pt1 | contig 10331 bp, 10 predicted proteins | sample 13C_Glucose_Day1_FD_192424 | JGI IMG/M metagenome (GOLD analysis project Ga0247818, IMG submission 192424) | Soil microbial communities from agricultural site in Penn Yan, New York, United States - 13C_Glucose_Day1 | ecosystem: Environmental > Terrestrial > Soil > Agricultural land | place...
GCGAGCAGCTTCTTCGCCTGCGCGGCGGACAGGTCCCGCTTCGCGCCGCCCGGGACCAGTTCCAGCAGAAGGTGATGCAGCTGAGAGACCATCCGCGTGTGGTCCTCCCCGAGTGCCCGGCGCCGGTCGACCAGCACCCGCAGGACAGCGAGCTGCTCGTCGTCGACGACCGGGCGCAGCCCGGCCATCCGGACCCCGACCAGCGCGATGGAGTGATCGTCCGTGGCGTCGGTCTTGCGGCCCTGCCCGGTGGCGAACATCCGCACCCGCGCGGACAGCCGTGGTGGCACGTCGATGACCTGCTCGCCGTCGGCGAGCAGCCGGACCGCGACGTGCCGCCCGATGCCGTTGCAGCCCTCGACAGCCCACACCCGCTTGGGCCAGGCCCGCGCCAGCTCGAGCATGGCCGTGTAGCCAGCCGGGTCGGTGTCGAACCGGCCACCGGCTGCGATCGACTCATCGGGCCGCATCACCTCGATCGTGACCGAGCGTTTGTGCGGATCCATCCCGATCACCACGCGATCGACTCGTTGCTCCTCCATCGTGCGCTCCTTGCCTCGAACCGGACTGGTGTCGAGCTGGGAGGGCAACGCTGCTTAGAGCTTGGGCACACCCCTCTTGAGCCTCTCCCGGCCCTGGCGACGTCCGGACTGCGCAGGCCAAATGAGAGCCACACCCGAGGGTGAGCAGCCGATGTGAGAGCGACAGCCCGGACGCCTGAACCGAGCCTTGCCACGCACCGATCCTGCGTCAATGAAACAAGCAGCCGGTGAGCGGACGTGTGCAGGCCTCTCGTGGCGTTCACCCGGGGTGGGTGAGGCGGTCGCCGGGTTGGGTGGTGAAGTCTTGAGGTCGGGTCCTGTGTTCGGTGACCCGGCGCGCTGACCGTGGAACATCACCGGAGGTGGCAGATGGCCGAGGTCCCACCGCCCCACGAGGACATCCTGCTCACACACTTCATCGTGTCGGACGATGTCGAGCGCTCTCGTCGCTTCTACACCGAAGTCCTTGGGGGGCGGGTCGCCTTTTCCAGCCCCGGAGGGCCGACCAACGTCGCACTGTCCAATAGCTGGATCGTCATCAACACCGGCGGAGGCCCGACCGACGACAAGCCGGGGGTCACCCTGAAGACGCCTGGCGATCCGAATCGGGTGAGCAGCTTTGTCAACATCCGGGTCAAGGACGTGGAGACGGTGTACTCCGAATGGAGCGCGCGAGGGGCTCAGTTCCTGACACCCCCGAAGCCACACCAGTACGAGATCCGTTGCTACATCCGTGATCCCGATGGTCACCTGATCGAGGTGGGGCAGACCACCGATCCGCGGGGAGACTGGGTGCCGGATCACTGGCCAGCGACTTCGCCCGCCGGCGAGCTCCCACCGCCCCCAGAGGGAATCGTGCTGGCGCACTTCATCGTGTCGGACGATGTCGACCGCTCTCGCCGCTTCTACACCAATGTGCTCGGGGGAAGGGAGGCGTTCTCCGGTCCCGGAGGGCTCACGTATGTCCAACTGTCGAACAGCTGGATCATCATCAACGTCGGCGGAGGGCCGACCGACGACAAGCCGGAGGTCACCCTGGCAACGCCTGGCGATCCCAGCAGGGTCAGCAGTTTCGTCAATATCCGGGTGAGGGACATACACGCTGTGCACGCCGAATGGAGCGCGCGTGGAGCGGAGTTCCTGACGCCCCCGAAGCAACACCTGTACGAGATCCGTTGCTATCTGCGAGACCCTGACGGTCATCTGATCGAAGTGGGGCAGACCACCGATCCGCAGGGACTGGGTGCCAGATCACTGGCCATCGAACAGGCCGGAGTGATCCTCGCGACGGGGCGGAGGCCTCCGTCATCACAACCGTGATCATCGGCACACCGGAGGCATCTGAGGCGTCGGATCGGCCATTGCACGTCAGCTCGGCGCCGGTGGCTGACCCTCCACCCCTTGACCGCCGGCAAGGAGTAGGCGCGACAACTGGCCACAGCAATCGGCGGAGCGGCGGTCGGCGCGCTCCACAACGCGAGCGTCTTGCAGGGAGCAGATGCCGTCGTCCTCCGATTACCGGATCCACCGCTCTTCGCGCGAACGTGCGGATGTGAAGGCGTCGGTCATTTGTTGTGGGCGTTTGTAGCGGCGTCCATCGTGGTGCCGTCCCATCGTTGGATCGAGAGACTGGGCGACGACCTCGACCACGCGTTTCTTGAGCAGAACGACGTGATGGGACAGCGACTCGAAACGAGCGGGATCGTGGCGCGGGTGAACGCTTTCCGCGACTCCGGAGCCCGTGCTCGCTCGTCCTTACCGCTCCGGTGGACAACCCACTTGCCATCCTCTCGACGAGGAGCGACCCATGCCGGGTGGATCGCGCTGCAGAGAAGCTGGCGTTGGCAGAGGCCAAAGCACGGTTGACCGAGCGGTTTCCGACGCTGGACGGGGAGGTCGTCGAAGCGACGATCAGAGTCGCCCATGCCGAGATGACGGGACCGATCCGGACCTTGTCCCTGTCCTCGTCGAACGCATCGCCCGGGAGCGTCTCGCCCGCTGGCCACTGATCGCCACCCCCGCATCACCCCGGGACGTGGGTGCTGCTGTCGCCGGGCTGAGCCGAAGCCACAGCGCTTGTTCAGAGGTTGAGGTCGGTGGCCCCGCTGTCGTCGGTGGGTGCAAAGTGTTGACAGGAGCGCGGCGCCGCCCTTCGCTTGACCGGAGAGTCGCTCGAGGCTCGCACCGCGTGGACCACTCGGTGCTCACGGACGAGGGAGGCAGCCATGGGTGACTACGACGTGATCGTCATCGGTGGGGGCTCGCCGGGGGAGCACTGTGCGGGTGCGCTGGCCGAGGGTGGCCTGCGGGTGGCCATCGTCGAGCGTGAGCTCGTGGGCGGGGAGTGCTCGTACTGGGCGTGCATTCCGTCCAAGACGCTGTTGCGTCCGGGCGAGGCGGTCCACCAGGCCCGCGAGGCGCTGGCTTCCGCCGAGGTCAACGTCGAGGCCGCCTTCGGCTGGCGCGACTTCATGGTGTCGGACCACACCGATGCGGGACAGGTGGAGTGGCTGGTGAACAACGGCATCGACCTGCTGCGAGGCACGGGCCGGCTGGCCGGCACCGGTGTCGTCGAGGTAGACGGGGTGCGCCACACCGCCGAGCACGTGGTGCTCGCCAACGGCTCGGACCCGTCCTTCCCACCGGTCCCCGGGCTGAGCCAGCTCGAAGGCGTCTGGACGAACCGCGAGGCAACCGCCATGACATCCGTCCCGCGCCGCCTCGTCGTGCTGGGCGGCGGAGCCGTAGGCGTGGAGATCGGGCAGGCTGTATGCCGTTTCGGCGGCGAGGTCACCCTGGTCAGCGACAGCGTGCTCAGCCGGGAACCGGCGCCGCTCGGTGAGGCGCTGGCAGAGGTGCTGCGGCGCGACGGCATCGAGGTGGTGTTGGGGGTGCAGGCGACCGCGGCGCGGCGAGACGGCGATGACTACGTCCTCGCGCTGGCGGACGGTCGCGAGCTGCGCGGCGACCGCTTCCTCGTGGCGACGGGGCGGCGGCCCCGCACCGACGGGATCGGGCTCGAGACGGTCGGCATCGAAGACGCCGGGCGCGGCATCCCCGTCGACGGCTCGATGCGCGCCGGTGAGCGGCTCTGGGCGATCGGCGACGTCACCGGGCTCTACCTGTTCACCCACGTCGGCAAGTACCAGGGCGACGTCGCCGCGGCCAGCATCCTCGGCGAGCCGCGTGAGGCGAACTACGACGCGGTGCCGCGAGTCGTCTTCACCGACCCGCAGGCGGCAGCGGTGGGTGCGAGCGAGGCTCGCTACAGCGGGACCGCGGCCGTGTCAGAGGTCCCCAAGACGGCGACCTACACGCGGGCGTACGCCGAGAGCAACGGCTTCCTGACGCTGCTCAGCGACGGGGAGCGACTCACTGGTGCCTACGCGCTCGGGCCCGAGGCGGGCGAGTGGCTGCAACAGGCGACGCTCGCCATCCGGGCCCGCATCCCGCTCGACGTCCTCGCCGACACCATCCAGCCCTACCCGACGTTTTCCGAGATCTACAACGCGGCCTACAAGACACTGCGCGAGGCTGTCGAGGCGGACTCCGCGCCGGCCGGCGCCGGGCCCGTGCAGGGCTGAGCGCGCAAAAGGCGGAAACAGATGCGACCCGACATCGTTCCCGGTGCCACGTTCCCGGACTACGAGCTGCCCGACCACACGGACACCCCCCGCAAGCTCAGCGAGCTCCAGGGTGACGACCCGATGATCCTCACCCTCTCGCGCGGTCACTACTGCCCGAAGGAGCACCAGCAGCACCTCGAGCTCGCGCAGCACTACCCCCAGATCGCAGTCGCCTACACCCAGGTCGTGACCATCGCCACGGACGCGCACCACACGCTGCAGGAGTTCCGCGCCTCGGTCGGCGCCCAGTGGACCTTCCTGTCCGACCCGGGACGGATCGTCCAGCGGGACCTCGACATCCAGGAGTACACCGACCCCGAAAACGACCCGATGATCCCGCACACCCTGGTGCTCAAGCCCGGGCTCGTGGTGCACAGCATCTACAACGGGTACTGGTTCTGGGGGCGACCGTCGATCCACGACCTCTGGCGTGACCTGCGCGAGGCAACCAGGGAGGTCCGGCCCGACTGGGACCTCAGCAGACCGGGACTGCGGGAGGCGTGGGACGCCGGAGACTGGTCGCCCTTCCACGGGTGGAACCGCCGCGCCACGCCGCAGGGCTGAGCAGCGGGAGGCTCCCCGCAGCGGACGCGCACCGGAGGCGCTCCGGCTGGGCGACGGCATCACCTTATCGTCAGGAGGCACGCAGATGGAGTTCCTGGTGGACATGACCACGACGGTTCCGGACGGGACCACCCAGGACGAGATCGCGCAGATGCGGTCTCGCGAGGCCGTCCGGTCCGCCGAGCTGACTGAGCAAGGGGTGCTGCTGCGACTGTGGCGCCCGCCTCTGCAGCCGGGTGAGTGGCGCAGCTATGGGCTGTTCGCCGCTGCGGACGCCGAGGAGGTCGAGCTGGCACTGGGCTCCATGCCGTTGCGTGTCTGGCGGACTGATGTGGTGACACCCTTGTCGGGCCACCAGAACGACCCTCTTGGCCGTCAGGGGAGCCGCGAGGCGGCGCCAGGAACCGAGTTCTTCACGTGGTTCCGGTTCGCGATCCCGGCAGACACGGACCCGTCGGCTCTAGCGCGGGCGTCGGAAGGGGAGGCGCGTCGTACGGCGGAGCTCGCGCTGGCCGGACGGCTGCTGCGGTTGTGGGAGCTTCCCGGCGATGGGCGGGCGCTCGGCCTGTGGAGTGCCGTCTCGGAGGACGGGCTCCGCGTCGACCTGGACTCGCTGCCGCTGGTCGACTGGCTCGAGGTCGAGGTGACCGCGCTGACGGCGCATCCCAGCGATCCGGCTCAGGTGTCGGTCGGTTGAGCGCACGGCTGGTGCAGGATCTTTGCGGTGCGTTGCGACCGCTGCGCGATCGGGACGACGATGGTTACATCCGCACCGTGGAAGGGAAGACATCATGAGCGAGCAGACGACCAGGTCTCCGCCGATCGTGCTGATCCACGGGCTTGGGATGACCGCCCCGGAGCTAGGACCGATGGGCGGAGCGGTCCCGGGCGAAAGGGCCACGGGGTGATCGTGACGTCGTCCCCCGGGTTTCGAGATCGAAGTGAAGGCGCTGCGTGAGACGCCCGAGATCATCGCCGATGCCACAGTCCCGGAAAGCCTTGAACACCTCAGCGAGGTGGTCGACGCCCTATACCGCCCGCCGATCATCATGGGCCCTCGCTCCCATCGACGGCCGGGCCGAGCACGCCGACACCGGCACCCGCCGGAGGCCGGTCGCCGGACACGCAGTTGGGTCCAGCCCATGACGCATGGGCTACGAAGAGTGCAGGCTGGTGAGGACCACCGCGATCCGAAAGGCAGCGTGGGTTGAGATGCCCTGGTTCCCCGACTTCGTCGGCGCGCTCGAGCTGGCGCGCAAGCAGACCCGCCAGGCCGGCAAGGCCGATCCCGTGGGGCAGTATTTCGCGACACTGACGAGTGGTGACCTCGAGTCACTTGAGACTGTGTGGCCGGGCGACGTGGTCGTCTACGATCCACGAGCTGGCGAGGTCCGCGGCCACCGAGAGCTACGCCGATTCGTTCGTCAGAACCAGGAGTGGTTTGCTGAGCGTCTCGCGAGCATCGAGACGGTGGCCACCACGTGTTCCGATGGGCGGGCGGTGGTGGAACTGCTCGCCCACTTGGACCACGCCTCCGGTGTTCTCGACTGGCCTGTGGCTGTCGTCGCTGAGTCCCTCGATCAGCGGTCGGCGGTGTTCCGGACCTACTGCAGCCAGGTGCCGGTCGACGGTCGCCGTCATCTGCGCGGCCCGATCCTTGAGCCTGGGCCTGTGCGACTCGATGACATGGTCGGCCAGTATCTGCGATCGTTCGACGCGGGGGACGTCGAAGCAGCGGTGAGGCTGTTTCCCGCAAACGGCTACGTCCGGGAGCCGATCGGCCCGGAAAGCCTCCACCGCGGGATCGGCGAACTCGGTGCGCTGTTCAGGGCGTGGTTCAGCAGTGGTGGGATTGGCCTCGAACCATGCCTGATGACCGATGACGGGCGGCGCTCGGCCTTGGAGTACACCTGCTTTCGGTGGGGTGACCAGGACCTGCCGCCTCAGGCTGGCCTCACCGTGTACGAACGCGACCAGAACGGTTTGTTGGCAGCGGTCCGCCTCTACGACGACATCGAGCGCCCGGTGACGCCCAGTTCCCCTGCGGGCAGGGGTGACCAGCATTTGGGCATCTCTGAGCAAACGCACACGGCATGAGATCCGATGGGCAAGTCAGCGGACAGGAACGCAAGGTCGTCATCGTCACTGGAGGCTCCCGGGGCATCGGCGCCGGTCTGGTCGCCGCATACAGGCGACGGGGCTGGGCGGTTGTCGCCTCGTCCCGCACCATCGAACCCAGCGACGACCCTGCCGTCCTGGCGGTCCGCGCAGACGTGTCTGATCCGGCCGGCATTGATGTGATCATCACGCAGACCTTGGACGAGTTCGGCCGCATCGACACCCTGGTCAACAACGCTGGAGTGTTCGTCAGCAGACCGTTCACCGACTACACCGCCGACGACTATGCGCTCTCGGTGGGTGTCAATCTGACGGGATTCTTCTGGTTGACCCAGCGGGTCATCACCGAAATGCTGCGCCGCGGCAACGGACACGTGGTCAACGTCACCAGCACCCTGGCTGACTATGCCAGTTCCAGTACACCGTCTGTCCTCGCCTCGCTGACCAAGGGAGGCTTGGCGTCGGCGACCAGGTCCCTGGCCATCGAGTACGCCGCCCGCGGCATACGCGTCAATGCCGTCGCTCCCGGCGTCATCCAGACTCCCGAGAACCAGCCAGAGAGCTATGGCCCGCTCGCGCGCCTCCACCCCCTCGGCAGAGTGGGCCAGGTCCGGGACATCGTCGACGGCATCCTCTTTCTCGAGTCCTCGCCGTTCATCACCGGCGAAGTCCTGCACATCGACGGTGGCCAGTCCGCCGGTCATTGAGCAGGGGCGGCGAGTACGGGAGGCTCTTACTTGTAAGGACCGCGAGGAAGAAGGAGAGCACAATGAGCAGCACGACAGAACCCGTCGGCGACACGACCAACGAATCGAACGCAGCGGCAGTCGACCTCAAGCTCGAGGCAGTGGTCATTCCGGTCTCGGAGGTCGACAGGTCCAAGGCCTTCTACTCTGGGCTCGGCTGGAGGCTGGACGCCGACTTTGCCTTCGACAACGGCTTCCGGGTCGTCCAGTTCACCCCACCCGGCTCACCGGCCTCGGTTCAGTTCGGCGCCAAGATCACGACGGCGACGCCCGGCTCGGCGCAGGGCCTGTACTTGGTCGTCTCCGACGCCCAAGCGGCCCGGGTCCAGCTCGCTGCCCGTGGGGCGGAGGTCAGCGAGGTGTTCCATCCTGGCGCGCCGGGTGCCCAATTCGGGCCAGAGGGCAACAAGGGGCGCGTCCGCGGGCGGGCGGAGGACGACGCCAGCTACGGCTCGTTCGCCACGTTCGCCGACCCCGACGGCAATGGCTGGCTGATCCAGGAGGTCACCACCCGACTGCCGGGCCGCATCGACACCGCGGCCACCGAGTACGCGTCGGTGGACGACCTGACTCAGGCGCTGGTCCGTGCAGCGACCGCTCACGGTGAGCACGAGAAGCGCAACGGGGGCGCGTTCGACGAGCAGTGGCCCGCTTGGTACGCGGCATACATGGTCGCCGAGAAGGCAGGCACCCCGTTGCCCGTGTGACCCCCGCTAACACCTACGACGACCAAAGCGCGTCGCCGAAGTCCCAACCCGGGATGATGACCACCACCGCGGCAACGACCGCGCCGGCCTTCGCCAACGCGTCACCACCGACGCAAGCCGTCAATCCAGGGCCGCTCGACCCGCCCACCATCGGGCCACAACCAGACCCCCCGCACGCGCACGCTCACAGCCGCGGTATCGGTCAACGCGCCCTCCCCACCATCAGAAGCGCGCCGACGTCCGCTCGTGCCGGAGATGGTGTGTTCGGTCGAGACTGCGAGGACGACGTCGGCACTTTAGGCTCGCGCCATGGTCTCCTCGGTGCTTGCATTCGCGGCCTGCGACCCTTCTTGAGTCACGTCTCGGACGCATTGCGGGCTCAAGGTGCCATCGCTACGGGTGACGGGTATGTCTCGGCCCCGGGCGACCACGAGGATGAGACGGCCCTGATCTACGCCATCACACTCTCGGCCGACGAGCGGACTGGTCTCGATCGACTCACGACCCTGAGCGGCGTCCGCGTCCCTGACCTCACGCAACTGGATGCGTTGATGATCGAGTGTCGCTCAGGCGCCGCGGTTGCTCGTCTAGGACGGACGCTCGCAGCGAGCCTCCAATGCGAGGTGTGGTTCGTGGATGCGGCTGAGCGCGCCCACCCGGCGAACGAGGTCGACCCGAATCGGCTGACCTTGAGTTAGCCGGCCAACGTCCGGATATGCCGCCCATCGGTCGTGCCGAGCAGCGGGCGTGCAACCGACGACTACTCGTAGGGGCCTTCAACCGCCATGGGAAACCCTGGGGGCAAGGCGGCCACGAGGCATGCGTGATGAACGCCCAGTGACTGCCTAGCCTCCGTGTGCGCCCAAGAGAGGTCGACTTGAACCCAGCGAGGGTCGTCAGCAGTGCTTCCACCGCAGAATGCACATTGCCATTGCTCGCTGCTCCTCACAGCACCATCATCGCGCCTCAGGGTGCACTCCTGCCTTCCGCTCATGCCGCGCCGAGGACGGCTACGCCATGCCGCTAGGGGGCCATTTGAAGCCTTGAGTCGAGATCCCTGGGGCAGCTTGCCGGCGGCTTCGCCCAAGGTCCGAGAACCGTTGCCTGACATGCGCCATGTCGTGGGGGCCGCAGGACAGGCATACGCCACCCTCAGTCTGGGCCTTGCGGCCTGCTGCATACTGGCCGCCGCGAGGACGTGCGTAGGCGCCGCTTGGGCTGCCGTTCAGAAGCCCGGACCGGCGGATGGCGGTAGGTGGCGGTCTGCCTCGCCGCGAGCTTTGCTCCACGCCTCGTCCATGTCGTGCGTGCCGCCACCTCGGTCACGTCTACGACGGTCGCGCCAGAACGCGAGCGCGAGCACCACGACCAGGCAGATGACGACGACAATCATTCCGGACATGACGCCCTCCTATGGGAAACGCCCAAACCCACATGGCTCTCCCACCATTGTGCTCCGGTGGGGCCGATGGCACCACAACGTCAGCTCACGTGAGGGGGAGCAAATCCTTCGCTGCTGGGGGAAACTCCAGCAGGTCGGTAGCACCATGAGAAGCGTCTTACTCCGCCGAGACGAGACCCTCAGTCCAGTGGTGTGGTGGGGTGGGGTAGGCCCGACCCCCTCGCTTCACAGCGCATCGTCGGGCCGAGCGCTACGTCTCGGCTTCGGCATTGACCTACGCCGGCGCCGTTCGTGGCCCGACTCGGTTGAGAGGGTTCTACCGCTCGGTCAGCTCGAAGGGTTGCTGACTACGTTCACCGCGTTGCCCACGGCGACCACTACGGTGCTCGGACCTGACCCGCTGCTCCCGCGGGTCGGGGTCAGCCCGTTCTCGACTTCGCGTCGGTACCCACGCTCCCGAGCAGCGCACCGTCAAGGCGGGTAGTCGCGAAGACACGGGTGGCCACCCAGCCGCAGCCGAGGGCGATGAGGAGGCCCGAACTGACGAAGACCGTTCGAGGGTTCAGGCCGGCTCCAGCCAGGGCACCGAGCCCCAGCCCGCCCACCGTTGCGGCGCGACCCAAGCC
>Ga0247818_10003358_pt1 | contig 10329 bp, 19 predicted proteins | sample 13C_Glucose_Day1_FD_192424 | JGI IMG/M metagenome (GOLD analysis project Ga0247818, IMG submission 192424) | Soil microbial communities from agricultural site in Penn Yan, New York, United States - 13C_Glucose_Day1 | ecosystem: Environmental > Terrestrial > Soil > Agricultural land | place...
GGCAGCTGGTTCAATTTCGTGCTGCTGGATGCCGTACCGCGTGAAACACTGACCCGCATTGTTGACGATCCCCTGTGGGATTCGGAACGCATGAAAGTTTCGATCTACCTGAACAGCGAACGTGTGGTTTACGCAGACTTCAACAAAATCATGTCGTATTTCGCGAATCGTCTTGCTCAACAGAAACTGAGTGATGCGCATTTTGACGATTTCGAAAAGGCCGTACAGGTAGCGGCAAAAGCTCTGGTCAACCGCACGGCTGACGGTGTGCAGGAAAAGTTTTACGAACTGCAAAACCAACTGACACAGCTGACCGATCTGACTGCCGGGATGGTTGAGCGTGAATACGCAGCGCCGTTCAAATTCCAAACCACGGAAAAAATGATCAATGCCGGTGTGACGGCACTGGGTCGTTTCTTCGATACCGAGCCGGATGTAAATTTCGACGGTAAGCGTGAGGAAGGCGAAGAAAACGCAGAAGCTCACGGCAAAAATGCGGTCGAGGCCATTTACCGGGCAATGGTAACTGCACGTGATACGCCGTCGTATTCGGCCAAACTGCCACCAGCTTTCAAAACCGGTGACGAATACACTGCACACGAAATCGCAACCCGGCAAAAGCTGCTGGAAGAAATCAAAGAAAGCCTGACCAAACAGGGCATCGCTTTCGAAATGTAAACGGGTGACGTATGAACCTGCAAGATTTGAAAGATAAAATCCGTGAAGAAATGCCGGAGTATGACGCGGCAATCGCAAAAATCACGAAGGCCGCTGTCGAGGATAAAGAATCCTATGTGGATTTCACCGACGCAGAACTGCCTGACGCGGTGCGTGAGCGCCTGACTGAAGACGGCTACAACTGGTATTACAACAAATTCCTGACCGAGTGCTTCCGCGTGTACGGCTGGGCCGGTGATGTGGAGCATAACTAATGTCGGTCGCCAATTGGAAAACCGAATATACCCCGAGTAAAACCGGGGACTATCTTGCAACCGTTCGAGGTCGAATGGCTACGGATGTTGTGCGATTTAATAAAGGTGTTTGCGTCGATGGTGGTCGCTGGGTCGAAGACGTTTTCGGCTTCTGGCAGGAAGTTGACGTAGTGGCTTGGGATGATTTGCCGGAGGCGTACCGTCATGACGTTTGATGCGAGCGAATTTATCGTGGGCGAAACGCTGCGTGACCGCTGCACTTCTTTGCTGCGTGGCCTCGGCTTCGGAGAGCATTTCACTGATGTGCTTTCCTATCAGGATAACGGCGAGATTTTCGATCATGATTTGGATCGTGTTATCGGCACGTACAAAATCGTGGACGACAATCTGCCGGTGATTGGTTTCCACTCTCACATGCGCACCGGCTACACCATGAGCCAACGGCTTGTTGATGGTGTGCCGCGTTTCTTCCCGACCATGTGCCAGCGTTACGATATAGGCATTCAAGTTCTGGAGCATCACGCCACGCCGGAACTGCACGAATTTCTGATGGGTGATTTGTTCACTCAGTGGATGGACAAACCCGGTTATCAAATCCGTCGAAATTCGTCACCGTTCTTTCAGGGCGGTGCGCATGAACCAAATGGCAAATGGTTTTACATCGAGTTTCTTGGGCGTAAAGACATTTACAAAACCGTGCGCTGGATCAACGAAAACTTCCGTCAACCGGGGGCGCCAAATGCAAATGGATAAATACATGCCGTTCGATCCGAACCGTATGCCCAACGGCGAAAAACGTCTGGTCACGTTCGAGGATGAAATCTGCATTGCTTACGCGCTCTACGACGCCGGGTTTGCCCCGTACTGGTCGCACGACTACGCGGACAATCTGATTTGCGGCTACGGCGATGCGGCAGGCGGGTTTAAATACAATCTGGTTCCTGTCGATGATCAGGATATTTCCAAGGGCATCATGGCGTGGCCTGAAGTCAAAAGGAATTTGGAGATTTACCAATGATTTTTGCGTATCTCTTCGCAGCCCTTTTGGTTGCGGCCTATTGGCAACACCGGGAACATGACTGGCTGGCGTCGGGCGCGTGCTTTGTTGTCGGTGTGGTCGTATCGTGCGCAGTGTACTACGGGCCGATGTATTGGCAGGCGTCCGACCTGCAATTGTTGAGCGGTTCTGTCGCGGAGAAAAAACGTGTTTATGATCCAGAAACTGAAAGCTACGATTGCGGCAAAGACTCCCAAGGCCACACGAAAACCTGCACCCGCGAAATTCCACGCTGGCGCTGGGACGTTGTGTCGGATATCGACGGTGACAAATTCAGCGAATACACGCATCAATCCATTCGTGCGCCGGAGATTTACACCAACACGCAAATAGGTGATCCGTATACCGCCAGCAAACGCTTTCTGAATTTCCAGAACGTGAGCGAACAAACTGTGATGATCGACCGCGAAGCCGCTGGGGAGTACAAAGGTTGGTTGCCGGAATATCCGCATGTTTACGCGGGCTTCAAAGTGCAGCGCGGATTCTCCAACACGCCGCAAGTTGACCAACGCGAATTGTCGCGCCAGTTGAACGTGGCACAAAAGCGCTGGGGGCCGATGCACGGCGTCAACGTGATCGTCATTGCACTGCGTGAAGAAACCGACTTCAAAGGTTTTTATTACGCGCTGAAAAGCAAGTGGAAAGGCGGCAAGAAAAACGATGCTGTGGTGATCATGCGTCTGGACAAAGAAGGCCGGGTTATCAACGCGAATTCGTTTACCCGGTCGGCTGATAACCTGACCGATCCGCAAGGCTTCAACTTTTCCAATCTGATGCACGTCAACGCGGTGAAGCTAAATCGTTACGACACAGCGAAATATATCGAATCACTGGACGGTGCGTTTCAGTATTTCCAACGCGAAGACCTCGGACGTTACGACTTCCTGAAAGACGAATACGATCCGCCCTATTGGTTGGTTGCGTTGTCGCTGCTGGCAATCGTGGTGATCCCGTCATTAACTGTAAACTATATACTGGACAGACGTAACGCCTACGGTCGGCGCCATCGTAAGTTCGGTTTTATCTAACTGGAACCAATATGAAATCTCCAAAGAAATCTAAAGGCTTCACGCTGATTGAACTGCTGATCGTTGTGCTGATTGTCGGTGTTGCGTTGTTTGCCCTCAAAAGCTGTACCAACTAAGGAAAATGGAAATAATGAAATCGAAACAAGGCGGTTTTATCTCGGTCGGCGCTATGGTAGCTATCGGCCTCGTTATTGCGTTGGGCCTGTGGGTCGTCAGCATCAATAACACGGTCGTGCGTCAGGAAGCCGGTATCGTCGGTGCGAACAAAAGCCGTCAGGCCGTTCTGTCGAACTTGAGCCAGAAGGTGCAAGAAGCCATCGGCGTGCAAGACATGAACGTCGAAAACATTCGCAAAACTGTGAACGAACAAATCAAGTTGCGTTCCGGTGCCGAAGGTATGAAAGCGACCGTGCTTTTCTTGCGTGAAAATAACATTCCAGCTTCGCAAGAACTGGCTATGAAAATCGTGAACCTGATCGACCAAGGTCGTGACAAATTCACGCACGAAGAAAAGTTGATGACGGATCGCAAAACGGCAGCGTGTATGTATCGCCGCACGTTCCCGAACAAACAAGTGATCGCGATCATGGGCAGTGCTGAACTGGAAATCGGTTGCGGTGATGGCCCGGACAAATACGCGCCGCTGATGAACGAGCGTACCGCAACTTCGTTCGAAACCGGCAAAGACCAAGGCCTGTACGACATGAGCAAAAAGCCAGCGCAATAATCTGGTCGGGGGAGTCCTACGGGATTCCCCTTTTGAGGAAGTGTAAGATGAAAAAACCAAAGGTTGTTCAAGAAGATTTCCAGCCTGAATATTTGTACGATGATTTCGATATCATTCGAGGCATCGTGAACCTCACGCGGCAGTATCCTAAATCGTCCGGTAAATTTATCAGGACGGAACTGCGCGAGCAAAACCCCGGCGTCACCGATGGCCAAATTGCCCGGTGCTGCGAACAAATCACAGAGCGGTGGGAACCGGAACGGAAACCACTTCGTAAAGGTACAAGGAAAAGCACATGACTAAGTACAACATCGGTATCCGGAAAATCTCCGAAGTTTCCTGCTGCCCGACCTGCGGAAATAAAGAAGTAAAAGAAATCCGCAAGTTCGATCAACATTGCAGCGGGGAGTGGCGCGAGTCGATTGCTTTCGCGTGCGGTGCGAAGTACGAATACTGCACCAATTTTTCGCAGGTCGGTCTAGTCACCGAATGCAAGCAAAACCCCGAATTTCAGGCCCGTGTGAAACTGGTCGAAACCGTCAAAGAAGAACTGCTTCAGCACGCCGCGAAACGTGGCCTGAATGACGCGGATATGAAACAGCTGCGCGACAAACTTCAATACTTCGCCGTGTCCACTTGGCACTAAGGAACAAACCATGTCAAATGTTCGTTTGCATTACGGCAACATGCTGGACGAAGCTGTTGCGAAGTGGGCCGACACTCTGACCACAAACAACGACGATTATGTTTACGTCGATGGCGAGGAAGGCGACTTCGGTGTTGTTCGTTATTTCGGTACTGATATTGACGGTAACGAAAACGTTCACATGGCTACGCAGTACATTCACGGCGGCGATATCGAACACGATTACTACACGTTGGCCGGTGCCGACATGGTTCAGAAAATCATGCGCGAGAATTTCGAAACAGCGCTGCGTCGTTCGCTGGAAGAATCCCTCGATCCGGGCCGGTCTGGTAACATGGTGGTCGGCTTCGTAAAAGACTTCGAAGCAGCACAAGAAAAAGTAAAAGAACTCGGCGGCAAAGTCGAAGCCGAATTGCACCAGCGCTGGGGCGATTTGTTCCCCGATTACATCGAAGACCGTATGATTTTCAAATACGGCTTCAAATACTTTCAGGCCTACGTGATCCAGCCGGAAATGCGCCCGGCACAAATCGCATTTCTCAACGTGATTAATCCGCGTGAATTTATCGCGATCAAACTGCGCGGAAAACTCGAAGGCAAAATCTGCTGCATGATCGGCCATGACGGTTGGCAGCGTTCGTTCGTGGATCAAATGATTTGCGTGGTACAGGTTGAAGAAACGCCGCAGCCCTACTACGACATGCCGGTAACGCTGGATCTGGAAGATGTTAAGGTGGTTGGATAATGAATCCGAATTTTCTGAATCAAATGTACACCCTGCTTTGGACTTTTATTCTGCCGTTCGCGTTGAACTACCTGATCATCTGGTCTATGTGGCTTCCCCGTCGTGCGATCCCACACGGGAACATTTTCGCAATGTCGGTTTTCACAACCTGCGTGTGCATGATTTACGCGGGATGGGGTTCGGAAGTTTTCGACTGGATTCAAAGACTATGAAACATCTGCTGAATTATCTCAAAAGCATTCCGCGTAAAGCGTGGTGGTTGATTGTGCTGGCAGCAATCTATGGGGCGGTCGGCACGTACTGGCTTATCTGTGACTGGCGAGCCGGTACACTGGGCAAAGACGGTATGCTTTCGTACCTGATGTTTTGGCAAATGCTATGGGTGTTTATCAGCGCCTTGCCTCTTTTCTACCGCCCACTAGGCGACTGGGTTTTCCGGAGAAATGGAAAATGAAATACGAAATCTTCCAAGTCACGAAAGGTGACATGCAATTCGAAATCGGTTTGATGCATCATGAGCAACTGACCCACGCGGACGTTGCGGAACATATGCAGGTCTGCATTTCTATGACGTTCGAAACTGGCTTCGACGACGTGAAAGTGGTCGGTGCCGGTTTCTGTTCTTCTGGCGTTCCGGTTAAGTGCTGGGGCCATTCAGAATCGCTCAACATTCACACCCGTGGTCAGGCCGATGAACTGGTGCTGATGGCGTCGATGTTGAATTTCGAATCGGTTCCAACTGACGACGCGGAAATGATTCGCAACGTGCTGCAAAACTTTTCGCACAGTTGCGGCGTGATGGTTTCCAAAGCACACAATCAACTGTGCATCGTCGGTCACGAAATTGTTGGCTTCGATTTGGCGACTGGTGAATCGGCAGATTTCGAAGAGGGAATGCTGCTGCGTTATCGCGGGCCTACCCTCAACGCTGATGGTCGTGTGGCGCATCTGTTCGTTGTGGATTCTTCCTCGAAATACTACGGCGATTACGACGGCGTTTATTCGTTCAGCGCCAGCAATCTTTTCGGCATCCACAAAGACCATCCGATGCTTCGCAAACTGGCGAAAGTTCAGTGCGCGGTGATCAACGTTGACGGTGTGGCAAAAGCTGTAAATATTCACGGTGTGATCGACCTGTGGCCGATGGGCGAACCTCATGACCAGATGATGGCCTATTACGTTCTGCTGGGCGGTGGCGAGAAACAAAAATTCCACGGTTCTTTGGAGCAGATGTTGGAGTTCTTCAACCTCGACGGTGAATAAATGTTTTTCTCCTACGAAAGTGCTGTGCGTGAAATGCAACGCAACAACGCGGCGGGCGGCACGGCCACCATTTCCAAACGGTGGTTCGGCTGGATCGTCGTCGATGAACCATATCGAAAAGTTGAAGAGGTAATTGTGATGAATACTTTTGTTCTGCTGTATCCGGTTCCTGCATGTCTGCGTGTGGTTGCAGAACAGGCCGCGAAGAATTCACCGGCTGTAATTATCACGCAGGCACAAATCGACCAGTACATTGCCCATCTGGCGAAAAGTGCGTTCAAGGTAAACGGCTGGACTTGCCTGAAAGTGATCTGCGACAATTTGCCGAAAGCATATCAGGAACCCGCTGAATCCATTTTCATCAAGGACGACGCCGGTAATCTGACCAGCATCAAAAATCGCTTTGGTGCCCGCGTCAACAAAGAACAGCACGAAACGGCCTATATCGCTTTGCATGAGGCGTATCCGAAACTCACGCTGACCGCCGCGAAGCCGAAAGAGGAATAAATGAAAACACGTCTAAATTCCGAAGAGCGTTATCAGCTTCTGGATACCTTGCGCGGCCTCGGTTTGCATCTGGTTTTTGCTGCTGAAACTGGCAGCAAAGCATGGGGCACCGATACCGAAAATTCTGACCACGATTTCACGGTTGTGGCCCACGATATCAACTACGATATCTACCAGTACCCGCGTGATTCTTTCACACAGAAAATCACGTTCAAAGGTCAGGAATGTGACGTGCGCGTTTTCAGCATTGCGAAGTTTTTGCGCAAGCTGCAAAAGTCTGTGCTGGTCGGGTACGAAGCTATTAACTCGCCGTTCGTTTATTACGGCAGTGACAAGACCCGCGAAATTTTCCAACTGGTCAGTCAGCGCTGCTTCGATCCGCGTGAAATGTTCCGTTCCACCATCGGCAGCATGAGTTCGGTTAAGCATACCGACGAAGCGAAACGCCGTCGTCAAACATTCCGTTATTTGTTCGTCGGTTTGCAGTTGAAAGATTACAACGATCAGCGCGGGCCGATGCTGCCTACTGTGAATATCGACCAGTACATGACGTTGCAACTTCCGGCAATGTCGGAACAGGGCGTGATTCGTGATTTGTTTGCATGGGCCACGGCAGACGAACCAACCGAAAAACAAAATGCATTCGCGCAGTGGTGTATCGACCTTCTGTACTCGCTGGATTATCCGAAGCTGGTTACACACAAGCAGGATGAACATCGCGGCGTTTTGAACATGGCTTTCTCTGACCTTATGCGGAATACCAAACCATGATTGATTACAAGAATCACCCGGACGCCAATAAACCTGTGGTCACGGACACTGGTTATAAAGGCAAGCGTCATTCCATCAAAGCAATTGTGAAACGTGCGAATTATATCGGCGTGCCGGTTCCGGATTTCATGTGGACGGCGTTGAACAATCGCTATGTGCGCATGGTGCGCGTGTGGAAAGAACGTTACGCCCGCCAGCGCCAGCACGCTTTGCAATTGCAGAACACGCTGACTGAAAAGAACGCCTACATTCGGGAACTGCAAGATGAAATCGAAACTCTCAAGGCCCCGGACTTTTTCGCTAAGTGAATACCAGTTCGAGCGTCTGGAATTATTTCTGACCTCGGAACCGGGTTGGTGCTGTGGTGAAGGCGAACCGACAAATCACAAAATCGTTGCCGAGGCATTGCAGGTTTTGCAGTACCTTCGTGACCGTGGTGTAAATCGTCCGAGTCTGGTTATGGGCACCGGGGGCGATATTGCAATTGTGAGCCAAACCAAAGACCGTTTTATTTACACCGCAATCGAAGTAGTTGGGGATGGTCAATGTGTTAGCCTGAGTGCATTAGGTGATGACATTAAAAGTTATCCAATTCATGCGCCGGACGATATTCCCGCTGACCTGATTCTGTTCATGCGTAAAACTGAGGAAGTGAAAGATGGCAAAAGTGAAGATGCCGCCAAAGTCACGGCAGACGAAACAAGACGTAGACATTATTTTCAACCAGATTCGTAACGCGCAGCAATTGGCAAAGCAGCGTGGTTTCATTTCGTCCGTGGTTGAAATCGAATGCGGTTGGTCGTTAAGCGTATGGGCAAATGGTTTGCGCCTTGCGTTGATCGAACTGGCAAAGGCAGGCAACAGCGTTACCCGGTACTACGACAAGAAGGGCGCAACCGTCCGCGTAACCACCGATGGCCCGGTGCCCGCCGTTCGGCAGTGCTACGCGCTCTAGGGCCTCACAACCTTGACCCATGGGCCGACGAATGGTAGTGTGGCGGCTGGCCCATTGTGTGCCCGAAACAAAAGCACTCACGCATTAGAGGAAGTTTGAGCATGGGACGTAAGTCTATGGATTTAGCAGAGAGCGTATTAGCTAACGTGGTTTCCACGTTGGGGCCTTCCCGGTTTGCGAAGGCATTGCACAACGTTACGCGGAACGGCGTGCTGTACGATTGCAAAAACGTCGATATGGACGGCCACGACGAAGACGCGCAAGAAATCTGGCTGGATCAAATCGACCGTCTGCGCCAAGTCGGTTTGTGGTTGGAAGAACAACAAGACATTCCGGATTTTGCAAAAACGGCTGCTGAAAAAATCAGCCGTAGCGACCAGCGCAGTTTGGCGGAATTGAAAGTTGACGATCATTCGATTCAGCAAATCGTCGTGATCGAAAGTCTGGTGTTCGAAGCGACCGGCTTCAAAATTCAAATCCTGCGCAAATCCAGTTCGAAGAAAACGCTTGTCCTGCGTGGCAGTCTGTTGTGGTTCGCTGGCGCCATGATCAATTTGGCGGAAGAGGACAACGACCTTCTTGATGTGCTGGCATTTGTAGCGCGTTGCATTCCTGAGCAAGGCGTAAAGGTCTGCTACGACGAACACGAATACGCCTGCGCCCCGGATTACGACCGGGTGAAATACCGCAAGCTGCACGAACAGGAAAAAGAGGATTCCGACGTTTCAGTGTCCGGCGTTTCCATCAAAGTGTTGGAACTGGAAGATTTGATCTGCCGTGCGACGGGTTGCCCTGTACGCGTGGGTCGCGTGAGTAACGAAGAAACATTTCCAGCGGAAGACGACGACCTGATCCACATCAAAGGTATTACGCGCAGCTTTCTTGCACGTTCCTTGGAAAACATGGTGGTCAAACGCCGCACCGTTGGGTTCATGACGGAATATGTCAGTGACCTTATCGGTGACGCTGTTGAATCCCTCTGCAATTCGCGTTTTATTTTGATGGGCGACGAAATGCCTATTTCTGCAAAACGTGCGGCAGGCCGTAGCGCGTCACTGACTTAATTTCCACAAGGGCCATTCTTTTCGAGTGGCCCACTTACTTTAGGGACAATGAAAGATGGAAACAGTAAATTGGATGGCTGTTGGCTGGGCATGTGTGTTGCTCGCTTTGGCGTGTGGGCAGTTCTACATTCTCCGACTGCTGCGCAAAATTAAATTGCGTGATCAGCATCTGGCTCGCACAGTGAAGGAAATTTTCCGTGCGGTGAATCAGGTCGATTACTACGGTTCGATTCCGCCTGTAGCCGTGGAACGTTTCATGGGTTACATCACGCATCCCGATCCGTCGTTTAATGCTGCTGCAATTATTCAGCAGGAATTGAACAATCAGCGTGGTGGGCCACGTGGTGGTGCAACACTTCCCGAAGGTACATCCATGTACCCGGACGGCGCTGTAAAGTTGAGCGCAAAATCGCCCTACAAAAAATAATCCGTAATACCGGCCCTTGAACAAGGAATACAAAAATGTACAAACCTAAATTGCTGCATCGTGTTGGCTTCCGTTACTCCGAACTCCATCGCGGACAAAGCGTCGAGGAAATTGTCAGCTATGAGGATATGGCGGCACCGGAGTTTTTCGGCGCATATCCACAAAGCGAATACCGCGTGCGCCGTGAACTGCTTGAGGGTGTTCCTT
>Ga0247818_10003359_pt1 | contig 10328 bp, 8 predicted proteins | sample 13C_Glucose_Day1_FD_192424 | JGI IMG/M metagenome (GOLD analysis project Ga0247818, IMG submission 192424) | Soil microbial communities from agricultural site in Penn Yan, New York, United States - 13C_Glucose_Day1 | ecosystem: Environmental > Terrestrial > Soil > Agricultural land | place: USA...
TACGACACCCACCACGGCATGACCAACGCCACCCTGATGCCCTACGTGCTGAAGTTCAATCGTCCGGCCATCGAGGAACGCATCACGCGGCTGGCCGCGTATCTGCACCTGCCCTCCCCGGGCTTCGACAGTTTCCTGGCCTTCGTCCTCAAATTGCGCAAGGACATTGCTGTGCCGCATACGCTGTTCGAGTTGGGAGTGGATGACCAGCAGGCTGACCTGATCGCGGACATGGCGATAGTCGACCCCAGTGCCGGCGGCAACCCGCTGCCGTTGACAAAGGCCGGCGTGACGGAAATTTTCCAGGCGGCTTTCCACGGCCGACTCTGACTCGATCGAGGGTCCATGATCGAAACAGCAACAGGTTAGCGGTTGTAAACAGGAGCAGTACGACAAGGGGTTGAAAGCCAACCCATCCGGAGACCCGGATGGCTGCGTATCAAAACCTGAAGGGGCACACCAGCATGAACCCAGCAAGCCAGCCCGGCACCGACGCGCCGCACGACGATGACGTCAAGGTGCTGCACAGCATGGGCTATGCCCAGCAGTTGTCGCGACGAATGGGGGTTTTCTCCAACTTCGCGATTTCCTTTTCGATCATCTGCATCCTCTCCGGCGGCATCAACTCACTGGCCCAGGGCACCTCGGGCGCCGGCGGTGCCGCGATCGGCATCGGCTGGCCGATCGGTTGCCTGATTTCCGGGGTGTTCGCCCTGGCCATGGCGCAGATTTCCTCGGCCTACCCCACCGCTGGCGGCCTGTATCACTGGGGTTCGATCCTCGGCAACCGTTTCACCGGCTGGCTCACAGCCTGGTTCAACCTGCTGGGGCTGGTCACGGTGCTCGGTGCGATCAACGTCGGCACCTACTACTTTTTCTTCGGCGCCTTCGGCCCGACACTGGGCATGGAGGACACCACCACCACCCGGGTGATCTTCCTCGCCATCCTCACCGGGCTCCAGGCCCTGTGCAATCACCTGGGCATCGGCCTGACCGCCAGGCTCACGGATTTTTCCGGCTACCTGATTTTCGCCACCGCACTGGCGCTGACCATCGTCTGCCTGATCTCGGCCCCCAGTTTCGAGTTCTCCCGGCTGGTGACCTTCGGCAACTATTCCGGCGAGGCCGGCGGCAGCGTCTGGCCACAGGTGTCCAACGGCTGGATCTTCATGCTCGGCCTGCTGCTGCCGATCTACACCATCACCGGCTACGACGCCTCCGCGCACACCTCCGAGGAAACGCGCAATGCGGCCATGTCGGTGCCACGGGGCATGGTCATGTCGGTGGTCTGGTCACTGCTGTTCGGCTGGGTGATGCTCAGCGCCTTCGTGCTGATGCTGCCGAGCATGGACGAGGCGGCCAAGCAAGGCTGGAGTGTATTTTTCTGGGCCATGGATACCCAGGTGAACCCGACGCTAAAACTCGCGCTTTACGTGGCGATTTTCATCTCGCAGGTGCTCTGTGGGCTGGCCACGGTGACATCGGTTTCACGCATGATCTTCGCGTTTTCCCGCGATGGCGGCCTACCTTGTTCAAAAGCACTGGCCTCGGTTTCGCCGACCTTTCGCAGCCCGGTGGCGGCCATCTGGACCGGTGCCACGCTTGCGGTGTTGTTCGTCTGGGGATCGTCGGTGATCTCGATTGGAGAAACTCCGGTCTATACCATCGTGGTCTCCTGCACGGTGATCTTCCTGTTCTTCTCCTTCATCATTCCCATCGTGTTGGGCCTGTTTGCCTACGGCACCTCGAAGTGGCCGACCATGGGGCCATGGAACATCGGGCGCTTCTGGTACACGGTGTTTGCCCTGCTCTCGGTGCTGTCGATGGTGATCATCTTCGTCATCGGCATCCAGCCACCGAACGACTGGGCGTTGTACATCACCATCGGCTTTCTGGTATTGACGGCCATCGTCTGGTTCGGCTTTGAAGCGCGCCGCTTCCAGGGCCCGCCGGTGGGCGACATGATCGTCAAGCGCCAGGCTGAAATCGCCGTGGCTGAAGCGGCGTTGAACCGCAAAACCTTGTAGGAGCGAGCCTGCTCGCGAAAAACCTGAGAACACCGCGGGGAGTCAGGATCCCCGCGTCATCGTTGACCTCCATCGCTGGCAAGCCAGCTCCTACAGTAGGTCGGGTGCAGCCGCGAGAGATGGCTGGTCCAGCCAGGCCCGGGTAAGGGTGAACGCTTGCGCCAGCCGCTCGGGTGCGCTGTTCGCGAGGCATGGAACTTCCACGCTCCAATGCACCTGCGGCGACAGCACATTGAGCAACCCGGCCAGGGGCAGTTGGCCCTGCCCCGCAGGCAAGCGCCCCTCGCGGGCTTCGCGGATGATGTCCTCCCCCCTGGGTGCCTGCGCCGGCGCGTCGCACCATTGCACGCCATGGATATGGCGCGGATCCAGTTCAGCCACGGCGCCAGCGTCGCCGCCGGAGCGGAACAGGTGCAACACATCCAGCAGCACGCCACCGTTGGCCTGGCCCGCCGCCGCGATCAACGCGACGGCCTGTTGCAGATTGCCAATCTGACGCCAGCGCATGAACTCCATGTCGACACGCAAGCCATACCCCGCAGCCAGCTCACACACGGCGGCAAAGTTATCCCTGAGCCGGGAATACTCCTGATCGTCCCCCGACACCGTGAGACAACGCGCCCCCAGTTGCGCGCCGGACTCCAGCAGCCGCGCCAACCCGGCGACGTCCACCTGCGGTTTGAGCTCGACGAATTCGATCTCGTTGACCACCACACCTTCGCCATCCATCGTGGCCTTCAACTGCCGCAGCGCCTGGCCGCTCGGTAACAGCGGGTAAGCGATGCCACCGGCCATGGCCGGGTGCAGGCGCAGACCGACTGAACTGAATCCGGCGCGTGCCGCCTCCCGCACCAACGCGTCGGGCGCCAGTTCAAGCGCGGTGAGGTGCGCGACGCCCAGGCCGCTCAATAGGTGGCCCTGCCGCCGCTGAGGTCGAACACAAAACCCGTGGTGAAGCTGCACTCGGGCCCGGCGATCCAGGTCACCATGTTGGCGATCTCCTCGATTTGCAGGAAGCGTCCCATGGGAATCTTGGCCTTGCTCGCCGTAATGTGCTCCGGTGTCATCTCCGCCATCAACCCCGTTTCCACCATGGCCGGCGCAATGCAGTTGAGCAGCACGCCGTCCTGGGCCAGCTCCTTGGCCGCCGCCTTGGTGAAAGCGATGACACCGGCCTTCGCCGCCGAATAACCCGAGATGTATTGCACGCCGTCCTTGCCCGCCATCGAGGCGACATTGACGATGCGCCCGTAGCCTCGCTCACGCATATGCGGGATGACCGTGCGGCAGCAATAAAACACGCTCGTCAGGTCGATGGCGATGACCTGGTCCCAGGCGGCGGGCGGATACTCCCAGGAAGGCACCACCGGCCCATTGATACCGGCATTGTTGACCAGGATATCGACGCGCCCCTGTTGGCTGACGACCTCCTCGAAGGCCGCCTCCACGGACGCCAGCGAAGCGACATTGACGGCCTGGCGCAGCACCGGTTCAAAGCCGTTGGCGACACTGTCCCAGCCATCGACCGCCAGGTCCCAGATGACGATCTGCGCACCGGCGCTGTGCAAGCGCCGGGCAATGCCCAGGCCGATGCCGCGCATGCCGCCGGTGACGATGGCCGTCTGGCCTTCAAGGTATCGAGTCATCAAAGTGCTCCTTCTTTTACGGTTTGGACTTCGGGCAGGCGGCGCAGATCGCGCACCATGAACAGGTAACACAGCGCACCCAATACGGTGATCGAAGACACGAAAGCCAGGGCCCATACGAACGATCCCGTGGTGGTGACTATCACGCCGATAGTCAGCGGGGTCACGATGCCGGCGGCATTGGCGAACAGGTTGAACACGCCGCCGCTCAAACCGAGCAAGCCTTTGGGGGCGATGTCGGACACGATCATCCAGGCCAGCGCCGACATGCCCTGGGCGAAATAGGCCACGCAGAGGATGGCGATCACCAGCGCGTCTGAGTCCACGTAGTTGGCCAGCACGATCACCGAGGCGGTCAGGAGACCGGCGATCACCGGCAATTTACGCGCGACATTCAGCGAGTAGCCGCGGCGCAGCAAGGCGTCCGACAGCCAGCCGCCGGCCAGGGTACCGAGGGAAGCCGCGATAAAGGGCAGCACCGCCACCCAACCGACCTTGAGCCAAGGCATGTGCCGCTCGGTGACCAGGTAGGTGGGGAACCAGGTCAGGAAAAACACGTTGGTCGAGTTGCAGGCAAACTGGCCCAGGCAGATCCCCAGCATGTTGCGATGCTTGAGCAATGCCGGAATCTGCGACCAGCTGAAACGCGTGGCCTTCTGCCCCCCATCGACCACCCCGCCGCCGGCGGCAATGTAGTCAAGCTCCGCCTGATTGGCCGTGGTCGACTCATGGGGCTCGTGGTACTTGCGCCACCACACCAGGCCATAGAGCACACCCAGGATGCCCACTGCCACCAGCAATACGCGCCAGCCATAGGCGTGCAGTACCCAAAACAGCAACGGCGTGAGAAACGCCAGCCCAACGTATTCGGCGAAGGTGTAGATGCCGGTCGCCCGCGCCCGCTCGCTCTGCGGGAACCAGGTCGCGACCACCCGGCTATTGGTGGGAAAGCACGGTGCTTCGCTGGCGCCCACCAGCAAGCGAAAACCCAGTAGCGAGAGAAAGCCCTGGGCGAGGCCCTGCAGGCCGGTGAACAACGACCACAAGGTCAGCGCCAGCCAATAGGTGAACTTGGTGCCCAAGCGGTCGATCAGGATGCCGCCGGGAATCTGCGCGGCGGCGTAGGTCCAGGAAAATGCCGAAAAGATCAGCCCCATCATGACCGCGTTCAGGCCCAGGTCGGCACTGATGCTGGGCGCGGCGATGCCCATGACGCTGCGGTCCAGGTAGTTGATCATGGTGCCACCGGAGATCAGGGCCAGGATCATGAATCGGGTGCGGGTCCTGGCGGTTTGCGTCGCCGGACAGGCGAGCGTTGCCGCTACGAATCGATTGTCGGTCGTCATTGTTTTGTTCCTTGTTATTATTTGAGGGAATTGCGGCAGCTCAACCTGGTTCAACCCTCGCCAAAGCCGAACAGTCGGCGTGGCGTATCCCACATCACCTTCCTGCGTACACCGGCATCCGGCAGCAACTGCTCCGCCAGCTTCAGCAGCGGCCCGTAGTCGATGCGCGCTTGCTCGCGAATGAATGGCCAGTCCGAGCCCCACATGCAGGCATCCGGGCCGAAGGCTCGGAGCAGTTCACTTACGTAGGCACCGGCTTGCTCCTGGAGATGATCGTGGGCGGCGAACTTCTGCATGCCGGAAATCTTCACGCAGGCCCGACCGCTGCGGGCCAATCCCAACAGCGCCTGGAACCCTGGCTGGCCGACGCCTGCGCTAACCTCGGGACGACCACAGTGGTCGATGAGCAACCGCGGCGCAGTCGATTCGATCAGGCCCAGCAACTCGACCAGCTGGTTGCCATGCACCTGGATTTGGGCGAACAGATCCAGCTCGGCGATCCGCCCGAAAAGCCCGGCCGCACTATTCATGACGGCCAATCCTTCCAGCGCCGGATTGAACGCGACGCCCACCACACCCTGCTCCTTGAGTGCGGCGAGTTCGTCCAGACGGATGTCATGCTCGACAACGGCAATCCCCTTGAAGCGGCCCTCGCCATGCGCCAGCGCATGCAGCAGGCAGCGATTGTCCGTGCGGTAGGCACTGGTCGGCCCCACCAGCAACGCGTGTTGCACGCCATAGGCGTCCATCACCCGGGCGAACTGTTCCAGGGGCGCGACCTCCTGCCCGGAGGGTGCGTAGATCGTGTCGGCGCGATAGGCAAACCGCGCCGGGTCAAACAGGTGGTTATGGCAATCGATCTTGGGTTCTTCGTAGATGCTCAAGGCTGCTCCCGCCAAGCGTCACTGCGCTTGCTCACTGAACTTTGTTATTGTCTCGCCGCTCTGGGCGATGCCGTTGCAGTGACGATACGACCAGGCGCTGAATAGCGCTCATACACAGATCGCTCGAACAATAACCAAAGGTTAATGACCCATGCCCTACGGCGAAGGCCCCGACGCCAACACGATGGTGTTCAAGCTGCGGCACATGGAAGTGTTCCGGGCGGTAATGCTCACTGGCTCGATCAGCGGAGCGGCAAAAATGCTCTACGTCTCGCAGCCTGCGGTCAGCAAGCTGATTGCCTATATCGAGAGCCGGCTGGTTTATCGCCTGTTCCAGCGCATCAACAATCGCCTGGTGCCCACCGCCGAGGCCCTGACCCTTTACCGGGAAGTCGAGCGTGTCTACCAGGCTGCGCTGGCGGTCAACGAATGCGCACGGGCCCTGGCCAGCGGCCCCAATCGCCAGCTGCGCATCTGCTGCAGTGCTTCGCTGTCGACGGTGGTCATTCCGTTCGCCCTGGCCCGACTGAAGCGCGAAACGCCATCGCTGAACATTGAATGGCAGACCACGCTAATGGGTGACATGCCCAACCAGATCCTCTCGAAGAAAGTCGACCTGGCCATTTCAGCCCTGCCGCTGATCCACGACCACCTGCACTCACTGGCCTTCATGCGCGCACGCATGGTCTGCGTGATGCCGTCTGATCACCCCTTTGCCCACCGATCGTCATTGTCACTGCACGAGTTGGTCGACCAGCCGTTGTTGCTGTTTCGCCCTGACATGCCTTTCGGTCGGTTGCTGGCCGAAGAGATCGAACGCCAGGGGCTGGACCTGCGCTCGATGCTGCATTTCACCAATGCCAACGAAGCGGTCGCCCTGGTCAAGCAAGGCATGGGCCTGACCATCATCGATGAGTTCGTGGCCGAGGACAGCGGCCTGGTCGTGGTACCGCTGGTTGAGGCGATTCACTTCGATATCAGTTTCGTCTACTCACGGTTCGAGCCGCTTTCCCAGTCTGCCGCGCAGCTCATGCAGGTACTGCATGCCCAGGCGGTCAAGCTGGGGCGGGTGATCCCGGGCTTCGAGTTGCCGAACTTCGACTGATCACCGATGACCCTGCTCCCGGCAAAGTTACAAAATCCCCATGTGCTCCCTTCGTCCTTTCATACGTCGCAGACTTCACTGCCCGTTTTCCCTGTCCGGAGTTCTCCCAATGCCCTCGCCCCATTCCCTGTCCGCCGCGTTGCTCGGCCTGGCCCTCGTCTGTCCGGCGATAGCCGAGGCCCAGGGCATGGAGTTGGGACAAGTGCTGATCGGGGCCGAAGACCAGAGTGACGAGGACCAGGGGATCGAGGACGCAAAGGCGCGACTCGAGCAGGTGCCTGGCGGTACCAACGTGGTCGACATGCGCCGCCCCCTGCAAGGCCGGGTGGCGAGCAATCAGGATGTGCTGGCCTATCAGCCAGGGGTCTATGCGCAGTCGGCGGGCAACGAAGGGGTGAAGATCTCGATCCGCGGATCGGGGATCAACCGTGCGCCGGGCGCCCATGCCTCGGGCCTGTACGCCATGCTCGACGGCCTGCCACTGACCGGCCCCGGCGGCACGCCCTATGAACTGCTGGAGCCGCTGTGGCTCGACCATGTCGAGGTGCTGCGCGGCGCCAACGGCTTCGACCGCGGCGCCCTGGCCCTGGGCGGGGCCATCGACTACGTCAGCCATACCGGCTACAACGCACCCAAGCTCCAGGTGCGCTACGCGACAGGCAGCCACGGCTATCAGCAGCGCCAGGTCAGTTCCGGGCAGGTACTGGGCGACTTCGACTACTACATGGCCCTGACCGATGCCCGCGCAGACGGCTATCAGGATCACACCGCCAGCGACAGCCAGGGCGTCATTGCCAACTTCGGCTATCGCTTGAACCCGAACCTGGAAACGCGCTTTTACCTGCGCTACCGCCAGACCGACAACGACCTCGCCGGGCGGGTCACAAAGCACTCCATCGAGCACGACCCGCGGGCGGCCAACCCCGCCTACGTGGCGCGCGACGATCGCCGCGAGCAGCCGGGCAGCACCTTTGTCGGCAACAAGACCACCTACTACATCGATGACGATTCGAGCATCCAGGCCGGCCTTGCCTACCATGACTACCCCATGGACCTGCGCGAGGGTCCCAACCGCCTGAAAGTGGCGTACACCGATGTCAGCGGCACGCTCGACTACAAGCGTCGCGACACCCTCTGGGGCCTGCAGAGCCAAAGCACCCTGGGCCTGCGCGTGACCAAGCACCTGCCCAACGCCGGTGCCAGCGAGGAGGTGCGCATCCCCAGCGGCAACACAGCCGGTTATGCGCCGGGCACGGCCATGCGCAACTTCACCTACCAGGGTTCGGACAGCGTCCTGCATGTGGGCAATGACCTGGAGATCGCCGACGACCTGTGGCTGACCACTGGCCTGGCGGCCATCTACACTCGCCGGGAAAGCGCGGTGACTTACCCGCAAGGCGGTGGCAAGACCAGTCTGGGCGACTGGGACTACGCCCCGCGCCTGGGCCTGCGCTACCAGCTGACACCCGCCCTGCAACTGTTCGGCAACCTCAGCCGCTCGGTCGAGGCGCCGCACCCCTGGTCGCTGATCTACAGCTCCAACGTTCGCTTCCCAGCTGGCAGCGGCCCCGCCACCGGCACCCAGCGCGATCCGATCGAGCTGCAGAACCAGACCGCAACCACCCTGGAGCTCGGCGGTCGCGGCGACAGCGCGATGGGCCAATGGAGCCTGGCCTGGTACTACGCCCAGGTGCGCCACGAACTGCTCTCGGTGTTGCCGGATGCCAACGCCACCACGCCCTACGAACTCAACGCCAGCCCGACCGTGCACCAGGGCGTGGAAGCCAGCCTGCTGAGTAACCTGTGGTCGGGCGGTGACGGCGGTGAACTGAGCCTGCGCCAGAGCTATACCTTCAGCGATTTCCACTACAAGGACGACGAGCGCTTCGGCGACAACCGCCTTCCCGGGCTGCCGATGCACTACTACCAGGGCGAACTGCGCTACGACTGGCCCCAGGGCTTCTTCGCCGCCCTCAACACGCAATGGGTGTCCAAAGTGGCGGTCGATTACGCCAACAGCTACTACGCCGATCCCTATGCACTGTTCGGCGCGACCGTGGGCTACAACGCACCCAAGGGTGACTGGCAAACGTGGGTGGACATGCGCAACCTCACCGACAAGCACTACGCCGCCACCGTCACCCCAGGCTATGACGACAAGGGGCTGGACGCGGCGCGGTCGACACCGGGTGAAGGCATGGCGGTGTATGTCGGGGTGTCGTGGAGCCTGCTGTAGGGCGTGGGCATACGTCCAACACAAAACATTGTAGGAGCTGGCTTGCCAGCGAAGAGGCCCGAAAGGTCAACGCAAAATTCAACGCCGCCCGCGCCGGCAAACCTGCGGAGCTACGACGTTCTCGCCCCCGGATTCTGCCAGAACGCAGGATCGGCGCTCTTGAGCCGTTCGACCGCATTATTGATGTGGTTGAGCGCAGCATGGCGCGCGCCTTCAGGGTCGCGTGCGGCGATGGCCGCGTACACGGCAAAGTGCTCGACCCGCACCGTCTTGGCCAGGTCGCGGCGCCGCTCCTCGTTGGAGCGCGTGATGCGGATCGCCTCCTTGATGTACTGGGCGATGAATTCGTGCAGTGACGGGTACAGCGGATTGCCCGTTGCCCTGGAAATGGAGTGATGGAACCCCAGGTCTTCCTCGACGCCATCGCGCCCCGCCTGCTCGGCGGCATCGATGGCCTTCAGCGCCTGGTGGATGGCCTCCAGCTGCGCCGGTGAATGCCGCTGTGCCGCCAGTGCCGCCGCCTCCCCTTCGATACCGCGGCGCAACTCGGTGACCCGCAATACGGCCTCGATCGACCCGCTGACATCCAGGTCGATGGTGAACGCCTTGATGTGCGCGCCTTCGCTGACGACAGTGCCGCTGCCCTGGCGGACCTCGACCAGACCGGCTGACTTGAGGCGCGAGATCGCTTCGCGGATGACCGTCCTGCTGACCCCGAAACGCTCCGACAGCACAGGCTCCGTGGGCAGGCGAGCGCCCGGCAGCACTTCACCATTGGCGATATAGGCCTTCAAGGCCGCCGTCACCTGATCGGACAGCGTGCCCTTGGCGGAGTCCTTCAGAACGGCCAGCGCCTCGGCGGAACAGGGGAATTTATCAGAAGTGGGCATAGGCATCTCTGGGCTCAAATCGGTGAACGGTACTGCATTTTAGACCCGTCGTCCTCTCTGACTTCCACTCCTTGAATTCGTATGACGTATTATGATAAAAAACCGACCTTCATGTTAATCCGATAAAAACAAACGTCACCCACTACAAAAATAAGGATGGGGGAAACACATGACTGAATCAGTGATTCAAACCG
>Ga0247818_10003362_pt1 | contig 10324 bp, 10 predicted proteins | sample 13C_Glucose_Day1_FD_192424 | JGI IMG/M metagenome (GOLD analysis project Ga0247818, IMG submission 192424) | Soil microbial communities from agricultural site in Penn Yan, New York, United States - 13C_Glucose_Day1 | ecosystem: Environmental > Terrestrial > Soil > Agricultural land | place...
GCGGTCGACCGCTACCCAGCACCATCCTCGGTCTGACCGTGCAGGGTGAAGACGTCGAGAACTCCGGTCTGGTCTGGGACGTCGGCGATATCGACTGCCGCGCCTACCCGCTGGAAGGCAGCCTGGTGCGCCTGCCGTGGCGGCAGATTCCGACCGCCGCCGTGCAGGTGAGCATGCACCCGACCGAGGGCATGCCAGCGAGCATCGCCGACCCACGCCACCTGCTGATCAAGGTGATCGACGGCCTCAAGGCCGAGGGTTATCACCCGGTGATGGCCTGTGAACTGGAGTTCTATCTGCTCGACGCCAAACGCGATCACAACGGCCGCCCGCAACCGGCGCTGGACGCCGACGGTGGTCGACCGCGACACACTCAGGTTTACGGTTTGCGTGAGCTGGAACAGATCGAACCGTTCCTCGCCGACCTCTACAGCGCCTGCAAACTGCACGGCATTCCAGCGCGCACGGCGATTTCCGAATACGCGCCGGGTCAGGTGGAAATCACCCTTGAACATGGCGACGCGCTGGAGGCGATGGATCAGGCGGTGCGCTACAAACGTCTGGTCAAAGCCATCGCCCACAAGCACGGCATGCAGGCGACCTTCATGGCCAAGCCGTTCGATGATCTGGCCGGCACCGGCATGCACATGCACGTGAGTCTGGCCGATGGCGCGGGGCACAATCTGTTCGCCTCCGAAGACCCTGCCGGGACGCCGCTGCTGCGCACGGCGATTGGTGGCATGCTTGCCTCCTTGCTGGATTCATTGCTGCTGTTCTGCCCGAACGCCAACTCGTACCGGCGCTTCCAGGCCAACAGCTACGCACCGCTGGCGCCGACCTGGGGCGTCGACAACCGCACCGTGAGCCTGCGCGTTCCGGGAGGCCCGGCCAACACCCGGCACATCGAACACCGCATCTGCGGCGCCGATGCCAACCCGTATCTGGCAGCGGCGGCGATCCTTGCCGGGATTCATCGTGGCATTCGTGAAGACCTTGATCCGGGCGCTCCGGTCGAGGGCAATGGCTATGCACAGGCGAAGGAGTTGCTGCCGACCGATTGGCTGACCTCGCTGCAGGCGCTGGAGAATTCGGTGTGGGCGCGGGATGCCTTGGGGCAGGAATTTCTCGGGGTGTATCTGGCGGTGAAACGTGCCGAGTATCGGCAGTTCATGGCCGAAGTGGGTGAGCAGGATTGGCGCTGGTATCTCACCGAGGCCTGAATATTCACACCTCCCCTGTGGGAGCGAGCCTGCTCGCGAAGGCGTCGTCACATTCAACATTTTGGGTGACTGACACGCCGCTTTCGCGAGCAGGCTCGCTCCCACAGGGGATTGCACTCCGACTCCCGAACTTTGTGTGGACACTGACATGACCGAACGCTGCAATTCCTACTACACCGCCACCCTCAACCAGGACACCGACTACCCGACCCTGCAAGGCCGGCACAAGGTCGACGTGGTAATCATCGGCGGCGGCTTCACTGGCGTCGCCACCGCGGTCGAACTCGCCGAAAAAGGCCTGAAAGTCGCCATCGTCGAAAGCCACAAGATCGGCTGGGGCGCCACCGGGCGCAACGGCGGACAAGTTACCGGCAGCCTTTCCGGCGACGGCGCGATGCGCAAACAGATGCGCGCGAAACTCGGCGACGAGGTCGATGATTTCATCTGGCACCTGCGCTGGCGCGGGCACGAAATCATCCAGCAACGCGTCGAGAAATACGCCATTCAATGCGACCTCAAACACGGTCACTTGCACGCGGCGTACAAGCCCAGCCACATGACAGACTTGCGCAAGGATTATGAAGAAGCCGTGCGCCGTGGATTGGGCGATGAGGTCAGTCTGCTCGACCGCAGCCAAGTGCGTGATCTGCTGCAAAGCGATCTCTACCACGGCGCAATCAAGAACACCCGAAACATGCATCTGCACCCGCTCAATCTGTGCATCGGTGAGGCGCGGGCGGCGGAGAGTCTCGGGGCATTGATCTTCGAGAACAGCGAAGTGCTGGAGATCATTCACGGCGCCTCGCCTGGCGTAAGAACCGCCCACGGCCAGATCGACGCCAAGCAGGTGATGCTCGCCGGCGACGTCTATCACAAGCTCGAGCCGGGGCAGCTCAAGGGCAAGATTTTCCCGGCCATGGGCGGCATCGTTACCACGGCGCCCCTTGGCGATCTGGCAAAACAGATCAACCCCGAAGACCTCGCGGTGTACGACTGCCGCTTCGTCCTCGACTACTACCGCCTCACCGCCGATGGCCGCTTGCTGTTCGGTGGTGGCGCCAATTACAGCGGCAAGGATTCAAGAGACATCGCCGCCGAACTGCGCCCGTGCATCGAGCAAACCTTCCCGGCGCTCAAAGGCGTGCAGATCGACTACCAATGGAGCTGCGCGATGGGCATCGTGATCAACCGCATTCCGCAACTGGGCAAGCTCTCGGACAACGTCTGGTACTGCCAGGGCTATTCGGGGCACGGCATCGCGACGACGCACATCATGGGCGAAATAATGAGCCGGGCGATCACCGGGCAAATGGAGCAGTTCGATACGTTTGCCCAGTGCCAGCACATACGCGTGCCGATGGGGGATTTGCTCGGTAACCCGTTGTTGGCTGCCGGGATGTGGTACTACCAGATGCTTGAGCGCCTTCGCTGAAAGATGGGTTGAATGTACCGACCCCTTCGCGAGCAGGCTCGCTCCCACATTCGACCGCGTTCCTGAGCTAGATCTCGGTCACATGTGGGAGCGAGCCTGCTCGCGAAGAGGCCCTCAAACCCACCAAAAAATTCAATCCGGCAACTGCTCGACCACAATCCCCAACCGCCGATAATCCTCGACACTCCCCGACGCCACATGCCGCTCGGTAATCAGCGTATGCAGGCGCGAACACGGCGCCACCACAAACGGCTCCACCGCTCCCAACTTGTCCGCCGAAGTCACCGCAATCACCCGCGCGGCGCCATCGAGCATCGCCTGCTTCACCGGCACTTCATCAAAATGCAGCGAGGTAATCCCCACTTCCGGATGAATCGCACACACGCCAGTAATCGCCAGATCCGCCCTGATCCCGGCCAGCAGTCGTAGCGCCTCATGCCCACCCGCCGCCATCGTTCGCGGGTTCAACTGGCCGCCGGCGAGAATCACTTTCACACCCTTGAATTCAGACAAGGCAATCGCCGTCATCGGCGAAGCAGTCACCGCCGTGATGCTGATATCTGCACGCAACGAGCGCGCGACTTGTAGCGTGGTCGAGCCGGAATCGAACAGCACAATCTGCCCGTCCTCAATCTCCTGCGCCGCTCTTTGCGCCAAACGGATCTTGACCTCATCCGTCTCGTCCAGCCGCGTGAAGTAATCCTTTCCGGAATCCTTCGGACGCGGCAACGCCCCGCCGTGCACGCGCTGCACCAGCCCCGCATTGTCCAGTTCGGACAGGTCACGGCGGATGGTGTCTTCGGAGACTGCAAAGTGCTGGCTCAACTCGGACGCCATGACTTTGCCGTCGCGTTCGAGGAGCAAAAGGATTTTCTGTCGACGCAGGGACGGCAGTTCTGCCGCAGAATGATCGTGCATGGCTATGCCTGTTTATGCTTGTAATTGCAGGTTTCGCGAGAGTAGCGAAAGCCTTGAACAAACACAAACCGGCGGGGTATCAATGGTTTCGATCATTGGAATCGACAAGGCGAATTTTTTCTTTGCTTTCAACCTGTTCAAAATGGCCGCACTTCTAAAAGGCTCAGGATGAACACCTCATGAATCTCAATTTTGCGTTTGCGTGCATGATCGTCGTGTCGTTTGCGATTGCTCTCGGCCACGCCTGACAGTGCCTCAGACCGACGCCAACAAATGCTCACGCAGCCATTTATGCGCCGGATCGCGGTGCGAACGTTCGCCCCAGAACATCGCCATTTCGTAGCCCGGCACCTCCAGCGGTGCGTCGACCACTTGCAATGCCGGGTGGCCACGCACCAGGCGTGACGGCAGCATCGCCACCAGATCGGTGCTGGCCAACACCGACATCGCCATCAGAAAGTGCGGCACCGACAACACCACTTTTCTCATCAGCCCGACATCGGCCAACGCCCGGTCGGTCACCCCGAAAAAGCCCCCGCCCTCGCGCGACACCATCACGTGCTCCAGCACGCAGAACTGTTCGCGGCTCGGCGCCTGCATCAAACCTGGATGTCCGACTCTACCGGCGAGCACATATCGCTCGGTGAACAGCGGTCGTCGATGCAACTCCGGCGGCGCGTCTTCGCTGATGTGCAGCGCCAGATCGAAGACGCCCTGCTCGGCCTGTTTGACCAGATGCGCCGGTGTCAGATCGATCACCGCCAGCCGCGTGCCAGGCGCCCGTTCGCGCAAACTGGTCAGCGCTGGCAGCACCACCGTCGACTCGCCGTAATCGGTCGCGGCGATTTTCCAGGTGTGGGTCGCCAGCGCCGGGTCGAACGCACTGGCTGGCGCCACCGCCCTTTCCAACGCCTCCAACGCATCGCGCAACGGCTCACGTAGTTCATCGGCGCGCGCCGTCGGGCGCATACCACGTGGCCCGGGCAACAGCAGCGGATCGCCGAAGATGTCGCGTAACTTGGCCAGATGCACACTCACCGAAGGCTGCGACAGGTTCAAGCGCTGCGCCGCGCGGGTGACGTTGTGCTCCGACAGCAACACATCCAGCGTCAACAGCAGATTGATATCCAGCCGTCTCAAATTATTCATGGCTATACCAGACATATCAGATATTCATTTCCAATATACCTCTTGAACGCCGATCCTGCAGTCACTCAGCTAACGGAGCTTCAACATGAAAGTCTTACTGGTTTACGCCCACCCTGAACCGACGTCCCTCAATGGCTCGCTGCGCGACTTCAGCGTCCAGCGCCTGCAAGCCGCCGGCCACACCGTGCAGGTCTCCGACCTCTACGCGATGAACTGGAAAGCCACCCTCGACGCCGCCGACGCCCCGCAGCGCGATGCGACAAAACCGTTCCACGCCTCGCTCGACTCGAAAGTCGCGTACGCCGAAGGCACTCAAGCCGCCGACATCGCTCGCGAGCAGGAAAAACTGTTGTGGGCCGACGCGCTGATTCTGCAGTTTCCGCTGTGGTGGTTCACCATGCCGGCGATTCTCAAAGGTTGGGTCGATCGGGTGTACGCCTACGGTTTTGCCTACGGCGTCGGCGAGCACTCCGACAGCCGTTGGGGCGAGCGTTATGGCGAAGGAAAAATGAAAGGCAAACGGGCGATGTTGATGGTCACCACCGGCGGCTGGGAATCGCACTACGCACCGCGTGGGATCAACGGGCCGATTGATGATTTGCTGTTTCCGATCCAGCACGGGATTTTGTATTACCCCGGTTTTGAAGTGGTGCCACCGTTTGTGGTGTATCGGACTAGTCGAATGGATGAGGGACGGTATGCTGAGACTTGTGATGAGCTGGGGCGGCGGCTGGATGAGTTGTGGAGTGCAAGGCCGATCGGGTTTCGGCAGCAGAATGCGGGGGAGTATGAGATTCCTGCTTTGACGTTGAAGGATGAGGCTGCACCGGGGCAGGAAGGCTTCGCTGTACACATCCGCTAGCACTGAATCTCCCTCAGCCCAGCAAAAGCCCCTCACCCTAACCCTCTCCCAGAGGGAGAGGGGACTGACCGAGTTGTGCTTTCGAGCTACGCCGACCTGATATCTCGAGTTGAACTCAGATTTTGAAAGGCACCGAGATCGGCTCCCTTCCCCCTCGCCCCCTTGGGGGAGAGGGCTGGGGTGAGGGGGATGGATCTAACTGACACGCCGCAACACATTGGCATCAGCTTGAGTCATGTTTCCTCGCGCACCCGCCGCACCTGTACCCACAACGCCGGCGCAAAATGCAGCAACACCATCCTGCTCAAATGATGCGTCAGGATAAACACCACATTCAGCCCCCCACCAAACGCGACAATCGTAATCGTCTCAATCGCACCTGGCATGTACGCCAGCCACAGCGACAGCGGATCACTGCCCAACCAGCGCGCCGCGACTTCAGCAAATACTGCGGCAACCACAATCATCAAACCAACCGAGACCAACGCTGTGCGGCCGTGACATCCCAGTTCCGCGAAGCCAAGCCCCTGAAACCTTGAGCCGATGCGCACGCCGAGAATCAGCGCCGCCAGATTCAAACTCCAGTCCGGCATGTGAAAGCCGTGCAGCCATCCCGATTTCACAAACACCGCCGTGATGATGATCGCCGTGAGCATGAACGGCGCCGGTACGCCGATCACCAGCAGCAAGCGCCCAAGCAGCACGCTTAGCGCGATGACCGAAAACGCGGTCAGCGCCATGCCCGTCGTCAAAGGATCGCCATCGGCAATCGCTATAGCCGCTTGGCCGGGGATCAGGAAACTCACTAGCACGGTGATCAACAGCAACCGCATCAAGTGCACGATGATGACCTTGCTCGACGCCTTTTCCGATTCGAGCAAATCAAACACCGCCGCCAGCGCACCGGGATAAACCGCCAACAGCGCATCGGTGCGATTCCAGCCCGCGCCGCGCGTCAGCCACCATCCGGCCAACGCGATCTGCACGGTCAGGCAGATCAGCAACACGCCGAGGCTCGGCAACATCGTCGAGGCCGTCTCGCTGTCCCACGCTTCGAACATCAACCCGGTGGCGATACCCAGCGTGACCTGGATGTAGCCCAGTCCATAGGGAGTTGCCGGGGCGATGCCGGTTTTACTGGCGAACAATGCGGTGACGACGATCGAACCCAGCAGCAGGCCATGGGGTACGCCTTCGAACTGCAACAGTGCGCCGAAACCAGCGGCAATCAACAAACACACAATGGATTTCATAGTCGCCTTCCTGGCTAATAAACTGACCCAGCATCGTCGAATAATCACTTGTCACTGTGGGAGCGAGCCTGCACGCGAAAGTGTCGTGCCAGTCGCAGATATGTAGCTGACCTGACGCCTTCGCGAGCAGGCTCGCTCCCACAGGGATGTCGTTTCGTTTACATAAGCAACCGGCCAATCGCCCGCCGATATTTTTCGACCCGTTCCAGATCCTCCCAACTTGGCGAGGCAATCCGCGAAAGGTCGCTGTTCTCTTCCAGATCCGCCAGCTTCACCACCCGACCGATCGGGTTTTGTGCGGCGCGCTCGACGAAGTCTTCATAGGATTCGCCCTGCACTTTGGTCACCGACTCAATCGCCGTCAGCACTTCTTCGCTGAAACCTTCCTTGCGCAAGTCATCGAGGCTGACACCACAATCCTCAACCACGTCATGCAGCACGGCGACGATGCGTTGTTCCAGCGTGGTCATGCGCAACATGACTTTCAGCGGATGCAAAATGTACGGCGCACCGCCCTTGTCGACCTGCCCGGCATGGGCCGTGGCGGCGATGGCGATAGCGCGTTCGAGGGTCTGGGTCATGGGAGTCTCCGTGGGTTAAACGCCGTAGCGGCCGCCGACGTGGATGTTGCGTTTGAGCCAGTTGCCGATCGCCCTCAGACGCCCGACTGGCTTCGCTGGCCCGCAATGCCGCTGAAGAATCAGCGACACCAATGTGGCCTGATCGGCTTTCGGATGGGCATCGATCAATTCGGCAACCCACGCGCAATCAGCCTTGTGCAGATGCTCACGCCACTCTCCCGGCCAGGCGTCCAGCTCATCCAGCGCCAACCACCGCGCACCGCCATGCTCCATATGTCCGCCGGACATCGACTGCTCGAAGCAGAAAGGCGTGGATGGCTTTTCAGGGTCAATGTGAAACAGGTAGATGTCGTGAAATGGATGTTGTGAGGGGAGCGCATTGTTGCGGCTGCCGATTTCGATCATGGGCAATATTCCATTCCTTGGGCGCTGATGTTTCCGATTGTTTCGCAGTGTACGCCACGGGAGCAAATCAAAAACCCGATGGAACCTCCCTCCTCCACGCCATCTCGAAACTATAAAGCGCCAACATCATCGATCAGACACGGCGCCCTTGAAGAGGAAATCCCGATGAACATTCGCTTCCTGCTTCTGATCGCCAGCTTCGCCGTCATCCCCACCTGCGTCATGGCGGAAGGCTGCGACGTCCAGACCCAATCCTCCAGCGCCTCGGTGCCAGCGGTGGAAAGCCACAGCTGCTATGAATACGAAGGCATGCCGGTCAACTCCATCGACTGGTCGTGCAGCAATGAAAGCAAAGACATGCTTAGCAGTACCAAAAACAAAGTCGAACATTGCGCCGACCACTACCAGGCAACGTGTACCGCTACGATTACCCAGGAATCCCTGGCCAACCCGCACTCCACCAGCAAAGACAAAAACGCCAAAGCGCTGAACATCCCCGACAACGCGCAAGTGACCAGGTATTACTACGACGTGGAGCATTTGGCTCAGGCGCGGATTGATTGTGAGAATGGTGGCGGGCATTGGAAAACCAAGTAAACGGCTGATATCCACGCTTGCGACAGACAAAGAAAAGCCCGGCTTAAAAAACCGGGCTTCTTAGTGCGTGATCTCCATTAACCACCGCCATTACCACCACTGCTGCTACCGGACGGTTGACCCGCAGGGCTGGGCTTGGAGGCAGAAGGCACTGGCCCATTGTCGGTTTTGCCACCATCACCACCCTTGGGCAGCGAATTGGCATCCGGGTCGGCATTGGTGGCTGGAGACGCCGGTTCACGAGTCTGGCTGTTGCCGTCGTTTGCTGTCGGGGTCGGCGTTTCGCCAGCCGCGATCGCGTACAGCGAACTGCCGGACAGCAACGCCGCGAGGGTTAACATCGCGATTTTATGGTTCAGCATGGTGGCTCTTCCTTTGTGTGGGGAGTTACAGCATTGGAAGAAGGGGTGCGGCGAAGGTGCGGTGTGTCGGACGAATGGTTATCGCGCAAAAGGTCCGGGCCATTTCGATGTTTGAAAACTTCGCAGGAAAACACCCCATGTGGCGAGTGAGCTTGCTCCCGCTCGGCTCCAAAACCGGCCATAACCTTGCAGCACTTCAGAACATTCACGTCATGACTTCTGCCGCCCCTGTAAGACGCGTCTGAGTTTCGAAAACAGCGAAACTCTGCCTCTCGGCCCTGGCTTTAGTTGGCGGTTACTCTGCAGAAAAGACTAACTTCCTAATAAAGCAGAGCATCCATGGCCAATCACAGTTACATGACTATCACCGGAAACCGACAAGGACTGATTTCCGGCGGATGTTCCGACACTAGTTCAATCGGCAACAAATGCCAGCTGGGCCACCTGGATGAAATCATGGTGCTGGCCTACTCACACAACATGACCGCTGGCAATAACAGTGGCGTTGGCGCCGACCGGGGCCAACACCTGCCAATCATGATCACCAAGAACATCGACAAATCCTCCCCTCTCCTGTCCGCCGCACTTCACGAACGCGAAGTGCTGGAATGCACAATATTTTTCTACCGAACCTCGCCCGCCGGCACTCAAGATAAATATTTCAAAATCCACATAACCGGCGCCAAAGTCGCCCACATCAACCTTCAAGTACCCCACGCCATTCACCTCAATGACGCAGAACCACAGGAACTGGTGTCGTTCACTTATCGCGAAATCAGTTGGACGCATATTCAAGCGGGCACGTGCGGTTCCAGCACGTGGGGGAATAACGATGAATGAGGACTCATGCGACATTAACGACGTTACCCGTGCCGCGTCAGACCTGGTTGCTTTCGGTTGCCAGATCGGCGCCACGCAGTTGTACGACAGTTTCAGCCAGCTCAAGTTTGGCGAGATTGTGTCGTCTTATGCGAATGAGATTATTCGGGCGGTGGATGAAGGTGTTATTAGTGCGAAGCAAGGGTTGCAGGAACTGAAAGCTGAGTATGCTGATTTATCGGAAAAAATACTGTTCTATACGCAAAATGGCATAGGCGTAGCGGCAGGAGTAATGCAAATACAAACAGGCACGATAACGATGGGACAGCGGCGAGGCATCAACCTGCCATTGGGGATGGCTTATTACGCCCATGGCATCAATAATATTTATGAGGGCCTAGGGAATATTTACAACGGCCCGGGCAAAGAGGGTGTCACCGGCCCTACTAGACAGCTCTATCAATATTATCTAGGCAAAAACAAAGGAAACATAAGTTATTACTCGGCTGACTTGAGCCTATCTATCATAGGTTTATTTAGGCTGACTCGAAAAGCCAACTCAACCGAACTGTTTATTCGAGATCCAATGAATTATGAATTCGCCTATAATCAGATGGGAAAACTGGCCTTAGCGTTTGAAGCCCTAACCAGCACACTTACAATAAAAAGCATGACAGACAAAGACAACACAAACACATCAACAACAAACTAACCAATCATAAATCT
>Ga0247818_10003363_pt1 | contig 10322 bp, 8 predicted proteins | sample 13C_Glucose_Day1_FD_192424 | JGI IMG/M metagenome (GOLD analysis project Ga0247818, IMG submission 192424) | Soil microbial communities from agricultural site in Penn Yan, New York, United States - 13C_Glucose_Day1 | ecosystem: Environmental > Terrestrial > Soil > Agricultural land | place: USA...
GTGCCCGGGCCGGCAACACGGTCACGGTGCGGGTCGATGCGGCGGAGGTGTCGACGGGCACGATCACGCTGACCATCGTCTGAGCCGCTCCGGCTCTCGGCGCGACCTCTGGCGTATGCCGTGTTCCTACGGAGCGCTCGGGGTCGGGCCGGACGCCGTACCGCCGTCAGCGGGTGGGGTCGCCGTGCCCGCGCCGGCGCCTGCGTCTCCCGGTGTCGCGGGAGACACGGGGGTAGGCGTCCCCGTCGAGGTCGGCGTGGCCGCGGGCGCCGACTCCGGGGCGGTCGAGGCGCCGCCGCCCGTCGTCGGCTGCGCTGCGGGAGTCGTGGCCGAGGGGCTGGGCGTCGAGCCCGTCGACACGGAGGATCCCGACGAGCCGGTGGCGCCGCGGTCCTGCCGGGCCTGCTCGGCGGGGGAGTCCACGACGGCCCCGGCCGACGTGCGACCACCGAGCTGCGTCCCGGTCACCTGGGCACCGGTGGTCAGCTGCACCCCGGTGAGGAAGGCTGCAGCGATGGCGAAGACCGCCGCGGTCGTGGCGAGAACCCGTCGCGTCGTCGTGCGGTCGGGACGGCGCCACCAGCTCTCGCGGACGACCTCCACCTCCACGGCGTCGGCGTCGTCGACACCGTCCACGCCGTCGACGCCTCGCCGGGAGCGCACGAGCACCACGGCGTCCTTCGCCCGGGCCATGGAGTTCGTGTAGATGCTGGCGGCGATGGCGGAGACCACACTGAGCACGGCAGCGCCGGCGATGGTGCCGACGACGCCGAGGCGCGAGCCGAGCGCCGCCGCGGTGGCAGCAGCCATGGAGCCGCCGAGCAGCTGGGTCAGGGAGAGGTCGAGCAGCTTCGCTCTGGGTCGTGCCGAGGGCTCCGGCTCCGGGGCCGTGGAGGGTCGCGTGTCGGGCAGGTCGTCGGTCAGCTGTTCCGTCATGTTCCTGAGGGGTCTGTTGCGGTCGTCTTCTCCCATGCACGACGAACGGGAGCCTCCGATCGTTGACGCTGAGCCGGGGGTGTGACTCGGCTCACGCCGGCCAGTGTCCGCCGGCGACCGCGAGCGCCGATGCGGAGGTTCGGCCCCACCGGTGACAGACTCGGGGGCGATCACTGGAGGACCATGGACGCCATCGCACTGCCCGACCGCGAGATCGCGGACCGCCGAGACCCCGGCGGTGCGGACCACCACAAAGGAGCGGTCGCCCACGAAGCGGCGCGCCGCCGCACCTTCGCCGTCATCTCGCACCCCGACGCCGGCAAGTCGACCCTGACGGAGGCGCTCGCCCTGCACGCCCGAGCCATCGGCGAGGCCGGCGCCGTGCACGGCAAGGGCAACCGCCGTGGCGTCGTCTCGGACTGGATGGAGATGGAGAAGGACCGAGGCATCTCGATCACGTCCGCCGTGCTCCAGTTCGCCTACGACGGCACCGTCGTCAACCTGCTCGACACACCGGGTCACGCCGACTTCTCCGAGGACACCTACCGGGTGCTCGCCGCGGTCGACGCGGCCGTCATGCTCGTCGACGCGGCCAAGGGCATCGAGCCCCAGACCTTCAAGCTCTTCGAGGTGTGCCGCGCCCGCGGCGTGCCCGTCATCACCGTCGTCAACAAGTGGGACCGGCCGGGCCTCGACGCGCTCGCGATCATGGACGAGCTGACCACGCGGATCGACCTGCACCCGATGCCCCTGACCTGGCCGGTCGGGGTCGCGGGCGACTTCCACGGGGTGCTCGACAGCGCCACCGGCGAGTTCGTCCAGTTCACCCGGACGCCCGGTGGCGCCACCGAGGCCATCACGACGCGTATGAGCAGCGACGAGGCCGAGCAGCTGCTCGGATCCACGTGGACCGACGCGGTCGAGGAGTACGACCTGCTGCGGTCCTCCGGTCACGACTACGACCACGAGCTCTTCCTCTCGGGCGCGGCCTCGCCGGTCCTCTTCGGCTCGGCGGTGCTCAACTTCGGCGTGCGCCAGCTGCTCGACACGCTCGTGGCGCTCGCGCCGGCTCCTGGTGCTCGCCCGGACCGGACCGGCGCCCCCCGCGCCGTGGCGGCGCCGTTCTCCGGCTTCGTCTTCAAGATCCAGGCGGGCATGGACCGTGCCCACCGTGACCGGCTCGCCTTCGTACGGGTCTGCTCGGGACGCTTCAGCCGGGGGATGGTCGTCACGCACGCCGACACCGGGCGTCCCTTCACGACGAAGTACGCGCAGAGCGTGTTCGGCCGGGACCGGTCCACCGTCGAGGAGGCGTTCCCCGGCGACGTCATCGGCCTCGTCAACGCCAACGCCCTCCGCGTCGGTGACACGCTCTACGCCGACGAGAAGGTGGCGTTCCCGCGGATCCCGCTCTTCGCCCCCGAGCACTTCGCCGTCGCCCGCGCCGCCGTCACCGGCAAGCAGAAGCAGTTCCGTCGCGGGATCGAGCAGCTCGGCGAGGAGGGCGTCGTGCAGGTCCTGCACTCCGACCGTCGCGGCGCCCAGGCGCCGGTGCTCGCCGCTGTCGGTCCCATGCAGTTCGACGTCGCGCAGCACCGGATGGAGCACGAGTTCGGCTCGGCGATCCGGCTGGAGCCGCTGGGCTACTCGGTCGCGCGGGCCGTGACGGCCGCCGCGATGCCGATCGTCGACAGCCGCCCCGGAGCCGAGACCCTGACGCGCGCGGACGGGCTGCACCTGGCGGTCTTCGTCGACAAGTGGCGCCTCGCCTCGGTGGAGAAGGACCTCCCCGCCGGTTCCCTCACGCCGATCTTCGGCTGACGCCGTGAGCCGGCGTTTCGAGGAGATCGACTGGCAGCAGACCCCGCTGGGGGAGATCAGCCTGCGGCGCCGGCTCGAGCCGTCCCTCCTCGTCGACGTCTACGAGGTGAAGCTCGGCGAGGAGTTCCTCATGTCGAGCCTCTTCACCGTTGCCGAGGTCGAGCTGGCCCGGCTCGGGCTGGCGGCGGTCGCCGGAGAGCATCTCGACGTCGTCGTCGGCGGCCTCGGTCTCGGCTACACCGCCCTCGCGGCCCTCGAGGACGAGCGGGTCGGATCCGTCACGGTCGTCGAGGCGCTGGGCCCCGTCATCTCGTGGCACGAGCGGCAGCTGCTCCCCGACACCACCGCTCTGACGCTCGACCCGCGGACCACCCTGCTCGAGGGCGACTTCTTCGCCCTCGCTCGCGGCAGGGAGGGCTTCGGCTCCGCGCCGGCGTTGCTGCACGCGGTGCTGCTCGACATCGACCACACACCCCACCACGTGCTGCACCCGAGCCACGCCGACCTCTACACGCACCAGGGCCTGGCAGGTCTCGCCGCGCGGCTGCACCCCGGCGGTGTCTTCGCGCTGTGGTCCGACGATCCGCCGGAGGACGCCTTCATCGCCCTTCTCGCCGACGTCTTCGCCGACGCCGTCGCGCACGAGGTGAGCTTCGCGAACCCCCTCACCGGCGGCACGTCCTCGAACTCCGTCTACGTCGCGACGACCTCGCGGCCCGAGCCGGGGGCCGACCCAGCCCATGCGTGATCCCGCGGCCGAGCGGCTCCGGGGCACGCGGCATACCTCCACCACCAGATCCGGCGCCGACGGCCCGGAAGTGCCCCCGCGCACCGCGTCCAGGTCCTACGGTGATGGAAGGGCATCCACCCGTCCGTCCTGAGGAGGTCACGTGAGCGTCTCGGTGTCGAGTGCCGGTCCGGTGACCACAGCACGGCTGTCGGGGGAGATCGACACGTACACCGTGCCCGACGTGCGCGCCGCGTTCGAGCGGCTCCCGATCGTCGCGGACGGGACGGTCGTCGTCGACCTCCGCGAGGTCACCTTCCTCGACTCCTCGGGGCTCGGCGCGATCATCGGGCTCTACCACCGCGCCGACGCGAGCCGGGCACGGCTCCAGCTGGTCTGCGGCGAGGTGACCCTGCGCCTCGTCCAGCTGATGCACCTCGACCAGGTCATGGACGTCGTCAGCGAGCCTGGAGACGCGTCCGCGGACACGCAGCCGTCGGCTCTCGGCTGACCCTCGGCCAGACTCTCAGGACGCGAGGGTGAGATGCACGCACACGCGCGTACGCGTGGGGCGGGTCTCGATGATCAGCCGGTCGCTGAGCCGCTGGGCGATCCAGAGCCCGCGCCCGGACGTGGCCTCGCTGACGGTCGCCTGGACCTGGGGCACCGAGCCCGTGCCGTCCGCGTCCTCCACCGTGAAGACGATGGAGTCGGAGGTCTCGTCGATGAGCAGGACCCCGCGCCCACCCCCGTGGACGATGCTGTTGACCGCCACCTCGTGCACGGCGAGCACCGCGTTGTCCGCCCGGTCGGGGATGCGCTCGCCCGCGATCGTGCGCACCACCTCTCGCACGTGGCGCAGGTCATCCGGACCGAACTCGACCCTGCCGAGCTCCCTCCCTGCGGCGACCGATGGACCTGTCACCTCTGCATGCTCCCACTTATGTGCCATCCGTGGGCGATATGACGCCCCGGCTGTAAAGATGACCCCATGAACGCGCCGTGGCAGAGCCCCGAGGCGAGCCGGTCCGCGGTCCCGCCCCGGTTGGCCGCCCTCGCACGCATCGCAGCCGAGGTCGCCGCGGCCACGACCGTGGAGCAGCTCACCGAGACGATCACCGAAGAGGCGTCGAAGGTGATGGGGGCATCGCGCGCCGTGCTTGCCGTCCGCGAGGGACCGGACCGTCTCCGCACCATCGCCACCCACGGCCTCAGCGCCTCCGAGGCTCGGCAGTGGGCCAACCTCGGGATCGAGGAGCGGTCACCCCTCACCGATGCCGTCCGTACCGGCAAGGTCGTCACCGTGGCCAGCCGCGCGAACCTGCTGGAGAAGTACCCGGACCTCGACGACGGCACCGAGCGCTCGTCCGTGACCCTGCCCCTCATCTCGAGGACCGACGGCTCGGCCATCGGGGCCCTGGGCTTTCGCTTCGACGGACGTGTCGGTCCGGTCGACCCCGAGCTGCTGTGGGTGCTGGGCGTCCTCAGCGACATGTGCGCCCAGACGATGCTGCGCCTGCGGGCGGAGGCCCTGAGCGCCGACCGCGCTGCGCAGCTCGAGTTCCTCGCCTATGCCTCACAGGCTCTCGCTGCCTCGCTCGACTACCGCGAGACCCTGCGGCAGGTCGCCTCGCTGGCGGTCCCGGCCCACGCCGACTGGTGCTCCGTGCAGATGGTCGACGACGGCGTCCTGCGCACGCTCGCGGTGGCCCACGTCGACCCGAACAAGGTGCAGCTCGCCCGGGAGCTCGAGACCCGCTGGCCACCCGACCCCGACCGCCCGGGGGGCGCGGCCCACGTCGCCCGGACCGGTCAGAGCATGCTCGTCGAGGTGGTCACCGAGGAGATGCTCGTAGCGGCGGCGCAGGACGAGGAGCACCTGCGGGTGGCGCGCGAGCTCGGGCTGCGGAGCGCCATGTCGGTGCCGCTCATCGCCAAGGAGCGGGTGCTCGGGGTCCTCACCTTCGTCTCGGCTGAGTCCGGCCGTCGCTACACCGCCGAGGACGTCGCCTTCGCGGAGGACCTCGCCCGACGGGCCGGCCTCGCCATCGACAACGCCGACCTCTACTCCCAGACCCGACGGGTCGCGTCGGTGCTCCAGTCGACCCTTCTGCCGCAGGACCTGCCCGAGCTGCCCGGCTGGCAGGTCGGCACCGTCTACCGTCAGGCGGGACGTACCGACGTGGGCGGCGACTACTACGACGTCAGCGGCCTCGACGACGGCAGGGTCATTGCCGTCCTCGGCGACGTCATGGGCAGGGGAGTGGACGCCGCGGTCTCCGGCTCGCTCATGCGCTCCGCCGCCCGCGTGCTCTCGACCCAGGACCCCGAACCGGACGCCCTGGCCCGCGCGATGGACCGGTTCATGGCCATCGAGCCTCCGACGCAGATGGCCTCTGCCGTCTACGCCCTCTTCGACCCGCGGGAGGACGCCGTCGAGCTCGTCGTCGCCGGACACCCGCCGCCGCTGCTCGTCCGAGGGGGAGAGACGCGTTTCATCACCGAGGACGGCTCGCCCGTGCACGGGCTCGGGCCGGTGCCCCGGACCGCCGTGCGGAGTCCCTTCGGGCCGGGCGACGTGCTGCTCCTCTACACCGACGGCCTCGTCGAGCGTCGCGGCGAGACCATCGACCTCGGGCTCAAACGCCTGCAGGTCGCCGCCGAGGAGCTGCTCACCGCCGTCGACGACGAGACAGATCTCGACGACGTGCTGGACGAGCTGTCCGAGGCGGTCTCCGACCCGGACCGTCAGGACGACGTCGCCGTGCTGGCCTTCCGCCGCACCGTCTGAGGCAGCTGGGAGCGTGCCGTCCCTGGAGGTGCCGGGGGCGCCGAGGCGGCGGACGGCATACGCCCCCTATGCTGGTGCGCGGATGAGTCGGCCAGACGGTCGCGTCAGGGCCTTGGTCCTGCCGAGGAACGTCCGGGCTCCACAGGGCAGGGTGGTGGCCAACAGCCACCCGGGGTGACCCGCGGGACAGTGCCACAGAAAACAGACCGCCGGCCGCTTCGGCAGCCGGTAAGGGTGAAACGGTGGTGTAAGAGACCACCAGCGCTCCAGGTGACTGGAGCGGCTCGGTAAACCCCACCCGGAGCAAGTCCAGACAGCGTGTGCACGACGCCCTCGGGCGTCGAGGAGACCGGCCCGGTCGAGTGCGCGGGTAGGACGCTAGAGCCGGTCAGCAATGGCCGGCCCAGATGGATGGCCGTCGCCGCGGCTCCGGTAACGGGGACGCGGAACAGAACCCGGCGTATCGGCCGACTCATCCACTTTTAGGCCTCTGACCTGCGGTGATGTGTTTCAGCACCGCCCTCAGTCCGCAAATAGTCCGCAAAATTTCGGAGGACTCCGTCGACGGCGGCCCTCGTGCGCTCGTCGTTGTCGGGCCAGAGGTGGCTGTAGGTGTCGAGGGTCTCGCTCGCGCTGGCGTGGCCCAGACGGGCCTGAACTGTCTTGACGGACTCGCCGTGGCGGATGAGCAGCGAGGCGTAGTAGTGGCGCAGCTCGTGGAAGCGGATGGGCGGCACGCCGGCCTGCTTGAGTGCGCGGTTCCACTCGGTCCAGAAGGCGGATCTGCGCAGGGGGGCGCCGACGTTGTTGGTGAAGACCAGCGTGTCCGAGGGGTAGGCGCGCAGGTGATCCCGCAGGGCGTCTACGACCACTCCCGGGAGAGGGACGACCCGCAAGCTGGCCTGGGACTTCGGTGGCCCGAAGAAGGGCTCGCGACCGTTGACATTGATGAGCTGCCGGTTGACGAGGACCGTGCGGCCCTCGAGGTCGAGGCGGTCGACGGTGAGGCCGAAGATCTCGCCCTGGCGCAAGCCGGTGCCGGCGGCGAGGATGACGAGCGCCTGGTGCCGCCGGGGCATGTGCCCGACGATGGCGGCCAGCTGGTCCTCGGTAATCGGTTGGACCTTGGGCTTGGTGACCTTCGGGAGCTTGGTGCCGGTGCACGGGTTGGACACGATGCGCCGGTCGGCGACGGCGGACTTGAGGATGCCCGACAGGATGCGGTGGGCGACGCCGACCGTGGAGGGAGCCAAGGTGAGGCTGAGCCGCTTGACCCACCTCTGGACGTCGGAGGGTTGAATCGTTGCGAGGCGCATCGTCCCTAGGTGGGGGTCGACGTAGCGGCGAACGACGCCCTCCATCTGGTCGGCGGTCGTCGGTCGGTGGACCTGTCGGCTGAGCCACTCCTCGGCGTAGTCGGTCAGCGTGATGCGACCTGCTTGCGGATCCACGTAGCGGCCCTCTCGCAGGGCCTGCGTGGTCTCGGCGAGCCAACGCTGGGCGTCGACCTTGCGCGCGAACTGCTTCGTGCGTTCGCGACCGGACGCGTCGCGGTAGCGGGCGCGCCACTTCCCGTCCGGCCGCCTTGCGACGTTGCCCATGAAGCCGGCTAGCGCTGGTCGGCGTACTGCGCGGCCACCCAGGCATCGACGTCGTCAGCGCGATAGAGCACGCGGCGAGGGCCCATCTTGAAGCTGCGCGGTCCGATGCCGACGTGTCGCCAGTAACGGAGCGTCGCCTCAGGAACCCTGATCATCTGGGCGACCTCGGCGGAGTTCAGCAGGCGGCCCACGTCGCTGGCCAGCGTTGTTGAGGTGCCGGCCCAACGGGCGGTGTCGTCCAAGGCTGTCATCAGATCTCCCTCCTGTTCATCGCTGCTACAAGGAGGCGGGGGCACCTTGATCCGGAGACGAGCCGACTCGCGAAGGCAGGGTGGTTGTAGCCGACCGACCGAGATCTCGCCACAGACCCTGCGACACTTCACCCGGTGCCTGTGCCAGAGCGCCCGTTCATGTGTCCGAGCGCGGATACGGGCCCTTCATGCTGCGCTGACTCGGAGCGTCGGCCCACACAGGGACAGGGATATCAGTGGCGGAGGAGAACCGGCGTGAGGCGCGGCTGATCCCGACATCGGGGATCAAAGGCGCAGAGGAACAGGAGCGGCGAGCGACCTCGGCGTTGCTGGCCGTGCTGAGCGCGGCACGAGAGCACGGCCGCTCGCTGCTGAAGCCACTCGGTGCGCCCACCGGCAACATCAGCACCTATAAGAAGTCCCCTTCATGCTGGGGGAGAAGGGGCTCTACCCAGACGGGCGCCCAGTTCCGTGGCCCGGTCTGGGTCCGTCAGGGGACTCGTTCCCTCTGGAACGCGCAAGACGGCGTCGCAGCGAATCCGCGCGATCTCATGTGGCCTTCCCCGCCAACGCTTGCCTCAGCTTGGCGTTGACGCCCTCCGCAAAGTGCTGGGGAATGATGGAGTCGGAGTTCTCGGTGTCGATCCAGTACTTCCCAGTGAGCGTTCCGTAATCGATGAAATCAATCTCTGCATTCCATGTAGAAAGTCCGCTGTTGGACTTAACGTGGATGACGCGGTCATTCCGGTTACGACGACGTTCTTCACTCTCGGCGTGTGCTGTGCAACGTCCGTCACCAACTCACTGAACTCAATCTGAGAGCAACTCTCAGGGAAGTGCAACGGCGAGTTCTTCCGGCGACTTGTCTCTTGCGATTCTCGGTAGATCCCCACGAGGGTTGCGCCAATCGCGGCGACAACGCCGCCAGCCAGCACGTTGTCAAGCAAGCTCACGTTGTCCCCTGTTGAAGTCTCTTTGCCCGAGAGGGTAGTGACTTCTGCGCCGGCTAGGTGCCACGTGGCTCGGTGCGTCGCCAACAGGCGGGTGCAGACGGCTGCCAGAGCCGCGGCTGCGCGGTGAGGACGAGGCGACGCTGTAGGTGGCAGCAACATGTTCGGAACCCCGCGCGCCGGCAGGCGGCGGATAGACGCAGCCAACTCAAGACGCTCGCGCGGGCAGATCGAGGTAGGGGCAAGACATCGATCAACTGAACCTGTGTCGTACCGGACTGTTGGCCTGCTCCCGGGGGTAGCGTCGCCGGGACACTCCGCCGTGCCCGCTCGGGTCTGCGGTATTCACGAAAAGTCAGGGGACCGTCGTGGCCGAAGAGACTTGGCACGAAGCACGCCTAATTCCAACCTCGGGAATCAACGGTGCGGAGGAACAAGAGCGCCGGGCGACATCCGCGCTACTCGCCGTGCTGACCGCGGTTCGCGAGTTCGGCCGCTCGCTACTGAAGCCCCTCGGCGCCCCGGCTGGAACGATCCAGACTTATATCGAGGTCCCGTTTGCCCTCGGCGAGAAGCGGCTCTACCCAGACGGGCTCATCCGCGTGACCCGCGGTTCGAAAACGTGGACCGCGCTCGTCGAGGTCAAGACCGGCAGTAATGCCCTCGCTGCCGAACAGCTTGAGAACTACCTCGACATCGCCCGCGAACAGGGCTTCGACGCCGTGCTGACGATCTCCAACGAGATTCCCGCCATCGCGGGACAACACCCCACCAAGATCGACAAGCGCAAGCTGAAGAAGGTGGACCTACACCATCTGGCCTGGACCGAGATCCTGGCCGAGGCAGTCATGCAGAAGGAGTTCCGCGGGGTCGCTGACCCCGACCAGGCATGGATCCTCGGCGAGCTCATCCGCTACCTCGAGCACTCCCGCTCTGGCGCACTCGAGTTCGACGACATGGGCGAGAGCTGGACCTCGGTGCGCGACGCCGTCGCTGCAGGGACCCTGCGCCCCACCGACAAAGGCATTCCCACCGTGGTCGCTCGCTTCGACGCGCTGCTCCGTTTCGCCAGTCTCCGCCTCGGCCGTCAGCTCGGAACCGAAGTCGTTCCTGTCCTGACCCGCCGCGAGCTGGCCGATCCGACCCTGCGCGCACAAAGCCTCACCCAGATGCTCTGCCAAAGCGGACAGCTCGCCGGCGCCATCCGCATCCCGGACACCGTCGGGCACCTCACGATCACCGTCG
>Ga0247818_10003366_pt1 | contig 10312 bp, 8 predicted proteins | sample 13C_Glucose_Day1_FD_192424 | JGI IMG/M metagenome (GOLD analysis project Ga0247818, IMG submission 192424) | Soil microbial communities from agricultural site in Penn Yan, New York, United States - 13C_Glucose_Day1 | ecosystem: Environmental > Terrestrial > Soil > Agricultural land | place: USA...
AGCATCGCGCCGCAGGTTCGGGCGGCCGCATACCCTGATCGCGTCGACCCCGGCGGCGCAGCTGCATCCAGAAGCGCCGCTGCGGTTCATGGCGGCGTCCGCGTTGCTTTAAAGCAGCAGGGGCGGCAACGGACTTTGTTTCGCCCGTTCCCGCCCCGGCAAGGTGCCGGCGCTTGCTACTTTCTGCCGGACACCGCGTTGAAGTTCAGCAGCGCGTCCACGATCTTCTCGGCGGCGTGCCCGTCGCCGTACGGGGCCGCGTCCGTGGGCTCGGGGGCGGGCCGCTTCACCGTGTCGGCCAGGATGGAGAGGTCCTCGCTCACGAGAACGTTCCACTGTGATTCGAGGGTCTCAACCCACTCTGTCTCGGGACGGATCGTCGTGCACGGCACCCGCAGCAGGAAGGCTTCCTTCTGGAGGCCTCCCGAGTCGGTGACAACGCCTGCACTGTTGAGGACGGCGTTGACCAGTTGCGGGTAGGCCAGCGGCGGGCATACCCGGATGCTTCCCTGCTCCAGCGTCAGTCCGTGACGTTCTGCCAGACTGACCAGGCGAGGATGGGCGAGCAGGAGGACAGGACGGTCCAGGGAGGCCAGGGACGCCAGGATTGACCGGAGACGGGACGGTGAGTCCGTGTTGTCAGGCCGGTGGATCGTGCTGACGTAGTATCCCTGCGGGGCCACGTCGAGGGGGAGTGGCTCCTTCCGGCTCTCCAGCAGGGCACGGACCTGGTAAAGGACGTCGGTCATGACGTCGCCGACGAGGACGGTCTTGGCGGCGAGGCCCTCGTTGGCCAAGTGGTCAACGGCCACGTGCGTGGGGGCCAACAGCAGGTCCGCGGCGTGGTCGGTCAGGACGCGGTTGTGTTCTTCGGGCATGCGACGGTTAAATGAACGCAGCCCCGCCTCGAGGTGAGCCAGGGGAATATGCATCTTGACCGCGGCTATGGCAGCGGCCAAGGTGGAATTCGTGTCGCCGTATACCAGGACGCAGTCTGGTTTGGCCTCTTCCAGGATCTCCTCGAGGCCTCCGAGCATGGCCCCCGTCTGTGCGCCGTGCTTGCCGGACCCCACGCCGAGGTTGAAATCGGGCGCTGGAATACCCAGGTCACGGAAGAAAACATCGCTCATGAGTTCGTCATAGTGCTGGCCGGTATGGGCAATCAGGTGCTCCGCCCGGCCGGTGATAGCTGACGCGATCGGCGCGAGCTTTACAAACTGTGGTCTTGCGCCGACGACGCTGAGAATACGCATACTCCCAGCTTATGCGATAGCCGCCCCCCGCCACGGCGGCTGTGACCCCGCGCACCCGTCGGTACCGGGCGCAGCATGGTTAGCAGGCGTTGACCTTGAACAATTTGGCCGCGCCCTGATGGTCCACGAGTTCAACCTTTGCCCCCGGGGTCGCCAGCACGTTGTCGAACGCGGGATATGCCTGAGCCTCCACGAAGTTGAGGATGTAGAAGCGGCCGAAGTCGAGGATGTAGCGCACGTGCTCTTTCTCCGCGAGCTGGCAGGTTTCAGCTCCCCTTTGCGACGTCGTTAGGTCCATCGCAATCTTGCGAAGATCGGCGTCGGGCCCCGGCGAAAGGTGGTACTGGGTGACGCGGCGACCAGATATGGCGAAGGCCAGCGGCCCGCCGTTGAACGGGTTGACGCCGATAACTGCATCCTTCGGGACAGTCGAATCGAGTCGGGACATCAGGGCGAATTCATCACTGGATACAGCCCAGCCCGGGGCAAAGGAATATGAGTTGCTGATCTTGGTCGACACTGCGGTCAGCCCGGGGCTATGGACGCGATCCACCAGGGTGGAGAGTACGAGCGCAAGAATCGCAGCTGCTGCGACGGCGTACAGGCTCCCGGATCCCCTGAACTCAGGGAGGCCAAGCCGTCGGCCGGCGCCACGTTTCGCGCCGATGCGCCGGAGCCATCCCCTGACCGCGGACACCAGGCCGTCAGCACCCACGCTGGCAAGGACAATCATGAACAACGGCACCAAGGCCGCGAGCCGGTACGGATCCTGGTACCAGCTGCCGATCGTGAAATGCCGGAAGCGGCCCTGATACATGACGACGGCGACGACGTAGAGGGCAGCGGCAATGAGTGCGCAGGCAATAATCCAGCCGCCTCTCCGCCGCCAGATGATGGTGATGATGCCGACCAGGGCCGCCACCGATGCGACCATTGTGTCGCCGCCGCCGAGGAGTGTGCCCGTAGCGACGTCGCCCATGGCCTGCTCCAGGGTCCGGCTGGGTTGCCAGCTGTCGAAGTTCAGGAGCAATGCCTGCCAGACGATAAGGAAAGCGGTAGCCGCCGCCAGACCCCAAAGGACTGTCAGCCCGATTGCCCTATTGCCGGCTGTGGAGCGGATGCGGGCACGCATCTGGGAGAACCACGCGGCGGCAATGAGCGGGACGGAGAACGCCAGGAGTGCCGTGACACCGTTGGGCTGCGAAAGGAACAACGCCGCAACCGCGATTGCCAGGAAGGACCAGAGGCTGACGTCGTCCAGGAATCTTTCGCGCCCGGCTCGGAACAGCCCCACAAGGATGAGCAGCGCCAGAGGCAGCAAGCTGTAGGCAAGGGTATTGGGATAGAGCGGGCCCCACTGGAGCAATTGGAAAGGGAACATCCAGAAGCCGCCACTGAGGGCACCGGCAACCACAAGCGGCAGGACGCGGGGACCGACGATGCCGCGGACCAGCATGATGCAGGCGAAGGGCCACAGGAGCGCGCTCACCGCTACGACCACGGCGTTCTCGCTGACGAAGACGTCGTTGTTGGTCACCTGGGCCACGAGGGCAGCCAGCGAGTGCCATACGGACGGGTAGATGGCAATCCCGGAATCCGGGCTGAGCATCCGTCCCAACGTCAGGGACGAGGCATTGCCGGTTTCGAGGATGTACCGGATCGCATTGAGGTGAAAGATATTGTCGTACACCTGCGCGAAGTTCCCGGGCTTGCCGATGGCAGGGAGCAGACGGTTGAGAATAAGGGTGGAGCCCGCCACCATGCCGCCCAGGATTGCCGCCCATTGGACGGAGGGCGCCACCGAGGCTGGAGCGACTGCGGCAACCCGTCCTTTTAAGGATCTCCGTAACAGGAATGCCAGGCCCGTGCAGATTGCTGTCACGAGCAGATAGCTTAGGAGCCCCCAGTCCAGCCGGAGCAGTCCTCCCACCACACCCGCGAGCCCTATGAGTCCGCAGGAGGCCAAGGGGGACATTGCCGCGGAGGCAAAGCCCTTGGCGCCCAGCGCCCTCGCGAGCATCAACCCGGGGAGAAACATCAAGAGTGCGGCCACGGCGATAGCGGGAAACGCCTGCCACCAGTTCATTAATGCTCCTGCTCGTCCGAATTATCGACTCGAGTCTAGCAAGCGAGACTGGTGACCTTGCGCCGGTGATCCTCCAGCAACGGCCCCGATGGCGCGGGTTCCGTTATCAGAGTGCGGAGACCGGTGCTGTGAAAACGCCAGTCGCGGCACGCAGTCTCTCGCTGAAGTAGTGGCGGAGCGTTGAATCGCGGGACAGGGAGTCCTGCAGCCGTGGTGTAAGCAATGCCCCCCTGCGTCCGGAGCTCCGGTAATCTGCCGCCAGCGCGCGCAACTGCCGAAGCTCACCGGCCGCGCCCGCGGCCTTGATGAGGGCGAGGTCACGACGGCTGATACTTGGAATGGAACCGCCGGCAAACGCCAGGACCCTGTCGGCCACGGCGCGCCAGTAGAGTCTTTCGTCGGGATCCCACAGCGGGGGCCGGCCGGGGGAGTCTGGGGCGTCAGCGCGCCTGAGCAGGGCCCCGATGCCGTGCACCCTCAGGATCTTGTGCGCGATGGCGCGCCTTTCCGGCGTCGATGCCCCCTGCAGCCAGTCCGTATCAAGCAGGTGTTCCAGCCACGCGAACTCCTGTCTTAGCGGCCGGATTGAGCTGGTCACGCGGGCCGGACCCGAATCATCCGTCTGGCGGTACGCGGGCGCGCCGTACGGATAGCAAATGGCACCGGAACGGAACCACAGCCGCAGCGTCGGCTCAATGTCTTCGCCGGTAAGGATACCCTCGGTGTAGCCGAACCCCAGTGCGAGCAGGCTCTCTCGGCGTAGCAGGCCGTAGGGCACGCTGCGGTACGCCAGCCCGTCCCGGAGGGGGTGAAGGATCCTGGGCTTTGACGGTCGAATTCGTGGGGACTGAAGAATGTTGCCCGACGGGGTCCGTAACGGTGCGATCACTGCAGCGGCGGCACGCTTCTCGGCCACTTGCCACCACGACAGCAGCGACCCGGGTTCCAGATAGTCGTCCGAGTCGAGGAAGCTCATGTAGGTCGCACTGCTGCGGGCCAGGGCGTAGTTGCGGGGGCCGGCCGGTGACGCCACGCCGTCGGTGTGGGCGAGATAGGTGACACCGGCGACACCGGAAGGAAATCCGGGCTGAGTCAGGCCGTCCGCCGGAAGGTTGTGGAGCACGACCGTCACGTTCAAGTCGACGCCGCGGGTGGCCAGCGCGGAGCGCTGCCCAGTGACGGACGCTATTGCACGCGTTATCGGCCGCGCTGGATCATGGATCGGGATGACGACTTCGATGCTTTGGCGCATGGACTAAGCACTCCTGAACGAGGTTATTTGGGGAGTCCCGCGATAACCTTACTGGGTGCAAAACGAAACTCGGGATTCATCGGCGCCGGCTCAGATCTTGCATGCGCCGTCCCCCGGGAGCCGTCGGGACAAGGCGGCAGGGATGAGGGCCGATCCTCATGTACTTCAATTCAACGATTGCGCTTTCGTGGCCCGGACTATGGTCCGGGCGGCCGGCCGGGCAGGTAAGAAGTGGGACTATTTGCCGCCCGAACTTGTGCGTCCCCTGACGCCTGCGCCGGCAAACCCGGTCCTGGCCCGGGCGCGCTTTGTCCCGTTTCTCGCCCGTAGGGCCGCAAAGCTCTGGCAGGCGGACGTCGTCCATGTCCACTACGCCACCAGTGCGCGGTTGCTCCGGGAACGGGGTATGCCGAGGCGTCCATACGCCCTGACGTTGCATGGAACCGACATTCGCAAACAGTGGACCGATCCTGCCTTCCACGATGAGATCCAGCGGGCTATCGACGGCGCCGTGCACGTCTTTTACGCGAACAATGACACCGCCGAAAACGCGTTGGCGGCACGCCCCGATGCCGAATTTCTGCCTGCATTGGTTGACGCAGCCAGTCTCCCGGCCTGGCGGCCGGACGCCCGGCCGACCATTCTCTTTGTCTCGCGCTGGGACGAGGACAAGGGGGTGGAGCGGCAGTTGAGCCTGGCTCGCCGGCTTCGGCGCGCGGTCGCTCCGGAAGTGCGCATTCTCGGACTGAACTGGGGGCCGGGGGCGGGGCGGGCGGCTGAGGCGGGCGTGACGTTGCTGGAGCGCATGTCGCAAGAGGAATACCACCGCGTTATGTCCGGGGCCCATGTCTGCGTCGGTCAGGCGACCAACAATTTCGCCACCAGCGAGTTCGAGGCCCTGTGCATGGGCGTGCCGCTCGCCGCCGTCGGGGCGCGCCTGGCGCGGCCGGACGACGGCTCGACGCCCCCGGTTCTGGAGGGAACGGAGGACGATGTGGTGGCACAGGTCCTCGAGGCGCTCAAGGACCCACCGGCTGCCGCGCGTACGCTGGGCGGGTCCACCTGGGCCCTGCCCAGATATGACGCGGCGGCGTACGTGGACCGCCTGGAGGATCTCTACCGGAGAATCGCCGGCCGGTAGGGGACTGGCCGGCGATTCCCGGAGGCGACCGGGCCGCCTACAGCGCGCGTGCCTCCGGGCGCGCCGCCTCACCTGCGGCGGGGGCGCCGCCGTCAAGAGTGTGAAGGCCCGCGAGAGCAGCCTGCTGGGCGAAGTCCGGATTGATGCGGATGACCTCGTCGAAAATCCCCTGCGAAACGATAGTGCCGTCCTTCATGAAGCAGATCTGGTCGTTGTGCCGGATCGTGGAGAGACGGTGAGCCACGGAGATTACGGTGATCTCCCCGTGCAGTTCGCTAATTGCATTAGCGACTGCAGCCTCAGTGGACGTGTCCAGCGCACTGGTAGCCTCGTCGAGCACCAGGACCAGGGGATCCATGTACAGGGCACGGGCAATGCCCAGGCGCTGGCGTTGTCCGCCTGACAGGGCCAGCCCCCGCTCGCCGACCCGGCCATTGATTCCACCCGCGCGGGTATTGACGGTGTCGAGGAGCTGGGCGCGTTCCAGCGCGCTTCGGACTTTGGCCTCGTCAATGTCGCCGCCCCAGCTCAGGGCCACATTCTGGGCGACGGTGCCGTCGAAGATCGCTACATCCTGGGGCACATAGCCCACACGCTTGCGCCAATCGGAAAGCACGTCCTCGAGCGGCACGCCGTCGAGGGTCATGGTGCCTTTCGATGGGGTCAACAAGCCCAGGAAGATGTCGATGAGGGTGGACTTGCCAGCACCCGATTGCCCCACGATTCCCACTGACGAGCCGATGGGCAGCCTGAGGCTGATATTGGTGACCGCCGGCCCCTCTGCCCCCGGATAGGTGAATTCAACGTCCTTCAGTTCGAGCATTTTCGGCTCGTTGGTGATGGGGGTCTTGCCCAACTTCTCGGCGTTCTCCCGGAAGACGGCCGCTTCCTTGATATCTCGCATCACGATCTCGGTGTAGGGAAGAGTCGACTGGATCAGGGTTATCTGACCTTGGACCGTGGTCAGTGCCGGCACCAGCTTGAAGCCCGCCAGACCGAAGATCGCGACAGATGACATCGCAGTTTCTATGCCGCCAATCATGTAGCCCACCGCACCAATCAGCAGGAAGCCGCCGATCAGGGCCATGTCGATCACGAACTTGGGGACCGAACTGATGAACCTGATGTTCGACCGTGAACGGGCCGCACGTTCCCGGCTGTGCAGGACGATGCCGCCTACTTCTTCCGCCTTGTCGCGGAGGGTGATTTCCTTGAGTGCCCCGAGCATTTCAGACACCAGAGTGGACATGCGCTGCGCGGCGTCGCGGTTGACCTTTCCTGCCTCATAAGACTTCTTTGAGAGCCACAAGTAAAGGAACGCCGCGATGATCCCGAGATAAAGGACAGTGGACAAAGCGGTCTGCCAGGATGCAGCGACCAGCACCACGAGCACCGATGCGAAAGTCAGCGCCTGGGCCGGCAGCGTGACAGCCGGGAACAGCACACCCGATACGGTGTTGGCGATTCCGACGTCGATCATCCGGACGAGCTCAGTGGTGGACCGCTTCATCCGTTCCGTCCACGGAGCACGGATGTAGCTCTGGAACAGAATGGAGCCAATCTCAAGTTCGTAGTCGGCAAACCGGCGGGTGGACACCCATTGAAGCCAGATGCTGAGCACGGACTTCAGGATCATGACCATGGCCGAGGAGACGAGGATCAAGAGACTCGTCTCCTGAGTGACCGTTCCAATAACAGGCAGTGTCATCGTCCCGCCCTTGAGAATCTGGTTCAATACCAAAGCAAAGACGCCCAGCGCCGCCGAGTCGAGGAGCGAAAGAACGGCCGAGAGCACGCCAAAGAGGGTGAGGAAGCGCCTCGCATTGTCGGGGAGAAGAGGCAGCAGCTCGCGCATCGTGCGGCGCAGTTGTTTCAAGGAGTACTCCAAAGCGGCGGGGAAGAATCCTTTCCATACTACGCGGGGTGCTGTCTGGGCCCCTTTTGCCGGCGCCGGACGGATGAACGCCCAGCGGCCCAAATCGACGGTGATGACTGTGGAATACTTGATGGGTGAGTCGCACTTGGATAGTCATACCTATGTACAACGAGGCCTCCGTCGTTGGCGGGGTGATCGACGGAATCCGCCAAGAATTTCCGAATGTCGTGTGCGTCGACGACGGAAGCAGCGACGGCTCGCAGGATGTGGCCAGGAAAGCTGGCGCTGTGGTCGTCCAACACCCGGTCAACTTGGGCCAGGGGGCGGCACTTCAGACAGGCTTCGAGTATGCGCTCCAGGATCCTGAACTTGACTGCATCGTAACGTTCGACGCCGATGGTCAACACCGGGTTGAGGACGCCAAAGCAATGGCTGACCGTGTGCGGACAGGCGAAGCCGACCTGGTTCTGGGCTCACGGTTCTTGGACGGCCGGACGAAACTTTCCCCGGCAAAGCGTCTGGTGCTGCGGACCGCTGCGGTCCAGTCCCGGCTGGCGACCGGAATGGCGCTGACCGACGCCCACAATGGGTTGCGCGCCATTGGGCCGAACGTCGCCCGCAAGATCCACCTCACACAGAACAGGATGGCGCACGCCTCGGAGTTGATCCACCAGGTGTCCGAGATCAAGCCGCGCTGGGTGGAACACCCCGTGGAGATCATCTACACCGATTACTCAAAGGCAAAAGGCCAGTCCTTGCTGAACTCCGTCAACATCATCGCTGACCTTCTGTTTAGGTGAGAAATTGCAGATCATAGTCCAAATAGTCCTCGTCCTGGCCGTCATCGTCGTCTCCCTGGCGCTCATGCGGGGCGGTTCAAATGCCCGGCACCTCGCCATCCGCCGGATCATGCTGGTGATTTTCGCAGTGGTGGCGGCGTTGTCGATTTTCTTCCCGGAACTGCTGACCATGCTCGCCCGTTCCCTGGGCATTGGCCGTGGCACAGATCTTGTCCTCTACGGGCTGATCGTCAGCTTCATGGTTTTCATGGCCACGACCTACCAGCGCTTCCGGCACATGGAGACAACGCTCACCCAACTTTCCCGGCGGATCGCCATTGACGAAACCCCCCGCCCCTGGCTTAAGGATGCGCCGCAGACCACTTCGACCTTGTTCTCGGAACGGATGCGGGAGACCGAGTGACGGTTCTCAGGTCACGCCCGGAAGGTAGCACCGACGTCGCTTCGCTTCGCGACTATTCACTGGACATCCTGCGAATTCTCAGTATTTGCGGCGTCGTCGCGATCCACCTCTTCGGGTACGTTGTTGGGCACTCCGAGCGCGGGTCACGCAACTGGTGGCTGGGGGCAACCCTGGATATCCCCTTCATCTGGGTGGTTCCGGTTTTCGTGATGATCTCGGGCGCACTCCTGCTGGCGCCCCAAAACAGGGTCCTGGCGCCACGATCCTTTTACCGCAAGCGGGCGGTGCGGCTGCTGCCGGCACTTATCGTGTGGCACTTGATCTATCTGGTTGGAGTCCGCTGGCTGATGCGCGGGGAAGAGCTGGCGCCGGCCAGGGTGGTCCAGCTGCTCTTTGACGGCTCCGTCTTCACCCAGCTGTATTTCCTTTGGCTGATTCTGGGCCTTTACATGGTTGCTCCGCTCATCACGGTGTTCCTGCAGGACGGCGGCCCTCGGCGGGCCCAGACCCTTGCGGTCGTGCTGTTGGCCGCCACCGCGCTGGCTTATATGGCTCCTGGAATCGCAGCGGCGCTGGGCTTCGCCAGGCCGATCAGCCTGAACATCTTCACTCACTGGCTGCCATACGTCGGCTATTTCGTGGCTGGCCGCGCGCTGAGGGACGTCAAGCTCAGCGGACTGTCCCTTGTCGCCGCCGTCGCGGCCGCACTTGGTTTGGCGGGACTGGTTCTGTGGCAGTACGGACACCCGGGGCAGGCAGGGTTGCTGAGCGTGGTCTCGCCGGTCAGCTACCTCTCGCTGACCGTCATGATGTTGGCCATTGCGGTATTCCTCTCGGCCAAGTCCATTTTCAGCCGCGTCACCCCTGCACCCGCGACCGGCCGGATGCTGGTCACCCTCTCCGGAGCTTCCTTCGGCGTATTCCTCATCCACCTGCTGGTCTTCGAGGTCATCAGGCTCAACGTCCCGGCGGTCTTCGACGGCAAGTCCATCGCGGCGGCCATCGCAAGCTTCGCGGCTACCCTCACCGTAAGCTTTTCCGTCTCTGTCCTTGCAGGGCGGACTCCGTTCCTGCGGAACATTTTTTAGCGGCAGACATTCACGCCCGCGGCGCCGGCGGGACCCATCCTGGCGTGAAGGTTGGCCTCGCGGTCTGGAATGATGGAGGCATGACTGCCTTGCCCCGACTTCTCATCATTTCCTTCTCGCCGATCCGGTCTGACCCGCGCGTGCTCAAACAGGTGGGTCTCTTCAGCGGCAAGTATCACCTCATCACGTGCGGCTACGGGGCCGCGCCGGATGGCGTGGATGAACACCTCGCCTTGTCGGCCGACGCTATTGGCTGGCCTTCGGACAGGATCGGGCTGCTGGGCCGCCGCTACCGGCGCGCCTACGACCAAATGTCGGCGGTCCAGCAGGCGCGGAAGCTGCTGGCCGGCGTTCGCGTTGATGTCATCCTTGCCAATGACCTGAACACGCTGCCGTTGGCCTTGGAACTGGAA
>Ga0247818_10003367_pt1 | contig 10312 bp, 10 predicted proteins | sample 13C_Glucose_Day1_FD_192424 | JGI IMG/M metagenome (GOLD analysis project Ga0247818, IMG submission 192424) | Soil microbial communities from agricultural site in Penn Yan, New York, United States - 13C_Glucose_Day1 | ecosystem: Environmental > Terrestrial > Soil > Agricultural land | place...
GCCGTCGACGTTCTCATACTGGTCCAGGACACCTGAATACCGGAGGCGCTGGACGATCTGGCTCGCTGCCGTGGCGGAGCAGTTGACCGTGCTCAGGACGCCGATGTAATTCCGGGTTCCGACCTTGCCGTCCGAGCGGACATAGCCCTGAAATGTTGCCCGCTCGCTGAGGGGCAGGACAGGCTCATCCTTGGCGTCCACGCAGAATTCGTACTCGCGGTCGAACTCTTTGTAATCAAGGTTGTGCAGGTGAACGTGCTCCCCGGTGCTGATGTCAGACCGGGCGAAACCGATGATCTGTCCGTACCGACGGACTGGTTCGCCCCCGGCGATGTCATGGACGGCCACCTTGTGGCTCCGCGGAATCGCGGCGGCCAGCGTCACCAACTGATTGCCCGCTCTGGCAGTTGAGGCTGCCTGCATGTCCTGGGTGGTGATGGCCACGTTGTCTTCGGCGTGAAGGTGGATTAGGGGCGCAATGGCAGCGGTCATGGGATCAGCCTTTGTTCGATGTTTCGGCAGGACGAATTCAAATCGGTCGTCGATGTAGAGGGCACGTCCGGGCCATAGGTAATGCGCGGAAATCCGGCGTCCGGCGTCTAGAGAACCTTGCTCACGTCTCCCTGGGTTCGCGCATGCTGGGGGGAGGAGAAGATCTCTTCCGGTGTGCCTTCCTCGACGATTCGCCCTTGATCCATGAAGATCACGCGGTCGGCCACTTCCCGGGCGAATCCCATTTCGTGGGTGACAACCACCATGGTCATGCCCTCATTTGCCAGGTCCTTCATCACGGCCAGCACTTCGCCGACAATCTCGGGGTCGAGAGCCGAGGTGGGTTCATCAAAAAGCATGATTTTGGGATCCATCGCCAGGGCACGGGCTATGGCGACACGCTGCATCTGACCGCCCGAGAGGTTCCCGGGGAAAGTGTCCATTTTTTCTGCAAGGCCCACCTTGGTCAGCAGCATTTCGGCTTTGGCGCGGGCTTCCTCCTTGGAGGTCTTGGCGACCTTTAGCGGGGCAAGCATGACGTTGTCGATGACTTTCAGGTGAGGGAACAGGTTGAAATGCTGGAAGACCATCCCCGCCTCCTGTCGGACCAGGTTGATATTGGTCTTCGAATCGTCCAACCGATGCTTGTTAATGACGATGCTGCCCGAGGAGATCGTCTCCAGGCCGTTCATGCACCTCAGAAAGGTGCTCTTGCCGGATCCTGAGGGGCCGATGACGCACACCACCTCACGCTCGCGGATGTGGCAATCAATGCCCTTGAGCACGTGGTTCGGACCGAACTTCTTATTCAAACTCTCAACAAAAATCACTGGTGTATTCCGATCTAAATGGCCGCGGGCTCTGGAAGTTTAAGGGGGGCGACATGGACGCCGGTGCGTTTCTCGTAGAGCCGGCCCAGCAGGGAGATGCCGTAGCAAATGACGAAGTACATCGCGGCGACCACCAGGAACGTCTTGATCGGGTCACCGGTGAGGTTGGTGACGATGTTCCCCGCATGGGTCAGTTCAAGCAGGCCGGTGACCGTGACAAGTGACGAATCCTTGACCAGACCGATGAGGAAGCCGATGCCTGGCGGAACCATGATCTTCACGGCCTGGGGAAGGATGACGTATCTCAGCTTCCGCCAGTAGTTGAGGCCTAGGGCATCCGCGGCCTCGCTTTGTCCCTTGGCCACGGCCTCGATGCTGCCGCGCACAATCTCGGCGACGTAGGCGGCGGCGAAGCAGGTCAGGGCGATCACAGCCGAGGAGAACTTGTCCGGCTCCAATCCGGGGAACAGCAGCGGGATCCCGAAAAAGACGAAGAAGATGATGACCAAAACGGGAATGCCACGTACGCAGCTGATGTAGATAGTGCTGATCCACCGCGCGATCCTGCTCGGCGATGTCCGGGCGATGCCGAGGATCAGTCCAAAGATGACTCCGAGAATCCCGGATACCGTGCACAGCTGAATGGTCAGCCAGGCGCCCTGGGCCAGTGGAATCAGGTCCTGCCAATCGAAGGGCCTAAACATGGGTGCCCACCGCCCACCGGAACAGCGTCGTTTCGGCCCGTTTCGAGGCCAGCGACATAAGCGCTGACACTCCGAGGTAGAGGAGACCGCCGACGGCGAGAGCCTCGATAGTCCGGTACGTCGTGTTGCTGACGCTCATGATCGCGTTGGTCAATTCAGGAAGCGAGATGATGGATCCAATCGACGAAGCCAAGAACAGCAGAATGAGCTGGTTGGTCAGTGCAGGGAAAACGTTTCGGGTGGCCGGCAGCAATACGATGTAGCGCACGATCTGGGCGGGCTTCATCCCAAGCGCTTTCCCAGCTTCACGCAGGCCGCGGGGCACTGATTCGAACCCCGCCCGGTAGATCTCCGCCGTGTAGGCGGCGTTGTTCAGGGTCAGGCCGATGAGGGCCGCCCAGACAGGCTCGAGATTGATGCCCAAGGCGGGAAGGGCGAAGTAGATCAGGTACAGCTGAACCAGCAGGGGCGTGTTGCGGATGGCCTCGATATAGCACGTGCACAGGACGCTGAGAGGTTTTCCGGGCCCGACCTTCCCCAGGTACACGAGGACGCCGAGTGCGCTTCCAGCCAGCATAGCCACGAGTGTGATGTACAAAGCCGTCCAAAGTCCCTCGAGTAAGAGCGAGCTGAACGGGAGAAGATCTCCGAAATATAGAGCCATGAGCAAGGGATCCTATCCGTGAACGGCAGGGTGGGTGGAGACTGCGATGTCATCCACCCACGCCTGAGGACGCGTTCGAATGCTGTTTAGTGGGCGAGGAACGGAGGGAGTGACAGCCCGAACCACTTCTGCAAGGAGGCCTCGTTCTGTCCGGAGATGTTGTAGTTCCGGATGAAGTTGTTGAGGTAGTTGAGCCAGGTCTGGTCTCCCTGCTTGACTCCAATGGAGAACAGCGCCGGCTTGATCGGGTCGCCCTTGAGGACCTGGAACGCGGAAGGTTCCTTCTTTACGAGCCCGCCGATGATGGCGTTGTTTTCAATCAGCGCGTCCACCTTGCCGCTCTTGAGCGCCTGGATGGAGTCGGCCGTCGTATTGAAGCCGGTGATCTTGGCGTTGGGGAAGCTGGCCTTGAGGATTTGCTCGCCCACGCTTCCCCGGGACGTAGCCACCGATTTGCCGTCGAGGTCCCCATAGCTGGAGATCGGGCTTCCGGCCGGCACCATGAAGACGGTGGAGCTCGCGGCATACGGCTCGGACATGTCCACCACCTGGGCGCGCGCATCCGAAGCGGTGAAGGTGGCAATCACCACATCAGCTTTATCCGTCTGCAGCAACGGGATGCGGCTTTCATTCGTGGCGGTAACGAACTCCACCTTTGCGCCCAGCGAGGCGCCGAGCGCATTTGCGACGTCAATGTCGAAGCCCTCGTGGGTGCCGGATGAATTCATCACGCCGTATCCCGGGGAGTCGGCGCTAACGGCGATCTTGATGGTTTTCGACTTGAGAATCTGCGTGAGGTGGCTGTCTCCGACGGCGCCTGTTGCGGCACCGGATCCGTTCGATGCGCCGGACGTGCAGCCCGTCAAAGCAAGGGCCAAGGCGACGGCCGGAACAAGAAGCAACTTCGGTGTTGCTCTGAACATGAGTACTCTCCTGGTGATTATTACTGCATAACGGATGCGGACTGGGACGGCGTTCCAGGATCCCGAGTGATACCACCGGTAGATCCTGTAGGAATATGTTGTATCATATATGCCATGTGATCTACGTCAAGTCTTTGGTATAGGGCCGGTTCGGGCGGGCCAGTTCGGCGACCGGCCGCTCCAGACCCGCTTGTGACCTTGACGGCTACGGAATAGAGGGGCGAGTGACGGCAACAACGACAAGCGACGCAACCATGGCCAAGATCGCCGCCAGTGAGGTGTATTCGGCCCTTCGCCAGTCAATACTGGATGGGGACATCGCTCCAGGTACGCGCATCAATATTGACGCGGTGTCCAGGCGTCTCGGCGTGTCTCAGACGCCGGTCCGCGAGGCTCTGCAGCACCTTGAAGGCGACAACCTGCTGGTGTACGCTCCCGGCCGGGGTTACAGCACTACGCCCTTGTTGAGCCTGGCGGAGCTTCGTGCCCTGTTCGAGTTCCGGCTGCTGGTTGAGCCTTGGGCTGCGCGTTCCGCGGCCGTGGACCGGCTGTCCAACCCTTCGGCTGCGCTGCGCGCCGAACTTGAGGTGCTCGAGCGCCAAGTCGATGGCACGGCCAACGTACCCCAGGATCTACTGGCCCACGATGCACGCTTTCATGACGTCATCCTGGCCTCGGCCGGCAACCCGGTAGTCCAGCAGGCCTATGTCCAGACCCACTGCCACCTGCACATGTTCAGGCTCTACCCTGCGGATTTGGACAGCAGGGTAACCCTGATGGAGCACCGAAGAATCAGTGATGCAGTGGCCGCCGCGGACCCTGTGGCTGCCGAGGAAGCTATGAGCGCCCACGTCCGCAACTCTTTCCACCGCTTCGCACGCGCCTTCGGCGCAGCGCCTTCCGCGTTGCCGAGCACGACGCCCGGGCGAATGACGCCCTGAACTGCCGCTTCGCTTGATCTGAATCACATTGCATATATGATGCGATACATCCATATATGATTCCTCCATCCGCTCAGGAGACAGACCTCATGGCAATTACCCTTTCCACCACGACCGGCAACCAGGCCGCACAGTGAGCACCAGCGTCCTGGACCTGAACACGGCGGTTGAGGCGGCCCACACCGCATTCCTGCTCGGACGCCGCGTCGATTTAGCCACGCGGGCCGGATGGCTCGACGCAATGGCTGCGGCCCTGGAAGAGGACGCCGACGTCCTGGTTCCGCTGGCCGCCCGCGAGACCAGCCTGGGTGTAGCCAGGCTCCAAGGCGAACTGAAGCGCACCGTTTTCCAGCTCCGGCTGTTCGCCGCGGAAGTCCGCTCGGGTGAGCATCTGGACGCGACCATCGACCACGCTGATCCCGGCTGGGGGATGGGTGCCCGGCCCGACCTGCGGCGGATGAATGTTCCGTTGGGTGTTGTGGGCGTCTTCGGCGCATCCAACTTCCCGTTTGCCTTCAGCGTGATGGGCGGGGACAGCGCATCGGCCCTCGCGGCGGGATGTTCCGTTGTCTACAAGGCCCACGAGGGGCACCCTGGACTCTCGTTCCGCACGGCTGAAACCGTGCACCGCGGACTCCATGAGGCGGGAGCGCCGGAAGGTCTCTTCACCCTGATAACGGGCCGGGCGGCTGCTGAAGCGCTCGTAGACCACCCGCTGGTTAAGGCCATCGGCTTCACGGGTTCCACGGCGGGGGGACGCGCGTTGGCGGAGCGGGCCTTCGCCAGGGCGGAGCCGATCCCGTTTTACGGAGAGCTCGGCGGCATCAACGCCGTGTTCGTGACCGAAAGGGCCTGGTCGGCGCGTAAAGACAGCATCCTTAGCGGCTACGCGGCGTCACTCAGCCTCGGTATGGGGCAGTTCTGCACGAAACCCGGCCTCCTCTTTGTCCCCGCGGGGAGGACTGCGGAAGCTGCCGAAGCACTGCGCACAGCCTTCGCGGACTTTGAGCCGGCGCCGCTGCTCACCGAACGGCTGCACGAGGGCTACCGCAATGCCGTCAAAGACGTTGCCGGACAGCCGGGAGTAGAGCCGCTAGTGGAGGGCACTTTCGACGCCGCCCCGATGCCTACCGTGCTGCGCGCGGCCAGCGCCGTGGCCTTCGCGCAGCCCGAACTGCTGCGGCAGGAGATGTTCGGCCCGGCCAGCCTCCTGGTTGAATACCGGGAGGAATCCGAGCTGCCGGCGCTCGCCGGGCTGCTCGAGGGCCAGCTGACCACCACTCTGCAGGCCGAGGCGGAGGACGACGTCAGCGAACTCGCGGCCCGGCTTGCCGACATCAGCGGACGGGTTCTCTGGAACGGCTGGCCCACCGGCGTCACCGTCAGTTTCGCCCAGCACCACGGCGGCCCCTACCCGGCCACGACGTCGACCACGACGTCTGTGGGGACGGCCGCCGTCGGGCGCTTCATGCGTCCGGTCGCGCACCAGGATTTCCCCGCCTCACGGTTGCCGGAACCACTTCAAGACATGAACCCCTGGTCGGTGCCCCAACGCATCGACGGGACCTGGACCCGACCGCAGCCAAAGGTGGATGCCCGATGACTATTCCCAGCCAAAACCTCCCGCAGCGCCTGACCATGAGGGACGTGCTCCCCGAGGACTACGAGAACGCCCTACTGATCGGACGTGTCTGGGACGTTGAAACCGGGGGCCCGCGCGTCGCCGCTTTCCGCGGGGACGACGCCTTCGATCTGCAGCCCATCAGCGCCACCGTGTCGGATCTGCTGGAATCCAAGACCCTCCTCAGCGACGTCCGAGCCGCCATGAGGACCCCCCGCTGGCGCACAGCTGACATCATCGACGCGTCAATGTCGAGAGACGCAGAGCGCTCCCATCTGCTGGCTCCGGTAGATCTACAGGTCATCAAGGCCTGTGGAGTGACCTTCGTCGACAGCATGATCGAACGAGTCATCGAGGAAAGGTCCGGAGGCAATCCGCAAAAGGCAGCAAACATACGGGACCGCGTCGGCGAAGCCCTTGGCGGCAGCCTGGCAGGAGTCCGGCCCGGCTCGAAAGAAGCCGTTGAAGCCAAGAAAGTGCTGATTGAGGAAGGGCTCTGGTCCCAGTACCTGGAAGTGGGCATAGGGCCCGACCCTGAGGTCTTCACCAAGGCACCCGTGCTCTCCTCAGTCGGAACGGGCGCTATGATCGGGATCCCCTCGTTCTCGTCCTGGAACAACCCGGAACCGGAGCTCGTGCTTCTGGTCAACTCCCGCGGAGCCGCTGTGGGGGCAACGCTCGGCAACGACGTGAACCTGCGCGATGTAGAGGGACGCAGCGCACTGCTGCTGGGGAAAGCAAAAGACAACAACGCTTCCAGCGCGCTGGGTCCCTTCATCCGCCTGTTTGACGATGGCTTCACCCTGGACACCCTCCGCACTGAGGAAATTCTGCTGAAGGTCGAGGGCCCGGACGGATACCTTCTGACCGGGAGCAGCAGCGTCGGCCGGATCAGCCGCAGTTTCGAAGAACTGATTTCCGCGACCCACGGCGACCACCACCAGTATCCGGACGGCTTCGCTTTGTACACCGGCACCCTGTTCGCCCCCACCCAGGACAGGGGCGAGGCCGGCCGAGGGTTTACTCACCAAATGGGCGACACCGTTGAAATTTCCAGCTCTCATCTGGGGACGCTGATCAATGAGGTGGGACGGACCGAACGGCTGCCGCGCTGGAGCTACGGCATCCGTGATCTGATGGGCTATCTCCAGCGCGCAGAGGCCGCTACGGCCATGTCGACATCTGCCGTGGGGCACTGACCGGGGGCGCACCTGAGCGCCTGTGCCGTGGTGGCGAAGTGGACCGGTCCCGGCGCCACCACGGCACAGGTCTCATCTCATTTTCAGACCGCTTCGCGGAGCCAGGTCTCGACGCCGGAGATATGGACAGTCAGCAAGGCCCGGGCGAGCTCGCTGTCGCCGCGAGCCAGCGCCTCCACGATGGCGGCATGTTCGTCAACGGTTCGTGCGACTGCGCGTTCCTCCGTCAGACCACGCCAGATCCGGGCTCGCACGGTGCCGCTGGAGAGGCCATCCAGAAGGCTTGCAAGGTAGCTGTTGCCGCTGGCGTGGGCAATGATGCGGTGGAATTCCAAGTCGTGGGAGACCAGTTCCTCCACCGAGATGTCTTTGCGGACCGTGACCATGCTCGCTCGGAGCAGGGCCAGCTGGTCCCTGCTAATCCGGCTGGCGGCGATGGATGCAGCTGCCGGCTCCAGGATTCGACGCACCTCGAAGAGCTCGAGTACTGAGGTGTCCTGATGCAGGTCCACGATGAAAGCCATCGCTTCTGACAGCAGCCGTGGCTCCAGGCTCGTCACGTAGGTGCCGTCGCCCCGGCGCACATCGAGAACACGGATGATTTCCAGGGCCTTGACCGCCTCGCGCAGCGAGCTTCGGGACAACCCGAGCTGCTCGCTGAGTTCTTTCTCCGGAGGTAGGCGCTCTCCTGCCATGAGCCGTCCGTCGAGGATCATTTCCTTGATCTTTAGAATCGCTTCATCGGTTACGGTCATGAGCCTCTTTCCTTCGGACAGGATTTTGGTTGACCCACGCCGGGGCAGGGCTCGCGTCGTGAACGGATCATCGGAGGCGCCCAGTCCTCAGCGCCGCGCCGCGGGCAACCGAAGTGCCTGGAGGCCTCCGTCAACGGCCAGGGAGGTACCCGTCGTGGAACCGGAGAGCGGGCTCGCCAGATAGACAACGGCGCCCGCGACTTCGTCCGCAGTGACCAGTCGGCCATGCGGCTGCCGCCCGTTCAGGGCTACGCGTTCGGCCTCGGGATCGACGGCGGCGTCCAGCAGCCGCCTGACCCAAGGCGTGTCCGCGGTGCCGGGGTTGACGCAGTTTACGCGGATGCCTTCGCACAGGTGGTCAGCAGCCATGGCCTGGGTCAGGGAGAGCACAGCCCCTTTGGTGGCGCTGTACAGGGCACGTTGGGGTAGCCCGGCGGTGGCGGCAATGGAGCACGTGTTGACAATGGCGGCCGACGGCGACCTGCGCAACAGGGGCAGGGCGGCACGGGTAACTCGGACCATCCCGACGACATTGATGTCCCAGACGCGGTGCCATTCGTCGTCGTCATTATCCTCCACAGTGCCCTGGGCACCCATGCCGGCGTTGTTGACAACGATATCCAGTCGCCCAAACGAGGCTCGCACCGCCTCGATGGCCTCGCGAACGGACGCATCGTCGGCGACGTCGCAGACTAGGCCGAGTTGGCCGTCCGGCAGTCCTGAGGGATGGAGGTCCAGCACGGCAATTTTGACGCCGAACTCCTGCAGGCGGGCGGCGATGGCGGCGCCGATCCCGGATGCTCCACCGGTGACGACGGCGACGAGTCCGTTCATTTCCTGGCCCATGGAGGCCTCCTTACTGGAACTGGTGGCTACTTCGGTGCGGGTGCGGGTGCGGGTGTGGCGCCGGCCTGGACAGTCGCTCGCGGGACGGGCGTGCTCACATATGTCTGACGTTGCCGGCCCAGGCCCTCTATCTCGAGATCGACGACGTCGCCATCCTGCAGGTAGGGGAAGCGGCCGGAGAGGGCCACGCCTTCCGGGGTGCCGGTGAGGATGACGTCCCCCGGTTCCAGCAGCATGTACTGGCTCACGTGGTGCACCACCGTCGCAACGTCGAAGATCAGGTCCGCGGTGCTCGAATCCTGGCGTTCTTCGCCGTTCACCCAGCTGCGCAGCCGGAGGTTTCCGGCATCCACTTCATCGGCCGGCACCAGCCAGGGCCCCAGCGGTGTGGACTTAGGCAGGGATTTGCCCTTCGTCCACTGCCCGGCGGCGCCCGGAAGTTGATACTCACGCTCGGAAAGGTCATTGGCGACGAGATAGCCCGCGACGGCGTTCATCGCCTCTGCAGGACTGTCCAGGTAGGTGGCTTCCTTGCCGATTACGATCCCCATCTCGACTTCCCAGTCGTAGTTGCGGCTGCCCGGCGGTATCGGGGCGTCGTCGTTGGGGCCGGTGACGGTGTTGTTCGGTTTCAGGAAGACCACGGGGGTTTCGGGCGCAGCGGCCCCCGACTCGACAGCGTGGGCCGCATAGTTCATGCCGATGCAAATCACGTTGTTGGGCCTGGCGAGAGGAGTTCCTATCCGCAAACCGGCTGCCCCTGGCAGGACGGGCAGGGCGCCCGCCGCCAATGCGGCGCGGAGCCGGGCGACCCCGTCGGCAGCCAGGAATGCCCCGTCGATGTCGGCGGTGATGCTGCTCGCGTCATACGCCTTTTCCCCGCCGTTCCCCGCCGCTGCGTAGATGACGGGTATTTCATGCCCTGCTGGTCCCAGCCGTGCGATTTTCACTTTTGTCGTATCCTTTCGGGCGCTTCAACAGCATGTGTCGCATTTTTTCGTGGACGTCTAAACACTGCAAACATCGGAGTTATAAGCGACCGTGATCGATTCTTGGCCTGACCACTTCTCCCCATTCTAGTTACGACTCGAAAATCAGCAAGTAATACATCCGATGTTTGGTCGTCTTTACCGTGGCAGGACCACACATCCTGCCCTCGAAGGCTGCGAACGCGATCAGGGTCGCGGGAGCGCGTACACGCAGCGGGCGTCGTCGTGTGCGACGAGCTGCACGATCCTGGGGGCGTCCGCCTCGGAACAGTCGTCGTCGATCCATCCGCCCAGCCGGGGCCAGGCGGCTTCCGGACGAGACTGATCCCGTGAGGAAACCCTGGATCT
>Ga0247818_10003368_pt1 | contig 10310 bp, 13 predicted proteins | sample 13C_Glucose_Day1_FD_192424 | JGI IMG/M metagenome (GOLD analysis project Ga0247818, IMG submission 192424) | Soil microbial communities from agricultural site in Penn Yan, New York, United States - 13C_Glucose_Day1 | ecosystem: Environmental > Terrestrial > Soil > Agricultural land | place...
CACTGTATGCGTACACGCTCAAGAAACGTTCATTCTGAACTGGCCCGGTTGCAGGCCGCAGTTGCTGCCTTACAGCCAGCAACCGCGTGGCGGCCAATAGCGCCCCCTGTTTCGAAGTTGCGCTCGTCTGGCCGGTGCCGCGTGAGGTTCCCATCGGCAACACCCCTTATGCCGTGTACGACCGCGAACGGCACGAACTGTACCGGGGCAAGACCGACGCACAAGGCATCGCCCACATCTGCGTGGCGCAGCTTCCGACGGACGCCACGCTGCAGACCGACCCGGACGGACCCGGCTCGGATGACCCCATCCGCATCTTTCCGGACAGCCTGTGAGTCGAAGGACGGATAGAGTACGGTTTTCGAACCACGGCACCGCCAGCCGCAAACAACGGAGAACACCGATGACGGTTTTCATTGCGCTCTTGCGCGCGGTCAACGTGGGCGGCACTGGCAAGCTGCCGATGAAGGACCTGGCCGCCCTGTGCGCCGATCTCGGTTTCGGGAACGTTCGCACGTACATCCAGAGCGGCAACGTGGTCTTGTCGAGCCGGCACGCCGAGCGTTCCGTGCAACGCAAGCTGGAGGAGGCGCTGGCCGCGAAGGCCGGCAAACCCGTCGACGTGATGGTGCGCAGCGCCGCCGAAATGCGCGCGGTGCTCGACCACAATCCGTTTCCCGATGCGCCGCCCGCCCGGGTCGCGGTCGTGTTTCTCGCGCACGATGCGCCGAAGCGCCTCGGCGACGATCTCGTCATCCCCGGGGGTGAGGAAGTGCGCGCCGCGAAGCGCGAACTCTATATTCACTATCCCGACGGCATGGGCAAGTCGCGGCTCAGGTTGCCCGCAGCACTCGTCGGCACGGCGCGCAACATCAACACGGTCGGCAAGCTCGCCGAAATGGCCGCGGCGTAGCGCCCGAACACGACGAACGACGCCGTGAGGCTCAGTCGAGCGTCTGCGCGACCTGCTGCGGCAGCGGCACGTGCAGCCACTTCTGCACGATCGCGTTCAGTTCGCCGTTCTTTTTCGCATCGGTGAGAACAACATTCACCTTCGCAAGCAGCTTCGGCTCGTTCTTGTTCAGCCCGACGCGGCACGACGACTCCTGGATCACGTACTTGATCACCGGCCGGTTCGGCGCGTTGGCGGGCATCATCGACGCGAGCTTGGTCGCGACGAAATCCCCCGTGCCGATGAGCGGCACCTGCCCCGACACATACGCCGCGATCATGCCGTTGTTGTCGTCGTAGCGCTTGACGGTGGCGGTCGCCGGCACGCTCTTGGTGAGCAGCAGGTCCTGGAACGTGCCGCGCGCGACGCCCACGGTCTTGCCCGCGAGGTCGGCAGGGCCGTCCACCTTCACGTTTGCCGGACCGAACACGCTGTTGTTGTAGGGCGAGTAGGGCTGCGAGAAATCGATGACCTTGTCGCGCTCGGCGTCCTTGCCGAGTGTCGAGATCACGAGATCGACCTTCTTCGTCTGCAGGTACGGAATACGGTTTGCGCTCGTGACGGGCACGAGTTCGAGCCTGGCGCCGAGTTTCTTCGCGAGCAGCGCGGCGACGTCGATGTCGAGTCCTTCCACCTGCATGTTCGTGCCGACCGAGCCGAACGGCGCGAAATCCTGCGGCACGGCAACGCGCAGCACGCCGCGCTTTGCGATGTCATCCAGCGTGTCGGCGCGCACGGGCGCCGTGTGCACGAACGCGACGATCGCGAGCGTACAGGCCATCAGGCAGAGCTTTACGGTGTTCATCATCGGCATGGGTCGGGTAAGGCGGGTCCGGTGGTATGGTCGGGAATGCGCCCAGCGAGGCGGAATGGCGAATATCTCACACGAAAAAAAACGCAGCGTGAACCTCGCAAGACACAGGCGGCCCGATATCGAGAAAGCATTTCGAAAGAAATGGCCGGCCGATGTCGATTTTGCCCGGCTTCGTTCGTCGTCGGCCTGAAGCACTCACTTTCCACACGAGGTACGCCAATGAAGCCGACGCTCTACGCCCATCCCTTTTCCTCATACTCCCAGAAGGTGCTGGTCGCGCTGTACGAGAACCGGATACCGTTCGAATGGCGCCTGCTGTCCCCCGACGCCCCCGACCTCCTGGCGGAATTCGCATCGCTGTGGCCGCTCAGGCGCTTCCCCGTGCTCGTGGACAACGGGCGGACCGTCACCGAGGCGAGCATCATCATCGAGTATCTCGGCCTGCACCATCCGGGTCCCGTGCCGCTCCTGCCCGCCGATCCCCGCGCCGCGCTGGAGGTGCGCAGCATGGACCGCTTCTTCGACAACTACATCTCGACGCCGCAGCAGAAGATCGTGTTCGACAGCCTGCGCCCGGAGGCGCAACGCGATCCGCGCGGTGTCGCCGACGCACGCGAGATGCTCGACACCGCCTACGGCTGGCTCGACAGGGTCATGGCGGATCGGGAATGGGCGGCCGGCGACCGCTTCAGCCTGGCCGACTGCGGCGCGGCGCCGTTTCTCTTCTACGCGGACTGGACGCATCGCATCGGCGCTGCGTTTTCTCATGTGATCGCGTACCGGCAACGGCTGCTGGCGCGTCCGTCGTTTGCCCGCGCCGTCGACGAAGCGCGCCCGTATCGGCCGCTCTTTCCGCTCGGCGCGCCCGAACGTGACTGATCGCGCTTGATCGCGCGGAGCGTGACCAGTCAGCGGTCCGCGCCGCGCACGGACGGATGATCGAGCAGTTCGCCGAGCGTGCGGATCGCGTGCTCCACTTTCTGCGACCACGGATGGCCGAAATTCAGGCGCACGCAGTTCGTGAAGGCATGCGATGCCGAGAAGATCGGGCCTGGGGCAAGACTCACGCCCCGTTCGATCGCGAGACGGTGCAGTTGCATCGCGTCGATTGCCTCGGGCAATTCGAGCCAGACGAAATAGCCGCCCGCCGGATGCGTCACGCGCACGCCGCGCGGCAGCAAGCGCGCGATCGCGGCCTCCATCTCCCGCAACTGCGCCTGTAGCGACGCGCGCAGCTTGCGCAGGTGCTTGTCGTAGCCGCCGTACTGGAGATAATCCGCGATGCCCGCCTGCGCCGGGATGCTGGCCGATAGCGTGGTCATCAGCTTGAGTCGCTGGACCTTGTCCGTGAAGCGTCCCGCACAGGCCCATCCGATGCGGTAACCCGGCGCGAGCGTCTTCGAAAACGAACTGCAGTGCATCACGAGGCCGTGCTTGTCGAATGCCAGCGCGGGCAGCGGATATTCGGGCTGAAAGTGAAGTTCGCCGTACACGTCGTCTTCGATCAGCGGCACGTCGTGTTTCGCGAGCAGTTCGACGAGCGCCTTTTTTTTCTCTATCGACAGCGTCGCGCCGGTCGGATTCTGGAAGTTCGTCATGAACCAGCAGGCGCGGACGGGATGGGTTTGCAGGGCCGCGGCGAGCGCGTCGAGATCGAGGCCGCTCGCCGGATCGACGGGAATCTCGACCGCGCGCAGGTCGAGGCGCTCAATGGCCTGAAGCGCCGCGTAGAAGCCCGGCGATTCCACCGCCACCACGTCGCCCGGCCGCGTCACCGCCATCAGGCACAGGTTCAGCGCCTCGAGCGCGCCGTTGGTGACGACGATTTCCTCCATCGGCTGCGACAGGCCCATCCCGACATAGCGCAGCGAGATCTGGCGGCGCAACTGCTCATTGCCGGGCGGCAGGTCGGCCACCGTGCTCCATGGGCTCACGAGCCGCGATGCCCGCGCGAGCGACCTGGCAAGGCGCGGCAGCGGGAAAAGCTGCGGGGAAGGAAAGGCGGAGCCGAGCGGCACGATGCCGGGGTGCTTCGCCGCGTCGAGCACGGAGAAGACCAGATCGCTGATATCGACGCTGCCCGACTGCGCGGGCGGCGTCGCGGGGGGCGCCTTTTCGGCCGGCACTTTCGCGCCGCGCGCCACGTAGTAGCCGGAGCGCTCGCGCGCGCGAACGAGGCCCCATTCCTCGAGCAGGTAGTACGCACGAAACGCGGTCGACTGGCTCACGCCGTGTTGAGCGATGATCTGCCGCAGCGACGGCATGCGGGAGCCGGCCGCGATGCTGCCCGAGCGGATCTCTCTCGCCATCGCGTTGGCGAGCGCTTCGTATCTGTTCATCGGGTGGCGCGGCAGGGCTCTCGCCGCTCGATATTTCACTGCGCGCTATTGTCCGCCATTCGCGCGCGGATTGCACTGCCCTGTCAGTGCGCGACGCTCGCCGCAATCCGCGCCAGCGAAAACAGCAGGGCGCCGAAGCCCCCGGCGAGCGCTACCGCGACCACGGGCAGAAGCGGCAGTTTCACCGTCGCCATGTCGGCCTGGTGCGAGGCGCGCTTGCGCACGCCGAAGAAACTCCACGCCACGATGCGTAGCAGCTTGAGAAAGTTCACGATGCGCTCCTCGATGCCGGGCGGGACGCCCCGCGCTCACGCGTTCATGATGCGCGCGCCGCGCCGCCGGGAACAGAAGCAGTTGGCACCAATAGGGAGGCAGCAGTCCGGCGGACGAATCGCCACGTGATCTGCTGCTGCCGAAGCAGCGGCATCTGCTTCTTTACCGCCGCGCGTGCCGCACCTATCGTTGGGCAGCCCCCGCCATGAGCGGTACAGCCGCAACAGGCGGTCAACGAAGTCGCGCCATCACCATGTACCAATACACCGAGTTCGACAAGTCTTTCGTGCGCAGCCGTGCTGCGCAATTCCGCGGCCAGCTCGAGCGCTGGCAGGACGGCCGGCTGAGCGAGGACGAATTCCGCCCGCTTCGCCTGCAAAACGGCTGGTACGTGCAGCGGCACGCGCCGATGCTTCGCGTCGCCGTACCGTACGGCGAGCTGTCGAGCGCGCAGCTGCGCGTGCTCGCCCGCATTGCGCGCGAGTACGACGAGCCGGAAGCGGAGGTGTACCGGCTGGCCTCGGAGGCGCAGCGCAAGCTCGGTACGCTGCGCCTGCCGACGCACTACGCCCACTTCACCACGCGCACGAACGTCCAGTTCAACTGGATTCCGCTCGCGAAAGCGGCGGACGTGATGGACCTGCTCGCGAGCGTCGACATGCACGGCATCCAGACGAGCGGCAACTGCATCCGCAATATTTCCTGCGACGAACGCGCCGGCGTCGCGCCCGACGAGATCGCCGATCCGCGTCCCTTTGCGGAAATCATGCGCCAGTGGACGACGCTGCATCCGGAGTTCGCGTTCCTGCCGCGCAAGTTCAAGATCGCGATCACGGGCGCCACGGAAGATCGCGCGGCGACGGGCTGGCACGACGTCGGGCTGCATCTGCTGAAAAACGATGCGGGGGAGCTGGGATTCCGGGTGGCCGTCGGCGGGGGCATGGGGCGCACGCCGGTGATCGCAACGGTGTTGCGCGAGTTCCTGCCGTGGGACCAGATCATGAACTACATCGAGGCGATCGTGCGCGTGTACAACCGCTATGGCCGGCGGGACAACAAGTACAAGGCGCGCATCAAGATCCTCGTGAAGGCCGAAGGCCAGCGCTATATCGACGACGTCGAAGAGGAATTCCGCCAGATCGTCGAACTCGACGGCGGTCCGCACACCATCGCGCAGGCCGAGCTCGATCGCGTGAGCGCGTCGTTCGTGCCGCCGCAACTGAAGCGCCGCGATGCGCCTGACAGCGCCGCGATCGCCGGCATGCTGAATGCGCGGGCAGCGGAGCATCCGCTCTTTGGCCGCTGGCTCGCGCGCAATGTCGCGCCTCACCGGGACCCGGCGCTGCGCATCGTGACGCTCTCGTTCAAGCGCCTGCTGCAATCGCCGGGCGATGCGTCGGGGGACCAGCTGGACCTCGTCGCCGGACTTGCCGAGCGCTTTTCGGCGGGCGAGGCGCGCGTCACGCACACGCAGAACCTCGTGTTGCCGTGGGTGCATGCAGACGATCTGTTCGCACTCTGGGAGGCCGCCCGCGACGTGGGGCTCGCGAGCGCGAACGTGCATCTTCTCACCGACATGATCGCGTGCCCCGGCGGCGATTTCTGCGCCCTTGCCAACGCGCGCTCGCTTCCTGTCGCGCAGGCGATCACCGAGCGCTATCAGGACCTGGACGAACTCGACGACCTCGGCGAGATCGATTTGCACATCAGCGGCTGCATCAACTCGTGCGGCCATCATCACAGCGGGCACATCGGCATTCTGGGCGTCGACAAGGACGGCGAGGAGTGGTATCAGGTCACGCTCGGCGGCTCGGACGGATCGTCGGCGAGCGGCGCCGCGCAGGCGGGCAGGGTGATCGGACCGTCGTTCTCGGCGGAGCAGGTGCCGGACGTGATCGAGGCGATCCTCTCGACCTATCGCGACATGCGTGAAAGCGCGGGCAGGCGCGAAGCCTTCATCGACACGCTGCGCCGCGTCGGGCCCGAGCCCTTCAAGGCGGCCGCCAACGGTGTGCGCGCAAGCGTGGAGGCGGCGGCATGACGAACGCAGCCCGCATGAAGATCCTGACGCCGCTGGACCACGCGGAAAGCGGCGCTCTCAACGTGGTGCAGCTTGCCAACGACGACGACCCGTTCACGCTGAAGGACGGAATCGCCGGCATCGACCGGATCGAGCTCCACTTTCCGCATTTCACCGATGGCCGTGCCTACAGCCAGGCCTATTTGCTGCGTCGCAGGCTGGGTTTCAGGGGCGATCTGCGCGCGACCGGTGACGTGCTCATCGACCAGCTCGTGCAGATGGAGCGCACCGGTTTCTCGAGCGCCGTGCTCAAGGAAGGCGTGGACCCCGCGGATGCAGCGCGTGAATTCGAGCGGTTCCCGGCTTTCTATCAGACGGACCTGTCGGGCGCCGTCTGAGGGGCGCTGTCTACATGAAGGAGCGGCACGCGCGGTGCCGCTCCGCATTCCTCGGGCGATTGGCGCTTGTCAATTGCCGCTTGCCGGGCAATGCGGCGATCAGATGGCTTCAGACCGCGTCGATCTGCCGACGCCTCCCATTGACGTGCTTCGCCGGCACGCGGGTGCCCGCATCCCCATCCGGATCATCGTGGTCCTCTTCTCCGAGCGTCGCGAAGCGGCCGTGCGGCTGCGATCGCTTCATGATCGCCTGCGGTATGGTCCAGACGAGCGCGAGCGTCCCGGCAGAACCGGTGATGATCAGCACGATCGCATAGATGATCAATGACGAGATGTCCATGTGCAATTCCTTTCTAGCCAGCCAAGCGGGGGCGGCTGCCCTTCAAACATGTTGCATTTGACCGGCATCCATACCTTCAGTTTGCTGACGCGCGCGTCTTGCCGCAACGGCGGCCATGCGCCGAAATCTGCCAACTTCACCCTGTTTTCAGCCCCTTGGGGAGCGCGCAGCCGCAGGCCCCGTGCCGTGGCGGCGCTCGCGGCGGTGTGTGGCCGGATGCGGCCGGCAGACGCGAAACTTGCAGGGAACAAAGGTCTCGTCGAAAGCGTTCTATAAGCAAGCGACAGAGTACTGCCATCTCGCGGCCACAATCAGCTTGGCAGCGCAGCTTTGCCGCGGAACCGGCATCGGTTCGCTCAACTGTTTGCGTCGGAGAACAAGCATGACCAGTGGAAAGAAAACGGCCATCGTCACGGGGATCTCGAGTGGCATAGGCTTCGCGATCGCGCAGGCGTATCTCGCGCGCGGCCTGAACGTCGTGGGCTGTGCGCGCACGCCCGAGCGTCTCAGGGCCGCCCAGAAGCTCGGCGGTCCGGGCCGGTTCGCGTTCCTGGCCGGTGACATCTCGAAGCCCGTGACCGCGAGGGCGCTGTTCCGGCATGCGATCGACTGCTTCGGAGCGGTCGATATCCTGATCAACAATGCCGAGCTGTTCATTGCGAAGCCGATCGTCGACTATTCGGGCGAAGAGCTCGAAAGCATGGTCGATGCGGACCTGCGCGGATTCTTCTATCCGTCCCAGCAGGCCGCGAGGCACATGTCCGCGCGGGGACGAGGCCATATCGTCAACGTCGCGGCAAGTCTCGCCGCGCAAGCCAGCGCCCGCGCACCGGCTGCGCTCGCCTCGCTGATGATAGGCGGCATCGACCACGCCACGCGCTCGCTCGCCCTGGAGCTTGCGCCGCATCACGTGAACGTGAACGCAGTGGTGCCGCGCGGCTACGACACGCCGGCCGCCGGATCGCTTTATCGTGCGGCGAGCGAGGGCACGCGCGAAACGATCCGGGAAATCGTCGACGCCGTGCTGGACCTCACCGATACGGATTCGATGACGGGCAAGGTGATTCCCGTTGGCGGCTTGCTCGCGGACGCCGCCTGAGACTGCATCGGCGGGGGGATTCGTCTGAATAGAAGGCTGGCCCATATCGCCGGCATCCTCCAGTAAGCTGATTGTCACCGGATGCGTGTCTTCGATCCGCTTGCAGCAGGGTCGCAGCGCATCCAGACCGGACGATGGGGAGAAAGCCATGAAGCGATGGATGTTCCTGTTGCTCTTCGTGTGCGGCGTCGCGCGCGCGGATGTCGACCCGCTCGAAGTGCTGCGCGAGCCGGGAGCGGTGGGCGTGATGCGCCATGCGCGTGCGCCCGGCACCGGCGATCCGCCCGGGTTCAGGCCGGGCGATTGCCCGACCCAGCGCAATCTCGATGCGGCGGGGCGCGAAGAAGCGCGCGCGTTCGGCGACATGCTGAGGGCGCGCGGCATCCGGGCCGAGGTGTTCAGCAGCGAGTGGTGCCGCACGCGCGATACGGCGGCGCTTCTCGGGCTGGGCCCGGTCACGCCTCTGCCGGCGCTCAATTCCTTTTTCGACGACCGCTCGCAGTCGGCGGCGCAGACCGCGGCGGTGCGCCGCTTCATTGCCGGCTGGCGAGGGCCGACCTTGATCCTCGTCACGCATCAGGTGAACATCACGGCGCTGACCGGCATGCATCCCGGCGACGGCGAGATGATCGTATTGCGGCGCAGCCCCGACGGCCTGGTCGTAGCCGGCCGCATCTCGCCGCCGAAACGATGAAGACTCGAACCGACTACTGTCCGAAGAAGATATCGCAGTTGGGCGACGCGCTGCACGCTCCCTGACGATGTCCCGCGACCGTGCGCACGGTGCCCGTGCCGCCATACGCGGACTGGTCGGCCGATGCCGACGACGATCCGGCAAGCGAAGCGTCCTGCGCGCATCCCGACAGAAGCAGCACGAATGCGGTGGCGGTGCAGGCCGCGAGAATTTGCCTCGGTTTCATTTCACTCTCCTGAGTCATGCCGCCTTGCCGATAGCGAGATACGGACGCGGCAGCAAAGATGAGGACCGCTTTAAATGAACGAACGTACTGCTAGTTCGCCCGTTGCATGATCACCGCAGAACATGCCTCGCCACGTTCTGTCCAGCCGGCCCTCACGATTACCGGCCTACAAAATGCGCTATTGCTGTTCTTTTATAGTTCGACTGATAAAAAACGCAAACGCGAAATCATCGCGTGGCCGACGATCGATGCCGCTTTTCACCGGCTTGGCCCGAATACTGCCTTATGTGCCACTCGTGTCGAGAACCGTCTGGCGGGGAAGGCCCGCGCATCATGGCGTGAACCTGACTGGACACTGTCAGCGGCGACCCGACGCGCGCGAAGCGCGCCCGCGACTGGTGCCTTCATGCGCCACCATGGCGCGGACATGTTCGCGGCCGTGGCATGACGCGGTTCCTCCTGGTGGACCTCGGGATGGCTTTGACACCATCCGGGTAACGTATCGATGATCGGTCGAGGGGTGATGTGAACAATCGCGCAAAGGATCCGGGTCTGGCGCAATACGCGCTGTGGAACGCGAAGAAGCGCAAGGGCGCGCCGCAATCGAAGCGCGTGTTTCTCGCCTATGCGGACAAGGCGCTCGGCGAGTCGCTCGTGTCCCTTTTCGAGCTCAAGGGCTTTCCGGCGCAATACGCACTCGACGTCGCGTCGCTGCATTATGGTCTGCGCACGTGGAATCCGCAGGTGATCTTCCTCGACACGCGCATCGCGGGCTGCGGCAACTACGCGCTCGTGCGCAGCCTGCGCGAGTCCGACGATGGCGAGCGCCGCCTCATCATCGCGATGAGCGGCTTTCTTCCCGAAGAGCCCGTGCATCTGCTGAAGGAAGCGGGCTACGACGGACATTGCCGGCGGCCATGCCGGGTGTGGCAAATGACGGACCTGCTCGACGAGATTTTCGCGCGCGGCTCGCTTCGCTGACATCGCCATTCGACTTGGCGAGGCTCGCATACCGCTCGAAGAACATCGGCTTCCCGAGACCTCGGATGTGCCGCGCCGGATTCGCGATTTCGGCATACCATCACAGGCACAGGCACAGGCACAGGCACAGGCACAGGCACAGGCACAGGCACAGGCACAGGCACAGGCACAGGC
>Ga0247818_10003374_pt1 | contig 10305 bp, 17 predicted proteins | sample 13C_Glucose_Day1_FD_192424 | JGI IMG/M metagenome (GOLD analysis project Ga0247818, IMG submission 192424) | Soil microbial communities from agricultural site in Penn Yan, New York, United States - 13C_Glucose_Day1 | ecosystem: Environmental > Terrestrial > Soil > Agricultural land | place...
CTACGAGGCCCGCACCACCTTCGGCCGCATCGGCGTGAAGGTCTGGATCTACAAGGGTGACGTCACCGCCCGTGAGCTGGCGCAGCAGCAGGCCGCTGCCCCGCGTCCCTCGCGTGGCCCGCGTCGTGACGGCGCCGACCGTCCGGCCCGTGCCCGTCGCGAGCGTCCCGCTGCCGAGGCCCCCGCGGCTGAGGCGCCGGTGACCGAGAACACCGCTGCCGAGGCGCCCGCCGCTCCGGCCAGCACTGAGGGAGAGCAGTCCTGACATGTTGATTCCTCGTCGAGTCAAGCACCGCAAGCAGCACCACCCCGGTCGGAGTGGCGCTGCGAAGGGTGGCACGAAGATCGCGTTCGGCGACTACGGCATCCAGGCCCTCGAGCCGGCCTACGTCACGAACCGCCAGATCGAGTCCGCTCGTATCGCGATGACCCGCTACATGAAGCGTGGCGGAAAGGTGTGGATCAACATCTACCCGGACCGCCCGCTCACCAAGAAGCCTGCCGAGACCCGCATGGGTTCCGGTAAGGGCTCGCCGGAGTGGTGGATCGCCAACGTCAAGCCCGGCCGCGTCATGTTCGAGATCTCCGGTGTTTCCGAGGAGATCGCTCGCGAGGCCCTGCGCCTGGCGATGCACAAGCTGCCGATGAAGTGCCGCTTCGTTCGGCGTGAGGGTGGTGACATCTGATGGCAGTCGGTTCCAAGGACCTGACGTCGGAGAACCTGCGCGGTTTCGACGACGACCGCCTGGTCGACGAGCTCCGCAAGGCCAAGGAGGAGCTGTTCAACCTCCGGTTCCAGTCGGCCACCGGCCAGCTGGACAACCACGGCCGCCTGCGCGCCGTCCGCAAGGACATCGCGCGGATCTACACCGAGATGCGTGAGCGCGAGCTCAACATCGGCCGCGAGGAGCAGGCATGAGCGAGAACACGAAGGATGAGGCCGTGAAGGCTGGCACCACCGACCGCAACCACCGCAAGACCCGTCAGGGCTACGTGGTGAGCGACAAGATGGACAAGACCGTCGTGGTCGAGGTCGAGGACCGCGTCAAGCACGCGCTCTACGGCAAGGTCATGCGTCGCAGCAGCAAGGTCAAGGCCCACGACGAGCAGAACGCAGCCGGCATCGGCGACCGCGTCCTGATCATGGAGACCCGCCCGCTCTCGGCCACCAAGCGCTGGCGCGTGGTGGAGATCCTTGAGAAGGCCAAGTAGGCCCTGCCTGCCAACTCAGCACGAACCTGGCCGCGCGGCATACGGGCCACCACCTGTATGCCGCGCCGGCCAGACCAAGACCACCAACAGTTCGGCAAGGCTCAGCCGGGGAGCACCCGGTGAGAACCAGCTCGACGACAGGAGTTAGACAGTGATCCAGCAGGAGTCGCGACTGCGTGTCGCCGACAACACCGGTGCCAAGGAGATCCTTTGCATCCGTGTTCTCGGTGGTTCCGGTCGTCGTTACGCCGGCATCGGTGACGTGATCGTCGCCACCGTCAAGGACGCCATCCCGGGCGGCAACGTCAAGAAGGGCGACGTCGTCAAGGCCGTCATCGTGCGGACCTCCAAGGAGCGTCGCCGCCAGGACGGTTCCTACATCAAGTTCGACGAGAACGCCGCCGTGATCCTCAAGGGCGACGGCGACCCTCGTGGTACGCGAATCTTCGGCCCGGTGGGCCGCGAGCTGCGCGAGAAGAAGTTCATGAAGATCATCTCGCTCGCGCCGGAGGTGCTCTGAGCCATGGCTGACAAGATGAAGATCAAGAAGGGCGACCTGGTCCAGGTCATCACGGGCAAGGACAAGTCCAAGCAGGGCAAGGTCATCGCCGTGTACACCGACACCCAGCGCGTGCTGGTGGAGGGCGTCAACCGCGTCACCCGCCACACCAAGGCTGGCCAGACCGCGCGCGGCTCCCGCACCGGCGGCCTGGTGGTCCAGGAGGCCCCGATCCACGTGAGCAACGTGGCCGTGGTCGACCCGACCGAGAAGAAGCCGACCCGGATCAAGACCCGTGTCGAGACCGTCGAGCGCAACGGCCGCCAGAAGGCCACCCGCACCCGCGTTGCGGTGCGCTCGGGCAAGGACCTGTGAGAGAAACCATGACCCAGACTGAGATTTCCGCAGCGGCCAAGCCCCGCCTCAAGCAGCGCTACGCCGACGAGATCAAGGGCCAGCTCTTCGAGCAGTTCGGCTACGACAACGTCATGCAGGTGCCTGGCGTGGTCAAGGTCGTCGTCAACATGGGTGTCGGCGACGCCGCCCGCGACGCCAAGCTCATCGACGGCGCGGTCCGCGACCTGTCCGCGATCACCGGTCAGAAGCCGCTGGTCACCAAGGCCCGCAAGTCCATCGCGCAGTTCAAGCTGCGCGAGGGCATGCCCATCGGCGCGCACACCACGCTGCGCGGCGACCGCATGTGGGAGTTCCTGGACCGGCTGGTCACCACCGCGCTGCCTCGCATCCGCGACTTCCGCGGTCTGTCCCCGAAGCAGTTCGACGGCCGTGGCAACTACACGTTCGGTCTGAACGAGCAGTCGATGTTCCACGAGATCGACCAGGACAAGATCGACCGCGTGCGTGGCATGGACATCACCGTGGTGACCACCGCCACCAACGACGACGAGGGCCGCGCACTGCTCAAGGCGCTCGGCTTCCCCTTCAAGGAGAACTGATCATGGCCAAGACCGCACTGATCAACAAGGCCAACCGGACGCCGAAGTTCAAGGTTCGCGCCTACACGCGCTGCCAGCGCTGCGGCCGTCCCCACTCGGTGTACCGCAAGTTCGGCCTGTGCCGAGTCTGCCTTCGCGAGATGGCGCACCGGGGCGAGCTGCCCGGCATCACCAAGAGCTCCTGGTAACACACCCACCGTTTTGAATCCATCTACATCGAAGGTCGCCGCACAGTGCGGTGAAACCGCGGTGAGAGAGGGCGGAGAAGCCCATGACCATGACTGACCCGATTGCGGACATGCTCACCCGCGTCCGGAACGCCAACTCGGCGCACCACGACGCAGTGTCCATGCCGTTTTCGAAGCTCAAGTCCCACATCGCCGAGATCCTCCAGGCCGAGGGCTACATCGCCTCCTGGAAGGTCGAGGACGCCGAGGTCGGCAAGACCCTGACGATCGAGCTGAAGTACGGCCCGAACCGCGAGCGTTCCATCGCTGGCGTGCGTCGGGTGTCCAAGCCCGGTCTGCGCGTCTACGCCAAGTCCACGAACCTCCCGAAGGTTCTCGGTGGACTCGGTGTGGCCATCATCTCCACGTCAACCGGCCTCCTCACGGACCGGCAGGCCGCAACCAAGGGTGTGGGCGGGGAAGTCCTCGCCTACGTCTGGTAAGGGGTAACGACATGTCGCGTATTGGACGACTTCCTGTCGCCATCCCGAGCGGTGTCGACATCACCATCGACGGCCAGGCCGTCCGGGTGAAGGGCCCCAAGGGCGAGCTCAGCCACGTGGTGGCCGAGCCGATCACCGTCGAGAAGGGCGAGTCGAGCGTCGAGGTCAAGCGGCCGAACGACGAGCGCCAGGCCCGTGCCCTGCACGGCCTGACCCGGTCGCTGATCAACAACATGGTCCTCGGTGTCACCGAGGGCTACGAGAAGAAGATGGAGATCCACGGCACGGGTTACCGCGTGGCGAACAAGGGCGGGAGCCTCGAGTTCGCTCTCGGCTACAGCCACTCCATCACCGTGGAGGCCCCTGAGGGCATCTCCTTTGCTGTCGAGAACCCCACCCGTTTCTCGGTTCAGGGCATCGACAAGCAGCTGGTTGGCGAGGTTGCCGCAAACATCCGCAAGCTCCGCAAGCCCGACCCGTACAAGGGCAAGGGCGTGCGGTACGCGGGCGAGCAGATCCGCCGCAAGGTCGGAAAGGCTGGGAAGTAAGCCATGGCAATGATCGTCAAGCGCGCCAAGAGCAAGTCGGCGGCCCGCGGCCGTCGTCACCTGCGCGTCCGCAAGAAGGTGTCCGGCACGGCCCTGCGTCCCCGCCTGGTCGTGTCCCGGTCCTCGCGTCACGTGTTCGTCCAGATCGTCGACGACACCGTGGGCAAGACCGTCGCCTCGGCCTCCACCATGGAGGCGGACCTGCGCTCGTTCGAGGGCGACAAGACCGCCAAGGCCCGCAAGGTCGGCGAGCTGCTCGCCGAGCGTGCCAAGAGCGCCGGCGTCGAGGCTGTCGTCTTCGACCGTGGTGGCAACAAGTACCACGGCCGCGTCGCCGCCATCGCCGAGGGCGCCCGCGAGGGTGGGCTGTCCCTGTGAACCAGATCGCAACCGTTGAGATGAGGAACATCTGATGCCCGGACCCCAGCGTCGAGGCACTGGAGCCGCTGGCGACACCGCCCGTGGCGAGCGCGGCGACCGCCGCGACCGTCGCGACAACCGTCGTGACGGCGGCCGCGACCAGGCCGAGAAGAACGCCTACGTCGAGCGCGTGGTGACCATCAACCGCGTCGCCAAGGTCGTCAAGGGTGGCCGCCGCTTCAGCTTCACCGCTCTCGTGGTGGTGGGCGACGGCGACGGCACCGTTGGTGTCGGCTACGGCAAGGCCAAGGAGGTCCCCGCCGCGATCGCCAAGGGTGTCGAGGAGGCCAAGAAGCAGTTCTTCAAGGTCCCCCGCATCCAGGGCACCATCCCGCACCCCGTCCAGGGTGAGGCCGCTGCTGGTGTCGTCATGCTGCGCCCGGCTGCTCCCGGTACCGGTGTCATCGCCGGTGGTCCGGTGCGCGCCGTGCTCGAGTGCGCCGGCATCCACGACGTGCTGAGCAAGTCGCTCGGCTCGAGCAACGCGATCAACATCGTCCACGCGACGGTCGAGGCCCTCAAGGGCCTCGAGCGTCCGGAGGCTGTCGCGGCCCGCCGCGGCCTGCCGCTGGACGCGGTTGCCCCGGCCGCCATGCTGCGTGCCCAGGCGGCCGGTCGCGAGGCCGCGAAGGCTGGTGCGTGATGGCTCGTCTGAAGGTGACCCAGACCCGTTCCGAGATCGGTGGCAAGCAGAACCAGCGTGACACGCTGCGCAGCCTCGGTCTGAAGCGCATTGGCGACGTCGTCGTCAAGGAGGACCGTCCCGAGATCCGCGGGATGGTCCGTACGGTGACCCACCTGGTCGCCGTCGAGGAGGTTGACTGACCATGGCCGAGAAGAAGGCCAAGACCACCGAGGCCGCTGCTGGCAGCGCCCTCAAGGTGCACCACCTGCGTCCGGCCCCCGGCGCCAAGACCGCCAGGACCCGCGTGGGTCGTGGCGAGGGCTCCAAGGGCAAGACCGCCGGCCGCGGCACCAAGGGCACCAAGTCCCGCTACCAGGTTCCGGAGCGCTTCGAGGGTGGCGCCATGCCGCTGCACATGCGTCTTCCGAAGCTGCGCGGGTTCAAGAACCCGTTCAAGGTCCAGTTCCAGGTGGTCAACCTCGACCGCATCTCGGCGCTGTACCCCGACGGTGGCGACGTGACCGTGGCCGACCTGGTGAGCAAGGGCGCCGTGCGCTCAGGCCAGCCGGTCAAGGTGCTCGGCACCGGCGAGATCTCGGTCAAGGTGAACATCACCGCTGACAAGTTCTCGTCGACGGCCAAGGACAAGATCGAGGCCGCCGGCGGCTCGGTCACCCCGGCCTGAGCCGACAGCGACGCGGGCGCCCCTGACCGGGCCGCCACGCCAAGACCCAGCAACGAGCGCCCCGGGCGCCGGGCCGACACGGCCCGGCTACCCGGGGCTACTCGCAGGAGCGGTAGAGTCCCCGGCGACGGGGCGGGGTATCGTTCCTAGGATTGCCCAGACAGACCCGCGGAGATCCCGCGCCACCCAGGAGGACCTGTGCTCACCGCTTTCACCCGCGCGTTCAAGACGCCGGATCTGCGCAGGAAGCTGCTGTTCACCCTCGGGATCATGGTCATCTTCCGCCTCGGCAGCTTGGTGCCCGTCCCGGGCGTGAGCTACACCGCCGTGCAGAAGTGCATCCAGGACGCCCCCAAGACGACCGGTGTCCTCGGCCTGGCCAACCTGTTCAGCGGTGGCGCGCTCCTGCAGCTGTCGATCTTCGCGCTGGGGATCATGCCGTACATCACGGCGAGCATCATCGTGCAGCTGCTGACCGTGGTCATCCCGCGGTTCGAGGCCCTCAAGAAGGAGGGCCAGCAGGGCCAGACGAAGATGACCCAGTACACCCGCTACCTGACCATCGGTCTCGCGGTGCTGCAGTCCTCGACGCTGATCACCTTCGCCCAAAACCCCCAGAGCCTGTTCGGTGCCACCTGCACGAGCATCCTGCCTGACGACTCCATCCCCACGCTGGTCATCATGGTGCTGACCATGACCGCCGGCACCGGCCTGGTGATGTGGCTCGGCGAGCTCGTCACCGACAAGGGCATCGGCAACGGCATGTCGCTGCTGATCTTCACCTCGATCGCCGCGTCGTTCCCGAGCTCCCTGTGGGCCATCCAGCAGCAGGAGGGCCGCTGGGACATCTTCATCGGCGTCATCCTGCTCGGCTTCCTGGTCATCGCGCTCGTCGTCTTCGTCGAGCAGTCGCAGCGCCGGATCCCCGTGCAGTACGCCAAGCGGCAGGTCGGGCGCCAGATGTACGGCGGCACCTCCACGTACATCCCCCTGAAGGTCAACATGGCCGGCGTCATCCCGGTCATCTTCGCCTCGTCCCTGCTGGCGCTGCCCACGCTCGTGGCGCAGTTCAACCGCTCCACGACCGGTGACCAGCCGGGCTGGGTGACGTGGATCGACTCCCATCTCGTCCGAGGCGACCACCCGGTCTACATGGTTGCCTACATCGGGCTGATCCTGTTCTTCACGTTCTTCTACGTGTCGATCACGTTCAACCCCAACGAGGTCGCCGACAACATGAAGAAGTACGGCGGCTTCATCCCAGGAATCCGCGCCGGGCGACCCACGGCCGAGTACCTGGACTACGTGATCACCCGCATCACCGTCCCTGGGGCCATCTACCTCGGCCTCGTCTCGCTGATCCCGCTGATTGCCCTGGTCCTCGTCGGCGCCAACCAGAACTTCCCGTTCGGTGGCACCTCGATCCTCATCATCGTCGGTGTGGGTCTGGAGACCGTGAAGCAGATCGAGTCCCAGCTGCAGCAGCGCCACTACGAAGGGTTCCTCCGCTGATGCGTCTGATCATCGTGGGTCCGCCGGGTGCCGGGAAGGGCACCCAGGCTGCCCGCGTCGCCGCGAGCTTCGGCATCCCCGCCATCTCCACCGGCGACATCTTCCGCTCCAACATCAAGAACGAGACCGAGCTCGGCCTCAAGGTCAAGGACATCCTCGCCTCCGGCGGCTACGTCACCGACGAGATCACCAACGCCATCGTCCGGGACCGCCTCCGCGAGGACGACGCCGCGCCGGGATTCCTGCTCGACGGCTACCCGCGCACCCTGGCCCAGGTCGGGGCGCTCGACGCCATGCTGGCCGAGGACCGGCACGCCCTCGACGCGGTGCTCGAGCTGACCGTCGACGAGGACGCCGTCGTCCAGCGGCTGCTCAAGCGCGCCGAGATCGAGGGCCGAGCCGACGACACGGAGGAGGTCATCCGCGAGCGCCAGGCGATCTACCGCAAGGAGACCGCCCCGCTCGCCGAGCTCTACGCCCAGCGCGGGCTCCTCGTCCAGGTCGACGGCATGGGCGAGGTCGACGAGGTCACCGCACGCATCGACGAGGCCCTGAGGGGAGCTCAGCGCTCCTGATGTTCGGCCGGTCCCGCATCGAGACCAAGACGCCCGACCAGGTCGCGCGCATGCGCCGTGCCGGTCTGGTGGTCGGGCAGACCCTGCAGCTCATGGCCCAGACCGTCCGCCCGGGCATCACGACCAAGGCGCTCGACGAGCTCGCGGAGGAGCACATCCGCGGCTGCGGGGCGACCCCGTCGTTCCTCGGCTACCACGGCTTCACGGGCAGCCTGTGCACCTCGGTCAACGACGAGGTCGTCCACGGCATCCCTGGCTCCCGGGTGCTGCAGGAGGGCGACCTGCTCTCGATCGACTGCGGCGCCATCGTCGACGGCTGGCACGGCGATGCGGCGATCTCGCTCATCGTGGGCGGACGCGAAGCCGGCCGCCCCGAGGACCTCGCGCTCATCGATGCGACCGAGGACTCCATGTGGGCCGGCATCGCCGCCCTCGCGGTCGGCAGGCCGCTGTATGCCGTCGGCGCGGCCGTCGAGGACAGCCTCACCCTCGCCGCGGAGCGGGACGGCCGGGAGTACGGCATCGTCGAGGACTACGTCGGACACGGGATCGGCACCGAGATGCACCAGGACCCCCAGGTGCCCAACTACCGGGTTCGCGACAAGGGCCCGACGGTCCGTGCGGGCGTCACCGTCGCCATCGAGCCGATGGTGACGCTGGGCACCGCGGAGACGCGGGTGCTCGGCGACGACTGGACCGTGGTGACCACCGACGGCTCCCGCGCGGCCCACTGGGAGAACTCCGTGGCCGTGACCGACGACGGGATCTGGGTCCTGACCGCCCTCGACGGCGGCCAGTCGCGCCTCGAAGCCGCGGGCGCGGCATACGCACCGCTGGACTGACCGCAGCCCGCCCCGGGGCTCAGGCCGTGACGGGGACGATGTTGTGGTTGTGCCGGAAGACGTTGTCCGGATCCCAGGCGCGCTTCACCTCGGTCAACCTCGCGTAGCTCGCCTCGCCGAGCCCGGCCCTGACCCGGTCGGCGCCCTCGTCCCCGATGAAGTTGAGGTACACCGCGCCCGTGGCCCACGGCCGCACCGCGGCCCGGAGGTCTCGGGTCCAGCCGACCACGCGCTCGTCGTCGGCCGGGTCGGCCCACAGGCCGAAGGGGTGCACGGTCCACGAGTCCTTCCGCCACGGGATCGGGTAGTCCGTGGTGGCCCGGCCGGCTGCCCCTCCGCCGGCGAACAGCGCCGACTGCGCGGGCGCCGGGCTGATGAGCTGCCCGGACACGCGGCAGAAGGCTGCCACCGCCTCGTCGGGCAGCGCCGAAAGGTGCTCGGCGGACCAGTAGTTGCGGTAGCCCGGCGGGTCGTCGAGCGAGGACTGCAGGTCGGCATACGGCATCTCCGCGATGAGCTGCGCGGCGGGACGCAGCGCCAGCAGTGGCGCCACGACGTCGCGGGCCTCGTCCTCCGGGCCGACGAAGGTCACCACCGCCGAGCACACGAGCCGCCCCACCAGCTCCCGAGGCACGAACTCCTCGTCGGGTGCGGTCATCCACAGGACGCCCCCGCCGATCTCGTCCGGTCCGCCCTCGAAGAGGTCGCGCACGGCGCGGACAGCCTGCTCGGCCTCGGCCGGTGACCACATCAGCAGGGTGAGGGTCATCGTCGGCACGCGGTGCAGGCGGAAGGTCAGCGCGGTCGCCACGCCGAAGTTGCCGCCGCCGCCGTGCAGCCCCCAGAACAGGTCGGCGTTCTCGGTGTCGCTGGCGACCACGACCTCGCCCGCCGCGGTGACGAGCTCGACCGACAGGAGGTTGTCGCAGGCCAGACCGAAGGTGCGGTCGAGCCACCCGGTCCCGCCGCCCAGGGTGAACCCGCCGACCCCCGTGGTGGAGACCCGCCCGCCGGTGGTTGCCAGGTCGTAGGGCTGGCCGGCCCGGTCGAGATGGCTCATCGTGGCGCCGCCCCCGACCCGGGCGGTGCGCACGTCGGGGTCGACGGTGACCTCGCACATCCGGCGCAGGTCGACCACCAGGCCACCCTCGGCCAGCGCGGTGCCGGCCACGCCGTGCCCGCCGCCGCGCACGGCGACGTCGAGCCCCTCCTGCCGGGCCAGTCCGAGCGCCCGGGCCACGTCGTCAGGGGAGGCGCACTGGGCGATGACGGCGGGGCGCCGGTCGACCATGGCGTTGAAGAGCACCCGCGCCTCGTCGTAGCCCGGGTCACCGGGCAGCAGCACGGCTCCGTCGAAGCCGGCGCGGAGGCCGGCGAACCGGGCGGAAGCGGCATCCTCGGGGATACCCATGGCAGACTCCTCACAGTGGCCTGCGCCGCAGTCTCCTGCTCCGCCACGCCGACGGCATCGTGCATCTGGAGCAGTCCACCGGATTTCGTGTAGTGCGGTCCTCTCCCGTAGACTGGTGCGTCGGTATGCGTGTAGGCGCGTGCCGTGTAGTTGTGCCTATCCCAACCAGGGGTGGGCCGAGTCACGGATTGTGGAGGATATGGCGAAGAAGGACGGTGTCATCGAGATCGAGGGCACGATCGTCGAGGCTCTGCCGAACGCGATGTTCCGCGTGGAGCTGACCAACGGTCACAAGGTTCTCGCTCACATCTCGGGCAAGATGCGCCAGCACTACATCCGGATCCTCCCTG
>Ga0247818_10003375_pt1 | contig 10305 bp, 7 predicted proteins | sample 13C_Glucose_Day1_FD_192424 | JGI IMG/M metagenome (GOLD analysis project Ga0247818, IMG submission 192424) | Soil microbial communities from agricultural site in Penn Yan, New York, United States - 13C_Glucose_Day1 | ecosystem: Environmental > Terrestrial > Soil > Agricultural land | place: USA...
ACCCGGTGTTGTCCTGCACATAGACCCCGGCCTTGAAGTACAGCGGTTTCTCGCGCCAGGTCGTGCTGATGTTGGTGTCCCACGTGTAGCCCGCCGCGCTGATGCCCAATGCGCCGCCGGGGCTGAGGTGAATGAGGTAGGAAAATTCGCGGTCGAGTTTGACGCCGGTGGCGATGGTGATTACCCGTCCTGTGTCGTCATAGGGGTGCATGCGCACTTTGGCGACGATGTTGCCTGTCTCGGTGTCGGTTTTGTACTGGTACTCCACCTTCACCATGGGTTTTTGACTTTGATAGGCATGGATCTGGCCGATGACAATCTTCCCCGAACTCGGCACCTGGTTCACTGCCAGGGTGGCGCGCAAGGTGTTGTCGGCGTCGGGGTAGTACCAGTTGCGCAGGGTGCCGTTGCTGTAGGTTTCACGCAGTTCTGTGCGGGGATAAATAGCATTTTCGGTTCGTGAGCCGGTCACCGGCGTCCAGAAAAACAATGTGCCGGTATCGGAATGGAAGTACTGATCCTTGAAGCCGTCTACCAGTTTGGAGGTTTCTACTGTGTACGGCGGGCTGCCAACGGGGACGCTTAGGTTCCAGGTTGCGAGATCGATCATGTAGGTTCTTCCATTTTGGTCGTGCTGCACGGGCGTGCCAGAAGCTCTAGCCCGCACCTTTTGGGGCGGTCTTTATAAGCGCAGAGGGGTGTTTTGTTAACGCCCGTCTGGCGGTTCGTTGGCGCCAACATCCTGTCGAAGTGCCATCCTTCCCGGTTTTAGCGGGCTGTAGAGGTGACCGTTAGTCGGCGAGTTAACCCTTTGGTTAGGTGATGGCGCTCTGATGGCTTCTGCTTTTTTGGATCCAGGTCTAGAGTAATGGCTTAGTATTTGTCCGGTTTTCACGAGAAGCCGGCCTGGCCTCGCACAAAGAGAAGCAGCATGGAATGCGCGCAACCCACGTCCGTCGAAGGCAACTCAACGTTACTGATTGTCGACGACTACCCTGAAAACCTGATCAGCATGCGCGCGTTGTTGCAGCGTCAGGACTGGCAGGTCATTACCGCCGCCTCGGGTTTCGAGGCGCTCGGCTTGTTGCTTGAGCATGATGTCGACCTGGTGCTGCTGGACGTGCAGATGCCGGGCATGGACGGATTTGAAGTGGCCCGCCTGATGCGCGGCAGCCAGCGAACCCGTCTCACACCGATCATCTTCCTGACCGCCAATGAGCAGTCGCCGGATGCGGTAATCAAGGGTTACGCCAGTGGTGCCGTGGATTACCTGTTCAAACCCTTCGATCCGCAGATCCTCAAACCCAAGGTCCAGGCGCTGCTCGAACATCAGCGCAATCGCCGACAACTGCAGCGTCTGAGCCACGATCTGGAGAGCGCACGCGCCTTCAATGCTTCGGTGCTGGATAACACCGCCGAAGGGATCCTGGTGTTGGGTGAGGACGGGGTCATTCGCTTCGCCAACCCGGCCATGTCGCGGCTGCTCAACGCGACGGTGCAGGAGCTGCAAGGCAAAGAGTTTCTCGACTACCTGCAAAAACCGCATTTTCCAATCTGGGCCGATTCCGAGTTTTTCGCCGGTTACAAACGTCGTGAGACCCTGCGTCTGCACGACGCCGTATTGCGCACGGCGCCAGGTCAGCAAGTGCCGGTGGCGTTGTCCTGCGCGCCTTTGCCCTCTGAGCAACATGCGATGGTGGTGACCGTGCTGGACATGTCGGTGGTGCGTCATCTGCATCAGCAACTGGAGTTTCAGGCGGTCACCGACCCGCTGACCGGTTTGCTCAATCGCCGGGGTTTTTACCAGACGGCGGAAAACCTGCTGCTGCGGGGCGAGCGCTCCGGGAGTGCCTGGGTGCTGCTGTATCTGGACCTCGACGGCTTCAAGCGCGTCAACGATTCCCTGGGGCACGATGCCGGTGACCGTGTGTTGCGTTGGGTGTCCGAACAGTTGAAATCCTGCTTGCGGCCCTTCGACATTCTGGCCCGCATGGGGGGTGATGAGTTCACCGCGCTGCTGGATCTGGAGTTCCCCGAGCAAGCGGCCAAGATTGCCGAAAAACTCATCGAGCGGGTGTCGATCTGTCAGCAGATCGATGGTCTGGACATGGCCTTGGGGGCCAGCATCGGTATCGCTACGTTCCCCGATTGCGGTGCCAACCTGGATGGTCTGCTGCGGGCGGCTGACATCGCCATGTATGAAGCCAAGCGCGCCGGGCGTCAGCAATATCGTTTCTACGATCATGACATGAACGGGCGGGCACGCTCGCGGCTGATGCTTGAAGACAGCGTGCGCACCGCCATCGAGAACCGTGATTTCAACCTGGTGTATCAACCTCAGGTGTCGATTGTCGACGGGCGGATTCGCGGGTTCGAGGCCTTGCTGCGCTGGCAGCACCCGAGCGTCGGCGATGTGCCGCCGGGTCTGTTTTTACCTTTGCTGGAAGAAGCGCGGCTGATCAGTCGTCTGGGCAGCTGGATTTACCATTGCAGCGCAGGCCAGCGTAAAGCCTGGGAAACACTGTTTACCGAAGACCTGGTCGTGGGCGTCAGTTTGAGCTGCACGCAGTTCGGCATGCCCAATCTGGCCACTGAATTGCGCCAGGTGCTTGAGCGCCATGGCTTGCAGGCGCGTCATCTGGAGCTCGAGGTCACGGAAGAAGCCTTGATGCACAACCCTGAAGAGACGCGTAAACAACTGCGTCTGCTGCGCAACCTGGGGGTGCGTGTGGCGCTGGATGATTTCGGCTGCGGACATTGCTCGCTGTCGCATCTGCGCGACCTGGAACTGGACACCCTCAAGCTCGACCGTCACTTGATCGCCCGGCTGCCGGATTCCGTTCGAGACGCGGCACTGGTGCGCAGTGTGATCGACCTGTGCAAACAGTTCGGCATGCTGGTGATTGCCGAAGGGGTGGAAACGGTCGCGCAATATGAGTGGCTGCAAGCCAATGGCTGCGAGTATGTACAAGGGTTTCTGGTGGCGCGGCCGATGACGTCTGAAGACGCCGGTGAGTTTGTACAGCCCTTCGACTGGAGCGCGCTGACCCGCTGAATTCGCTACACTGGCGACCTTTTAGTGACCTGTATTGCCGCCCCGATGACCGCGTTGAAATACCTCCAGGCTTATCCCGCCAACTTGCAGGACCAGGTGCGACAGCTGATCGCCGACGGTCGGCTGGGCGATTACCTGACCCAGCGTTACCCGGAAAAGCACGGGGTGCAGAGCGACAAGGCGCTGTACACCTATGCGCTGGACCTCAAGCAGGAATACCTGCGAAATGCCCCGTCTATCGACAAAGTGCTGTTCGACAATCGTCTGGACCTGACTCACCGCGCGTTGGGCCTGCACACCACGATTTCCCGGGTGCAGGGCGGCAAGCTCAAGGCCAAGAAGGAAATCCGCATCGCTTCGTTGTTCAAGGAAGCACCGTCCGAGTTCCTGAAAATGATCGTCGTGCATGAGCTGGCGCACTTCAAGGAATCGGACCACAACAAGGCGTTCTACAAACTGTGCGAACACATGCTGCCGGGGTATCACCAGGTCGAATTTGATGTGCGGGTCTACCTGACGTGGCGGGATCTGTAGGCGCTGCCGCAGGCTGCGATCTTTTAAGGAGTATTGGATGGACGTGAGCAAGACCAAAAGCAGCTTCTATCGCCGCTTGTACGTGGCGTACCTGATCGACAGCGGGCTGGCCAGCAGCGTCCCGGCCCTGACCGAGACTACCGGCATGCCCCGGCGCACGGCTCAGGACACCATCGCGGCGTTGGCGGATCTGGATATCGTCTGCGAATTCGAGCAGGAAGAAGGCGCACGCAACCATGCGGGGCGTTATCGGATTCGCGAGTGGGGGGCGATTGATCGCGGTTGGATCGAGCGTAATCTGCGGCAGATCAAGGCGGTGTTGGAGTATCCCTGAGATTTGCGTTGCCTGAGCTGACGCCATCGCGAGCAAGCTCGCTCCTGCAGTAATCGCGTTTGGATCAAAATCACTCAATCCAATCGGTACCCTGCGGGAGCTGGCCTGCCAGCGATGGGGTCGTCAGGGACGGCGCATTCCAATGTGTGGAATGCCATCCTCGACAAACTCCTCACCTGTCACGACAAACCCGTACCGCCCGTAATACCCCTGCAAATGCGTCTGGGCCGAGAGGTAAATCGGCGTTTGCGGCCAGCGTTCTTCAATCTGCTCCAGCGCCTGGTCCATCAACGTGTGTCCAAGCCCGGCGCCACGTGCGTGCGGGGCGATGATCACTCGGCCAATCACCACGTCCCCGCCTTGCAGTTCCGGGTCGAGCAGCCGCAGATAAGCTACCAGTTGATTGCCGTCCCAGGCCATCAAGTGGCAGGTGTCACCTTCCAGGTCCTGGCCATCCACGTCTTGATAAGCGCATTGCTGCTCGACGATGAACACCTCGGCGCGCAGCTTCAAAATGGCATAGAGCTGTTCTTTGCCCAGGTCGCTGTGATGCTTGCAGATCCAATCGACTGTCATGTTTTGATTCCCTGAAAACGTCGCTCCGATACTAAGCGCACTCGCGCCAGAAGTCTTTATGGCGGAGGAATCTGTAACAAAGGCCAAAATGCCATCATTCGATTCTCGCGGCCTTGTCGTCTTTGTGTAATCTGCAATGCAGCGCTGTGCAGTGGTTCCCATGAGCCAAGGTTTGCAAGACGAGCCTTGGGGTTTTGGCTGAAAACAAGAAGGGCTGACCGCCCGCTAAGGACTTTCTAGCATGCCGCGATTGCATCGAGCCTTTGCCTTGACTGGATTGCTGTTGCTGGCTCAGGGGGTGGCAGCAGAAAAGCTGCGCCTGGTTGCTGATGCCTGGCCACCTTTTACCGATGCCACGCTCGTCAATGGTGGCTTGGCCACGGATATTGTCAGCACTGCATTGGCCAGGGCCGGTTATGCCAGTGAATTTGAGCAGGTGCCTTGGGCCCGGGCGCTGATGGGATTGGGCGAAGGGCGATACGACGTGCTCGTCAACGCCTGGTACAACGACGAGCGCAAAAAGCTGGGTCAGTTTTCCAGCGAGTACCTGCTCAACCGCGTGCGCTTTCTCAAGCGCAAAGACGCGCCGATCGAGTACAACAGTTTGCAGCAACTGCACACTTACCCGATTGCGATCGTGCGCGGTTATGCCTATTCACCGGCGTTCGATAAAGACGAATCCCTGCAGAAAGTCCCGGTGCACAGCTTCGCCATGGCGGTGCGCATGCTCGCTGCCGATCGGGTCAAGTTGACCCTTGAAGACGAATACGTCGCGCGCTACTACCTGGCCCGTGAAGCGCCCAGTGTGCGTAACGCGGTTGAGTTTCTGCCGAGGCCTCTGAGTGAGAACAGCCTGCACATCCTGGTCAGCCTGAAGAACCCCAGGCACAAGCAAATTGTCGCCGGTTTTGAGCGGGAGATCGCGGCGATGAAGGCGGACGGGAGTTATGCCAAATTGATGAGGCAGCATGGAATGTGAGTAGGCGGGTCCAGAATCCATGTTGTTTTTGCCGGCCTCATCGCGGGCAAGCCCACTCCCACAGTGGGCGAACGCAAAACGTGTGACCACCAGATAACCCTGTGGGAGCTGGCTTGCCAGCGATTGCGTCGGTCCGGACAGCGAAAATCTCAACCCTCACGGCTGTCCTTGATCAGGTGCGCCGCCAATGTCCGCAGCGGCCCAAGCTGCCGACAGATCAACGCCAATTGCGTCTGCACCAAACGCTGGCCTTCATCGATCTCATCCGGCATCTGCTCAAGCATGTCGGCCAGCGCTTCCTCTTCATCACTCTGAATCGCCACCGAGGATTTGCTCGCCAACCCTTGGGCGATCTCGTCGATGCTGGCGGCCAGCTTCGCGCCAGCGCCTTCGATCAAGTGCTCGCGCACGTCCGCCGGCAGCGGGGTTTCGCGATGCGCGCCCAGGCCTGAGAGGTAACTGAGCAGCGTGTGTGACAGCACCAGGAAACGGAAACCCACGTCCGCCTCCTTACGGAAATGCCCCGGCTCCATCAGCATGTTGGCCAGGGTGGTCGACAGCGCTGCGTCGGCGTTGTGCGCGTTGCGGCGGGCCAGGCGATAGGCCAGGTCGTCACTTTTGCCATCAGCGTATTGCTGCATGATCTGGCGCAAGTAAATGCTGTTGCAGGACAACGTATTGGCCAGCACCTTGTTCAGGCGTCGACCCTGCCAGTCCGGCAGGAACAGGAACACCGCCAGCCCGGCGATCAGGCTGCCAAGCAAGGTATCGAACAATCGTGGCAGGAACAGCCCGTAACCATCGCCGACCTGATTGAAGCAGAACAGCACCATCAAGGTGATCGCTGCTGTCGCCAAGGTGTAGCGGGTGGTGCGGTTGGTAAAGAACACCACGCCGGCGGCAATGGCGAAGCACGACTGGATCAGCGGATTGGGGAACAGGTCGAACAGCGCCCAGGCCAGGGTCAGGCCGATGGCGGTGCCGACGATCCGTTGACCGAGTTTGCGGCGGGTCGCGCCGTAATTCGGCTGGCAGACAAACAGCGTCGTCAGAATGATCCAGTAACCTTGGGACGGGTGGATCAAATGCACCATGGCGTAGCCGATGCACAAGGCCAGGGGCAATCGCAGGGCATGACGGAACAGCAGGGAAGTCGGCGTCAGCTGTGTGCGTAACCGCAGCCATACGTCCTTGAGGCTGCGTGGCGAGCGATCGAGCAGGCTGCTGTCAGTGGCATCGGCCAGGGCGTCGGGGTTGCTGGCGTCGCTGAGCAAACGGTCGAGAGTGCCAAGGTTGGCCGCCAGCGCCCGCAACGAGCGCAGCAAGCCGCGCCAGGCCGGGTTGCTCTGGACGCGCAGGTGTTCGAGAGAAGCATCAAGATCGCTCAAGGCTTCGGCGAAGCTGGCGTCGTAGGTGAACGGCTGGCGCATCTGGATCGATTCGGCCAGGGCCCGGCAGGCCTTGCCTTGCTGGCGCAGCAGGCGCTGACAGCGGAACAGCACGTCACTGTGGAAAAACGCTTCCGCCAGCGCGTTATAGGGGTAGTGCGAGGAACTGGCGCGCTCGTGGATGTCCTGGGCGAGGAAATACAGCTTCAGGTAGCGACTGACTTTCGAGCCCGGACGACCGTTGCCGACCCGGTGCAGGATAATTTCCTTGGCCGCGTTCAATGCGGCAACGACGCGCCCGTTCTGCTGGGCCAACTCCAGGCGACGCGCCTCGACGTCCAACTGGCGAATGGGTTCAAGCAGCGACGATTTCAGCTTCAGGTAAAACCCCAGCTCCCGGAACAACCGCGCCAGGCTCTGCTGCACCGGTTGATTGGAAAACAGCGCCTGCCACAACACCGACAGCAAGCCGTACCAGGCCGCGCCGGCCACCAGCAACACCGGTTCGTGCCAGAAGTCGGTGACCGCGCCACCGCGCTGGTCCACACCGATCATGGTGTAGACCGACAGAATCAGCGTCGCTGAGGCAATCGCGCCATAGCGTTCGCCCAGCGCGCCGAGCATGGTCAGGCAGAACGCGGCGAGGGCGAAAGCGATGACGAAGAGATAGGGGTAGGGGAAGAGCAGTTCGACGGACAGGGCGGCAACGGCAAAACACACCAGCGTCACCGCCAGCGCGTTGAGACGGCCCTGCCAACTGTCGTCGGTTTCGGCCAGGGCGCTGGCGATAATCCCCAGGAACAAGGGAATCAGCAGCCCCATTTCATCCTGATACCAACACAGCGCCATGGTGCCGGTCAGGGCAATGAACACCCGCACGCTGTAGCTGAATTTATCCAGCGCCCACAGGCGCCGCAGAGACTGACGGAACGAAGTCGATGACATGAAGTGCGAAGGCCTTCCGAGGCAATGACGCTAAATTGAGCCACTAATGACGCCGACGCAATGGCGTCGATCACATCAGACAGCAAAATCTGTTCCTTCCCTGTGACACGCGGCATTTGTAGGGGCGGCTTGCTGGCGATGAATGGTCACGCGGTCTGCCTGGTAGACCGTGTTGTCCGCATCGCTGGCAAGCCAGCTCCTACAGGGCTTTGGGTGTCAGACGTATTGCGCAGCCGCGTAGCCCGAGGCCCAGGCCCACTGGAAATTGAATCCGCCTAAATGCCCGGTCACGTCGAGCACTTCGCCGATGAAGTACAGGTCTGGGCTTTTCAGCGATTCCATGGTCTTGGACGACACTTCATTGGTGTTGACGCCGCCAAGGGTCACCTCGGCCGTGCGATAGCCTTCAGTGCCGGCGGGCACGACTTTCCAGCTCGCCAGTTTTTCAGCGATGGCGGCCATTTCGGCGTGGGTGTACTGCTTCATCGGTTTGGAGACGAACCAGTTGTCCGCCAGCAAGTTGGCCATCTTCTTGGTGAAGATTTCACCGAGCAGGGTTTTCAGCTCGCTGTTGGGGCGTTCAGCTTGCTGTTGTTGCAGCCAGCCCGGCACGTCGTGATCAGGCATCAGGTTGATCTCGACCGTGTCACCGGATTCCCAGAACGAAGAAATCTGCAAAATCGCCGGGCCGCTGAGGCCGCGGTGGGTGAACAGGATGTTCTCGCGGAAACTCTGCTCGTTGCAGCTCACCAGGCAATCGACCGACGTACCCGACAGCTCGGTGCACAGTTCCTTGAGCTGATCGGTGATGGTAAACGGCACCAGGCCGGCGCGGGTCGGTAGTAGCTCGTGACCGAACTGCTTGGCCACTTGATAACCAAAACCGGTGGCGCCCAGGGTCGGGATCGACAGACCGCCAGTGGCGATCACCAGGGATTCGCACGTCACTTGGCCAAGCGTTGTATCCAGCAAGTAGCCTTTTTCAAGCTTCTCGATGGTCTGGATCGACGTGTCCAGGTGCAGGCTGACGCCAACCTGGTCGCACTCGTTGAGCAGCATTTCCAGGATGTCGCTGGATTTGTTATCGCAGAACAACTGGCCGAGTTTTTTCTCGTGGTACGGCACGCCGTGCTTGGCCACCATGCCGATGAAATCCCACTGGGTATAGCGGGCCAGGGCAGATTTGCAGAAGTGCGCGTTTTGCGAAAGGAAATTGCTCGGTTCGGTGTACATGTTGGTGAAATTGCAGCGGCCACCGCCCGACATCAGGATTTTCTTGCCGGCCTTGTTGGCATGGTCGAGCAACAACACCTTGCGCCCGCGCCCGGCGGCGGTCAGCGCACACATCAACCCTGCGGCGCCAGCGCCAATGATCACGACTTCGGTAGAGCGCAAAACGGTGTCCTCACAATTTTTTAATCCAACGCAAAACCTGTAGGAGCCGGCTTGCTGGCGCTGCAGACGCTGCGGTCCATCGGGTCGACCGCGTCATCGTTCATTGCCAGCAAGCAGGCTCCTACAGTGAATCAATCAGAGGATGCGAACGCGCAACGAACGGCCCTTGATCTTGCCGTCGTTCAAACGCTGCAGGGCCTGCTTGGCGACGCTGCGATCCACGGCCACGTAAGCCTGGAAGTCGAAGATCGCGATCTTGCCGACCTGGGCACCGGGGATGCCGGCGTCACCGGTCAGGGCGCCAAGGATGTCACCTGGGCGAACCTTGTCTTTACGGCCGGCGCCAATGCACAGGGTGCTCATCTGCGGCAGCAGCGGACCGCCGCCCTGGGAGACGAGGTTGTCCACCTGATCCCAGGTCAATGGCGTTTTTTGCAACAGTTCGATGGCCTGCGCACGCTGCGCTTCCGACGGCGCGACCAGGCTGATCGCAAGGCCTTTCTCACCGGCACGACCGGTACGGCCGACGCGGTGGATGTGGATTTCCGAATCACGGGCCAGCTCGACGTTGATCACCATGTCCAGGGAATCGATGTCCAGACCACGGGCAGCAACGTCGGTGGCAACCAATACCGAAGTACTGCGGTTGGCGAACATTGCCAGCACCTGATCGCGGTCGCGCTGTTCCAGATCGCCGTGCAGGCCGACGGCGGAAATGCCTTTGGAGGACAGGTGATCAACGGTTTCCTGCACTTGCTGCTTGGTGTAGCAGAAGGCGACGCAGGACGCCGGACGGAAGTGACCCAGGACCTTGGTCACCGCGCTCATGCGGTCGTCAGGGGAAATTTCGTAGAAGCGCTGCTCGATCTGCGTGTCGTCGTGGAACGCTTCAGCTTTAACCTGCTGCGGGTTGCGCATGAACTTCGACGCCAGTTGCTTGATGCCCACCGGGTACGTGGCGGAGAACAGCAACGTCTGGCGACGCTCCGGGGACTGCATGATGATTTCTTCGATGGAATCGTAGAAACCCATGTCGAGCATGCGGTCGGCTTCGTCGAGGATCAGGGTATTGAGGCCGTGAAGGACCAGCGAACCCTTG
>Ga0247818_10003376_pt1 | contig 10301 bp, 9 predicted proteins | sample 13C_Glucose_Day1_FD_192424 | JGI IMG/M metagenome (GOLD analysis project Ga0247818, IMG submission 192424) | Soil microbial communities from agricultural site in Penn Yan, New York, United States - 13C_Glucose_Day1 | ecosystem: Environmental > Terrestrial > Soil > Agricultural land | place: USA...
GGGGTGTGGCTGTGGTCCCGGCGCACCGGCGCATCGGGCTGGGCGGGGCCCTCACCCAGGCGATCGTCGAGTTCCTGGAGGCCAGCGGCGTGGCCACCGTGCTGCTGCACGCCACCGCGCTCGGGCGCCCGGTCTACGAGCGGCTCGGCTTCGTTCCCGAGACGCCCTACCGCACCCTCAGTGGCCCCACCCTGCCCCGCGGCCCGCGGGAGGCGCCGGTCCGGGCCGGCCGGGCGGCCGACCTGGAGGCGGTGCTGGCCCTCGACCTGGCCGCCACCGGTGAGGACCGCCGGCGCCTGCTGACCTCCCTGTGGCCCACCGGCGGCCTGGTCGCGGCCCCCGACGGCCGGCCGCTCGGCTACCACCTGGCGTCGCCGTGGCGGGCCGGCGGGGCCACCATCGCCGCTGACCCCGCCACCGGTGTGGCCCTCCTGGACGAGGTCCGGGCGGCGGCCACCCACGAGGTCGCCATCTCGGTGCCCGCCGCCAACACCGCGGCCGTCGGCGCCCTCGAGGCGGCCGGCTTCTCCGAGGTCTACCGCACGATCCGGATGTACCGCGGCCCCCGCGTCCCCTGGGACCCGTCGGCCCTGTTCGGCGCCCACAACCTGTTCTGGGGCTGACCTCGGGATGCCGGCAGCGGCCTAGAAGTCGAGCTTCATCGGCACCCGGTTGATGACCGACCGCTCGGCCAGGCGCAGGAGCACGGCCAGGCCGTTGCCGGCGGCGGCCGACAACGAGTGGCCGTCGGTGGCCGGGTCCGGCGGCTGGCCGTCCAGGCGGTAGCGGGTCGACAGCAGCTCGAGCTGGTCGAGCAGGGCCACGCTGGACCCGAGCTGGACCTCCTCCCCGGTGATGTCCTGGGTGCGGACGGTGAAGGCGAACCGGCAGGGCAGCCAGAGCTCCGGGGTGAGGAGCTGGTGGTAGCGGGACCCGGCCCCGGGGGCCGAGGCGGCCTGGTAGGCGGGGTCGTCGGGCCAGTCGGCGGACACCTGGGCCGGCGCCGGCAGCTCGGGGTGCTCGTCGTGGGCGGCCAGCAGCAGCGTCCCGCCATAGCCGTCCCAGCCCGGCTTGTCGGTGAAGCAGGGCGCCGGGCCGGACTCGTCCCAGTCCAGAGGGCCGTCCAGACGGTCGCCGAGCCAGCGGCTCAGCCCGTCCCGCCAGCCGACCACCGCGGCCCTGATGACCTCCTCGGCGTCCTGGCCGTCGCTGACCGCTATGCCCGGTGGCGGGCGATCCGTTCCACGACGTCGGCCGAGCCCTCGACGTAGTACCGGGTCAGGGATCCAACATAGACGTCAAGGCCCACGCCGCCTCCCTCGCTCACCCCGTCGCCGCGCGCCGCTGGCGTCTCCCCGGGACCTTCTCTGCTCTATGGTGTCTCAAACAACTCGATCCGGCCACCCCTGAGTTGCCCGACGTTCAGCGGACGTCGACCGCGACCCGGGTCGGGTTGTGGAGCTCGGAGACGCGGAAGCCGCCGCGCCCGGCGACCCCCAGCCCGAACCGCACCTCGCCCTCGAAGTCGCCGGCGAAGCGGACCTGGCGGAGCACCGGCGAGTTGGGGGTGATGGTGGCGGCCGAGAAGGTCGCCGTCCCGTCCGGGTCGCGGGCCCGGGCCGGCTCGAAGGCGACCTCCACGAACTCCTCCCCGCGCAGGGCCAGCCGCCCCCCGCCCGCGCCGGTGACCTGGGGCACATAGCGGACCTGGTAGCCAGGCATGGCGCCCTTGAAGGTGAACAGCACCCGGTCCGAGCCGTCCCGCTCGTCGGTCTGGACCGAGACCAGCTCCGGGGCCTTCCGGCTCCGCCGGTCGCGCTCGACCGGGTCGGCCGAGAACGGCGCCGCGGCGCGGCCGGGCGTGCCCTCCTCGCCGTACCTGGCATCCCAGAACCCGGCAACGAAGGCCACGACCAGCAGCAGGAGCAGCGCCCTGCCCATGGTCCGCATCCGGGTCCCTCCTCGAGCCGGTCGCCGCCGGTCGTCTCCCAGGATGGTGCCAGGCCCGCCGCTACAATGGGGCCATCATGGCCACCACGCCCGTTCGGCCCGCCGAGACCGGCAGCGGCTTCCTCCAGCAGGTCGCGCTGGGCCCGCTGCTCAGCCGGTTCGCGGTCGACGAGGTGGGCGCCGAAGAGCGCGCCGCCGCCCTGGCCAAGCGGAGCATCAAGAAGGAGTCCAAGGTCGCCGCCCTGCGCCTGGCCGTGGCCGTGATGGACCTGACCACCCTGGAGGGGTCGGACACGGTCGGCAAGGTCCAGGCCCTCTGCTCCAAGGCCCGCCGGCCCGACCCGGCCGACCCCGAGGTCCCGTCGGTGGCCGCCGTCTGCGTCTACCCCTCGCTGGTGGCCACCGCCCGCGAGGCCCTCGCCGGGTCGGGGGTCAAGGTCGCCTCGGTGGCCACCGCCTTCCCCAGCGGTCAGGCGTCGCTGGCCGTTCGCCTGGCCGACGTGGCCGAGGCCGTCGAGGCCGGCGCCGACGAGATCGACATGGTGATCAACCGCGGCGCCTTCCTGGCCGGGCGGTTCCGGGAGGTGTTCGAGGAGATCGTGGTCGTCAAGGAGGCCTGCGGCCAGGCCCGCCTCAAGGTCATCCTCGAGACCGGCGAGCTCGGCACCCTCGACAACGTCCGCCGGGCCAGTGTGCTGGCCATGGCCGCCGGGGCCGACTTCATCAAGACCTCCACCGGCAAGATCCAGCCGGCCGCCACCCTCCCGGTGGCCCTGGTCATGCTGGAGGCGGTCCGCGACTTCCACGACCGCACCGGCCGCATGGTCGGCATGAAGCCCGCCGGCGGCGTCCGCACCGCCAAGCAGGCCATCCAGCACCTGGTCGTGGTCAACGAGACCCTCGGCCCCGACTGGCTCACCCCCGAGTGGTTCCGCCTCGGTGCCTCCAGCCTCCTCAACGACTGCCTGATGCAGCTGGCCAAGGAACGCACCGGCCGCTACCAGTCCGGCGACTACTTCACCAAGGACTAGGGGGTCCACAGGCCATGGCAGAGCAGCTCGAACGGCGGGGCGAGCGGGCGCCGGCCCGGTTCGGCGGGCTTGACTACGCGCCCGCGCCGGAGGCGACCGACCACGTCAAGCTGCGGGCCGACCACGGGCTGCTGATCGGGGGGCGGTGGGTCGAGCCGGCCTCGGGCAAGCGCTTCAAGACCATCAGCCCGGCCACCGAGGAGGTCCTGGCCGAGGTCGCCGAGGCCGGCGAGGAGGACGTGGACGCGGCCGTCAGGGCCGCCCGGGCCGCCTACACCAAGGTGTGGTCGAAGCTGTCGGGGGCCGAGCGGGCCAAGTACCTCTACCGGATCGCGCGGGTCCTCCAGGAGCGGGCGCGGGAGTTCGCGGTCCTGGAGACGATGAACGGCGGCAAGCCGATCAAGGAGTCCCGCGACGTCGACGTGCCCCTGGCCGCGGCCCACTTCTTCTACCACGCCGGCTGGGCCGACAAGCTGGACTACGCCTTCCCGGGCCGCCGCCCGGCCCCGCTGGGGGTGGCCGCCCAGGTCATCCCCTGGAACTTCCCGCTGCTGATGGCCGCCTGGAAGCTGGCCCCGGCCCTCGCCGCCGGCAACACCGTCGTCCTCAAGCCGGCCGAGACGACCCCGCTCACCGCCCTGCGCCTCGGCGAGGTCCTCCTGGAGGCCGAGCTGCCCGAGGGCGTGGTCAACATCCTCACCGGCGCCGGGGCGACCGGCGCGGCCCTGGTCGGCCACGAGGGCGTCGACAAGGTCGCCTTCACCGGCTCGACCGAGGTCGGCAAGGCGATCCAGCGGACCCTGGCCGGGTCGGGCAAGAAGCTGACCCTGGAGCTGGGGGGCAAGGCGGCCAACATCGTGTTCGAGGACGCCCCGCTCGACCAGGCGGTCGAGGGGATCGTCAACGGCATCTACTTCAACCAGGGCCACGTCTGCTGCGCCGGGTCGCGGCTGCTGGTCCAGGAGTCGATCGCCGAGCCACTGGTCGACAAGCTCAAGCGGCGCATGGCGACGCTGCGGGTCGGCGACCCGCTGGACAAGAACACCGACGTCGGGGCCATCAACTCCCGGGCCCAGCTGGACAAGATCCAGGAGCTGGTCGCCTCGGGCGAGGCCGACGGCGCCGAGGCCTGGCAGGCGCCGTGCGAGCTGCCCCAGCGGGGCTTCTGGTTCCGCCCGACGGTGTTCACCTCCGTCGCCCAGTCCTACCGGATCGCCCAGGAGGAGATCTTCGGCCCGGTGCTGTCGGTGCTGACCTTCCGCACCCCCGACGAGGCGGTGGAGAAGGCCAACAACACCCCCTTCGGCCTGTCGGCCGGGGTCTGGACCGACAAGGGCAGCCGCATCCTCGAGCTGGCCAACCGCATGCGGGCCGGGGTCGTGTGGGCCAACACCTTCAACCGCTTCGACCCCGCCTCGCCCTTCGGCGGCTACAAGGAGTCCGGCTTCGGCCGCGAGGGCGGCCGCCACGGCCTGGCCGCCTACCTCGACCTCTCCTAGGACGGCAGCCGGTCGGCGAAGGCCGCGATGACCTCGGCGACCTCGCCGGGTGCGCGCAGGTTGGCCAGGTGGCCCTGCTCTGGCAGGACGACCACCGAGTCCAGCCGGGGCAGCACGGCGGCCAGTGCGTCGAGTCGCTCCCGCAGGTGCGCGGGGCTACGGCCGCCGCCCAGCAACAGCACGGGCAGGTCCAGGCGGGCGTAGCGGTCCAGGCCGACGCCGAGGGACTCGATGGCCTCGTCGTCGGTGATCTGGGCGGGCGCGTGGTCGCGCACGACCTGCCAGACCGGGGGCACCAGCCGCATGGCGGCAACCCCGAGCCGGCCGGCGCCGACGATCTCGCGCATGTGGATGGTGATGGCCCGGTCCGGGTCGCCCGCGTCCAGTGCCGCCCGGGCCCGACGCAGCGTCTCGCCCCCCAGCGGCTCGTCGACCGCCACGGGCGGTTCGTACAACACCATCCCGCTGAACGCCGACGGCGCGGCCAGGGCGCTCTCCAGGGCCACCACCGCACCCGAGGAGTGCCCCACCAGCAACGGCCTCCCCCCGACCGCGGCCGTCACCGCGAGCACGTCGCGGACCTCGGCGGCCATCGCGTCGGCCCCGGTGGGTGCGGCGCCGGCGTGGCCGCCGCGGTAGGTCCAGCGGTCGAAACGCAGCACCCGGAAGCGCCCCGCCAGCGCCGCCGCCACCCCGGCCCAGGACGACCGGTCGGCGGAGCCGGCGTGCAGCAGCAGGACCGCCGGTCCCTGCCCCTCGTCGGTCACAGGGATCGGGCTGCCGTCGGCGCCGGCCACGGCCAGCTCACGGCTGGCCGCCGTGACCTGGCCGCCCACCGGCGCCCCGGGAAGCAGCCGCCGGACCAGCGGGATGAGCAGCCGCCGGCCTCGCCTGCTCATCCGCCGGAGACCGGGCGGGCCCGGTGCAGGGGCACCGGGTCGGTGACGCCCTTGAGGAGGACCGGGCCGATCGGGTCGAAGGCGACCCCACCGCCGGCGCACTCGGCCACCACCTGGTCGGAGACCAGCACCTGCCCGGGACCGGCGTGCCCGGCGATCCGGGCGGCCAGGTTCACCGTTCGCCCGAAGTAGTCGCCGTCCTGGAACACCACCGGCCCGGCGTGCAGGCCGACATGGGCCGGCGGCAGTCCCGCCTGCCGGGTCCGCTCCACCATCTCCAGGGCCGCCACCACTCCCTGCCCGGGCCGCTTGAAGTGGAACATGACCCCGTCGCCGAGCCACTTGACCGGCTGGCCGCCGTGGGGGAGCGACACCCGCTCGACCAGGTCGGCCAGGCTGGAGGCGAGCGCCGCCGCCGCCCGGTCGCCCCGCTCCTCGGTGAGGCGGGTGTAGCCGGCCAGGTCGAGGAAGCACATCGCCGGCGGCCGCTGGGGCCGTTCCTCGGCGACCACGGCCTCGATGTGCTCGACCAGGTGGTCGATGGTGTAGCGCTCCTGGTGGCGGGTGTAGAGGGCCAGGAGCATCCGCTGCACCACCCCGGCCAGCTGGTCGCTCAGCTGGGTGGCCGCGGCCCGCATCTGCTGCTCGTCCATGCCCGACGCGAGCAGCGGCTGCTCGACGTGGTCGTGGTAGAACTCCGGCTCGGCCTGGGCGATCCGGCGCAGGTTCTCGCCGTACACCCGCGCGATCCGGATCAGCACCCCGTCGTCCAGCCCCAGCATCCGCCCCAGCTGGGCGCTGCCCAGCAGGTCCCGGTCCAGCGGGTGGATCGGGTCGTCGGGCTGCGGCCGCCCCAGCCCCGACGCCTCGTGGACCCGCTGGACCAGCTCCATCGGCAGCGCCTGCTCGTCGCAGAGCTCGGCATAGGTCGTCCCGGTCAGCGGCCGGCCCGCGATCGACATCAGGTCGAGAAAGGCCAGTGACAGCCGCCCGTCGGTGATCGCCTCACCGATCCCCTCCAGCGACAGCCCGGCCTGCGCGCACGCCGCCACCAGCCGCACACGGCGCACGTCCCCCAACCCGTACGGCGCCTCGCCGTCACCGGCCCGCAGGATCCCCAGCTCGACCAGTCGCCCGACCAGCTCAGGGCCCACCCGTGCCCGCGCGGCCAGCTCCGCCCCGGAATAGGCGGTCTCCTCCATCGCCACCCCTTCGGCCAGCCCCGGCCCAACGGGAAGTCTATGCTGGTCGCCCGAGTGACAACGGTGGAGGCCGGCGTGGGCGAGGGCGAACGGCTGGACGTGCGCAAGACCTACAAGCTGTACATCGGGGGCAAGTTCCCCAGGACCGAGTCGGGGCGGTCGTACCTGGTCGTCGACGACAAGGGCAAGCCGTGGGCGAACGCCTGCCGGGCGTCGCGCAAGGACGTGCGCGACGCGGTGCAGGCTGCCCGCAAGGCGGTGGCCGGGTGGAGCGGGGCGACCGCCTACAACCGCGGGCAGGTGCTGTACCGGGTGGCCGAGATGCTCGAGGGGCGGCGTGAGCAGTTCGTCGAGGAGGTCGCCCGGGCCGAGGGGGTGACCAGGCGGGCCGCCACCGAGACGGTCGACAAGGCGGTCGACCGCTGGGTCTGGTACGCCGGCTGGGCCGACAAGCTGGCTCAGGTGTTCGGGTCGGCCAACCCGGTCGCCGGGCCCTACTTCAACTTCTCGGTGCCCGAGCCGACCGGGGTCGTCGGCGTGGTCGCCCCGGCCGGGTCGTCGCTGCTCGGGCTGGTGTCACGGCTGGCCCCAGTGATCGTCTCCGGTAACACCTCCGTGGTGGTCGCCTCCGAGACCCGGCCGCTGCCCGCCATCACCCTGGCCGAGGTGCTGGCCACCAGCGACCTGCCCGGCGGGGTGGTGAACCTGCTCACCGGGTTCGCGGCCGAGCTGGTCGGCCCGCTGGCCGCCCACATGGACGTCGACGCCCTCGACCTGGCCGGCCTGGACCTGGCCCTGTACCGCGAGGCCGAGCTGGCCGCGGCCGAGAACGTCAAGCGGGTCGTCCCTCCGGTGAAGCTCTCGGCCCGCGACTGGCTGGCCGACGCCAAGGGCCAGGACCCCTACTGGATCGCCAACTTCCTGGAGATCAAGACCGTCTGGCACCCGATCGGGGTCTGACCAGCCGGAGAAATTGTCTGGATCGCGTCGGGTAGCATGGCGGTAGACCCAGCACAGTGACCGCCGGCGAAGCCATCGCCGGAGGCGGACAGGAAGGCTCTCCCAGTGCCCAGCGACCCAATGGACGCGATCGTCAACCTGGCCAAGCGCCGCGGCTTCGCCTTCCAGTCGAGCGAGATCTACGGCGGGATCCGATCGAGCTACGACTACGGTCCGCTCGGGGTCGAGCTGAAGAACAACATCAAGAAGGCCTGGTGGCGCTCGATCGTGCAGCTGCGCGACGACGTGGTCGGCCAGGACGCGGCCATCATCATGGCCCCCCGGGTCTGGGAGGCCTCCGGGCACCTGGAGTCGTTCTCCGACCCGCTGGTCGAGTGCACCAACTGCCACCAGCGCTTCCGCGAGGACCACCTGATCGAGGCGTTCGAGGCCAAGCACGGCCGGCCGCCGGCCGAGGGCGAGCTCAAGTGCCCCAACTGCGGCAGCGGGCCGTTCACCGACCCCCGCAACTTCAACCTGATGTTCAAGACCTTCATGGGGCCGGTCGAGGACGCCTCGGCCGTGGTCTGGCTGCGGCCCGAGACGGCCCAGGGGATCTTCGTCGACTTCCCCATCATCCAGCAGGTCAGCCGCAAGAAGATCCCGTTCGGGATCGCCCAGATCGGCAAGGCGTTCCGTAACGAGATCACCCCGGGGAACTTCATCTTCCGGACCCGCGAGTTCGAGCAGATGGAGCTCGAGTTCTTCGTCGAGCCGGGCACCGACGAGGCCTGGCTCGACCGCTGGATCTCCGAGCGCCGGTCCTGGTACCTGGACCTGGGGATGCGCGAGGAGAACGTGCGGCTGCGGCCCCACGGCCCCGAGGAACTGGCCCACTACGCCAAGCGGGCGGTCGACATCGAGTACAAGTTCCCGTTCGGCTGGTCGGAGCTGGAGGGGATCGCCAACCGGGCCGACTACGACCTGTCCCAGCACCAGAAGTTCTCCGGCCAGGACCTCTCCTACCACGACCAGGAGACCGACACCCGCTACATCCCGTACGTGGTCGAGCCGTCGGCCGGGGCCGACCGCTCAGCCCTGGCCTTCCTGGTCGACGCCTACCGCGAGGAGGAGGCACCGACCGCCTCGGGCGGGACCGAGAAGCGCACCGTGCTGCGCTTCGACCCACGGCTGGCCCCGATCAAGGTGGCCGTGCTCCCCCTGTCGCGCAACGAGCAGCTCAACCCGATGGCCCGCGAGGTCGCGGCCCCGCTGCGCGAGCGCTGGATGATCGACTACGACGACGCCCGTTCGATCGGCCGCCGCTACCGCCGCCAGGACGAGATCGGGACGCCGTTCTGCGTCACCGTCGACTTCGACTCGCTCGGTGACCGGGCTGTCACCGTCCGCGACCGCGACACCATGACCCAGGACCGGGTCGGCCTCGACCGCCTGGTCGGGTACCTGGAGGAGCGGCTGCCCCGGTAGCCGCCATGCGCGTGCTCGCCGTCGTCGCCGCCGGCCCGGGCGTGGCCGGCGGCGGGGTGGGTGGCCAGCCAGCCCTCGACCCGCTCGACCTCGCCCTGGTCCGGGGCGACGCGGTGTTCGAGGCCCTGCGCGTCTACGCCGGCCGGCCGTTCCGGCTCCGCGAGCACCTGGACCGCCTGGCCGCCTCGGCCGCCGCCCTGGAGCTGCCCCTTCCCGGCGGCCTGGAGGAGCTGGCCACCCGGGCCGTCGCCGAGGCCGGGAACGGCGACGCCGTCCTGCGCCTCATCTGCACCCGGGGCCGCGAGGAGCCGCCCGCCTCACCCGATGGCTCCGGCCCCGGGGACGGCGGCCCGGCGGCGTTCGCCATCTGCACCGAGCTCCCGGCCTCCTTCGAGGACGACCGGCGCCGCGGGCTCCGGCTGGTCCTGCTCACCACCGCCGCCGACCCGCTGGTCAGGGCGGCCTCGCCGTGGCTGCTGCCCGGGGTCAAGAGCATCAGCTACGCCACCAACATGGCCGCCCAGCGCGCGGCCAGGGCCCGCGGCGCCGACGACGCCGTCCTGGTCGGGCTGGGCGGCGAGCTGCTGGAGGCCCCGACGGCCAACCTCTGGTGGCGCTCCGGCCAGACCTTGTTCACGCCATCGCTCGACCTGGGCATCCTCGCCGGCATCACCCGGGCCGTGCTCTGCGACCTTGCCCCCGTCCTCGGCCTCAAGGTCCTTGAAGGCGTCTTCACCGCCGAGGACGTTGGCGCCGCCGACGAGGCCTTCCTCTCCAGCTCGACCCGCGAGGTCATGCCCGTGATCGAGCTCGACGGCACCCCCATCGGCGACGGCCGCCCCGGCCCCAGCGCCGCCAGCCTCCAGGCCGGCCTCCGCCACCTGGCCACCGGCGTGCGCTGACCGTCGCTTCACACGTGGCCGGCGACCAGGCGGCCGTCCTTGACCACGGCGGCGATGCGGTCGCCGACGGTGGCCAGCTCGAACGGGTCGCCGTCGACCACCACCAGGTCGGCCAGCTTGCCCGGGGCCAAGGTGCCGAGCTCGCCGGCCACCCCGAGCAGCTCGGCCGCCGACGAGGTGGTGGCGGCCAGCACCTGGGCCGGGGCCATGCCGCCCTTGGCCATCAGCTCCAGCTCGGCCAGGTTGCGGCCGTGCGGGGTGATGCCGCTGTCGGTCCCCATGGCCACCTTGACCCCGGCGGCGACGGCCCGCCGGAAGGAGTCGGCGTGGGCCTCGGACACCTCAACGGCCTTGCGCCGGGCCGCCTCCGGGATGGGCAGCCCGGCCTCGG